>ENA-OQIJ01000181-OQIJ01000181.1-human-gut-metagenome-genome-assembly--contig:-NODE-181-length-18578-cov-3.101295_pt1 | contig 18578 bp, 22 predicted proteins | sample MGYA00242582_ERZ504747 | MGnify/ENA primary metagenome ERZ504747 (study PRJEB26092, sample SAMD00036435) | human gut metagenome | host: Homo sapiens | study: EMG produced TPA metagenomics assembly of...
GACGGCGTCATCAGCGTAGGGACGGTAGCCCAGCATGTTCTGGCCGCGGAACAGCATCTGCAGCTTCTGGTGGGGCAGCTCCTTGCGCAGGATGCGCAGACGCTCCCAGGGATCCTCGTCCAGGAAGCGGATGCAGGAGTCGAACGTAGCGCCGCCCCAGCACTCAACGGAGAAATACGGTATCTTGTCCATTTCGGGCAGGATGGGGCGCATCTCGTCCATGGTCATACGGGTGGCCAGCAGAGACTGATGGGCGTCACGCAGGACGACCTCAGTAATCTTAATGGGTTTCTTAGCCAATGTGATTCACCCGGCCTTTCTATTAGTTCATGGTGATGAGCAGGTCGCCGGAGTTGACAACGTCGCCCTTGCGCACATTGACGCTGGCAATGGTGCCGTCCTGCGGAGCGCTGATCTCGTTCTCCATCTTCATGGCCTCGAGGATCAGCAGGGTGTCGCCAGCCTTGACGGAGTCACCGGCCTTGACCTTGACATCCAGGATATTGCCGGGCATGGGAGCGGTGACGGAGACGGCACCGGCGGCACCGGCAGGAGCGGCAGCAGGTGCAGGAGCAGCGGCGGGAGCCGGAGCGGCTGCGGGGGCAGCAACAGGAGCAGCAGCGGCAACGGGAGCGCCGGTGCCTTCCTCAACGGTGACATTATAAGCAACGCCGTTAACGGTAACGATCAGGTTTTTCATGGAAAAGTCCTCCCTATTTCAAGGTTGATGATTACAGCGTGATATTGCCGTGCTTCTTAGCCAGGCGCACAGTGCGCTTGCTGGCCAGCATATCCAGAGCCTGAGCGACAGCGCCGCGGGCGGTGGCAGCATCGGCAATGGCGTCAGCAGCACCGTTGGCCACAGCGGCATTGGCGCTGCAGACCTCCTTGGCGTAGGCGGCAGCCTTGGCCTTGGTGGCGTTGACGATGTTATCGGAAGCGAAGATTTCGTCCTTGTACAGAACGGTGACAGCGGCCTCGGGAGCCAGCGGGGCTACGGTGCAGCCCTGCACGGCAACACGCCAGTCGGCGCAGGCGGCAAAGACCGTGTAGGCAGGGCCGACGGCCTCACCGGCCAGCACGGCGACCTTGACGGTGGTAGCCTCGGCGTAGACACCGGCCATACGGGCAGCCTGACGGATGCCGCCAGCCTGATCGTCGCCCTCGCTCTTGCCGAAGCCCTCGGTGTTGACGACGGTCACAACGGGGATGCTGTAGGCATCGCACAGACGAACGAAGCGGGCAGCCTTGGCGGTGCACTTGTGGCACAGGGCGGCCTTCTCGGTGGCCAGGATACCAACGGCGCTGCCGTTGATGGTAGCCAGCACGGTGACGATGTTCTTGCCGTAGCCTGCGTACAGCTCCACAGCGCTGCCCTCATCGGCCAGAGCGGCGATCGCATCAGCCGCAGAGTACTTGACGAGGTCAAGAGCCTTGGAGGGAGCGGCAAAGTCGAACAGCGCAGGACCGGCCAGATTGTTGGCGGGCAGCAGGGCGACGATGGAGGCAGCCTGCTTGGCGGCGGCAACGGCGTCCGCAGCGGTAACGGCGGCGACACCGGCCTTGGCGGCAAACGCGGCAGAGCCGGCGTTTGCAACCTTGTCCTCAGCGTTGAACGGAGCGTTCAGGAACAGCTCGGCATCCTCTGCCATGACACAGACGTCCGCGGCAGCGGCGTTGATGGCGTTGGTGCCGGCGCAGGTACCGGTGACAACGGCGACCTGAGGCACAACGCCGGAAACGCGCGCAATCTCTGCGGTCAGGCGGGCGTTGGCGTTGAGCAGATCAAGACCGCCCTCAAGCTTGGCACCCGTGGAATCATAGAACGTAACAACCGGTGCGCCGGTCTCGGCGGCCATCTCCAGCACGCGGATATTCTTTTCAATATCCTGCACGCCGACGGGAGAACCGTCCTCAAACACGACGTAGGCGTTCTGGCCGTTTGCACAGCCGTAAGCAGCACTCACTGCGCCGTCGGTAAACAGCGGCGAGTAGGTGCCGTCATCAAAAAATGCTGCAAGGATCTCTGCCTTGCCGGGCTTATTTGCTGCCATACAGTTTCCTCCTATGGTAAAGCTGACTGTTTTTTATAAAAATACTTTACAAAAAATCCGCCATTTAATTAAATTATACTACGTTCGCGACGTTTCCACAAGTGGAATATTGCACATTTTTCAGAACTTTCTGCAATTTTAGTCAGAATTTGTGCGCTTTTTAAGGGGGCCGGGACGGCGGGCCGGGCTGGCAGCACGGCTCTCCCCTTTGCCGGCAGATTTCATGGCTGCGTTGCGCAGGGCATTGATCTCGCTCTTTTTCAGCTCACGGTACTCGCCGGGCTGCAGCATACCGAGCTTGACGGGACCCTCGGCGCTGCGGCGCAGGCGCACGACCTGCAGGCCGACAGCGGAGCACATGCGGCGGATCTGGCGGTTGCGGCCCTCGTGCAGGGTGATCTCCAGCACACTGCGGCCCGGCTCATCGACCACGACGTGGATGACGCAGGGCCTGGTCTTGACGCCGTCATCCAGCACAACGCCGGACGACATCTCGATGATCTGCTGCTCAGTGGCGCGGGGATTGACCGTGACGCGGTACAGCTTGCCGACACCGCCGGACGGATGGGTCAGCATATTGATGAACGCGCCGTCATCGGTCATGAGCAGCAGCCCCTCGCTGTCCTTGTCCAGACGGCCCACCGGGCGCAGCATGGCGGGCACATCGGAAACAAGATCCATGACGGTCTTGCGGCCACGGTCGTCAGAGCGGGTCGTCAGATAGCCGCGGGGCTTGTGCAGCATGATATAGGTGTACTGGCGCTTGCGCACGATGCGCTGTGTCTGCCCGTCGATCATGACCTTGTCATAGTCGGGGTCCATCTTGTCGCCCAGGGTGACCGGGTGGCCGTTGACCTTGACCTTGCCCGCAGCGATCAGGCGCTCGGCCTCGCGCGGGAGCAGATGCCCTGGTCGGCTAGTACCTTTTGAATACGTTGTTCTGCCATTAAAATTTATACTCCTTATTCGGCGGGTGCGTCAGCACCCGGCTTTCCTTTCTTGATGAGCGCAGCAACCTTGTCCACCAGCTCCGGCAGCGAGGCTATAACGTTGTCAACGGCGGAGACCTTCTCCACCAGCTGGACGGTGCGCACATTGCCGTTGGAAACGACGAGGAATGCCACCGGCGTGACCGAGACGCCTGCGCCGCTGCCGCCGCCGAACATCTGCTTGTTGGAGCTGGGGCCGACGTCGGAGCCGCCGGACGCAAACCCGAAGGTGACGCGGGAGACCGGAATGATGGTGGTGTCATCCACATGGATCGGGTCGCCGATGATGGTCTCGGAGTTGACCATGTCGCGGATTTTCTCGATGGTGACGCCCATCAGACCTTGAATAGGATGTTCAGCCATTGTAAGTTCCTCCTTTTATCAAAAAAAAGAATCGTTTATGCCTTTGCGGCGGGCTGCAGCTGCGGGTCCTTCCACAGACGGTGCAGCAGCCGGATGGCGAGCCAGAGCAGCACGGCGGCGCAGGACGTCAGACGGAACGAGACGATACGCTCCCCTGCGCGCTCGCCGGTGAAATCCGGCTCGAGCCAGAGGCGGTCACTCTGTACGCGGATGTACTGCTGGACCAGAGCCAGCAGATTGTTGGCAAGCGCCATTTCGGCGCCGAACAGCTCGGCGGTGGCGCTGGCCTCGTCGGCGGTCACGGTCCAGAAGATGTCCAGCCCGGACACCCGCACCGAACGCAGCAGATGACGCCCCAGCCAGTCTGTGTGGTCCAGCATGCACCGGGCAAATGCCATCGGGTCATTGGACAGCAGCTGCATAGCGGCGTCGATGCGCGCAGAGATGCCGAACGGCAGACCGATCTTTTTCGCGCTGCCCTCAGCATCGGCGCTTTCAGCGGGGACACTGCCAGCAGACTTCGGCGCTTCGGGCTTCCCCTGCGCCGCGGGCTGCCGGGCGACGGTCTGTGCGGGCTTTGCGGCGGGCTTGTCCGGCTTGACCTCCACGGTGACGGACGCCTGTTCGCCGTCCGCCATCTTGCGCACGGCCTGCCCGGGCGGTGCGGCGGAGGCGGGCTTTTTCAGTGCTTTCGGTTGGCCCTTGCGCGGCCAGAGCGTGAAGTGCAGCGGTCCGTAGCAGGCCGTGGCCCGCACGCTGCCCGGGCGGTACGCAAACCGAACGCCCAGCGGTATCAGCAGGGCGACGAGCAACAGCAAGAGCACCGCCAGCAGCACCCAGCCGATCAGTCGGAGAAGAAACAACAGAATGGCCATAAGCAATCACTTCCATTCCAGCTGACCGTCGTCGCCTTCCGTCTCCTCCGGCTCGGCGCTCTCGGCAGCCTCGCCGTGAAGCGGCGGCAGGTCGGCCAGACTGCCGAGGCCAAAGACGCGCAGAAATGTGTCCGTGACCTGGAAAGCTACCGGCTTGCCGGGCAGGTCCAGGCGGCCCGCTCCTCGATCAGCCCCTTGTCCAACAGCTTGGTGACGGTGGACGACGAGTCAACGCCGCGTACCTGCTCGATAAAGCTGCGGGAGACGGGCTGATTGTAGGCGATGACGGCCAGTACCTCCAGTGCGGCGGGCGAAAGCGGCGCATTGCGGCGGGTGTCCAGAATGCGCTTGACCATCTCGCCGTAGTACGGGCGGGTCGTCATCTGCCAGCGGTCAGGCTCGAAGTACAGGATGACCATGCCGCTCTCCTGCTCATCGTAGCGCTTTTGCAGCTTTTGCAAAAGCGTGGTGACCTCGTCGGCGTCCAGCCGCAGGGCGTCGGCCAGGCGGGCGGTCTCCACAGGCTCGGCGTGGGCAAACAGCATAGCTTCAAGAGAGCCGAGCTCCTGTCGTTCTGTCATGGCGTTTTGTCCTTTCTTCTGCGGTGTGTGCGGTCCAGCTGCAAGGTGCCGCTGTCGTCGACCTTGACGCGACCCGCGCGGATGAGCTCGAGCAGCGCCAGGAAGGTCGCTACGTTTGTGCTGCGGCTTTCCTCGTGGCTGAATAGCTGGCCCATTTTTTGCAGGCTGCCCTTGAGCAAGCCACGCAGCATGTGGGAGACGCGGCTGGCGACGGAGACAAACGGCGCGGTGACGAGCGGCTCAAACTTTTCCTGCGTGGGCTTTTTCTTGCGGGTGCTGCGGCCCATCAGATTGAACCACGCCTGCACGAGCCAGTTCGGGTCATGGCGGCGGGTGTATTCGGCAGCGCCGACCAGCGGCATCGGCTCACGGGCTACGGTGTACAGGTCACGGGCACGGCTGCCCAGCTGGGCGGCCACCTCCTTGCAGGCGCTGTACTCGATCAAACGCCCCGTCAGCTCGGCCTTCATGCGCTCGGCCTCGGGGCTGCGCGGCAGCAACAGGGCGCTTTTCATCTGCACCAGATGCGCCGCCATGTCGATGAACTCGCTGGAAATCTCCATCCGGTCCTGCTGCATCTCCCGGATGGCAGCGGTGTACTGCTCGATCAGCTCCATGATGTTGACATCATAGAGGTTCATTTTATTTTTGCCCACCAGGTACAGCAGCAAATCCAGCGGGCCCTCAAAATCTTCTATTTTAAATGTCAGAACTTCCGGCAAAAACTCAATACCCCCAAAGCAGCTCCACAAAGCCTGTCAGGTGCAGCATCAGCCGCCACATACCGTTGACAAGCCAGGACAGCGGCGCGTCCAGCAGACCCAAAAACACCAGTGCCAGCACGGCCAGCATAATATATCGCTCATATTTCATCGCCCTGAAATAGAGCCGCTGCGGCAAAAACAAAAGTGCAATGCGGCTGCCGTCAAACGGCGGCACCGGCAGCAGATTGAAAACCGCCAGGCTCAGATTCATGGCTACCATATAATATAGGAACATCGTCAGCACAGGCACGGCGTCCCCCAGCCCGCTGTACCAGCACAGCTTGTACAGGATCATCGACACCCACGCCAGCAGCAGATTGCTGGCAGGCCCTGCGGCGGCGGACAGCGCCATGCCGGCCTTGGGGTTCTTATAGTTGTACGGGTTGATCGAGACGGGCTTGGCCCAGCCGACGCCGCCCACCAGCATGCACAGGGCACCCAGCGGGTCGAAGTGGCGCAGCGGATTCATCGAGAGACGCCCGGCGCGCACGGCAGTGTCATCACCCAGCAGGTGGCTGGCCAGCGCGTGGGCCGACTCATGAAACGGGATGGTGATGAGCACGACAACAGCGCGCAGCAGATACTGCACGATCACCGCGGGAGACAACAATCCGTTCAAAAGGTAACACCACCCCATTAAAAGCTTAGTCTATTATATCGTAGAAACGGCGGCAAGACAAGCCCTGTAGGCACCGAAAACACAATATTTAGCGCCTGAATCAAACAAAAACGCAAAATTATGAAAAAAATCAAAATTTTTTCTGTCAAAACACTTGCATTTTCGCGCAGTATACGCTATACTATTAAAGCTATTGAAAAGGAGGTGCAAGCAATTATGGCCAAATGTTCTTGCTGTGGCAAGGGTGTCACGTTCGGTATCAAGGTTTCTCACTCTCATCGTCGGAGCAACCGTACCTGGAACCCCAATGTCAAGCGCGTGAAGGCGATCGTGGACGGTTCCCCGAAGTATATCTACGCCTGCACCCGCTGCCTGCGCTCTGGTAAAGTTACCCGCGCGGTCTGATTGGAAGGAAAAAATGCCGGTCACATCGTGTGACCGGCTTTTTCTCTTTTACGCTTGCTTTTTAGGAGGTGGGTCTATGCTCCCCCGTGACCCTGTAATGCTGTTGAGCTATGTAAACACCCAACTGCGGGACCGCGACGCCAGTTTGGACGCGCTGTGTGACCGTGAGGAGACTGACCGTGACGCGCTGTGTGCGGCCCTGCGCGAGATCGGCTATGAGTATGACGCTGCACAGAATCGCTTTGTGTGACGCCGGTTTGTGTGAAATTTGAGAGAGGAAGTTGAAGTACCCGATGAATTTTATCTTTGTCAGCCCGCATTTTCCCAAGACCTACTGGAATTTCTGTGACCGTCTGCATCGCAACGGCGTCAATGTGCTGGGCATCGGTGATGCTCCGTTTGACGAGATCCCCTGGGAATTGAAGCAGTGCCTGACTGAGTATTACCGCGTGAATGATCTTGGCAATTACGACGAGATGCTCCGCGCTGTCGCGTACTTTACCTTCCACTATGGCAAGATCGACTGGATCGAGTCCAACAACGAGTATTGGCTGGAGATGGACGCCCAGCTGCGCACGGATTTCAACATCAATACCGGTGCAAAGAATGACTTCATCGAGCGCATCAAGTACAAGAGCAAAATGAAGGAAAGCTACATCGCTGCGGGTGTACCGGTGGCGCGCCACCATATTGTCAGCACACTAGCCGAGGCCCGCGCCTTCATCAAGGAGGTCGGCTACCCGGTCATCGTCAAGCCGGACAACGGCTGCGGCGCCGAGGCGACCTACAAGCTGCACAATTTCACCGAGCTGAAAGAATTTTACGCCGAGCCACATAACGTCCGGTACATTATGGAGGAGTACATCAACGGCACCATCGTCAGCTTTGACGGTGTGGCCGACAGCCATTGCGTGCCGCTGTTCTACACCTCCAACGTGTTCCCCACCCCGCTGCTGGACATCGTTAGTCAGAACGGCGACCTCTCCTACTGGACGCAGAAGTCCGTGCCCGCTGCGCTGAAGGATGTGGGCTTCCGTACCATCAAGGCGTTCGGCGCAAAGAGCCGCTTCTTCCACTGCGAGTTCTTCCGGTTGAATGAGGACAAGCCGGGTCTTGGCAAAAAGGGCGACTACGTTGCACTGGAGGTCAACATGCGCCCTGCAGGCGGCTACACGCCCGATATGATCAACTATGCGAACTCGGTGGACTGCTATCAGATTTGGGCGGACATGGTCTGCTACGACGAGGTACGCAACGCCGAGCTGGACGGCCCGAAGTATTTCTGCGTCTACGCAGGCCGCCGCGACTGCCATGAGTACAAGCACACCCATGCGCAGATCATGGCCAAGTACGGCTCCCGTATGCGGATGTGTGAGCGCATTCCCCAGGCGCTGCGCCTGGACATGGGCGACTGGATGTACACGGCCGTTGTGCGCTCCACCGCGGAGCGCGATGCGTTTATTCGGTACGTGCAGGAGAAGGCGTAACGAAAAGGCTTCCCCCTCGGGGGAAGCCTTTTACTTATATAAAACAGGAGCCTGACCGGCTGTGGTCAGGCTCCTGTTGGTTTATTTCAGCTTCACGCTCTTGTGGTATACGACCATTGAAATGCCCGCCGTGATGACCTCGGTCACCCAGAAGGCGTTCCAGATGCCGTCGGCACCCAGCAGGCGGCAGAACAGCCAGGCCAGCGGCATGATGACAACGATGTAACGGCACAGCGAGATGACCAGCGACTGCACGCCCATGCCGAGACCCTCCAGCGAGCCAGAGGCGACGACTGAAATCGTCGAGACGATGAAACCGGCGCAGATGATGCGCAGGGCCGACGTGCCGATGACGATGGTCTCGGCGTTCGCGCTGAAAAGCCCGATCAGCTGGCCGGACAGCGCCAGACAGAGCACCGTGCCCGTGGCCATGATGGCGGCGCACATGCCCATGGACGTGCGGTAGAGCTTTTTGACGCGGTCATACTCCCCCGCGCCGTAGTTGTAGCCGATGATGGGGCGCAGACCCTGCACAATGCCGTTGGCGGGCAGGTACAGGAAGGTCTGCAATTTATAGTAGATACCCAGCACGACGACATAGCTTTGAGAGTAGACGGCCAGCAGCGAGTTCAGGAAGGCGATGAGCACCGAGGGCAGCGCCAGATTCAGGATGGCCGGTACGCCGATGGAATAGAGCTGCAGGGCCATTTTGGCGTCCGGCTTCAGGCAGCCGGAACGCAGCCTGACCGGGATAGGGCTGACGAAGTAGACGATCAGATAGAAGATGACAGGGACCATCTGGCCGATGCCGGTAGCCAGCGCCGCACCGGCAATGCCCATTTTGGGGAACGGCCGATGCCGAAAATCAACAGCGGGTCCAGAATGATGTTGCAGACCGAGCCGCCCATCAGGCCGATCATCGTAATGTTCATCCGGCCCACCGCCTGAAAGATCTTCTCAAACGACATGGCGGCCATGATGACGACGGCGAACATAAAGGCAACACGGGAGTAGGTCACGCCCATAGCAATGACGGTCTCGTCGCTGGTGAAGGAGCGCAGGAACCGCGGCATGATGGCGGTGCAGGATGATGGAAATCACGACGCCGTGGATCAGCGAAAGCACCATGCCGTGGGTGGCGGCCATGTCAGCCTTTTCTTGTTGCCTGCACCGAGATGCAGCGAGATCAGCGCGGCAATGCCGATGCTGAAGCCGATGGCAATCGCGTTGATGAGGTTCTGCACCGGGTAGACGAGGGACAGCGCAGTCATGGCTTCCTCACTGATGCGGGCGACAAAGAGGCTGTCCACGATGTTGTACAGTGCATTGACCAGCATCGAGACGACCATAGGCAAGGCCATTGAGGTCAGCAGCGGAAAAATCGGCTTTTCTTTCATGAAGGTATCGTTCATGGGCTTCTCCTTTTGGCACAACAAAAACCACACAACGCTTTCCCGGAAAGAAAGCGCTGTGTGGCGAAAAGTAGTATCAGAACTGTAAAAATCCACACCTTGTTTTAGGTGTTCCTATTATACAAACCGGCGCGGAATTTGTCAAGCCGCTTGCAACAGCTGCGCAAAAACGGTACAATAAAGACAAAAATCGTATTGCGAGGGAAAAGACATGAAGAAGCTATTGGTCTCCGGTGCGGGCGGCTTTGTGGGGGCACGCATCATGACCCAGCTGGCGGGGCGGTACGAGCTGTGCGCCTTCCCCAAAGGAATGCTGGCCGCAGCGGATGAGCAGACCGTGGCCGACTGGGTGCGGCGCGAGCAGCCGGACGTAATCGTACACACGGCGGCGCTCTCCGACACGGGCTACAGCGAAAAGCACCCGGACGAGTCCTACCGCGCCAACGTTCTGCTGCCGTGCTGGATGGCGGCTGCAGCGCAAAAAAGCGGCGTAAAGCTGGTTGCGTTCAGCTCTGACCAGGTCTACACGGGCCTTACTGAGCACGGGCCGTTTGACGAGGATACACCGCTCTCCCCCGCCAACGTCTATGGCCGCCACAAGCAGGAGATGGAGCAGCGCGTGCTGGATATTTTGCCCGATGCCGTGCTGCTGCGGGCGGCCTGGATGTACGACCTGCCCGGGTACGGCCTGCCGATCCGCAGTAACTTCCTTGTGAACCTGCTGACCGCTGCTATGCGGCAGGAGACGCTGCGGTTTTCGGCGCGGGACTACCGCGGCATCACCTATGTGCGGGAGGCCGTGGAGCGGCTGACCCAGGCCATGGAACTGCCGGGCGGTGTGTACAACTTTGGCAGCGAGAACGACTGCGACATGGTCACGACGGCCCGGCGCGCCTGTGCGCTGCTGGACATCCACCCCGTCATAGAGGCGGCAGACTGGCCGCGCAGCCTGCTGATGGACGGCGGCAGGTTGCGTGCGGCAGCGGGTGTCGGCTTTGACGATACCCTGACGGGTGTACAGCGCTGTCTGCGGGATTACGGTCTGCTGAAATAAAGCTGCAATAAAAAACCTGTACCGGCAAAAGCGGTACAGGAATTTTTTTACATCTCGCCGCGTCCGGCCATGGCACGGTACAGCGTCGTCTCATCGGCGTATTCCAGACTCGAGCCGACGGGCAGGCCGTAGGCCAGGCGGGTCGTTTTGATGCCCAGAGGTTTGATGAGTTTGGCGATATACATCGCCGTGGCCTCGCCCTCCACCGTCGGGCTGGTGGCCATGATGACCTCCTTGACGGTGTCATTCAGACGGGCCAGCAGCTCCTTGATGCAGAGCTGATCTGCACCGATGCCATCCATCGGCGAAATCAGGCCGTGCAGCACATGGTACAGGCCGTTGTACTCGTGGGTGCGCTCAATCGACTTGATGTCGCGCGGGCCCTCGACCACGCAGATGATGCTGCGGTCACGCTTCTGGGAGGCGCAGATCTTGCAGACATCGCCGGTGGTGTAGTCCTGGCAGATGCGGCAGCGGTGCAGGTCACTTTTGGCGTGCTCAATCGCCTTGGCCAGCTCCATGGCCTGCTTGGGCGGCATCGACATGACCTGATAAGCCATACGCACCGCACTTTTGCGGCCAATGCCGGGAAACTGGGCAAACTGGTCGATCAGATTTTCCAGCGGCTCAACATTGTTGTTGAACATAGGCAGCCTCTTAGCCCAGACCGGGGATGTTCAGACCGCCGGTCATCTTGGACATCTCCTCCTCGGAGTCCTTGTCAACGGCAGCGGCAGCGCTGTTGACGGCGGCGGCAATCAGATCCTCAAGCATTTCAATATCATCGGGGTCGACGGCCTCGGGCTTGATCTTGACGGCGGTGATCTCATGCTTGCCGTTCATCGTGACAGTGACCATCTCACCGCTGGCGGTGCCGGTGTACTCCTTGGCTTCGAGCTCCTCCTGCTTGGCGCGGATGTCGTCCTGCATCTTCTGGACCTGACGCATCATGGCGTTGGGATCGGGGCGGCCATAGCCCTTGGGCAGTCTTGCTTTCATGGTTGTATCCTCCAAAAATAATTATTTATCAACGATTTTCAAATCGACACCAAGCGCCTGCATCGTGTGCAGGGTCTCATCCAGGCTGACGGCAGCGGTGTTGTCGTCGGTCTTTGGCTCCTCATAGGGGCCGATACTGTACTTGGTGCGCGATACACGGTAGATAGTTTCCTTAAGACGCTTGCTGACCTCCCGATTATTGCGGATATAGTCGCGGAAGGCGTCGCTGCACTCAAACAGCACGCGCTTGCCGTCACAGTAGGCCCGGGTGCCGCGCAAAAAGGAGATGAGCATCGCATCATTCTCCTCCAAATCGGCCAGCACGGCGGGCCAGAAGGCGAACGGCTCCAGCGGGCCTGCCTGCCGCGGCGGCTCGGCCTTACGCGGGGCCGGGGCAGCGGGTGCTGGCGGTACCGGCGCGGGAGTTTGCTGCGGGGCGGGCTTCAGCTCCGGCTGCAGGAACGGCGGGTCATCGTCAATGGGCGGCGGTACATCATCCGGTGCAGCGGCGGGAACGCTCTGCGGCTGTACCACGGGCGGCACTACAGAGGGCGCAGCCTGTACCGGCGGCGCTGCTGTGTAGGCGCGCGGCGCGCTGGCGAACGCCTGAGGCGCGGCGGGTGCTGCCGGGGCGGGCTGCTGGATGATAACAGGTGCGGCGGCAGTCTCGGGCTGAGTCAGCGAGAAAATCGCCAGCTCCAGCTCAATGCGCTGGTCGGTGCCGCGGCTCATTTTCTCAAGCGCCGAGCCGAACGCATTGACCGCACGGATGGCCTCCCGCTGCGGGAAGTCCCTGCGCTGGGTGTAGGCGGCCTCCTCCTCCGGCGAGATGCCGGTCAGAAGTGACGTGCCGCCCGGCAGCGCGCAGAGCATCAGATTGCGGTAATGTCCAGCGAGCTCCATGCAGAGGCGGCGCATATCGACGCTCTGCTGGCGCAGCTCGGCGATTTTTTCCAATGCAGTGACGGAGTCCCCTGCCGCGATGGCGTCGCTGATCTCAAACAGGTAGCCCCTGTCCGTGACACCGGCCATACGGCGGACGAGCGCCTCGTCCACGTGGTTGTCGACACCGGCGCAGGTGTCCAGAATGGACAGCGCGTCACGCATGGCACCGTCGGCCAGACGGCCAATCAACTGTGCGGCGTTCTCGTCCAGCTCGATCTTCTCCTGCCCGGCTACGTAGAGCAGCCGCCCGGCAATGTCATCCGCCGTGATGCGGGTGAAGTCATACCGCTGGCAGCGGCTCAAAATCGTGACGGGAACCTTCTGCACCTCGGTGGTGGCTAAGATAAAGATGACGTGCTCGGGCGGTTCCTCCATCGTTTTGAGCAGCGCGTTGAACGCCGCGGTGGAGAGCATGTGCACCTCGTCGATGATGTAGACCTTGTACTTGCAGACCGACGGCAGATAGGCCACCTCGTCGCGCAGGTCGCGGATGTCATCAACGCCGTTGTTCGACGCGGCATCCATCTCGATGATGTCCATGACGGAGCCGGAGTCAATGCCCTTACAAATTTCACACTCGCCGCAGGGGTCAGGGCTGGAGGTGTCCAGACAGTTGACCGCCTTGGCAAAGATCTTGGCGCAGGTCGTCTTGCCGGTGCCGCGGGTACCGGTGAACAGATACGCATGGCCGATGCGCCCGGCAGAAATCTGGTTCTGCAGGGCCGTGACGATGGCCGTCTGGCCAACCACGTCCGCAAAGCGCTGGGGACGCCATTTTCGATACAGGGCACGGTACATCGGCTCACCTCCTGCAAAGCTACAAAAAACAGCGGGCAGAGCACGCGGCTGCGCTGCTTTGCGTACAGATGCAGGCTTGACCGCGGCACTGGGCAAGCGCCGCTTAATGCTGCTCGGTTCCCCGCCTGACATGGTTCACAGGCTGCCCACGCGCGGGACCTGCATCTGTACGCGAAACAGCGCAATTCAGCCCTGTCCGCTTTTAGTATTATACAATAAGTTTGGAATAAATGCAAGCGTTATCTTATATTTCGGGCATCTCGGACATCAATCTTCCTGCAGGCGCTGGACCATCTTGTAAAGGGCCTCGGCGCTGTTGAAGTTCTGCGGCATGATTTCGGATGCGGGGATCGAAATGTCGTATTCCTCATTCAGGGCCGAGATGATCTGCAGAATGTCGAAAGAGTCCAGGATGCCGTCATCGATCAGCGTTGTACAGGTGGAAAAGTCCACGTCCTCTTTGATTTCGCTTAAAATTTCCAGTAAACGTTCCATTGGTATTTCTCCTTTTCAAATTATGCTTACACAGCGGGTGTATTGATGGGATAGGTCGGCGTTTCGCTGCGTACCGGGTGCGGCGTGCCGTTCTGCCACAGAATGACCTGCGGCAGGTCGCGGCTCAAAAACAGACCAAGTCCTTCCGTAACAGAGTAGGCACCGGTGTTTTCAAAAACAAGCAGGTCGCCGGGGCATAATCCGGCCAGCGGCATACTGCGCACAAGAACATCGTTCGTAGTACAAAGGCTGCCGCAAAGCGTCCAGTCCTGTACGGAAGCTGCCCGGGCAGCAAAATGGCGCAGATGCGGGCGTTTCATACCCATGATCTGGCCAAGATAATTCAGGTGGTTCATTCCACCGTCCACAATGCAGTAGTGCTGCCCGCCGTGATCCTTGCAGTCCATGGCGGTGGTCAGGTAATAACCGCATTCGGCGGTGTAAAAGCGGCCCATCTCAACGGTCAGATGGACCCAGCTGCTGACTTCGCGCAGTGCTGGCGCAAGGTCTTTGGCCGGGGACAGTGTGTCGGTAAAATCGTCGCCGTCAAAATACGGCACCGCCAGCCCTGGGCCGTATTCCAGTTCCGGCAGACGCAGGCCGAAGGTCTGCTCAATTTCAGCGTACAGTTCCCGCAGCATGGCCAGCTCTTTTTGCTGATTGACCAGCTTTTTGCGCTGGGTCCCGACAAAGTAGTGAATGCCGATAAACTCCAGATCAGGTGTTTCCCTGCGATGCGCCAATGCGGTGAAAAGATCCTCCTTTGACATGCCGAACTGACTGCCCGCGTTCAGCCGCAGCACCACGGGCAGCCGCTTGGCGGCCTTGCGTGCAGCATCCTGCAGATAGCGGACCTGCAGCAGAGATTCCGCTGTGCAGGTGCCGACGCCGTCGGCCACGGCGCGGGCAATATCCACGGGCGTCTTATTAACACCCGAATAGATAACACGTGCATCCGCAGCATGCAGGCTCTCGCAGAGCGAAAGCTCTCCGGGACTGCATACTTCCAGCCGCGCAGTGACCTGCATCATGGCAGGCAGCAGAAATGGGTTGGCTTTGATGGAATAGCAAAGGTCGATTTCCCTGCCCCAGATTGCCTGAATAGCGCGCACGCGGGCCTGCAAAGCGTCAGTGTCAAAGACAAACGTCGGTGTGCCGTAGGTGGCAGCAATTTTTTTGTAAAGAAGCGTCGGTCATTTATGGGCTCCTTTTTTCGTTCAGGGCAGCCAGTGCCGTGCGGTCAATTTTTGCCGTTTTTATTCAGTGGCATCTCGTCCAGCTGCACAGCAGTATTCGGCTGCATAAAAGGTGGCAGACTTTCTTTCAGCGCAGCCAGCAGGGCGGCTTTCTCACAGCTGCCCGTGTAAAACAGGTGGAGCCGCTGGCGTTCGGCATCAAACGTGCAGCAGGCACGGGTCACAGCGTCGCAGCGCATAGCGGCAGCTTCAATTTCGCCAAGCTCTACACGGTGTCCCATGTGCTTGATCTGGAAATCCCGGCGGCCAATATAATACAGGCTGCCGCTTTCGTCGTAGCGGGCCAGATCACCGGTGCGGTAAATACGCTCATACCAGTTGGTGTTCAGCGGATTCTGGGTAAAGGCCTGCGCTGTGCGCACAGGGTCAGCATAGTAGCCGAGAGCAAGCGCCGTACCGGAAACGCAGATCTCCCCTGCCTGCCCGGGCACGGTGACAAGGGCGTCGTTCTCATCCAGCAGAAAGACCTTCTCGTTGGGAAACGCGCGTCCGATGGGCAGCGCCTCATCCGGAGCAAAATCGCGGTCCGGCAAAATGGCGTAGGTGCAGTTGCAGGTAATTTCTGTCGGGCCGTAGAGGTTCACAAACCGGGCGTGCGGCAGAGCGGACTTCCACTTCATCAGGTGCTTGATGGGCATGACTTCGCCGCTGAACAATACCTGCCGCACGCGGGAAGGTATACGGTAGCTGAAGCCGTTCATGATGGAGACAAAGCACATGGCACTGACGGCCCAGACAAGTATGGTGACCTCATGGTCTGCCAGATAGTCCATGAGTTTTGTGGGCTGACTGAAATAAGCGCGCGGGATGATCTGCACCTTAGCCCCCGTGTACAGTGCCGTGTACAGGTCTTTGACCGAAACGTCAAAGTCAAAGGGAGCCTGATTACCCAGAATATCGTTTTGTGCGATGCCGAAAATTTCGGCAAACTGCGTGATAAAATCCAGCACCGAGCGGTGGCTGACGGTGACGCCTTTTGGCACACCGGTGCTTCCGCTTGTGAAGTTGATATACAGAGGGTCAACGTCCACAGCCTGACGGCGGCGGGCTGCCAGCAGGGCAGCGTCCGCGGGTGCGGCCAGCAGATCGTCAAGCCGGATGATTTGCCCGCTGTACCCCAGCGCGGCAGCTGCGGCAGCGTGGGCCTCGTCCGTAACAAGAAATGCAGGGGTCAAAGTATCCAATACCCGCAAAGTGCGGGCAGCGGGCTGGCGGGTGTCAAGCACTGAGTAGCAGCAGCCCGCGTAGACTGTGCCAAGCATGGCAGCAAAGGCGGAAACGGATTTTTCCAGGTAAAATGCCACCGGGCGGCGCGGCATCGTGCGGGACGCCAGAAAGCTGCCGGCGCGGCGGGCCGTGTCGGCCAACTGTGCCCAGGTACAGTCTGTCTGGTCATCCCCCACAGCGGGGGCATCCGGGCAGCGGGCGGACGTGGCTTCAAGCCAGTCCAGAATGTTTGTTTGCATAGAAAGCTCTTTTCTTAAAAGTTGGCATAGAGGAAACCAACGGTTTCATTGACGCAGATAAAGCTGAGGAGTACCATGAAAATAACAAGATAGTATAAACCCCAGCGCAGCGCAAGCGGCAGCCGCTGTACCTCTGCGTAAGGGTCGCGGCCTTGTTCCTTCAGCACACTATGGGCAAAGACCAGAAGGGTACTGATGATGACAAGCCCCCAGGCCGGGCCGGAGACTGCCTTGAAAGCGCCGGGTGCATTCGCGGCCAATGCGGACAAATTGAAATCTGTAAAGGTGTTGCGCAGGTAGATGCACCCCTGCACAAACTCATTGCGGTCAAAGTACCAGCCGATGTTGACGATGATAAAGGTCCGCAAGATGCGAAAAACGTGCCAGCCGCGGCTTTCGGTAGGAATGTGCAGCGCTGTGTTGAGCTTTTTGAAAGCGGGCTCCAGCAGGTCAGCCAGCGCAATGACAAGACCGTTATACAGACCCCAGGCAAGGTAGTGCGCCTGCGGGCCGTGCCAGATGCCGACCACAGCAAACACAAGCAGGTTGGCGACTGCAGCGGGCAGCACACGGCCAAAATGCTTGCCCCAATGCGATGTGGCCCACTTGCCGAAGCGCTGCATCGGCTTGGTCAGTGCAAAGGGATAGAACAGGTAATCACGCATCCACGCACCCAGCGAAATATGCCAGCGCCGCCAGAAATCCCCCAGCGAGGTAGAAAAATACGGCTGCCGGAAGTTGGGCATCATCTCAATGCCGTACAGCTGCGCAACACCCAATACCATATCAATGCCGCCGGAAAAATCTGCATACTGCTGCAGCGAGTACAGCAAAATGGCCAGCAGTGCCATAGAACCGGCCAGCTTGGGGTCATTGCCGTCGAGGATGGCGGCAATCGTCGGGGCGGTCAGGTTTGCGATGGCATATTTCTTCATTGCGCCAAACAGAAACAGGAACAGTGCACGCTTGGTGCGCTCCCAGTTCCAGATGTGACGGGCAGTGAGCTGCGGGGCCATCTCTCCGTAGCGGTTGATGGGGCCCTGGATCAGCTGCGGGAAAAAGCTGATGAAAAGCAGAAAGCGGACGTAGTTTTTCTCTGTCGGGTGCCGACCACGGTAGCAGTCAATCAGATAACCGACGGCCTGAAACGTGTAAAAGCTGATGCCAAGCGGCATGACCAGTCCCAGTGAGGACGGCGCTGTGGCCGAAAATGCACCGGAGAGCAGCTCCGCAAAATAGGACCAGTATTTGAAGTAGCCAAGCACAAGAAAGTTGGCAGTCAGCACAGCAGCAACAAGACATTTTTTGCGGCGCACCGCCTGTGCTTTGATGGCCTTTTTTTCGTCCTTGGTTATGCCCGGAGCCTTTCGCCGCGCGGCGGAATCGGCATCCAGCTTTGCCAGCTGCAAGCCGCCGAGCCAGATCGTCAACGCAGTGAAAAGCAGAAAACAGGCCTTCCAGCCACTGGCGGTAAAAACAGCAGGCTCAACCCCAGCAGGCAGATCCATTGGCAGCGGCTGAAAACAGTATAATATAAAATGAGTCCAACGCTGACCAGCAGGAAGAAACTCAGGGAATAGATTTCCACACTACACCATCCACAAAATTAAAAATCGACAGAACATTCATAATATCGCTCAAAATCGGCGGAAGAGCCAACAATACGGGCATTCACGCGGAACTGGTAGGTGCCGTGCTCCGCCGCTGCGTACTCGGTCCAGGAGCGGGTAGAATACGCGGAAACCCGGCTGTATTCGCTCTCCCCCGGCGCTTTGACCCAGAACTCGTATTCAGCCTGTACGGACGGACCGTGGTAGGAACCGGCCAGCAGCAAAATTTTGTCCGGGTGAACCTCCGGCGTCAGGTAGACGTTGGTGATATAGTTTACGGCGGCCAGATATTCTGACGGCGTCTCGAACAACGATTCCACGTCCTGCCCGGCGTCCAGCATAGCCAGAAACTTTGCCATGCTCAGGCTGAACGCATGCCCGCCGACAGCATTCATGTGGGTGAAAT
>ENA-OQIJ01000182-OQIJ01000182.1-human-gut-metagenome-genome-assembly--contig:-NODE-182-length-18514-cov-3.805569_pt1 | contig 18514 bp, 15 predicted proteins | sample MGYA00242582_ERZ504747 | MGnify/ENA primary metagenome ERZ504747 (study PRJEB26092, sample SAMD00036435) | human gut metagenome | host: Homo sapiens | study: EMG produced TPA metagenomics assembly of...
CTCCACCGCCATTCAGGTATGCACGTCGGTACTGACATTTTTGATTACGCTTCGTATATATGGCCTGCATATCAACTCCGCGTATAAAATTTCGTGGATCATTCTGATTTTGCTGTTTCCCATCTTCGGTCTGACCATCTATCTGCTGTTTGGCCGCAGCGGGGCCGTCAGCGTCATGCGCCGCCGTTTTGGTGAAAATATGACGATGCTGCGCCGGTATCACGCACCCATTTTGCAGCAGCGCCGCGCCCTGCCCTACCCGGACCGCATCACCCGCAACCACGCCCGCTATTTGCAGGACCGCGCGGGCTACCCCGCCTATGACAACACCGATGTGACGTTCTACGGCGACACCTGCGAGGCGCTGGAGGCCCAGAAAACCGCCCTGCGCAGCGCGGAAAAGTTTATTTTCATGGAATACCACGCCATTGAGGACGCCTCCGCCTGGCAGGAGCTGGAGGATATTCTGGCCGAGCGCGCCGCCCACGGCGTGGAGGTGCGCGTATTTTACGACGACGTGGGCAGCATCGGGTTTATCAACAGCAAATTTGTCAAAAAGCTGGCGGGGCGCGGCATACAGTGCCGCCGGTTCAACCCGGTCATCCCGATTTTGAACGTCTTTATGAACAATCGCGACCACCGCAAAATCACCGTTGTGGACGGGCGCGTCGGCTTTACCGGCGGCTACAATCTGGCGGAGGAGTACTTCAACCGCACCCACCCTTACGGCCAGTGGAAGGACAGCGGCATCCGGCTGGAGGGCGACGCCGTACGCGGCCTGACGCTGATTTTCTTAGAGCTGTGGGGCGCAACGCAGAAGGCCGCACCCGAGGTCGAGCGCTATCTGCCCGATGTGCCCTACACCGCGCGGGAGAATGCCGTGGTGCTGCCCTACGCGGACAATCCGCTGGACGACGAGGCCACCGGCGAGAACGTCTACCTGAACATGATCCGCAGTGCGAAGGACTACGTCTACATTACAACGCCCTACCTTATTTTAAGTGACGAGATGCAGCGCACACTGCGGCTGGCCGCGTCCAGCGGCGTTGATGTGCGGATCATCACGCCGGGCATCCCGGACAAAAAGCTGATCTTCTCGGTCACGCGCAGCTATTACGCCAGCCTTGCCAAGAGCGGCGTGCGCATTTATGAGTACGCGCCCGGGTTCATCCACGCGAAGCAATGCGTAGCCGACGGCACGGAAGCCGTTGTGGGTACGATCAATTTTGACTTCCGCAGCCTGTACCTGCACTTTGAGAACGCCTGCTGGTTCTGCGGCTGCAGCGCCGTGGCCGATGTGCGCCGCGATTTTGACGCGCTGTTCCCCGTCTGCCGCGAGGTCACACAGGCGTACGCCGACACCCGCAGCCTGGCCGTGCGCGGCTGGGACTGCGTGCTGCGGCTGTTCAGCCCGCTGATGTGACGGGCTGTGCGCCGGGCGCATCAAGCCCGGCTGCAAAGCGGAATATCAGCGCCGCCACGCGGAGATCTGGCCCGAGATGGTCGAGGTACTGAAGGCTGCGGGCATCTGCAACTACAGCATCTTCTACTGTAACGACGAGCTGTTCGGCTACTATGAGTGCGCGAAGGGCGTTGCCTACGCCGAGAAGGTACAGGCCGAAAGCCCCGTTGTGGACCGCTGGAACGACTACATGAAGGATATTCTGGAGCTGGAAATGGACCCCGTGACCGGCGCCCAGCCCAAGCTGGAGCAGGTGTTCCGTCTGGATTAAACGCGCATAAGACAGCAAAGCCGCCCGTGTCAGGCTGACACGGGCGGCTTGTGTTTTTATGGGCAGGTGCAGCGCAGGCGGTGCTTAAGCCGTAAGGCGGGAATTATGCAGTGTTGCCTTTAGGGTATTTACAACACGATGCGGAACGCGACGCGGTGCTCTCCTTCCCCGCTGATGCGGTAAGGCTCCTCCACATCGGTGCCCCAGCTGTCGATGCCGCCGACGCCGCGGGCTGCGCCCAGGATCGTCACGCTCGTGCGGCCCGTGGCGGGCAGCTCGGTGATGTGCTGGGCGGCCTCGATCTCCTGCGCGGTGTTGGGCAGTGCGCTGAAGGCAAACGGCGCATCGGCCTGTTCAATCGTCAGCGCAGCCGCCGTCTGACCGCAGGCGTTGTGCTGCTCCAGCGTGAACTGACGGGTGCCCACATGCAGGCCGCAGTCCTGCGGGACGAGAGCCGGTTCAATATGCGGCACCTCCTCATGGCAGCCAAAGACGCCGCCCTTGCAGCGATCCGGGTAGGTCTCGCCCGAAAGGCCGGTCCAGAGCGTGCGGGCCACGGGGGCAAACGTCTGGAATTTAACGCCGAAGCAGGGCAGCTCGGGCGCACCGGGCACGCCATGATAGACGGCCTCGACCAGCAGCGTGCCCAGCGGCTCCACGGTGTAGGTCAGCTCGGCCTTAGCGCCGGGCACGGTGGGCACGCCGTAGGTATAGCGCACCTGCACACCGTCGGCGGATTTCTGCAAGACCGCAAAGCCGAGGTTCTGCAGGTAGACATCCGCCGCCAGCCAGGCCGCCGCTTTCTGCGGGAAGCCGCAGCCGCGGTCATTGTCGGTGGCGGCGCGCCAGAACGCCGGGCGCGGGGCACGCCAGAGCCACTCGCTGCCGTTGACGGTCAGCGACGACGGCCCGGCCTCGCCCGCGGAAAAGAGAATTTCAAACCCGTCGCCCCTGACGCCGAGGTTGCCGTCGCCCTCGGTCACGGTCAACGTGCCGGGCTTGCGGGCGGCCTGTGCTTTGGCCGCGTCGCGGTCCGCCCGGGCGGCGGCTGCGGCGTTGCGGGCATCGTGGGCGGCGCGGCGGGCGGGGGTGTCGTACCAGTAGCGCACGTCCTGCATGGCGGGCTTCTCGGCACCGTCGGCGTAGACAATGCCGTTGCCGCTGAAGTTGTAATCGGTGTTGCGGTCCGCAAAGTCGCCGCCGTAGCCCAGCACGCTGCGGCCAAGCGCGTCGGTGTGCCGGAGCGCCTGGTCCATGTAATCCCAGATGAAGCCGCCCTGGTACTGGTCGAACTCGTCAGCCAAGCGCACATAGCTCTCCATGCCGCCCAGCGAGTTGCCCATATCGTGCATATACTCGCAGAGAATGAAGGGCTTCTTCGGATGGGATTCGAGATACTCGCGGATTTCCCACGGCTTGGCGTACATCCGGCTTTCCATGTCGCTGATGGCATCGAACGCGCGGCAGTGGAACACACCCTCATAATGCACGAGGCGTCCCGGGTCGTGGTCGTGGAAGAACTGCGACATGGCGAGAATATCCTCGCCCGCGTAGCTCTCATTGCCGCAGGACCAGATCAGGACGGCGGCGTGGTTCTTGTCGCGTTCAAACATGCTGCGGGCGCGGTCCACGACGCAGTCCTTCCACTCGGGCAGGCTGCCGGGCACGTTCCAGCTCGGCTCCACCGCGCCGAGCTTCTGCCAGCTGCCGTGGCTTTCGAGGTTCGTCTCGTCGATCATGTAGATACCGTTCCGGTCACACAGGTCGTACCACAGGCTCTGGTCGGGGTAGTGGCAGGTGCGCACGGCGTTGATGTTGTTCTTTTTGAACACGGCCATGGCGGCGTGCATGTCGTCGGCGCCGATGGCGCGGCCCCTGTCGGCGTTCCACTCGTGGCGGTTGACGCCGTTGAACACGACCCGTTCCCCGTTCAGACACATGACGCCGTTTATCATCTCAAAGCGGCGGAAGCCGATGTCGTAGGGCACAACCTCCTGCAAAACGCCGTCGGCATCGCGCAGGGTCAGTACGGCGTGGTAGAGCACCGGCGCTGCATGGCTCCACGGCTGGATGCCCTCGATCTCGATCGTATCGCCCGCGGCGGGGCCTTCGTAGACGGCGTAGCCCTCGGGGTCGGTCACGACGAGGGCAACCGACGCGCCGTCGGTCTCGCCGTCCAGCTTGACGAGGGGCGTCAGCAGGCCGGTGGTGTTGTCGGCGGCAAGGTCGGCCTTGAGCCAGATGTCGTTGATGTGGACCCTGGGCTTTGCGTACAGGTAGACCGAACGGAAGATGCCCGAGAAGCGGAAGAAGTCCTGATCCTCGATCCAGGCGGCGCTGCTGCGCTTGTAGACCTCGACGCAGAGGCGGTTGTTCTCGTCCCGAATATACGGTGTCAGGTCAAATTCAGACGGGGTGAAGCTGTCCTCGGCATAGCCGACGAACTGGCCGTTGCACCACAGGTACATGGCCTGCTCCACGCCCTGAAAGCTGACGCAGACGCGCTGGCCGCGCAGGGACTCGTCCAGATCAAACTCTTTGACATAGCTGCCCACGGGGTCATCGTTCCAATCGACCTGCGGCGGGCGCAGGCAGCTGCGGCCATCCCACGGGTAGAGGGTGTTGGTGTACTGCAGCTGACCGTAGCCCTGCAGCTCGATGTGCCCGGGCACGCGGATCGTACCGAAGCCGGACAGGTCGGCGTCCGGCTGCCAGAAATCCGCCGGGCGGGCGGCAGGGTTGGCGCTCCACGCAAAGCGCCATGCGCCGTCCAGTGACTGGCGCAGCGATGTCAGGCCGCTTTCGGCCTCGTCCAAGGTGCGGCAGCAGAGATGGTCAGAGTGTGCGTCCAGCCGGTTCACGGCAAAGACGGTGGGGTCACTCAGCCAGCGAAGTTCAGGGGTCATAGGGATCTCTCCTTTACACAATCAGGTTCTTACCGTCATTCTGCCACAGGGCGCGCGGGGTGTCAATGGAAAGTTTCACGCAGATATTTTCCGTATTTTTTGCATCTTTACGGGAATTGTGCTGTGTTTAACACTTTGCGGCAGGATTTTTTGAGATTTTCCGTTTTGTCTGGTGGCAGATTGTACGCTGCAGCACCAGATATAGCGGTGGCGGCAGGATTTTTGCGGGGTGGGTTGTTATAGTCGGCACACCTGGGGCGCAAAAAAAACGCCGCACCTTTTTGCAGGGGCGGCGTTTTGGGGTCATCCTTCTTCTGTCTCCGCCTCCGCGGCGGCGCGCAGACGCTCCCGCACGGGGCGCAGGGCCTCGGGCAGAGCCTCGTCGGGCAGGTCGCTGATGCCCTCGGTGCTGCCGCGGGCGGCGGCGGTCTCATAGAACCAGCACTTGTAGTCCAGGGTGTCCATCGTCTGCTGCAATTCAGCCATGCGGGTCTCGAGCACGGTGCGCTGCTTGCGGAACAGCTCCAGCCGCCGGGCAATGGTCTCATCGCCCTGCATGGCCAGCTCGATGTATTCGCGGATGTCCTTGAGGGACATGCCGGTCTTTTTCAGGCACTCGATGATGCGCAGCCACTCGAAGTCCTTCTCCGTAAAAACGCGGATGCCGCCGGACGAGCGCCCGACGAAGGGCAGCAGCCCTTCCTTATCGTAATAGCGGATCGTCGATGCGGGCACACCCAGCCGCCGCGCCATCTCCCCCACTGTATAGGCCATGTGTTTTCCTCCTATGACTTAAACCTGGGTTTAACCTGTGTATCAGTATAGGACAAAAGGGCGGCGTTGTCAAGGCGGGCGGGGGCACCCGCGGTATTTTCCCCTCATCCGGCTGAACGGTTTCCTGATCATGCGCACGCTGTGGGGCGTGCCGCCGCTCCCCTGCCCGCTTTTCTTTTATAGGGAAGGCTTTTTCTATTTTTTATTGACAAACGCGCGGTTTGTTTCTATCATGTTCATATAAGCAAGGGAGGGACCGCCACTATGCTGACCTATAATATGGACGTGGAGGAACGCAGCACCTGGCTGCGCGCCACCCCCGGCGCGGCGGCGCTGGCACAGCCGTTTTACTGCACCGAGGCCGGCAACTTTTATGGCCGCGCCCATTTTGCCACAGCCCGTACCGATAAGGAAAGCTATCTGCTGTTTTATACGCTGTCCGGCTCCGGTCTGATCGAGCAGAACGACCAGCGCGTGGAGCTGCCCGCCGGCAGCGCCCTGCTGTTGAACTGCCGCACCCCCCAAAGCTACTGCACTGCCCCCGGGCAGGACCACTGGCACCACTACTGGGCGCATCTGGACGGCGCGGGCGTCGCCAATCTGGCCGAGGTACTGCAGCCGCAGGGGCGGCTGTCCCCCGTTACGGTCAGTCGGCTGGAGATGCAGCCGCTGTTTGAGTCACTGGCCGCCGAGTGGGAGCATGGCGCTGCCGCACAGATCGAGATCTGCCTGGCCCTGCACCGGATGCTGGCCCTGATGGCCCGCCAGCTGCTGCCGGGGACGAGAGCCGCTCCAACCGCACCTTGATCGAACAGGCCGCCGAGTACATCCGCCAGCACTATGCCGAGCCGCTGTCGCTGGACAGCCTGCTGGCCCAGACGCCGGTGAGCAAGAGCTGGTTCCTGCGGCTGTTCCGCCAGTACATGGGCACGACGCCCTACAATTTTTTGCTGTCCACGCGGATCACACGCGCCAAGGAGCTGCTGGTGCTGACGGATTTCTCCGTCTGCGAGATCGCGCACCAGGTCGGCTTTGGGGATGAGAGCAACTTCTCGACCCGCTTTACCGCCATGGTGGGCCAAAGCCCCCAGCAGTACCGCAAAAGTGCAATGAAGCCCGCGGAAAACTGAATAATGGGAAAGAAGGCATTTGTATGTTGAAAACCGAACGCATGGACCGTGTCCGTGCTGCCCTGCGCGCGCAGGGGCTGACGCAGATGATCGTCTGCGACCCCAAGAGCGTGTGGTATCTGACCGGCGTCGCCGTGGAGCCCTATGAGCGTCTGCTGGCGCTCTACCTGCCCACCGAGGGCGAGCCGGTGCTGTTTTTGAACAGACTGTTCAATGTGCCCGAGCCGCCGTGCAGGACCGTCTGGCACACCGACACGGACAAGCCCGTGGCGCAGATCGCCGAGGTCGTGGACGCGGGCAGGCCGCTGGGCATTGACAAGGAGTGGCCCGCTAAGTTTCTGATCCCGCTGATGGAGACCCACCCGGTATGCAGGTCGTGCTGTCCAGCGACTGCGTGGACGACTGCCGCGCCTGCAAGGACGCCGAGGAGCAGACCCTCATGCGCGAGGCGTCCCGCATCAACGACGCGGTAAACGAGGCCGCGAAGCACTATATAAAGGCCGGCATGACCGAACGCGAGGTCGCCGAGTTTATCGACGCGCAGTTCCGTGCCCATGGCTGCGAGGGGCCGAGCTTTACGACGATCGTCTCCTTTGGTGCCAACGCCGCCGACCCGCACCACGAGCCGGACGACACCGTGTTAAAAGAGGGCGACTGCGTGCTGTTTGACATGGGCTGTGTGAAGAGCCGCTATTGCAGCGACATGACCCGCACCTGGTTCTGCGGCCAGCCCACTGAAAAGCAGGCCGCCGTGCATGATCTGGTGCGCCGCGCGAATGAGGCTGCCGAGGCGCTCATCAAGCCCGGCGTGCGCCTGTGTGAGCTGGACGCCGCCGCGCGCGACCTGATTACGGAAGCGGGCTACGGCGCGTATTTCAACCACCGTCTGGGGCATTTCATCGGCCAGACCGATCACGAGAAGGGCGACGTCAGCAGCGCGAACACCACCGTAGCCAGACCCGGCATGATCTTTTCGATTGAGCCGGGCGTCTACCTGCCCGGCGAGTTCGGCGTCCGTGTGGAGGACCTCGTCCTGGTGACCGAGACCGGCTGCGAGGTGCTGAACAGGAACGATAAGCATTGGGATGTGGTGGGCCTGTAAGCATTCTGTAGGGGCCGGACATGTCCGGCCCGCGGCCTCCCGTCGGCGCTCTGTCATGGGAAAGCTGCGGGCGCATATAGAATGCGCCCCTACGGATTACGTATCCGACAAAGGGAGAAAACTCCACGCGGGGCGCCCCCACAAAAAACGTAGGGGCGGATTCCATATCCGCCCGTGCCCGTTTGCGGCAAGGCAAACTTCCGCGGGCGCATATAGAATGCGCCCCTACGGAGTCATTCGATAAAACACAACAGAGAGGTGTACGATTGAAAAAACATCTGTTCCGTATCATTGCCGCCCTGTCCGCCGCGGTCCTGCTGGCGGGCTGCGCGGCGTCGCGGCTGCGGCTGGGGGCTGCGGCTGCAGGCGGCGTGTACAATGCGTTTGGTACCGCCATGGCCGCCCAGAACAGCACCATCGAGGTCAAACAGACCGCCGGGTCCGCCGCCAACCTGCGGCTGCTGGCGGGCGGCTATTTACAGCTGGCCGTTGCCCAGTCCGACATGGCGCAGGATGCCTACGACGGCAGCGGCATCTTTTCCCACGAGAGCACCGAGCGCAGCTTCAGCGCCGTGGCCGCCCTGTATGAGGAGGCCGTGCAGGTCGTTGTCCGTGCCGACTCCGGCATTACGACGCTGGAGGAACTGCAGGGCTGCACGCTCAGCGTCGGCGAGGAGGAATCCGGCACCGAGCAGAACGCCTGGCAGGTGTTGGCCGCCTGCGGCCTGAACAACCGCCTGGTGCACACTGTAAACCTGAACTACACCGACGCTGCCGCCCGGCTGGCCGACGGCACGATCGATGCGATGTTCGTCACCGCCGGTCTGCACGCCGACGCGCTGGAGCAGCTGGCCGAGACCTGCGCCATCCGTCTGCTCTCCGTCGATGGGGGTGTCGGTGCGCGGCTGCTGGCGACCTACCCTGCCTACCGCGCCTGCGTTATCCCCGCCGGGACCTACGCCGATCAGGGTGAGGACGTCTGGACCGTCAGCGTGCAGGCGCTTCTGCTGGCGTCGAACGCGCTGTCCGACGAGACCGTCCAAAGGCTGACTGCCCGGTATTTTGACAGCGTGGACGCCGTGGCTGCCGCCGTGCCGGTGCCGCTGGTGACCGACCCCGCCGTGGCCGCCGCGCAGAGCGTTATCCCCTACCACACCGGGGCCGCTGCGTACTACACCGCGCAGGGCATCACCCCCGCAGGGCCGCAGACGGGCGCGTCCCCTGAACAGGAGGCCGCCGCATGATCATCTCACTGGATATGTACCAGACGCTGTTTGCGGCGGTCTGCGTGCTGATGCTGGGCCGCTTTTTGAAGGCGCGCATCGGCTTTCTGGAAAAATTCTGCATTCCCGCGCCGGTCATCGGCGGCGTGCTGTTTGCCGTTTTCACCTGTCTCTGCTATGTGACCGGCATTGCCGAGTTTGAATTTGACGACATTTTAAAGGAAGTCTGCATGGTGTTCTTCTTCACCTCGGTAGGCTTTCAGGCCAACCTCAAGGTGCTGAAAAGCGGCGGCAAATCGCTGATCCTCTTCTTGGGTCTGGTCGTTGCGCTGATTTTGTGCCAGAACTTCCTCGCCGTCGGGCTGGCGGATCTGCTGGGTATCTCGCCGCTGATCGGTCTGTGCACCGGTTCCATCCCGATGGTCGGCGGCCACGGCACGGCGGGCGCGTTCGGCCCCGTGCTCGAGGACTTCGGCGTTGCGGGCGCGACTACGCTCTGCACGGCGGCGGCCACCTACGGCCTGATTGCGGGCAGCGTCATGGGCGGCCCGACGGGCCGTCTGCTCATTGAGCGCCGCAAGCTGCTGGACACCGTTGTGCCCGAGGACGACAGCCTGCTGGTGGAGGAAGAAATCAAGCACGAGCGCCACACCAGCATGTACCCGGCTGCTGTGTTCCAGCTGATTATCGCCATCGGCATCGGCACGTTCATCTCCAAAGCGCTGGCCATGACCGGGCTGACGTTCCCCATTTATATCGGCGCGATGATCGCCGCGGCGTGTATGCGCAACATTGGCGAATTCACCCACAAATTCACGACCCACATGGGCGAGATCAACGACATCGGCGGCATCAGCCTCTCGCTGTTCCTTGGCATTGCCATGATCACGCTGAAGCTGTGGCAGCTGGCCGCGCTGGCGCTGCCGCTCATCATCCTGCTGGCGGGCCAGACGCTGCTGATTTTCCTGTTCACCTACTTTGTGATTTTCAACATCATGGGCCGCGACTATGACGCTGCGGTCATTGCGGCGGGCGTCTGCGGCTTTGGCATGGGCGCGACGCCCAACGCCATGGCCAACATGCAGGCCCTGTGCGAAAAGTATGCCCCGTCGGTCAAGGCGTATCTGCTGATCCCGCTGGTAGGCAGTCTGTTTGCGGACTTCCTCAACAGTCTGGTCATCACCTTCTTTATCAACTTTATCTAATTGGGAGGTCCTTCTGATGTTCCGCAAGCTGCGCGAGGCGCTGAAAAAGCAGCGCTACCGTGTCCACAGTGACGACGTTGCCCTGCCCGAGGTCCACACCGGCCATGTCACCCACAGCGACGCCCCCGAGACCCCGGAGAAGCACAAGTCCATCAACTATGAAAACGTTGCCATCCCGGAGGTTCATATTCCAAAGAAGAAGCCCTGAAGCCTTCTCCCCCTAGGGGAGAAGGTGGCCCCGCAGGGCCGGATGAGGGGAGAGCTTATGGCGGTTGCCCGTCTGTGGGGGCACCATAGGGGCGGATTCTATATCCGCCCGTGGCGATTTGCCCGTTTAAGGGCTGCAATGACAGACTTTGCCCGCATCAGTCACCTTCGATGACAGCTTCCCCCTCGGGGGAAGCCTTTTTTGTTTGTGGAATTTTCCCAAACACCCCGCCACTTTTCTAAATGGCGCGGTCAAAAAAATAACGGTATAATAAAGGCAGAACATGGGAATCATCGGCAAACAGCCGATACAATAAAAGGAGAGAATTTCTATGGCAAGTCGTATTGTACTGAACACTATTTCCTACCACGGCCACGGCGCAATCGAGAACATCGTTCCCGAGCTGACCGCCCGCGGCTACAAGAAGGCTTTCGTCTGCTCTGACCCCGATCTGATCAAGTTCGGCGTCACCAAGAAGGTCACCGACCTGCTGGACGCCGCCGGCTTTGCCTACAGCGTTTACAGCGAGATTAAACCCAACCCCACCATCCAGAACGTTCAGGACGGCGTTGCCGCCTTTAAGGCTGCCGAGACTGACTGCATCGTCACCATCGGCGGCGGCTCCTCCATGGATACCGCCAAGGCCATCGGCATCATCATCAACAACCCCGAGTTCGCGGACGTCCGCAGCCTGGAGGGCGTTGCCCCCACCAAGAAGCACGCCGTGTTCACCATTGCGGTGCCCACCACCGCCGGCACCGCTGCCGAGGTCACGATCAACTACGTCATCACCGACGTCGAGAAGAAGCGCAAGTTCGTCTGCGTGGACACCAACGACATCCCCGAGATCGCCGTTGTCGACCCTGATATGATGTCCAGCATGCCCAAGGGCCTGACCGCCGCTACCGGCATGGACGCCCTGACCCACGCCATCGAGGGCTACATCACCAAGGGCCACTGCACCATCTCCGATATGTTCCATCTCGAGGCAATCAAGCTGATTTCCGAGAACCTGCGCGGCGCCGTGCAGAACACCCCGGAGGGCCGCGAGGGCATGGCTCTGGGCCAGTACATTGCCGGTATGGGCTTCTCCAACGTCGGCCTGGGCATCGTCCACAGCATGGCCCACGGCCTGTCCGCCCTGTATGACACCCCCCACGGCGTTGCCTGTGCCATCATCCTGCCCACCGGTCTGGAGTACAACAAGACCGTGGCTGGCGAGCGTTACCGTGCCGTCGGCAAGGCGATGGGCGTGACCGGCATTGATGAGATGAACGACGTCGAGGCCGCCGATGCCACGATTGCCGCCGTCAAGAAGCTGAGCGCCGACGTGGGCATCCCCGCCGACCTGAAGGGCATCCTGAAGGAGGAGGACGTCCAGTTCCTGGCCGAATCCGCCTTTGCCGACGCCTGCTGCCCGGGCAACCCCCGCGACACCAGCGTTGAGGAGATCAAGGAGCTGTACCGCAGCCTGATGTAATTTAGCATTACATAATGTAAGAGGGTATCTGCTGAAATGGCAGATACCCTCTTTTTTGCTGCGATGTCGTTTATGGGTAGTTCGTAGGGAGCGGTCTTGACCGCTCCGGGAACGTAACGATGGCCGCAAACAGCCCGGAGGGGTCAAGACCCCTCCCTACAAGCAGGGTAGGGGCCGCACATGTGCGGCCCGCAACCTTACGGCAAAAGCAATCTTACCGGAAAGCCGCGGGCCGAGCGTGCCAGGCCCCTACCAATATTGTGATTTTGTTTGGAATTTCTTCGGTTCCTTCTTTGCAAAGAAGGAACAAACCCCCGTTAAGAATCCGAATCCAGCTTCAGCACCGCGGTAAACGCTTCGCTCGGCAGGGTCACGCTGCCCAGCTGGCGCATCTTCTTTTTGCCTTCCTTCTGCTTTTCCAGCAGCTTCTTTTTACGGGTGATGTCACCGCCGTAGCACTTGGCCAACACGTCCTTGCGCATGGCCTTGACCGTCTCGCGGGCAATGACCTTGCCGCCCACAGCCGCCTGCACCGGGATCTCAAACAGCGCGCGGGGGATGTTCTCCTTCAGCTTTTCGCAGATGCGGCGGCCCTTCGCGTAGGCGTTGTCTGCAAAGACGATCATCGACAGGGCATCGACGACCTCACCGTTGAGCAAAAAGTCCAGACGGACGAGCTTGCTCTCGTGCCAGCCCTCCCACTCGTAGTCGTAGCTGGCATAGCCGCGGCTGCGGGACTTGATGGCATCAAAGAAGTCGTAGACGATCTCGCCCAGCGGGATCAGGTAATGCAGGTCAACGCGCGTTTCGTCCATATACTTCATGTCGACCAGCACGCCGCGCTTCGTCTGGCACAGGTCCATCAGCGGGCCGACGTAATCGTTCGGCGTGTAGATGTGCGCGTTGACGAACGGCTCCTCCTGCTTGACGATGCGGGTCGGGTCGGGGTAGGCGGAGGGGTTGTCAATGACCTCCACCGTGCCGTCGGTCAGCGTCAGGCGGTACTGGACGCCCGGCGTCGTCGTGATAAGGTCAAGGTCAAACTCGCGCTCAAGACGCTCGGTGATGATCTCCATGTGGAGCAGGCCCAGGAAACCGCAGCGGAAGCCGAAGCCCAGCGCGGCACTCGTCTCCGGCTCAAAGGTCAGGCTCGCGTCGTTGAGCTGCAATTTCTCCAGCGCGTCCTTCAGGTCGGGATAGTCCGCGCCGTCGGCGGGGTAGATGCCGCAGAACACCATCGGCGTGACCGTGCGGAAGCCGGGCATCGGCTCCGGTGTGGGGTTGGCGGCCAGCGTGACGGTATCGCCGACGCGGGTGTCGCGCACAGTCTTGATGCTGGCCGTCAGGTAGCCGACCTCACCGGCCTCGAGCTTGTCACAGGGGGTCAGGCTCGTTGCGCCCATGTGGCCGACCTCCACCAGCTGGAACTCCGCGCCGGTGCTCATCAGGCGGATGGTATCGCCGGGTTTGACCGTGCCCTCAAAGATGCGGACGTAGACGATAACGCCCTTGTAGCTGTCGTAGATGGAGTCGAAGATCAGCGCCTTCAGCGGTGCGTCAGGGTCGCCGGTGGGGGCGGGGATATCCCGCGCAACGCTTTCCAGCACCTCTTTGACGCCGATGCCCAGCTTGGCCGAGACGCGCGGTGCCTCCATGCAGGGCAGGCCGATGACGTCCTCGACCTCCTTCGCCACGGCGTCAGGGTCGGCACTGGGCAGGTCGATCTTGTTACAAATCGGCACGACCTCCAGATTGTGGTCCAGTGCCAGATACGCAGTTCGCCAGCGTCTCGCGCCTCAACGCCCTGGCTGGCGTCGACGACGAGACGGCGCCCTCGCAGGCGGCCAGACTGCGGCTGACCTCGTACTGGAAGTCCACATGCCCGGGGTGTCGATGAGGTTGAACTCATAGGTCTCGCCGTCGTCGGCCTTGTAGCGCATCGTGACGGCGCGGGCTTTGATGGTGATGCCGCGCTCCTTCTCGATGTCCATGTCGTCCAGCACCTGGTCGGTCATGGTGCGCTTGTCGACGCTGTCTGTCAGCTCCAGCATACGGTCCGACAGGGTGGACTTGCCGTGGTCGATGTGGGCAATAATGCAAAAGTTGCGGATGTTCTTGCGGGCCATCAGGTTTCCTCCAAATTGTTCCAGATCTCGCAGATCTTGCCGTTTTCCTTATATACGCGGGGCACGCGGCGGGCAAGGCCGCACACGACCTCGTAGTTGATGGTCTGTGTCTTGGCGGCAATCGTGTCAGCCGTGTCGCCGCCGTCCGGGCCAAAGACCGTGACCTCGTCGCCCATCTTCACGCCGGGAATGTCCGTCACATCGACCATTGTCTGGTCCATGCAGACGCGCCCGACCACGGGAGCCCGCTGGCCGCGGATGGCCATGACGCCCCGGTCCGGCCCGCCGGACAGCATCCGCGGGTAGCCGTCAGCGTAGCCCACACAGACTGTGGCGACGCGCATCGGCTTATCGGCGGTAAAGGTGCGCCCGTAGCTGACGCTCTGGCCGGGCTGCAGCTCCTTGACAAAGGTCACGACGGATTTCAGCGACATGACGGGCTGCAGGGCGGGGAAGTGTACCTCATTGCTGGGGTCAAGCCCGTACAGGATGATGCCCGCGCGGGTCATGTCGTGCCGCCACTCGGGGTGGCGCAGCTGTGCGGCAGAGTTGGCGCAGTGTACCGTGCCGACAGGGTAGTCGTCCGCACGCAGCCGCTCCACGACCTGCGCGAACAGCGCGTGCTGCTCGTCGGTGTAGCGCTCGTCGTCGGGCTCGACGCTGTCCGCCACCGCAAAGTGCTGAAAGACGCCGCAGATGTCCAGCCCGGGCAGGGCGTAGAGAGCCTCCAGCTCGCGGATCGTCTCCGCAAAGCCGGAACGCACCGCAAAGCCGATGCGGCCCATGCCGGTGTCGATCTTCAGGTGGACCTTAACCTTGACGCCCGCCTTGACGGCGGCAGCGGAGAGCGCCTGTGCGTATTCGGTCGAATAGCAGGTGGTGATCAGGTCGTTGGCAGCCAGCACAGCCGCATAGGTGGGGTCGGCGTAGCCCAGAATCAGGATGGGTGTTGTGATGCCGCCGCGGCGCAGGTGCCGCCCCTCGCCAAGGGAACTGACCGCGAAGCCCGCAGCACCGGCCTCCTGCAGAACGCGGGCGATGACGTTATCGCCGTGGCCGTAGGCGTCCGCCTTGACGACGGCGCAGACCGGCCCGCCTACGGTGCGGCGGATATATTCATAATTTTCACGCAGGGCCGTCAAATCGATCTCGGCCCAGCAGTGCTTTTCCAAGGTAAGTGTATTCATAGTGCGCCATTTCCTCCGTAACAGTTTATTATAGCATGAAAACAGCGTTCCTGCAACCAATTTTCTGGTTTTCTAATTTTCTAATTTTCGCCGTCGTCGTTTGTGGTCAGGTGTGCGGCGTCCGTCTCGGACCAGTGGCCGTGTACCCGCTGCACGCCGACGATGCGCAGCTTGGAATGCAGGAAGTGCTGCTCGCGGTAAAGGCTGAAATAGCTCGACAGCATGTAGGAAACCGCGCATGCCAGCGCAAACAGCGAGACGCACTGCCCGCCGAATACCTCGATGGCAAGGCAGATGGATGCCAGCGGGCTGTTGGTGCAGCCGCAGAACAGCGCAACCATGCCCAGCGCCGCGCCCAGCTGCGGCGGCAGACCCAGCAGCGGCGCGGCCACACAGCCGAACGTCGCGCCGGTGAAGAAGATCGGCACGATCTCGCCGCCCTTGAAGCCTGCACCCAGGGTCAGCGCGGTGAACAGCATCTTTAAAAGGAAGGCGCAGGGAACGGCCTCGCCGTCGATGGCGGCCTCGATGACCGCCGTGCCCGCGCCGTTGTAGTCGGTGGTGCCCAGCAGCTTTGTCAAGGCGATAATGAGCACGCCGCCCGCGGCGACGCGCAGGTAGATGTTGGGGAAGAATTTCCGGTACAGCTTCGGCGTGACGTGGAGCAGCTCACAGAAGAAGATGCTCAGCGCGGCCAGCAGCGCACCCAGGATGATAACGCGGACGAGATTGTCCGGCGTGGGGGCAGCCTCGGCCTGTAAGACGAACGCCTCGGGCGCCAGCCCCATTTTGCCGCTGATGAAAACGCCCAGCAGCGCCGACACCAGACAGGGGAGCAGTGCCGCGTACTGCATGGAGCCGACATCGACGACCTCCAGCGTGAAGATCGTTGCGGCCAGCGGCGTGCCAAAGATGGCCGAGAACGCGCCCGCCATGCCGCACATCGTCATTAAGCGGCAGTCACGGTTTTCTAAGCGCAGCGCCCTGCCGAGCTGCCCGGATACGCTGCCGCCCAGCAGCAGAGCCGCGCCCTCGCGTCCGCTGGACCCGCCGAACAGATGCGTGGCGACGGTGGAAACAAAGATGAGCGGCGCGGTGCGCAGTGTCAGCGGCTTGTGCTCCCGCACGGATACGAAGATTTGGTTCGTAGAGCCGCCGCCATCCGGGTCAAAGCGGTGATACAAAAATACGATAACAAGACCGGCAACGGGCAGCAGGTAAAGCAGCCACGGGTGCGCGCCGCGGGTGGCGTTGGCCCAGTTGAGCGCCAGCCCGAACGCGCCGCCCAACGGGCCCACCACGCAGCCCACCAGCGCCGCCAGCACCAGCCACTTGGCGCACACCGCCAGATACCCCGCCGCGCTGCGCAGATGCCGTTTGATCCGCTCCAAGGCGACCCCTCCTATGCTATGCAAAATTTGAGATTATTATAGCCTTTTTGTGGGGAAAAGACAACAGAAAAATGAACCGCGGCAGCGCCTTTTGGCAGAGAAAGCCGAAGAACATTCCTAAGGCAACACCGCATAATTCCCGCCTTACGGCTTAAGCACCGCTCCGGCGGCTGCGGCACGGCATCTGCGTTGCCAAAATGCTCGATAATGTCGGGTTGCGGTACCCGCATCGTGCTTCGGGGGCAAAAGCCCCTCGCACTCTGCGACCGCTGCCCCTGCTTCGGTTCGCTGCATCCGCCACTGGCGGCGCTCACCTTTGCAGCACAAAGTATTATCTGCGCTTTTGGCTTAGCAGCTGCCGCACCTCGCTCGCCGTATCGGTACTTAGAATTATGCGGTATTGCCCTACGTGTGTACCGAATAACAGAAGCGCCGCAGATTTCAATGAATCTGCGGCGCATTCCGATGGTCGAGGTGACAGGACTCGAACCTGCGGCCTCGTGGTCCCAAACCACGCGCGCTACCAACTGCGCAACACCTCGTTCTTATAACTAATCCATTATAATACACAAGCGGTGCGGGCGTCAAGTCCCGGCGCGGCAAAAATCATACAGCCAGGCGGAGCAGCCCCAGCACCAGCAGGTGCGCGGGGTAGAAGGCATAGAAGAACTACTTGTAAAACGTGCACCCGCGGGCGGCGCGCCGGCCATTGTACAGGTACAGGATCACAAACGCAGAGACAAGGATCGGCACAGCGCAGCCGACGGCCTCCCACACCTGCCCGCTGCCCAGCCCGGCCATGCCGCCGTAGAGCAGCGCCGCCGCGCCGAACGCGGCTTTCTGCCGCGTGCGATTCCCCCGGCCCAGGCAAACAGCAGCGTGAACAGCGGGGCCAGCAGCGCCCAGTCACAGAACAGCGATGCGCAGAGCAGCAGCACGATGCAGACGCCGCGCAGCACGCGGTCCTGAATCTTCTCCTGCACCAGCAGCACCAGAAAGCAGAGCAGCAGCGTGAACAGCATGTTGAACTGCACAAACCCGGCGATGCCGTTTGCCGGAAAGGCCAGCTGATACGGCAGCTGCGCCAGCACGGCAAACCCCAGCAGCCGCCCGGCGTAGCGGCGTTTGGAGCGGGTGCAGCCGTAGCCTTCGACGAGAAAAAAGCACATCGTCACGGCGGTAAAGTAGCCGATGCAGAGGCACAGATTTGTCAGCATCTGCCCGGCGGGCAGAAAGACGTTCGCAATGTGCTTGATAAGCATGGTGAGCATGGCAACCATCTTGATGGAATCACGGGACATGGTAAAAACCCCTTTCGCATTCATTGTAAAGGACGAGGGAGCGGGCGTCAAGATTGCAGAAGCGGCAGAAAAAGTTCTTCCTTTTGCCCGGATCCTGCGTTATAATAAAATCTGGTGAAAGGAAGTAGAAAAATGGAAAAATCAACACAGTTCAGCCGCAAGGTGTTCTGCGAGGGCATGCGGGACGGCTTCCCGATTGCGCTGGGCTACTTTGCGGTCTCATTTTCGCTGGGCATTGCGGCCCGCAACGCGGGGCTGACCCCGATGCAGGGCTTCTGGGCCAGTCTTTTGAACAACGCCTCGGCGGGGGAGTACGCGGCGTTCACGCTGATCGCCGCCAAAGCCACCTACTGGGAGGTCGCGGTCATCACGCTGATCGCCAACGCGCGGTATCTCTTGATGAGCTGCGCGCTGGCCCAGCGGTTTGCGCCGGACACGCCGTTTTTTCATCGGCTGCTCATCGGCTACGATGTGACGGACGAGCTGTTTGGCATCACGATTGCCCGGCCCGGCTGCCTGGACCCGTATTACACCTACGGTGCCATTCTGCTGGCCGCGCCCGCTTGGGCTATCGGCACGGCGCTGGGCATCATGGCGGGCAACCTGCTGCCGCTGCGGGTCGTCAGCGCGCTGAGCGTGGCGCTGTACGGCATGTTTTTGGCCATCATCATCCCGCCCGCGCGCAAAAGCCGCATTGTGGCGGGGCTGGTGCTCATCAGCTTTGTGCTGAGCTTCGCCTGTGAGTACC
>ENA-OQIJ01000185-OQIJ01000185.1-human-gut-metagenome-genome-assembly--contig:-NODE-185-length-18402-cov-3.422763_pt1 | contig 18402 bp, 15 predicted proteins | sample MGYA00242582_ERZ504747 | MGnify/ENA primary metagenome ERZ504747 (study PRJEB26092, sample SAMD00036435) | human gut metagenome | host: Homo sapiens | study: EMG produced TPA metagenomics assembly of...
GGGTCGAAAGAAGCAACCAATGTCACAAACTGCTTTGCGACGGTTGACACGGGTTGGTACCCGATTGCCTATGTGCTGTATCCAGGCGAGAATGTCACCGGCCAACGGCAACTATTATATTGAAAATTCCGGCGGTGAAGGCAAGAGCTTCTTTAAGAAAGACTCCCGTAAACTGACCACGACAAAACCAGACAAAAAAACACGTAACTGGAATAATCCTAACTATGAACCGGCCTACAAGGAAACAGCGTGGAACCCGTCCTCGGAAAAGTAAAAGCACATCGTCTGTACATAGGCTATAACGTCGATAGTAAGACAGATCCTTATATTGCGTTCCTGCCCACTTTGGCAAAGGATGAGAACGGCGCAGCGTACAGTCTGTGGTGGATTAGCGGTCTTACATCTGCGGGCTGGCCTGCCGAACGAAACTCTGCCTATATCAAGACCGACGGTAAGAAAGCCTACATTTTCGATGATACCGGCGCGGGCAATGATACCAATCCCGGCAACCAGAGAGCGACTGTGATGCTGCAATTCGGCGAAGCCGCGAACAGTACGAAATCGGACGTTGATATTACCGACATCACCGACGAGGTCATCCAGAACTACTATAAGTACGTGCTGGACAGCACCAAGCCCGCCCAGCCGGGAAAAATCGACGTCAAGGCCAGCCGCCAGGTGCAGGGCGCGGACAACAACGTCTATGGCCGCTACGAGGTTACGTGGGAAGCGACCGATACGGACGCCAGCCCCGCCTCCTATTACCGTGTGGAGATTCTGCCCTGCGATGCCGCAGGCAAGATCACCGGGGCCGCCTACCTGACTGCTGACGTCTACCAGCGCAGCTATACCTTTGTGGCCGACAAAGAATGGACCGGTAACTTCGTCGTGCGTGTAACGCCCTACAACACCAACGACGACCCGAAGCAGCCTGATAACCCCAACACCAGCGGCGTGCAGACCTTTATGCACGCCCTGCCGACACCGGAGATTGAGTTCCGGCTGGTAAAGCGGAATAACGGCGGCTTTGACTGGAATCAGTGCCAGACGCCGGATGAAAAATCGAGAGAATTCAAGTATGAGGTTGTCGCGGTGCTGAAAAACTACGCCGAATACCCGACAGACGAGGCATGGACCGTCCAGCTGACCGATGGAAGGAATCCTTATTATTTCAGCAGTCAGGATGGCAAGCAGTACATCCGCCTGACCAAAAATTTGGAACGCACTTTGACGCTTACGGCGCTGGCAACCCCGGTCAACAGCAGCAGTACAAAGTATCTGCGCTCGGCCCAGTACAAGTCAGAGACCTATCTCCCGTCCCAGTGGCGAGACAATCAGGGTTCTGCCAAGGACGAGGACGGTCTGCCGCTTGGCACGCTGAAACAGGACGGCGACACGGAGTTTGTGACCTACACCGGCCAGACAGCGGAGAGCTTTGAAGCAACCGTGAAGTTCAGCTTTACCCCAGTGGTCAAGAGCGACAGCAGCGAGCACGGCAGCCCGACTACCGCGTCATGCTGCTGGCAAAATATCTGGGTAATGACGAAGTCAACGGCGTATCTTTGAACGGCCAGTACATCACGCTGGCCGCGCGGGAAAGCATTGTGACAGGGTCTCCCGTCACCTTCAACCTGAACAGCCTGCCGTCGGATGCCATGACGAACTACACCGACTTCCTCGTTGTCGCGGTGCCCGTCACCAGCGGCAAGGGCGACATGAAGTATCGCTGGGATGCCACGCCAGACGAAGTGTCCACAGCCATCGCCAGCCATGCGAACGAGACAAACGACACCGACAAAGAAATCTGGTGGAAGAACGGCTATGAGATCGTCCGCACGGGCGAGCACCGCTATACCTATGCCCATCTGACGCCGCTCTGCTTCTCCGACGTGAACCGCACCGATGACCCGGAATGGGCTACACAGGCCACGCAGACGACCCCGCAGATCATCTTCAAGCAGCTGAACCTGAATGTTCTGAAAGCCCCGACGCTGGCGGAAACCATTGAGGACGGCGTAGTGGATGACAAGAATCAGCTGACCTATACGTTCAAATGGACACAGGACGGCATGACAGGCACGAAAGCCCCCGACTACCAGATCAAGCTCTACGGCCTGTTGACGGACAAGGACGGCAATGTAACCGGTCAGGAGCAAATTGCGCTGAAGGATGGCGTCACCCTGACGCCGACACAAAATGGCAACAGCTTTACCCTGCCTGTCAACGTGGATACCATGCTGGCCAACGGCAGCGACAGCTGGCGCTATGACAAGGTCCGGCTCGAGGTCACCCGCGTGGCGGCAGCCGGCACCGATGAAATCGGCGCGTCCGCTGTGGCGGATTACAGCGTTAAGCAGCGCCTGCCCGGCATCAGCGCGCCGAGCTCCATCACCCGCGTCAACGGCGAGACCGACAACGCGGATGCCCTGCTTTACACGGTCAGCTGGTCGCCGTCCGACAACGCGCACATTCACCACTATGACCTGTGCGCCGTCGATGCCAACGGCAATACTGTGCTGAAGCTGCCCACCACGGGCAACGTCGGCAGCCTGACGCTGGATTTGGAGCAGTATCAGGGCAAGGCATTGCGCTTCCGCGTCATTGCCCGCCGCAAGGACGACAGCTGCTTTGACGGCCCGGACGGCGCGTTGAGCCAGCCCGAGACCATCGTCAGCCGCGCCGCTGCACCCAAGGTTACGGCCAGCAGCTTTGCACCCGCCAGCCCGAATCAGGAGACGTTCCTGAACGACCTCAAGCTCAACATGACGCTGGCGGAAGCCGCACAGGGCAATGTCTACTTTACCGGCTATATCTTCAGCAACAAGGACAATTACAATACAATTGCCAATCTGGCCAGGACTTGGCAGGAAAAGTCCACCGGACAGGGCAAGTACAAGGCCCAGCAGGAGTTGACCAAAGCACTGGACGAGATGCTGGACAGCGGCGACGCCGAGCTGGTCATCCCGAAGGACAGCCGCACGGTGGGCGGGAGCGCCAGCGTCAACGACAAAACCGCCAGCTATACCTTTGTGCCAGACGGCAACGGCTTTACGCTGACGCCCGACCACGCAAAACAATACCTGCTGCCCGCGGTGCGCGTTATGCCCACCGACGGCACGACAGCGTCGAACTGGTTCTACTTCCTGCAGGATGCCGCAAAGGCACAGCTGCCGGCCATCACGCTGGACGCCCCCGTGGACGAACCGGAACGCGCACTTGGCAATGCCGTTTACGCGCAGGAGGTCAACCTGTACAACGACCCCGAGTTTGCCGTCGAGCGCGGTAAGGCCACGCTGGAGCTGCGCCGCTTTACGGTGGAGTGGACCGCGGTGAACAAGTACACCCAGGCCGACGGCACGGTGCGCAACCTGACCGACAGCTATACCTTTACCGTCACGCCGCTGGGCAAGGACAAAAAGCCCTACATCATTACGGTGACGACCTACGACAGGGACGAGAAGGACGCAGACGGCAATGTCATGCATAAGCGCGGGGAAATCAAAACCGTTACCAAGACCTATGACGGCAAAACGACGGAGCTTGAAAAGCAGACCGACGTTGTGGACGCGGAGACCAACGAGACCCGCATCTGGTACGACCTGAGCGTCGAGCCTGTGACCGACGAGAACGGCAACGTGACAGTCTGGAAATCGCAACCTTATGATGTCACCGGCACGGTGGAAAAGGACGGCGGTACGCTGTACTACAAGGCAAAGACGGTTCCCATGCTGGAGCTGGTGCAGGAGAACGGCGCCGAGCCTGTTTACCGTATCACCCTGCCCGAGCTGCAGGAAAAGGTGCAGGACGATTCGCTCAAGCTGCAAAAGTTCACCGCAAGTGTGACGCTGCAGACGCTGGAGCACTCGTATGACAAGGGTAAGACCGTCGAATCCGGCACGGTCAAGGTCCCCGTCAACGAGACGAACACCGCCGATGCGGCGGAGGATGCCCAGAGTATGGATTCCGCGGAGAGCGTCGCGCCCGCCGAGACTGCAGAAAGCACGGCGGCGGAAAGCGCCCCCGCAAGCGTGCCCCCGGTCCTGATGCGGGCCCGTGCGGCACTGCCCATGGCGACCCCGGAGACCGCCGCTGCCCCGGATGAGACGGACGCGGCGGAAACCGCGCCCCCGAAACAGACGGAAACAAGCGACGCATCGTAATTTTATTTCAGGAAAGAAGGTGGCATTATGCACCGCAGGGCACGCAGCATTCTGCGCGGGGAGCAGGGACTTTCGATGATACTGGTCCTCTGCATCGGCGCGCTGTTTGTGGCGCTGTCGGCAGCGCTGGTCTATGCGGCCTCCGTGCTGACGGCCAATGCCAACCGCCAGCTGCTGGAACAGGAAGCCTACCAGCTGGCAACCAGCTTTTCCGACGTGCTGGAAGGGGAGCTGAACAAGAAGGACAGCAGCTTTGCCAAGTTCGTCAATGAGCAGTTCATGTTCTCCCAAAGCTACGGCAAGGACATCTATGATTTGGAATCCCAGCCCAAGGAGTTCGCCTGGAAACCGAACGGCAGCCAGCCTGATGGCGGGGCTGAGGCCATCACGGTAACACTGCGCCGCCGCCCGGGCGACGGTGCCGACAAGCTGAACCAGACGGCGAACAGTGACACGGCCAGCGCATTGCTTAGTGAGATTACGCCTTGGGAGGGCGGCGAAGGCCGTGGTGGCATGGCAATCGTCGATTTACAGCTGGACATTACGGTGACAGTCACGAAAAACGGCGAGAGCTTTGCCTTCACGCGGACCTATGACCGCACGGTAAAGTACAGCAGCAACGACAGGGCAACAAGCAAGGTGTACTACACGGTAAATGGCGGAACAACGAAGTATTACCGTGAGGATGCCCTGACATTTGTTGCCGCCGGTCAAGAGAAATTGGAAATCAAAGACGATAATATCAAAAGCAACCGCCTGACGTTCCATTGCGACACCAGCCAGCAGCCCGATTCCATCACCTACACCCGCGGTGCCAAACAGAGCACCGGCACAACACAGGAGTGACCCGCTATGAAACATACTTTACAAAGTCAGCGCGGCGAGACCATTGTGGAAGTGCTTGTGTCGTTCCTGCTGCTGATGATTTTTACGTCGATGTTCGTCGTTTCGCTGCGGTACGCCCGCGCTATGTCCCAAAAGGCCGAAACGCTGCGGGAGACAGCCTATGCCTTCTGCGCCGGGCTGTACCCGGCCAATAACGCGGCCCCCAACTGGGTGAAGGAGCGGGATGGGCTGGAGTTCTCCTTTGGCGATTACGGTGAGTTTGTGGTGGAAGGCGTCGAGCTGGACAGCGTGGAGACAAGCGCGGAAGTTACGGAAAACGGCCAAAAAACGACGGAACAGCACAAGTTTTACCGCTACAGCAAGAGCACGGCAGAAGGGACGACCAACCCATGAAGCAGCGTTTGAAAAACCAGAACGGCACAACGCTGGTGGAGCTGATCGTCTGCATGGTGCTGCTAGCAATCTTTACGCTGGCGGCGGTCACGCTGATGCAGCCCAGCGCACAGGCGTACATGGACATCCAGCAGCAGACCCGCGCCCAGAACCTGGCCGACGCACTCATTGAGACGATCCGCGGCGAGGTGCTCGAGGCGAACGGCTATATCCGCTTCACCGACGGCGCGACGGACCTTAATAATTTGGACAGCGTTTTTGCGTCCAAGGGTAACGACTACAGCAAAGGCACGGCATTGGAATTCAGCGTCTACCCCAACCACGTTGAGCTGATCGACAAGGACTGTGTGCCGCCGCTGACAAAGACAGACGGCACAGAACTGCTGACAGCGGAACAGGCCAATGCGCTGAACGGCTACCTGCACATGCGGTTTTACCGCGATGAACTGAATGACGCCGGGCTCTACGGCAACCCGCAGCACACAAAAGAGAACAAGGACGCGGATGGCAACGTGACGGGCACACTGCCCTACGTTGCCTACGGCTACACAACGGCCTATACCCGGGATGCCTATATGGGGCTGTTCATCAGCGAACTGCATTTCTACGCCCGCAGCTGGACGCAGGACGGCGACGAAACCAAGACCCCGCGCATTACGGCTATGACGGTGGTGCTGACTGTGGCCAAGCGGGACGCCAACAACCTAACCGTGCCGCTGTGCACCCAAAAAGCCATTGTGCAGTTGCCCGGTGAGCCGGTCATCCTGTATGAACCCGGCACCTGGGACGGCAAGGCATCGTCGGAGTCGTGAGCGGTGCGCTCCGGGACGATTTTTGAAAAGTTTATTACAATCCCGGCGGAGGTACTGGACAAATTCAAATGGACTCGTTATACTTTAAAACATGAATACCTGTGTGCCGGACAAAATGCAGGAACGTTATGGGCATCAGAGCAGAGAGGATGACTAGGATGGCAACAATTGAAATCAAAATGCTGGGCGGCTTTGAGATCCGTGTGAACGGCAAGCCCGTGCTGGCACAGCTGGCGCAGTCCCGCAAGGCAACGGCGCTGGTGCAGTATCTCGTTTTGCGGCGCGGGGAGCGCGTCTCCCACAAGGTACTGACCGATACCCTGTGGGCAGGGGAGCGGTCCACCAACCCGGACATGGCCCTGCGCGCCATCTTGCATCGCTTCCGCCTTATGATCGACGCGGAGGGTCTGGATGAGATGAAGGACTGCATCGTGACCAGCCGCGGCTACTACCAGTGGAACCCCCATCTGGACTGCAGCGTGGATGTGTTTGAGGTCAACGACCTGTCGGAGCTGGCCCGCAAGGAGAGCGACGCCGAGAAGCGCAGCCGCATTTATGAACAGATCGTCAACCTGTATGACGGGCGCCTGCTGCCGCGGTCTGCGTCCGAGCCGTGGGTCGAAAGCGTCAGCGTGCGCCTGCACGGGCAGTACCGCACAGCCATTTTAAACCTGCTGGAGCTCTGCAAAAAATGGGGCGAGAGCACCCGCATCGTTGCGCTGTGTACCCGCGCGCTGGAGCTGGACCCCTACGAGGAGCGCCTTTATCTGGAAAAGATCGTCGCGCTGGAGACGCTGGGCCGCCATGAGGAGGCGGAGGATCTGGCACGCCGCGGCAGCGCCATGGGCTGCCTGCATCATGCCATTGAGCCGGGCCGCGCAGGCTCTGCCTATCGCCAGATGCGCCAGGCAGACCGCAATATGGAGAGCGAGGCCTCCAAGCTGATCTCTGCCCTGCCGGATACCGACAACACGGGGGCCTGTATCTGCGACTTTGAGACGTTCAAGGAAATTTACCGCGTACAGCGCGGCGTGCAGGTCCGCTACGGTCTGCAGGTATTCCTGGCGATCCTGACCGTGGCTCCCAGCCAGAACACCGATGCTGCCGAGACCGCTCTGATGGTGGAACAGCTGGGCGATCTGATCCACACGAATCTGCGCCAGTGCGATGTGGCCGCCCGCTACACCGATATGCAGTATGTTGTTATGCTGAGCGGCAGCACCGCCGAGAGCGGCACCGGCTCGCTGGAGCGCATCAAGGCCGCGTTCTACCGCATCCCTGCCCATGGCCGCTACCTGTTGAGCTATAGCCTCTATGTTCCCGAGGACAAGGCCGACAGCGGGCGCGCCCGCCGCCGCAAAAAGACGGCGAAGAAGGAAAAATAAGTGAGCCGTTAAGCCGTACAGTGAAAGCTGTGCGGCTTTTTCATTACCCTGGCCCCCTCTGCGAGGGGCTCCGCCCGCAGGCGGTGGGGAGAGAACCTTGCGATAATCCGACATATTTTGGGTTGTGGAAAGGTTCTCCCCCTCCGGCCCTGCGGGGCCACCGCTCCCCTTCTGGCGCTGCGCGCCACCTCCCCCGTCCCGGGGGAGTCTGTCTCGCAGAGGGAGGCAAGGGTCTGTTTTTTACACTTTCCACAATCTTTTGCCTAAAAATTTTTACAAAAAATCCGAAAAAACTGTTTAAATTTCCACAACAATGTGGTAAAGTAGTATCAAACAGGCGGGAGTGTTCAAAAATCACTGCGCCGCAATGAAATTCTACGCCGCAGGGCTGCCGGAAGCAGCCCCGGCGCGAAAAGAGGTTTGACGATCCATGGGCTACGCAAGCAAAGACATCCGCAACATTCTGGTGGCCGGCCACGCCGGCTGCGGCAAAACGACGCTGACCGAGGCACTGCTGTACATGAGCGGCGCTTCCGAGCGTATGGGCCGTGTCGAGGACGGCACCACGGCCAGCGACTTTGACCCCGAGGAGATCCGCCGCAAGGCATCGCTCAACTCGAGCGTTGTTCCCGTCGAGTACGAGGGCATCAAGTACAACCTGATCGACGCACCGGGTCTGTTTGATTTTGAGACCGGCGCTGCCGAGGGCATCATGGCTGCCGAGAGCGTGCTGATCTGTGTGTCCGGGCGTTCCGGCGTGACCGTCGGTGCCGAGAAGGCGTACCAGCTGGCGCTGAAAAACAACAAGGCGCGGATGATCTTTGTCACCAAGGCTGATTTGGAAAACGCCGACTACTTTAAGATCCTGGAGCAGATGAAGATCAAGTTCGGCCCCAGTGTCTGCCCCTGCGTCGTGCCCGTCCGTCTGGACGACGGCACCGTCGCCTACATCAACCTGTTCAGCCAGAAGGCCTTCAAATACGAAGGCGGCAAGCAGATCCAGATCGACCTGCCCGACATCGGCCACCGCTTTGAGGGCCTGATCCAGGCCATGAGCGAGGCCATCGCCGAGACCGACGAGGCTTTGATGGAGAAGTTCTTCGAGGGTGAGGCTTTCACCACAGAGGAGATCGTCCAGGGCATGGCCTCCGGCGTGCGCAACGGCCAGATCACGCCCGTGTTCTGCGGCTCTGCCGTCAACGCGCAGGCGCTGGATATGCTGCTCTACAACATGAACGTGCTGCTGCCCGGCGCGGACACCGCGTCCGCCGTGGGCGAGTCTGGCGGCGAGCCGGTGGAGATCACCGCCGACCCCGCCGCCCCGCTGTGCGCCTACGTCTTTAAGACAGTGGCCGACCCGTTTGTCGGCAAGCTGAGCTTTATTAAGGTGCTGTCCGGCAGGCTGACCGCGACGAGCAACGCCGTCAACGCCCGCACCGGCCAGCCGGAGCGCCTGGGCAAGACGCTGACCGTCTGCGGCAAAAAGCAGACCGACACGCCCGAAATCGCCGCCGGTGACATCGGCGCAGTTGCCAAGCTGGCCACCGCCAAGACCGGCGATACCCTGTGTGACCCCGCCCGCGTCGTGGCGCTGCCCGCACCTGTGTACCCCATCAGCAGCTACCGCATGGCCGTCAAGGTCGCCAAGAAGGGTGACGAGGGTAAGGTCGGCAGCGCGCTGGCCCGCCTGATCGAGGAGGACCCCGCCATCCGGTTCGTGGTCGACCCCGAGACGAAGCAGCAGATCATCAGCGGTCTGGGCACCCAGCATCTGGAGGTCGCGCTGGCCAAGCTGAAGAATAAGTTCGGCGTCGAGATCACGCTCGAGAATCCGCGCGTGCCGTACCGTGAGTCCATCCGCAAGAGCTGCAAGGCGCAGGGCCGCCACAAGAAGCAGACCGGCGGCCACGGCCAGTTCGGCGACGTCTGGATCCAGTTCGAGCCCATCGAGGGCGAGGGCATCGAGTTTGCCGAGAACGTGTTCGGCGGCAGTGTGCCGAAGAACTTCTTCCCGGCAGTCGAAAAGGGCGTCCGTCAGGCCGCCGAGCACGGCGTGCTGGCCGGTTACCCGATGGTCGGCATGAAGGCCACGCTGCTGGACGGCAGCTACCACCCTGTTGATTCCAGCGAAATGGCGTTCATTATGGCCGCCAAACTCGCGTATAAGGCCGCCATCCCCGAGGCCGGCCCCGTCCTGCTTGAGCCCATCGGCGCATTGAAAGCCCACGTCCCCGCCGACAACACCGGCGATATTATGGGCGAGGTCACGAAGCGCCGCGGCCGCGTGCTGGGCATGAACCCCGATGACGACGGCCTGCAGGTCGTCGAGGCCGAGGTCCCCGTGGCCGAGATGCAGGACTTCACCACCTTCCTGCGCCAGCTGACCCAGGGCCGCGGCTACTTCACGTTCGAGTTCGTCCGGTATGAGACCCTGCCGCAGATGCTCGAGAACAAGGTCATCGAGCAGGCAAAGGCATTGGGCAACTTTGCGGATGAGGATTAAACGAGAGATGTTCTTTCTTTGCAAAGAAAGAACCAAAGAAATTCTAAACAAGTAAAATAAAAGCACCTGCTGACCGGTATGCGTGTGACCGGTCAGCAGGTGCTTTTTGGTTGAGATATTGAAAGCTTCTTTGCTTACTTTCTTCTCGAAGAAAGTAAGAGAAAAGGGAGTCTGCGGAAAGGTGCCAAAGCCCCTCAGGCCTCGCAGGCTCGGCCAGTCCTTCGGACCCGAACCCCTCTGTCGTTTCGCGACATCTCCCCGCGCAGCGGGGAGTCACCCCGCAATGCGAGGAGCCTTTTACAGCCTCCCCTCACAGGGGAGGTGGCCGAGCGCAGCGATGGCCGGAGGGGCTTCTTGCCGTTACCCGCTAGCACCGGCCTTCCGGGAAGCGGCGGGCCGGGCATGCCCGGCCCCTACAGCGCAGCAAAATGAAAGCCCGCAGTCACCACCGTAGGGGGCGGCGTCCTCGACGCCCCGCACAGCAGCATGCCCCCATCACGTGATCTTCAACGCTCGCTGCACGCGGTACACAATGTACTTGAACAGCCCGGCGATCAGACTGCACTCCACCCAGACATAATTGGGCAGGTTCCGCCACTTGAATTCGGTTGTTTATCTTCGGCAGCGCCGCCCACGCCTCGCGGAAGCCCCTTCGCGTAAATCCCCCGCCGAAAGCCGCGCAGCCGGAAACATAAGCACTTTGAGCAGATACCCCAGCAGCATCGGGATAAAATTCAAAACCAACATCAAAATCGGCTGGTTCTTGTAGGGCAGCAGAATGCTGTTGCGCCCGCTCTGGATGCTCTTAAACGGGTTGTAGCGCACCGCGCCGGTGGTCGCGCCGCAGATGTGGCGGCAGCGGGCCGTGGGGCAATAGACGTTCCTGTAGCCGAAATTGTTCGCACGCCAGCTCAAATCGACGTCCTCGTAATACGCGAAAAACAGCTCGTCAAACACGCCGATCTCGTCCAGAATCGACTTGCGGTAGAGCGCCGCGCCGCCGCACGCGCTGAACACGCGGCAGGGCTTTGTATAGCGGCTGGCCTTTAGGCCGTCGCCGCGCTTGCAGGCAAAGCCCAGAATCGTCACGTAGTCGCCCGCGTCGTCGGCCAGCTCCGGCTCATAGTAGCGCAGCATCAGGCTGCTGACCGCAAAAATTTTCGGGTCGGCGTCGGCGGTTTTGATCAGCTCCGCCAGCCAATCCGGCTCCGCAAAGGCGTCGTTGTTGAACAGCGCCATGTATTCGCCTTTGGCAATCGCAATGCCCTGGTTCACCGCATGGGAAAAGCCGGTGTTCCCGGCGTTCTCAATTAAAGTGTAGCGGTCCCGCCCGCAGTAGCTGCGGGCGATGTCCAGGCTCTCGTCGGTGGAGCCGTTGTCAATGACGATCAGCTCAAAATCCTGCTCGGTCTGCGCCCAGACGGACTCGATGGAATCCCGCAGCCAGCCTGCGCCGTTCAGGTTCGGGATGATGACAGATGCTTTCATAGCGCCTCCTCAACGGTAATAATAGTAGGCCAGCTGGCTGTGCAGCGCGGCGGTAAACACCATCGCGGCCACAGCCACAAACAGGATGACCAGCCCCGCCACGACCAGCGCACGGATCAGGTACGCCCGGGCCAGCCGCCTGCGGGCAGGGTCCTGCGTGCCGCCAAAGCTCCACACCACCGCCAGCACGAACCCGGCGATGGGGATGGCGAACAGCAGCATGGCCGCCGTCGTCGCGCCCTGGCTCATGGCGTCGATGCGGTCCTCCTCCAGGTCCTGCTCGTACAGCGGCTCGCCGGTCTCAACGGTGCCCTCCGGGGACTGACGCATGGACTCCAACAGAGCCTCGCCCATCGGGATATGCGGCAGCGGTGCGCCGCACTTGGGGCACCGCTCGTCGTACGGGGCAGTCAGCAGACCGCAGTTTTTGCAAAAATGTGCCATAAAAACCTCGTTTATTCGTCGAATGCCAGACCGCGGTCCAGCTGGGTGTTCAGGATGATCTGGGTGTTGGTGGAGCCCATCTTCTGCATCTTGGTCAGCAGGTGCTCCAGCGCGTCAATGTCGGTGCAGCTTACCTTAATTATAAAGTTGTAGCTGCCTGTCACGCGGAAGCACTGCAAGACCTGCGGCTCCTGCTCGATCATGGTCAGAAAGCTCGCGCGGGTCGCTGCGTCCACCAGTACCGAGATCAGCGCCTCGACCCGGGCGGGCGCGTCGGGGTGGCGCAGCACGACAGTGTACCCGCCGATGACGCCCTCCTGCTCCAGGCGGTGGATGCGGCTGGATACGGCGGGACTGGTCAGGCTGACCCGCTGGGCGATGTCCTTAACGGGCATACGCGCATTTTCCGCCAGCAGTTGTAGGATTTTGTGGTCCAAATCGTCCATGGATTGACTCCTTGTCGTTGTTTTGTGTAATGCGCACAAAAAAATAAGTGAAGTATACAATCACTGTTATCTTTAACAAAATTGGAAAAGTATGCTTTTTTGTGCGATTTCTAAATAAATTAAGTGGGAACGACTTTATTATAATCTTTTGAAAACCAAAATGCAAGTCTGACATTTGACATTTTAAGAAAACTTGCTATAATAATATTTGTAATCAATCAAGACATTCACTGACCTTTATATACTTTCCCACCCCTCTATGCACAAAGCCCCGCAGGTACTCCCTGCGGGGCTTTGTGTTTGTGGTGGCAGGACACAACGCGGGAAAGTGTGCAAGAATTGGGGGCTTTTTGCCTTCCCCCGCGGGGGAAGGTGGCCCGCAGGGCCGGATGAGGGGCGTGTGCACGGCAGCAGCCTGTAAACGGGCAGCATCTGCAAGGTCGACCCTCATCAGTCAGTGATCGGGGCCACTGACAGCTTACCCCTCCGGGGGGAAGCCATGCGCGTGAAAGGCTGCATTTTTACATTTTAAACCCCGCCCCGTTTGACGGCGCCCGGACTGCCGTGGTATAATACAATTTCCGACACATAACGTGTATTTTTAACGGAGGAATCAATATGCTCATCCCTGTGCTGCTTTTTATTGTCGGTCTGTTGTTCCTGATCAAGGGCGGCGACTGGTTTGTTGACGGCGCGTCCGCACTGGCCCGCCGCTTCCACCTGCCGGAGCTGCTCATCGGCGCGACGGTGGTCTCCATCGGCACGACGCTACCGGAGGTCATGGTCTCCACGATGTCCGCGCTGTCCGGCCATGGCGAGATCGCCTACGGCAACGCCATCGGCTCGGTCATCTGCAATGCGGCACTGATCGCGGCCATCACGATTGCGGTGCGCCCCGGCAGGGTAGACCCCAAAACGCTGAAAACCCCCGTCGCCTTCTTCTTCGCGGCGGCAGCCATCTACTGCATTGCGGCCTATGTTTTCGGCAGATTCACCCGCGTCATGGGCATCATCATGCTGGCAACGTTTGTGGCGTACATGGCCGTCAATGTGCTGCAGATGAAAAACACCCCCGCCGGTGAGCAAGAGGCGTCCGAGGAGGAGGAAATGCCCCTCGCCAAGACGCTGATCCTGCTTGTACTGGGCGCGGTGCTGATCGCCGTCGGCGCAAACCTGCTCGTGGACAACGGCACCCTGATCGCGCAGGCCCTCGGCGTGCCCGAGAGCGTCATCGCCCTGACGTTTGTCGCGCTCGGCACCTCGCTGCCCGAGCTGGTCACGGCCGTCACCTCGCTGGTCAAGGGCCACAGCGACCTGTCGCTGGGCAACGTCGTCGGTGCGAATGTCTTTAACCTTGTGCTGGTCAGCGGCGTGTCGATCACGCTGGCACCCTTCACCATCCCGCAGAGCGCCACGCTGTTCGGCATCAATTCCAGCCTTGTGCTGGATCTGCCGGTCATGCTGGCCGTCATGCTGATCCTGACGGTCCCCGCCCTCGTCAAGGGCAAGCTGAACCGCGCCCAGGGCATTCTGCTCCTGGCGATCTATGCCGCCTTCTGCGCGGTGCAGTTTACGCTGTAAAGAAAAAGGCTTCATCGCTCATGTGGACGTCCCCGCCGATGTGCGCCGCCAACCCGGCGTTCGCCACCTAAAAGACAGAATAGAATTTCCATGCCCGGCATACACTTCCGCGAGGTGGTGTGTATGCTGGGCATTTTTGGTTTGTTTTTGCAGGCGGCGGCAGGGCATATTCTGTATCTGGCGCTGCATCTCGAAAGCGGGTCCTTCCCGCGTCCGCTCCCACCGGACAGGGAGCGCGCGGCCTTTGCCGATCTGCAAAAGGGCGGGGCAGCCGCCGCACAGGCGCGGGATACGCTGATCCGCCACAATCTGCGGCTCGTCGCGCATATCTGCAAAAAATACTATGCCGGGAACAGCGCACAGGACGACATGATCTCCATCGGCACGATCGGGCTTATCAAGGCGGTGGATACCTTCGACCCCGCCAAGGGCAAGCGCTTTGCCAGCTATGCGAGCAGATGTATTGAGAATGAGCTCCGCATGGATCTGCGGCGGGGGCGGCGAACGGGAGTGACGCTGTCGCTGCAGGAGCCGCTCGAGGCGGACGGGCAGCTGACGCTGGCGGACACCCTGCCCGATGAAGCCGACATGGAGGCCGGCTGCGAGAGCCGCGCCGACGCTGCCCGGCTGCGCGCGCTGGTGGACGCTCTGCCCGCCCGGGAACGCGCTATTATGCGGCAGCGGTATGGATTTGACGGTGCGCCCAAGACCCAGCAGCAGACGGCGCAGGCGCTGCACATCAGCCGCAGTTATGTATAGCGCCGCCACTAATGTAAACGATGCCCGGAGGGCCGAAAGGCTCCCCGGGCATCAGTGTTTTGATTATTAACTTTAGCGGCCACTCATCAAATTATTAGTTACGATCTGCATCTTCTACGATTGATTTGATTATCTCTAACGTAGGCCTAAAGCCTTCGAAAGAGAACATATCAAAACCAGGATCGTTATCGATAATATGCTGAACAAAATCATCTTACCGCATCCGACAATGCGGGACGGTTAATTTGCGTGTATCCGCATCCTTTTGAAACCATCTTATCAGAGCAAGGGGGAAGTGTAACTTTTTTCAGGAATGGGTTTGGGAGGTTCCTCTCCCCCTAACAACCCCCTCTCAGCTGGCTGAAGTGACAAATAGCCAGCTAAAAACAAATAGTCGTATCCTTGGCACCTTACCTATTTTGTAGGAAAGGTGCTTTTTTCATACAGAAACGGAGGTCACCCCCCATGGGAAAATACCAAAAGAACATCGAAGCTGCCCGCCGAATTACCGTGATGCAGTATTTGGAAACCTATCACCCCGGCGAACTTGTGCGCAAAACGGATCGCGAGTACTGCACCCGGACGCACGATAGCCTGATTATCACGCCTGCCAATGGATTCTTCCACTGGTTTTCGCGTCATGTAGGCGGCAACAACGCCATTGATTACCTGACCAAGGTGGAGGGCATGGACTTTGTATCAGCGGTTCGTCTGCTGAACGAGATGGCACCGGTCGTTGTTTCTTTTCAACCGGCTAAGGCAGCGCCTGCAAAGCCGCACGAGCCTCGCCCGTTTACGCTTCCAACCCCGGACCGAAACGCCGAAGCCGTTGTTGCCTACCTGATGCACCGCGGCATCAGCCCCAAGGTGCTGCGGTACTGCATCAGCAGCGGCATCCTGTACCAGACCACGCGCGGCGGCTATCGCAACTGCGTTTTCGTAGGCAAGGATGAACACGGCGTGGCGCGCTGCGCGTTCCAGAGAGGCTGTCAGGGCACTTTCCGGGGTGATGTTTCCGGCAGTCAAAAGCAATACGGCTTTTTGATTTCCGCCGAAGACCCGGAGTGCGATACCGTGGAGATTTATGAAGCGCCTATTGATGCCATGTCCGGTGCGACTCTGCGCCAGTATAAGCACGATAGGCCCTGGCGCAGCGTGCATTATCTGGCGCTGGGTGGGCTGAACCACCAGCCGATTGAGTATTTTCTTTCTCAGCACCCCCATGTGAAAACGGTAGTGCTTTGCTTTGACCGCGATGAGCCAGGGCGGAACTTCGCGGGAACCGTCGCGAAAAAACTCACAGAAAAAAAATACACGGTCAAGGATATGCCCCCTGCCGTGGGTAAGGACTACAACGAATATCTGGTAGCAGCCAAAAAGCTGATCTCCATGGAAAGATGAGGTTAAACATGAAAACAATAGCTGTTGCAAATCAAAAGGGCGGCGTGGGCAAAACGACCACTGCCGTGAATCTTGGCACCTCGCTGGCCGCTATGGGCTACAAGGTGTTGTTGGTGGATGCCGACCCGCAGGGTGACCTGAGCAGTTACCTTGGCTACACCGGCGCTGCCAACAGCGCCACAATCAGCGACCTGATGGAATCCGTTATTTCAGACGAACCGGCACCGGAGGTGGTGATGCACCATGAAGAACAAGTGGATTTTATTCCTTCGGACATTGGACTGTCGGATATGGAAGTTCGGATGGTCAATGTAATGGCGCACGAGCGCATTATGGCGCAGGCTTTGGAGCCGTTCAAGGACAAATACGATTACTGCCTGATCGACTGTATGCCATCGCTGGGTATCCTTACGGTGGCTTCGCTTGTGGCTGCTGACCGGGTGCTGATCCCTGTGCAGGCACAGCATTTTGCCTTGAAAGGCGTGGTGTCGCTGATCAAATCCATCAATCAAATCACGCGCCGCATCAAGCCGGAGCTTGAAATTGACGGCATTGTTCTGACCATGGTGGACCGGCGCACCAATCTGAGCAAAGATGTCTGTGCCGCTTTGCGGAATTCCTACGGATACGCACTAAAAATCTACCGCACAGAAATTCCCATTAGCACACGCACCGCGGAGAGTGCCTCCAGCGCCCACAGTGTGCTGAGCTACGATGCAAGCGGTGCAGCAAGCGTCGCCTATAAAACCTTGGCAAAGGAGGTCGTGGACAATGAGAGAGTACGGCAGCAACATCATACTCCCCTCACTCGATAATCTCTTTTCCAGCGAGCAGGAACGGCAGGATGCCAAGTTGGAGAAAATCCAGATCCTGCCGCTGTCTGAGCTGCACCCCTTTGAGGGGCATCCGTTTCAGGTGCGCGACGATGAAGAAATGGACAAGATGGTGGACAGCGTCAAAGAATATGGCGTGATGACGCCCGCCATCGTTCGCCCGCGCCGGGACGGCGGATATGAAATTGTAGCCGGACACCGCCGCTGCCACGCCAGCCAGCGCGCCGGAGTGGACACCATGCCCTGCATTGTGCGGGATATGAACGATGACACCGCCATTATTTTGATGGTGGATTCCAACTGCCAGCGCGAGCATATTCTGCCAAGCGAAAAGGCCAAAGCGTACCAGATGAAGTTGGAGGCAATAAAAAGGCAAGGTCGGCGCAGTGATTTAACTTCGTCCCAAGTTGGGACGAAGTTAAGAGCTGATGAATGTGTAGCCCAAGGCTCTGGGGAAAGTAGAAATCAGGTTCAACGCTATATAAGATTGAACAACCTCACCCCCAACCTGATGCAGCTTGTGGATGACGGCAGACTCAAGACCACCCCTGCGGTGGAGCTGAGCTACCTGACGCCGGAGGAGCAGGAAGAATTTCTCTCCTATATGGAGGAAGAAGGATGCACGCCATCCTTATCCCAAGCGCAAAAGCTGAAAGCTGCCAGCAAGGAAAGCGTCCTGACGAAAGACACAATCCACGAGATCATGTCTGCCCGTTCCCCCAGCGTAAAGCCGCGTGAGCCGCAGCTCACGATTGCCGTTTCCAAGGTCGAGCGCTATTTCCCGAAGGGCTTTTCCTCCGAACAGATGGAAAGCACCATCCTGAAACTTTTGGAAAACTACTACCGCAAGCGGCAGGATTACGAGCGATGAGGTGGCGGTATGACAAGAGTTTTGGTCGTAGAACCGGGCTACTGCCCCTATCAGGCTGCCTTTGACAGCCCGCAGGCGGCGATTTCCGAAGTAATCGAGGGCGACAGTTTGCTGCTAAAACCGTTTGGCACATCGAAAATCGGCGTTGTGTGCAGTAAAAACCAAAGCCGGCTGAAATACAACAGACAACTGGAAGATGGCTGCACGATACGCGGGCGGTTTCTGGTTTGTGGACTCAGTGAGTCCAAAATGTTGGGGCTTTCCAAAGAACAGGCAGAGCGCTACAATCGGCTTCTGTTCTTCCCACAGGTGGAGGATATGCTGTCCGGTGATTTGCCGATTGCCAAGGTCCGTCCGCCGGATGAGCGCTTTGGTAGTAAGATTTCTTTTTGGGAAAGGATGAGCCGTTAATTATAAAGGAGAATCACCGAGATGAACAAACACGATAATGTCATCGGCTATATCGAACATCTTGACAGT
>ENA-OQIJ01000186-OQIJ01000186.1-human-gut-metagenome-genome-assembly--contig:-NODE-186-length-18394-cov-9.447419_pt1 | contig 18394 bp, 18 predicted proteins | sample MGYA00242582_ERZ504747 | MGnify/ENA primary metagenome ERZ504747 (study PRJEB26092, sample SAMD00036435) | human gut metagenome | host: Homo sapiens | study: EMG produced TPA metagenomics assembly of...
CGGTGAAGCCTGCCAGATCGTACTCGTCCTCCGGGTAGAAGCCGGGCATCTCGGCGGTCTCGCCGCCCACCAGTGCGCAGCCGGCCTGCACGCAGCCCTCGGCCACGCCGGCCACCATCTGGGCAATGCGCTCGGGCACGTTCTTGCCGCAGGCGATGTAATCCAGGAAGATCAGGGGCTTGGCGCCGGCGCAGACCACGTCGTTCACGCACATGGCCACGCAGTCGATGCCCACGGTGTCGTGCTTGTCCATCAGGAAGGCGATTTTCAGCTTGGTGCCCACGCCGTCGGTGCCGGAAACCAGAACCGGGTGGGGCATGTTGGTGCAATCCAGCTCAAACAGGCCGCCAAAGCCGCCCAGACCACCCATCACGCCGGGGATCACGGTGCGGGCCACATGCTGCTTCATCAGTTCCACGGCCTTGTAGCCGGCGGTGATGTCCACACCGGCAGCGGCGTAGCTGGCAGAAAAGCTCTTTTCCATTTGTTCCTCCTTATACCGCCCATTCACGGGCAAGGCCGGGGCCACGGAAAAATGGCCCCGGCGATTCATTCATTCTCAGGCAACACCGCACAATTTACGGTCAACACCTCAGGCGGCGTATCGCGCCGAAATTTTCCGTGATATTTTCCAAAAATGCTCGCCAATCCACCAAGGATTGGCTGCGCTTTTTGGTTCATCTCACAAAAAATTTCCCGACGCGCTCCACCCCTGAAATTATGCGGTACTGCCTCAATCGTTGCTGTTCAGCTTCTGGGAGTATTTGTCCTCAAATTCCCGTTTGGGAGGCTCCACCGGATATTCGCCGGTAAAGCAGCCCACGCAGAAGTCCAGCTTGCAGCCCTCGGCAATCTTCTTCACGCTCTCGATGCTCAAAAAGCCCAGACTGTCCACTCCGATCTGCTCGGCGATCTGCTCGGTGGTGTAGTTGGCGGCGATCAGGTTTTTCTGGCTGTCCACATCGGTGCCGAAGTAGCAGGGGTACAGGAACTTGGGGCTGGAGGCCCGGAAGTGAACCTCGGTGGCGCCCGCTTCCCGCAGCAGCTGCACGATCTGCTTGGAGGTGGTGCCGCGCACGATGGAGTCGTCCACCAGCACCACACGCTTGCCGGCCACAGTGTCGGCAATGGGGTTCAGCTTGATGCGCACGGTGTTCTCCCGCAGCTTCTGGCTGGGCTGGATGAAGGTGCGCCCGATGTATTTGTTCTTCAAAAAGCCGATGCCGTAGGGGATGCCGCTCTGCTGGGCGTAGCCCAGGGCCGCGTCCAGGCCGGAGTCCGGCGCGCCGATGACCACGTCCGCCTGCACCGGATGCTCCAGCGCCAGGAAGGCGCCCGCACGGCGGCGGGCCCGGTGAACGGAAGCGCCGTCAATCACGGAATCGGGCCGGGCGAAGTACACATACTCGAACACGCACAGGCCGGTTTTCTGGCCGCAGGCGTGGGCGATGCTGTGCACGCCCTCCTCGTCAATGACCACGATCTCGCCGGGGGCAATGTCCCGCACGAACTCGCCGCCCGCCGCATGGATGGCACAGCTTTCGCTGGCGATCACATCGCTGTTTCCGATCTTGCCCAGGCACAGGGGCCGGATGCCCTGCGGGTCACGGGCCGCCACAATCTTGCGGGGGCTCATGACCACCAGAGAATAGGCGCCGGTCAGCCGGTCCACCGCCTTTTCCACCGCCTCCTGAATGCTGCCGGCGTTCAGCCGGGCACGGGTGATGGCATAGGCGATGACCTCGATGTCGCTGGTGGTGTGGAAGATGCCGCCCTTCAGCTCCAGCTCCTCCCGCAGCTCCACCGCGTTGGTGAGCTGGCCGTTGAAGGCCAGAGCCATGGTGCCCTTGACGTGGCGCACCAGCATGGGCTGGCTGCTGGACCGGGTGCGATCCTTGTAAGGCGCGTAACGGCAGTGGCCCAGAGCCATCTGGCCCTTGCCCAGCCGGCGGATCACATCGGGGGTGAACACCTCGTTCACCAGACCCAGATCCTTATGGCTGCGGATCACACCGTCCTCATTCACGGCGATGCCGCAGCTCTCCTGCCCACGATGCTGCAACGCGTACAGGCCATAGTAGGTGTCGGCCACCACATCCATGTCCTCGTCGCGGCTGTACACGGCGAACACGCCGCATTCATCGTGGATCTTGCTTTCCAGATAATCGAACATCGGCCGCCTCACTTTCTCTTAGCCCAGCAGGCGCTTCATCACTTCCTGGTAAGCCTCTTCCTCACCGCCCAGATCGCGGCGGAACAGATCCTTGTCCAGATGAGCGCCGGTGGTGGCATCCCAGAAGCGGCAGGTGTCGGGGCTGATCTCGTCGGCCAGCACGATGGTGCCGTCGGCCAGGCGGCCGAACTCCAGCTTGAAGTCGATCAGGCGGATGTTGAACTGCAGCAGGTACTTGCTCAGGATCTCGTTCACCTTGAAGGCGTAGGCGGAAATGGTGTCGATCTCCTCCTGGGTGGCCAGCTCCAGAGCCAGAGCATGGTAGTGGTTGATCAGGGGATCGTGCAGATCATCGTTCTTGTAGCTGAACTCCAGAGTGGGGGCCTTGAATACAGTGCCCTCGGCAACGCCGTAGCGCTTGGAGAAGCTGCCCGCGGCCACGTTGCGCACGATGACCTCCAGAGGAACGATCTGAACCTTCTTCACCAGGGTCTCACGGTCGCTCAGCTCCTCCACAAAGTGAGTGGGCACGCCCTGCTCGGCCAGCATCTTCATCAGGTTGTTGGACAGCTTGTTGTTCACAACGCCCTTGCCGCGGATGGTGCCCTTCTTGGCGCCGTCGCCTGCGGTGGCGTCATCCTTGTAATCCACGATCACCAGATTGGGATCCTCGGTGGCGAATACTTTCTTGGCTTTACCTTCGTACAACTGCTCCAGCTTGTTCATGATTCTCTGCTCCTTTTTGATGTTGGGTGAAATAAAATTTTATAAACCTTTTTGAATGCTCCGCCTTACAGCGCGGCCAGCTCGGCCTGCAGCTTTTCTTCCTTGGCGGCAATCTGCTGGGCCATGGCGGCCCGGTCAGCGTCCAGCTTTGCAGCCAGAGCCTCATCGGTGATGGCCAGCATCTGGGCGGCCAGAATGGCGGCGTTCTTGGCGCCGTTCAGGGCAACGGTGGCCACCGGGATGCCGCTGGGCATCTGCACCGTGGCCAGCAGGGCGTCCAGACCGTCCATCGCGCCGCCCTTCATGGGAATGCCGATCACCGGCAGGGTGGTGTTGGCGGCGATGGCGCCCGCCAGATGGGCGGCCATACCGGCGGCGCAGATGATTGCGCCGAAGCCCGCGGCACGGGCGTTTTTGGCAAACTCAGCGGCAGGCGCCGGGGTGCGGTGGGCGCTGAGGATGTGCGCCTCGCAGGGGATGCCCAGGCGCTTGAGCTCGGCTGCGGCGGCCTTGACCACCGGCCAATCGCTGTCGCTTCCCATCAGGATCGCTACTTTTTTCTGTTCCATGTTTTGAAACCCTCCCAGTTGAAACGCCAACGAAAAAGACCGCAGTGCGCATGCACTACGGCCTTTTATTCGGCAAGGATTGCGTTATGGGTGCTTTTCTCCCCAAACAGCGCTGCAAAACCGGCTTCGTAACCCTTCATCTCAATGAATCCGCGCTTCATGGGTGCACCCCCTAACAAGAATTTTACAATCCTAGTTTAGCAGGCCCGGCCGGCAAAATGCAACCGCTTTGACCCCCGCCGTTTCATTTTCAGAAGTTTCGCCGGGTTGTTGAATATTCCCCCTTGTTTTTTGGCGTATTTACCAATTGTCAACGGTTGTAGTATTACTTATACTGTTGTATTTTCACGCAAATGTAATACTTTCAAAGCGAGCTTTCGCCACCCGGGCCAGATCGGCGGGGGCCAGCTCCACCTGTGCGCCGATGCGCCCGGCGCTCACCATCACGGTGGGCTTGTCCTGCGCACTGGCATCGATTACGGTGACAAACTGTTTTTTCATGCCCACCGGGCTGCAGCCGCCCCGGATATAGCCGGTGGTTTTGAGCAGATCCGCCACATGCAGCATGGCCACATTCTTTTCGCCCACTGCCCTGGCGGCCTTTTTCAGATCCAGCTCCGCCGCCACCGGGATCACGAACACATAAAAGTTTTTGCTGGCGCCCTGGGTCACCAGCGTTTTGAACACCCGGGCCGGGTCCTGCCCCAGCTTGCCGGCCACCGAAACGCCGTCGATGGCGCCGTCCTCGTGGTCGTATTCATGGAAGGTGTAGGCCACCTTTTCCTTTTCCAGCATGCGCATGGCGTTGGTCTTTGTCTGCTTTTGTGCCATGGCTCCGGCCTCCTTTGCCCGCAAAGTTTCTGCCCCTATTATAATGCGTTCGCTTTTTCGCCGCAAGCGGCCCGCGCTGCTTTAGCCGGATAAATTTTTTCTTGACAACCGCTTTTCCCGGTGGTATGCTAGCCCTAACCAGACAACCAAACCGAATGCGAGGATATTTTCTCATGGCTCGACTGTTTACCGCAAACTATTATTACGGCTTTGCTTTTTATGGCAAGGTCTTTGTTTGCTGTGAACATTCCCGGGCGGTGTGACGCACCGCGCATCGGTTTTGCCGAGATGACCCGGCCGGGGGCTTGCAGCAAGCAGGCCCCCGGCTTTTTGTTTACCGGCCTGCCTTGAACAAAAAACACAGAGGAGTTGTGGAAATTATGATCATCATTCTGAAGCAGAACGCAAACGAAGAGGCGGTGCGTGCGCTGCGCGCCGAGCTGGAGGCCATGGGCCTTTCCATTCACGAAAGCCTGGGCGAACAGGAGCACATTCTGGGCCTTGTGGGCGACACCAAGGCCGTGGCGGAAAGCTGGGTGCTGGCCAATCCGGCGGTGGATCAGGTGCGCCGCATTTCCGAGCCCTACAAGAAGGCCAACCGCAAGTTCCACCCGCAGGATACCGTGGTTCAGGTGGGCAACACCAAAATCGGCGGCGGGCACTTCGCGGTGATCGCGGGCCCCTGCAGCGTGGAGAGCGAGGAGCAGATCACACTGGTGGCCGGCGAGGTTCAGAAAAGCGGCGCGAGCCTGCTGCGCGGCGGCGCGTTCAAGCCCCGCACCTCCCCCTACTCCTTCCAGGGCATGCGGGCCGAAGGTCTGGAGCTGCTGCGCCACGCCCGGGCCAAAACCGGTATGCCCATCGTGACCGAGATCATGAACACCGAGCATATCCCCCTGTTCGAGGATGTGGATCTTGTTCAGGTGGGCGCGCGGAACATGCAGAACTTCGAGCTGCTCAAGGCGGTGGGCCGCATGGGTAAGCCGGTGCTGCTCAAGCGGGGCCTTTCCGCCACGCTGGAGGAATTCGTGATGAGCGCCGAGTACATCATGGCCGAGGGCTGCGAGCAGGTGATCCTGTGCGAACGGGGCATCCGCACCTTTGAAAACAGCATGCGCAACACGCTGGACATCTCCGCCGTGCCCATGCTCAAACACATGAGCCACCTGCCGGTGGTCATCGACCCCAGCCACGCGGCGGGCATCAAGTGGATGGTGGAGCCGCTGGCCAAAGCCGCGGTGGCCGCCGGTGCGGACGGGTTGATGATCGAGGTGCACAACGACCCGGCCCGGGCCAAGTGCGACGGCGCCCAGAGCCTGACCTGCCCCCAGTTCGATGCCCTGATGCAGGACATCAGCCGGGAGGTTGCCTTCTTCGGCAAGCAGATGAACTGACCGGAAAAAGCACCCCTCTTTACACGTCCTCTATAATAGGTATACAAGGGCCCCGGACGGGCCATACTGATCATGTACCCCGGCAGGCAGTGCCCTGACCGGGCGAAAGGAGCCTTTCATGAAAGCACGCATCCGACCGCTGGCCCCCTGTGCGCTGGTGTGGAACTATTCCGAAACCGAACCCGGCTTTGCCGCCCTGGCCGACGCCTGCCGGGCCGAGGGGCTGGTCCTGATCCCGGTAAGCCCCGCCGATACCGGCCGAACCATCAGCAGCCTGTGCGGGGGCCCCGGCCCCGCCAGCGCCCCCGCCCTTGCCGGAGACTGGCCCGCCGCCCTCATCATGAACGGGCTGGACCGCGCCCGGCTGGACGGCTTTCTCACCCGGCTGCGGGCAGGCGGGGTTTCCATCCCGCTGAAGGCGATGGTCACCCCCACCAACCAGAGCTGGACTCTGGCCGCTCTGCTGAGCGAGCTTGTGCAGGAACGGGATGCCTTTGCCGCCCGTGCCGGTCGATGAACATGCACAAAAAGCGCAATAAATCCATATTTTATGCAAAAAGCGCCGACCTTTATTCATTTTGCAACCAAACTGTCATTTTTTACAGTGCTCTTTTACATTGACAAACATCTATCAGGAAATTATAATAAAGCTGTTTCCCGCTGCAATACAGGCGGGTCATGTTTGTGCGATTTTATTATCGAGAGGAGTAACAACATCATGAAAAAAGCTATTGCTTTGGTCATGGCTGCCTGCCTGGCTTTCGGTCTGGTAGCCTGCGGCGGCGCTTCCAGCACCGCTACTTCCACTTCCACCGCTTCTTCTGCTGCCTCCACTTCCGAGGCCGCTTCCTCCGAGGCTGCTTCCTCTGAGGCCGCTGCCACCGAGGCTGGCGTAAAGACCGGTATGGCCATCGTTTCCGACACCAGCTCCACCAAGAGCGCCGACGCTGACGGCGACGGCCTGGCTCAGGTTGACAGCACCGTTGCCGCCGTTCTGGTTGGCGAGGACGGCAAGATCATCAGCTGCAAGCTGGATGTTGCCCAGAACAAGATTCCTGTGACCGCTGAGGGCACCTTCGACACCACCCTGACCTTCCAGTCCAAGCAGGAACTGAAGGAAGGCTACAACATGAAGGGCGCTTCCGGCATCGGCAAGGAGTGGTACGAACAGGCCAACGCTTTCGCTGAGTACGTGGTTGGCATGACCGCTGAGGAAGTTCGCGCCATCGAGACCAATCCCGAGGCTCACAACGGCCCCGTGGACGCCGACATTGCCGCTTCCTGCACCATGGGCGTGGTTGACTTCATCGACGCCATCGCTCTGGCCACTGAGAACGCTCAGGTTCTGGGCGCTTCCGCCGAGGACAACCTGACTCTGGGTCTGTCCACCAACATGGATTCCTCCAAGCTGCCCGCCGACAACGAGGGCGAGGGTCTGGTTCAGACCGATACCACCTACGCCGCTGTGACCACCGACGCTGAGGGCAAGATCACCAGCAGCATCTGGGATTGCACTCAGGCCAAGTTCGACGTAACCGAGGCTGGCGAGGTTACCTCCAAGGGTGACGTCGTTTCCAAGCAGGTTCAGCTAGAGAACTACAACATGAAGGGCGCTTCCGGCATCGGCAAGGAGTGGTACGAGCAGGCCAACGCCTACGCTGCTTGGCTGGTTGGCAAGACCGCTGACGAGGTTGCCGCTGTTGAGACCAACGCCGAGGGCCACAATGGTCCCACCGACGCCGACATCGCTGCTTCCTGCACCATGGACGTTCGCGAGTTCAACAACGCTGTTGCCAAGGCTCTGGCCTGATCAGCAGCTTGCGCATCACGGCGTGATCTGTTAAAATGAAAAAACGGCCAGGCCCCGGCGGTCTGGCCGTTTTCTGTTTTTTCTATCCGGGCACGCCCTTCGGTGCGGGGCCCGAATCTTCACACGGAGGATTTTTTGTTGCTATGGTAAAACGCCTTCTCTGCGCGGGATGCGCCGCTGTGCTGCTGGCCGCTTCGCTGGCCGGCTGCGGCAGCACCGCTTCCCCGTCCGCTTCCGCCTCTTCGGCCGCTTCGGCCAGCGCCGACCCGGCCATGGCCGGCTGGGAAAAATACACCGCCAGCTGGTACGATGTGTTCGACACCGTGACCACCGTAATCGGCTACGCATCCAGCGAGGAGGAATGGGACCGGCAGATGGACGTCCTGCATCAGGATCTGGCCGAGTACCACCAGCTGTACGATATCTACAACCACTACGAGGGTGTGACCAATCTGTACGATCTGAACCACAGCGCCGCGCAGGGGCCTGTGGCGGTGGATCAGCGGATCATGGATCTTCTGGTGGAATCCAAGGCGATGTACGAAACCACCAGCGGCCAGATGAACGTGGCCTTCGGTGCGGTGTTGAGCATCTGGCACGATTATCGGGAAGCGGGCCTGAACGACCCGGACAGCGCCCAGCTGCCCCCCATGGAGCAGCTGACCGCCGCCAGCGAGCATTGCAGCATCGACGATCTGGTGCTGGATGAAGAGGCCGGTACCGTCTACTTTGCCGACGATCAGCTGCAGCTGGACGTGGGCAGCGTGGGCAAGGGCTACGCGGTGGAAATGGTGGCCCGGGCCGCCGAAGAGCGGGGCCTTGCCAGCGCCATTCTCAGCGTGGGCGGCAACGTGCGCACCATCGGCCACAAGCCGGACGGCAGCCGGTGGACTGCCGGCATTCAGGATCCCTGGGCCTCGGCAGAGCTGGCCGGTCAGGTGGTGAACGATGCGCCCTATCTGGTGTCCGTTTACATGGAGGACATGGCGCTGGTGACCAGCGGCGACTACCAGCGCTTCTATGAGGTGGACGGCGAACGCTACAACCACATCATCGACCCGGACACTCTGATGCCTGCGGACCACTTCTCCGCCGTGGCGGTGCTGGTGCCGGATTCCGGTCTGGGCGACTGTTTGTCCACCGGCCTGTTCTGCCTGTCGCTGGAGGACGGGCAGGCGCTGGTGGAAAGCCTGGACGGTGTGGAGGCCATGTGGATGCTGAAGGACGGCTCGGTGGTCTACTCCACCGGCTTCGGCGATTCCGTCAAGGCCACGCTGGAGGGCTACGAGCACTGATCGCATGAAAAAAATCCCTCTGGAAATTTTTTCAGAGGGATTTTTCTTTTGCTTATTCTTTTTCTTTTGCTTATTCGCCGGAAAGCAGAATCCGGTCGTCGTCCAGCTGCCTGCCCGCGTTTTCCCGGAACAGCCGCAGCAGATCCTCCACCGAAAGGCCGGCCCGCTGCTCGCCCTTCAGATCCAGCACGATGCGGCCGGAGTCCATCATCAGGGTGCGGTTGCCCAGCTCCAGCGCGCTTTGCATGTTGTGGGTGATCATCAGGCAGGTGATCCGGTTTTCCGCCACGATGCGCCGGGTCAGCTCCAGCACCTTGTCGGCGGTGGCCGGATCCAGCGCGGCGGTGTGCTCATCCAGCAGCAGCAGCTTGGGGGTGACCAGCGTGGCCATGAGCAGGGTCAGCGCCTGCCGCTGGCCACCGCTCAGAAGGCCCACCGGCTGGCTCATCCGATCCTCAAGGCCAAGGCCCAGACCGGCCAGCTTTTCCCGGAACAGCGCCCGCTCGGCCTTGCCGATGCGGCCGAAGCTGGCGCCCTTGCCGCTGGCCCGCAGATAGGCCAGCGCCAGATTCTCCTCAATGGTCATGCGGGGTGCGGTACCCCGCAGCGGATCCTGGAACAGGCGGCCGATCTGGCGGCTGCGCCGGTGCTCCTTTTCAAAGGTGATGTCCCTGCCGTCCAGCACAATGCGGCCGCTGTCGGTGAAGAAGCTGCCCGCAATGGCGCCGAACAGGGTGCTCTTGCCCGCGCCGTTGGAGCCCACGATGGCGGCAAAGTCCCCCGGCTCCAGATGCAGGCTCAGCCCGTTCAGCGCGTGCTTTTCGTTCACGGTACCGGGCGAGAAGATCTTGCTCAGATTTTCCAGATACAGCATCTCAACGGCCCCCTTTCTGTTTTGCGGCGGCTTTGCGCTTTTCCAGCCGCAGCCGATCCGCCAGTGCGGGCCAGCCGATGGCCACCGCCACGATCACCGCGCTGATCAGCTTCAGGTTTGCGGGGTTGGCGCTGGCCCGCAGGGCAAACACCATCAGCACCCGGTAGATCACCGAGCCCACAATGGCCCCGGCGATGCAGCGGCCCACGCCGCCCCGGCGCACCACCACCTCACCGATGATCAGGCTGGCAAGGCCGATGACCACCACGCCGGTGCCCAGGCTCAGGTTGCTGGACATCTGGTACTGGGCCAGCATGCCGCCCGCCAGCGCGGTGAGACCGTTGGCCAGACACAGACCCACGGTGATGGTGAAGGAGGGGTCGATGGAAGAAGCGGAGACCATATCCCGGTTGTCGCCGGTGGCCCGGATGGAAAGGCCCAGCTGGGTCTTCAGGAACAGCGCCAGCAGCACGCCCACCACGCAGGTGATGAGGGCCACGGTGATCAGCTTGCCGTAGCTTTCGCCCAGCAAAGCCTGGGTGTAGGTGAAGATGGTGTCCACCTTCAACAGGGGCAGGTCGGCCCGGCCGCCCATCACCCACAGGTTCACGGTGTACAGGCCGGTCATGGTGATGATACCCGCCAGAATCGCCTGAATTTTAAGCCGGGTATGCAGGAATGCGGTGACAAAGCCCGCCGCAAGGCCCGCGGCAAAACCGCCCACAAGGCCCAGCACCGGCTGGCCCACACTGCACAGCGCGGCGCTCACCGCGCAGCCCAGCACGAAGGTGCCGTCGGTGGTCAGGTCGGCAATGTCCAGCGTCCGGTAGGACAGATACAGCGCGAGGGCGACCAGAGCGTAGATGAAGCCCTGTTCCACCGCCCCCTGCAGCAGCATGATGCTCATAACTTGATTCTCCCTTTCAACACACGGATGGCCCGCCGCTTTTGGCGGCGGGCACGGATGCTCCGGTTTTTACTCCACGCTCACATAGCCCTCGCCGGACAGATCAAACACATTGGGGTCAATGCCCAGCTTCCTGGCGGTGGTGGTGTTCACGGTCACGATGCCGTCGTCCATCACCTGCACCGGCATGGTGGCCGGATCCTCGCCCTGCAGCACCTGCACCGCCATCTGGGCGGTCAGCTGGCCGAGCTTTGTGTAGTTGACGCCGGTGGTGGCAAGGCCGCCGTCCCGCACCATGCTGTCCGCCGCGGTGTATACCGGCACGCCACCCTTGATGGCCTCGTCCGCCAGCACGCTCATGGCGCTGGCCACCGTGTTGTCGATGGGCACGAAGATGGCGTCCACGCCCTTGCTCACCAGATTCTGGGCGGCCATCTGCACCTCACCGGGGGTGGTGACGGTGCTCTCCACCGCCTCGATGCCCTTTTCCCGCAGCGCCGGGCGCAGGCCCTCGATGGTAGTGACGCTGTTGGTTTCGGCCAGATTATAAATGAGGCCGATGGTCTTGGTATCCGGGTTGTTGGCCAGCACCAGATCCAGAATCTTCGCGGTGTCGATGTAATCGGAGGTACCGGTCATGTTTTCGCCCGGTTCCTCCATGCTCTTGGCCAGCTGGGCCGCCACCGGATCGGTGACCGCGCTGTACACCAGCGGAATGTCGGTGCCCTGCACCGCCGCGGCCGCCGCGGTAGCCGCCGGGGTGGCGATGGGGATGATCAGGTCAACTTGATCCGACACGAACATCTTGCAGATGTCGTTGATGGTAGCCGCGTCGCCCTGACCATTCTTCAGCTCCACGTTAATGGTCACGCCGGCGGCCTGCGCCTGCTGCTCCAGCTCGGACTGGATGGCGGCGGCGATCTCGTCCAGGCTGGAATGGCTGGTGTACTGTAAAATCCCCACGGTGTAGTCCGCCTGCTGGCCGTTGTCCACGGCAACGGATGCGGATGCGGAAGCGGCTGCGCCGCAGCCGGCAAAGCTCAGCGCCAGAGCGGCGGCGGTAAACAGGGCGGTCAGTTTACATTTCATATTTTTCATGGTCGGTTGTTCCTTTCTTTCTGGTCACAGGTGGATGAGCGTATTCTTTTCAACATCCCACCCGCCATCGTGTGGAAAACCGGTTGTTTTCGGCATAGCGTTTCATGCGTGTGCCCTCCTTTGGTGCATCGTGGTCGTGTAGCCGCCGGGGCAAAAACAAAAGGACCTGTTCTTTGCCCATGGCGATGCCATGAGCAAGGACAGGTCCTGAATAACTTCAAAACTTGCGGTGCCACCTTGCTTGCTTCCAAAAAACGGAAGCCACCTCACCGGGCGCCAACACGCCCTACCTCTGTAACGGGAGGTCCCGGCTCAGGCTACTGAAAAACGCGTTCGTTCGCCCTGCCCTCGGCGGCCCATTTCAGGCCTTTCGGCCCCCTGCCCCGCTTTCTGCCCGGTTCCCAGCATCCCGGACTCTCTGGAAGTGCGCTGTGCAGTTTTATCTCCGCCTCATCGGTTTAGGCTCATTAAACCACAGGCCGCCCGGTTTGTCAAGATCATTTTAACAATTTACTGCAAAAAAGCGTTTTGTGTGTTTCTTTTCGGAAATATTACATTTTGTATAATAAAACAGATGTGTAAATTTTGGCTCAACCACTGGCCCCGAGGCCCCGGGTGGTGTATAATAATAAATGCTCTGTTGCAAAAACAAACCAAAAGGGGGAGCAGTTTCTCCCCTTCAGAATCAGGAGGAAATTCCGTTGAAACATGCAATGATCCGTTTGGCCGCTCTGGCCCTGGCCATTTCCATGGCGGCCGGTCTCACCGCCTGCGGCGGTTCCGCTGCTTCCGGCAGCACCAGCGCCAGCTCTTCCGCTGCGTCCGACTCTTCTTCCACCAGCGCCGCTTCTCAGGTGGAGATCGAGTACTCCAAGAACCTGACCGAGGACGGCAAGTGGGTGGACATCAATCTGACCGATTATGTGACCCTGCCGGACTACAAGAACATCACCATCCCCGCTGACGAGATCAACCCCACCGAGGAGGATCTGGAGAGCCAGCGTCAGGCTTTTGTGGAGCAGTACGCCACCCCCACCGAGATCACCGACCGTGCCGTTGAGGACGGCGACCAGGTGAACATCGACTACGTGGGCAGCGTGGACGGTGTGGAGTTCACCGGCGGCAACACCAATGGCGCCGGCACCACCGTGACCGCCGGTTCCACCGCCTATGTGGATGATTTCCTGACCCAGATCATCGGCCATACGCCCGGCGAGACCTTCGACGTGGTGGTTACCTTCCCCGATGACTACAACGATTCCACCGACGCCGACGGCAACACCATCGTTCTGGCCGGCAAGGAAGCCGTGTTCAAGACCACCATCAACTACATCGAGGGCGACCCCATCTACCCCGAGTTCAACGATGCCTTCGTGACCGAGAACCTGCAGAGCCAGTACGGCTGGACCACTGCCGATCAGGCCAACGAGGAGATCAAGAACACCCTGACCGAGTACAACAAGGCCCAGTACCTGCAGAACTACCTGCTGGAGAACGCCCAGGTGAAGGAAGTTCCCGAGGTGATCACCAACACCCTGCTGGAGCATGAGGAAGCCAACCTGACCAACACCGCCGCCACCAACGGCCTGCCCGTGGAATACCTGCTGATGATGTACGGCTACGAGAGTCTGGATGCCTTCCGTGAGGACTTCAAGACCCAGTACACCGATCAGATCAAGCTGCAGATGATCTACGAGGCCATCGCGGACGCCGAGGGCCTGCAGCCCACCGAGGACGACCTGAAGGACGTATTCGGCGACAACTACGATCTGGCGCTGGAGACCTACGGCGGCACCGCCTACCCCATGCACCAGCTGCGCATCGACAACGGCTACAACTTCGTGATGGAGAACGCCACCGTGGCCTGATTGCCGCTCAATTCCATGCAATAACAAAGCCGCCCGCCGGGAATTTTCCGGCGGGCGGCTTTTTTGCTGTTGTTTGTGCGAAGGGCTCAGTTCTCCTCCACCCGGGCCAGCTGGGCCAGGTCGTAGGGGGTATCCTGATACACATAGTAGTTCAGCCAGTTGGTGTAAAGCAGGAAGGCGTGGGCCCGCCAGCGGTAAAGCGGCTCTTTGGCAGGGTCGTCGTCCGGGTAGTAGTTTTTGGGCGGCTGGATGGGCAGCCCCTTGTCCACATCCCGGCGATACTCCGCATCCAGCGTGAACTTTTCGTATTCCGGATGGCCGGTCACGAAAATCTGCCGGCCGGACTCGGTGCTCATCAGGTAGACGCCCGCCTCGTCGCTCTCGGCCAGAATGCGCAGCGCACCGCAGGCCTCGATCTGGTCCCGCCGCACGCCGGTGTGCCGGGAGTGAGGGGCGTAAAACACCTCGTCAAAGCCCCGCACCAGCGGGTTCGCGGGCCGCAGCACCCGATGGGGAAACACACCGAACATCTTCTGGGGCAGCAGCTCCTTCTGGATCCCAAAGTGGTAATACAGCGCCGCCTGTGCGCCCCAGCACACATGCAGGGTGGAATACACATTGGTTTTGGAAAATTCCATGATGCGGCACAGCTCCGGCCAGTAGTCCACCTCTTCAAAGGGCAGCTTTTCCACCGGCGCGCCGGTGATGATCATGCCGTCGAACCGCTGGTCCTTCACCTCGTCGAAGGTCTTGTAAAAGGCGGAAAGATGCTCGCCCGCCACATGGGTGGCCGCATGGCTGGCGGTGTGCAGCAGGGTCAGCTCCACCTGAATGGGGCTGTTGGCCAGCAGCCGGGCCAGCTGTGTCTCGGTGGCAATTTTGGTGGGCATCAGGTTCAGCGCCAGAATCCGCAGCGGGCGGATCTGCTGGCTTTCGGCCCGCTGGCAGTGCATTACAAATACGTTTTCCTGCCCCAGCGCCGTATATGCGGGCAGGTTTTGCGGGATGATCAGCGGCATGGCTCGCTCACTCCTTTGGTTTGATCGTCCGGCACGCCGCCCTCCAGTGCGAAGAACAGCGCAGAGGGCACGGCCAGCAGAAAGGTGGGCAGCAGATAGCGGATCTCGTTGGTGGACGCTGCCACCACCACCGAGGCAATGTTGCACACCACCGGCAGCAGCGCGGGCCAGCGGCGCAGCATACCCCGCCCGCTGCCGCAGAAAAAGGCCACGGCCAGCGCCGCCAGGCAGAACACATGGCTGAAGGGCCCCAGGCCCCGGTCCAGCCGCCACACATTGGTGTTGTTGCGCAGAATCTCGGTGGTGCACAGCCAGGGGTTCTGCAAAAACAGCTCCAGATACAGCTGCAGAATCTCCTTCGGGTTCTGCCCCGCAGCCAGAATGAACAGGTTGTTGAACACATCGTTCACACCCTGGCTGTCCTCCAGAAGGGGCGCGAACCGGTCTTCCCGCTCGCTGGGCATATAGCTGCCCAGATCCCGGGTCCAGCAAAGGCGCTGGGCACGGGTGAAGTGGGCCGTGTCCGGGTTTTCCAGGCAGTGGGCCACATAGTCCATGGGCAGAAGCTCTTCCATGCGGCGGCGCTGCTCCTCGCTCATCTCGCCGCCCCGCTGATCCACTGCCACAATACCGGTGGCATACACCTGCACCGCAAAGCCGTTGGCCGGGTGCTGTACCCCCAGAAGGGGCGCGGCCACGCCGTCCACCGCGAAGATGCAGGCGGCGCACACCGCCACGGTGGCCAGCAGGCCTTTCTGCCGGCGATAAATTCCCCGCGCCAGCAGCCACAGCCCCGCCGCCAGCACCAGCACAAAGCCGTTGTGGCGGAACAGGCCGGTGAAGGCCAGCGCCGCGCCAAAGCCGATCCGATGGGGCCAGGAAAAGCGCAGATCCCCCGCCAGCAGCCGCATGGTGTAATAGAGCACCACACCGGCACAGAGGGCGGCGGGCAGATCCTTGATGGGGCTTGCCGCCGCCTGGCCCACCACCGGGCCAAGGCAGCCGCCGCACAGGCAGGCGGCAATGCCGAACAGCCCCATGCCCCGCCGGTAAAACCAGGCGGCAAAGGCGGTGAGCAGCCCGGCCAGCGCCAGCAGCTGCACCGCCACCAGCAGCCCCGGCTGCCCGCCCGCAAGGCCCAGCAGCAACGTGTGGGCCAGGGTGTGCACGTCGTTCAGGGGCAGCTCGCCCCGCAGCATCTCCAGCTGGTATTCCAGATCAAAGCTGCTCTCGTAGGGGAATACCCTCGCCCAGTAAAGGGCCAGCGGAACCAGCACCGCCAGAAAGAACCACAGCCCCGGGAAAGCCGGGCGGGTGGTTTCACGGGCCGAACGGGCCTTTCGGGCCATCCGGCGCAGCGCGCAGACCAGCGGCGGGCCAATCAGCATCCCCAGCACAAGGCCGAGGGCAAGGCCCTTGTAAACCGGCCAGTACCAGGCGGCATAGTAAGCGTCCGCAATGGGCTCCAGCAACATCACCGCCGCCAGAACGGCCCCCAGCGCCAGCGTGGGCAGAAGCCAGCCCCGGCCCTTCCAGCTTTCGGCCCAGAAGGAGGGCTTCCACCATTGCCCGGCCACCGCCGCGGCTGCCAGAGCCAGCGCCCCGGCCAGCCAGGGATGGCCCAGCGCCAGCAGGCCGGCACAGCCCCAACCGCACAAAACGCCCGGCACCAGTGCCCGGAGAACTCCGGGCGCCGGCGGGGCGCAGTGCGCTGCCAGTTTGTGCAGCGTCTTGTTCATTCTTATACCTGCTCCAGAGCCTGAGCGATATCCTCGATCAGGTCCTGCGCATCCTCCAGACCGCAGGACATACGCACCAGATCCGCGCCCACACCGGCGGCGGCCAGCTCGGCGTCGTTCATCTGGCGGTGGGTGCTGCTGGCGGGATGCAGGATGCAGGTGCGGGCGTCGGCCACATGGGTCTCAATGGCGCCCACCTTCAGGTGCTTCATGAACACCTCGGCGGCGGCGCGGCCGCCCTTGATGCCAAAGCTCACCACGCCGCAGCTGCCATTCGGCAGATACTTCTGGGCCAGGTCGTAGTACTTGTTGCCGGGCAGGCTGCAGTAGTTCACCCAGCTGATCTTGGGATGCTGCTCCAGATAGGTGGCCACGGCCAGCGCGTTCTCGCAGTGGCGCTTCATGCGCACATGCAGGCTCTCCAGGCCAAGGTTCAGGATGAAGGCGCTCTGGGGGCTCTGTACGCTGCCCAGATCACGCATCAGCTGGGCGGTGGCCTTGGTGATGTAGGCGCCGGCCAGACCAAAACGCTCGGTGTAGGTCACGCCGTGGTAGCTCTCGTCCGGGGTGCACAGGCAGGCGAACTTCTCCGGGTAGGCGGTCCAGTCGAACTTGCCGCTGTCCACAATGCAGCCGCCCACGGCAGCACCGTGGCCGTCCATGTATTTGGTGGTGGAATGGGTCACGATGTCCGCACCCCACTCAAAGGGCCGGCAGTTCACCGGGGTGGCAAAGGTGTTGTCCACGATCAGGGGCACGCCGTGGGCGTGGGCCGCCTTGGCGAACTTCTCAATGTCCAGCACGGTCAGCGCGGGGTTGGCGATGGTCTCGCCAAACACGGCCTTGGTGTTGGGCCGGAAGGCGGCGTTCAGCTCCTCCTCGGTGCAGTCCGGGTCCACAAAGGTAATCTCGATGCCCATGCGCTTCATGGTCACCGCAAACAGGTTGTAGGTGCCGCCGTAGATGCTGGCGCTGCTCACCACATGGTCGCCGCAGCCGGCAATGTTGAACACGGCGTAGAAATTGGCCGCCTGGCCGCTGCCGGTGAGCATGGCGGCAGTGCCGCCCTCCAGCTCGCAGATCTTGGCCGCCACATGGTCGCAGGTGGGGTTCTGCAGGCGGCTGTAGAAATAGCCGGATGCCTCCAGGTCAAACAGCTTGCCCATGTCCTCGCTGGTATCGTATTTAAACGTGGTGCTCTGGATGATGGGAATCTGGCGGGGTTCGCCGTTGCCGGGGGTGTAGCCGCCCTGGACGCATTTGGTATTGAAACGAAGATCCATGATCGTTTTCCTCTCTTCTTTCATTGGAATTGCGGCGCCGAAAAACAGACCGTATATTCAGTATTTTACTGGATTAAAGCACATCTTGCAAGAGCCCGGCCCCCTGCCGGAGCAAAAACCTTTTGCAGGAACCGGCCAATTTTCCTGAACAATGTTCACAATCGTTCGTATCTTGTGCCTTTTTTCGGTTTTTGCATTGACAGCATGCCGGGATCCGGCTATAATGAACATCGTTCAATATCAATCCCGGGCCCTTTGGCCCCTTTCATTCAGAGAGGAGAACCAACCATGACCACTCAGCTGATTGCTGCCATTGTTACCATCACCCTTGCGCTGTGCTTTTACACCGTGGGCGTATTTTCCGAGCGCCGGGCCCACAGCCTGCAGAAGCGCCATGTGATTCTGTTCTGGTGCGGCCTTGTGTTCGACACCACCGGCACCACCATCATGTCCACCATGGCCCACGGCTCCGGCCTGCTGAGCCCCCACGGCATCACCGGCGCGCTGGCCATTGTGCTCATGCTGTTCCATGCGGTGTGGGCCACACTGGTGTATGCCCGCGGCAACGCCGAAAAGCAGCAGAGCTTCCACCGGTTCAGCATCGTGGTATGGCTGATCTGGCTGATTCCCTACGTGCTGGGCATGTTCCTGGGCATGCAGGGCTGATGAAACGAACCCCATAAGTCAAAACCACCGGCTGAGCCGGTGGCTTGAGTAAGCCCTAGAAGGGCATAATACTAGCAAAGCCCCTTAAGGGGCCACGAATGGGTCTGCCAACTGCATTCCTGTCTCGTGGCAGGCCCCTCAA
>ENA-OQIJ01000189-OQIJ01000189.1-human-gut-metagenome-genome-assembly--contig:-NODE-189-length-18180-cov-3.928101_pt1 | contig 18180 bp, 15 predicted proteins | sample MGYA00242582_ERZ504747 | MGnify/ENA primary metagenome ERZ504747 (study PRJEB26092, sample SAMD00036435) | human gut metagenome | host: Homo sapiens | study: EMG produced TPA metagenomics assembly of...
ACGAGCGCGCTTGCGTCGACGCTGACCGGCGCATGCTCAACCTCGTTGAGTGTGAGGCCGTATCCCGTTGCCACGTTGAACAGGAACACGCACAGGAACAGCGCATGAGCAGGCTGCAAGAACGACTCGGGGTTCGCCAACTCGAGATTCATCGGCGATGCTCCCTGCGCGATGGAGGCGAGGTTTGTCCCGGCCGGGCGGTACAGTACCGCAATAGAGACAACATGGCAGGCCATGACGATGCTCAGACCCCATTCGAACGAGGGCAGCGGCAGGAACACGCGCAGCACCTCGCCCGCAACGGAGCCCACCACCACGGCAAGCAGCACCGAGGTGGAGCTGCGCAGCGAACACAGCGAGAGCGCCAGCATCGTTGCCGCCCACGCCGAGCCGAAGTTCAGAAACAGAAAACCCGCCACCGTGGCGAGGCCGTCGTGCAGTTTGAGGGCGAATTGCAGCACGAGCAAACCGGTGATCAGGCATCCCAGCGCGATGATGGTGACGGTGCGTCGGTCGAGCAGCGACGGTTTGCGCGTGGCCACCACGAACAGCACGAGGAAGAAAACCGCGGGTTCCCAGGGTGGAGAACTCGCGCGCGATGCCGTAATACGTGGCCACGTGTGCATAGATGCTGCTGTTGAGTATCCAACCTGTGCACGAAGTGAGCACGAACGCGACAATGCAGAGCACCGCATCCGACGACGCGGCCTCCTTCAATGCTCTCAAGCGTTGCGCGATTCCCTCCACGACCCCTCATCTCCCCGGTGCTGCTTGTCATTGTACGGTATCGACCGCGCCGAAGCGAGCGCTTCGCGCCGCTTTCGTTCACTCAACTGGGAAAACGTGGGGAAATCACCCCCGCGGGGGAGCGGGCCGCCCTGCGGCCACTCGCGCAAAACGCCCCGGGCGGGTGGTTTCATCCCGCCGGCTGCAGCCTAGGATGCAGGGCGAGGGAAGCGGTTCGTCCCGGCGGGTTCGCACAAGCGGGTTTCGCCTGGAAGCCGCACGACACGTACCAGTACCACACGAGGAGGACCATCATGGGAACGAACGAAACCACGCAGGGGCACGGCAACGGCATCTCGCGTCGTAGCTTCATCGGCGGCATGACGGGCGTCGGCGCTCTCGCCGCGCTCGGCCTGGCCGGCTGCGCGCCGAAGGCCGCCGGTTCTGCGGAGGCCGAGGCCGCCACGAGCACGACGGGCGCAACCGCCGTCGCCGACAACAACGCCGTGGCCGTGGACGACGGCAGCGCCGCCATCACCGTCGATTGGCTGGGCGCGCCGCCCGAGGTGGCCGACGGCGACATCACCGAGACCAAGGATACCGACCTGCTCATCGTGGGCGCGGGCAACGGCGGCATGATCGCCGGCGCGTACGCGTCCGACCAGAAGATGGACTTCATCTTGTGCGAGAAGGGCACCGAGGTGGGCGCCACGCGCCATTGGTTCAACGCCGTCGACACGAAGCCCTTCACCGACCAGGGCTACCATACCGACCGCGCCCGCATCCACGGCGAGTTCGCACGCTATTCCAGCGGCACGTGCGACCACAACCTCATCAACATGTGGATGAACGAGAGCAACGACATGTTCGAGTACGTCGACCAGTACATGAGCGCCGCGGGCGCCGTGGTCATCGCCGACGAGTTCGAGATGCCCGGCGGCATGGGCGCCACCCCCTTCTACACCCCCTCCGGCGAGCACCACTACGGCAACGCCGAGGGCGGCCGCGACGGCGTGCCCGTGCGCAACGAGCTGTTCGAGAAGGTGATGAACGACAACGGCTACGAGATTTCCTACAGCCACGAGCTGGTGAAGCTGGTCACCGACGATTCCGGCAAGGTGACGGGCGCCATCTTCAAGACGAGCGACGGCTATACCCAGATCAATGCGAAGAAGGGCGTCCTGCTCACCACGGGCGGCTATTCCGCGAACCCGGCCATGCTGTCGGCGCTGTCGCCCATCACCACCGCGTCGGTCACGGCGCTCGGCTACAACCAGAACAACGAGGGCATGGGCATCAAGGCGGCGCTGTGGGCCGGTGCGGTGAAGGACATCACCAGCGCCACGATGATCTTCGACCGCGGCCTGGTGGCCCCCGGCACCACGGCGGGCTACACCGAGGAATCCATCAAGGCCGGCAAGCCGCAATTCCCCGGAAACGGCCAGTTCAACCCCGGTACGCAGCCCTTTCTCAAGGTGAACCTGCGCGGCGAGCGCTTCGCCCTCGAGTCGGCCGACTACGACTACCTGCCGCACGCGGCCGCGCAGCAGCCGGGCGGCGTGTACGTCAGCGTGTGGGACGGCAACTTCGGCGACGACGTGCAGCGCTTCCACACCCTGGGCTGTTCGGCCATGACGCGCCAGATGGCCGCCGGTATGAAGAAGGAAGACGGCACCTACGATCTGGATGCCTACTTCGAGAAGGAACTCGCCGACGGTCGTTTGCAGAAGGCCGACACGCTCGACGAGCTGGCCGACAAGCTGGGCTTCGACGCCGATGCCAAGAAGACGTTCCTCGCCACGTGCGAGCGCTACAACGAGCTGTTCGACAACCAGGAGGACGTCGACTTCGGCAAGGAGGCCTACCGCTTGTCCGAGCTGCGCACTCCGCCGTTCTTCGGCGCCACGTTGGGCGGTACGCTGCTCACCACCATCGACGGCGTGCGCATCAACGCCGACTGCCAGGCGCTCAACACCGACTTCGAACCCATCGAGGGCCTGTACTGCGCCGGCGACTGCTCCGGCTCGCTGTTCAGCGGCAACTACCCCGACCAGATGCACGGCGTTGCCTGCGGCCGCACGATGACCGAGGCCCTGCACGTGGTCAAGAAGCTGGCGAACGCGTAACCGCGCAGGCAGACCTCGCGTCCGCGCCCCGCGCCCAACCGCATACCCTCCCCCTTGCGACGCCCGAACCCTCCCTCGGGCGTCGCCTATGCGGAGGGCCTGCGGGCCTCTATCTTCAGCATGACCGACGTCGCTTTCGCAAGCTCCATCAGCTCTTTCTGGGAGTGCACCGACAGCTTCTGGTAAAGATTGCGGATGTGCGTTTTCACCGTGTCCTCCGAGACGAACAGCTCGTCGGCGATTTCCTTGCGAGAGTAATCGGCGGTCAGGAGCCGCAGCATGTCCGCCTGCCGCGCCGTCAACGCGTACTCGCTTTCCAGATAGGCGCACACGTGTCCTATCCAGTCGATCTCGTCTTCCTCCGATATGGGGCGCAGCGTGCCCCAGCCGAATTTGAAGTTGTCTTCGTTTGCCAGCAGCAGCGCCGACACGAGCAGCAACAGCGCCGTGCCGTTCATGATGGCGCTCACGCCCTCGTAGGGGAAGGTTCCGCTGGCCAGCCAACCGAGCAATCCTCCCGCCATGGTGCCGATGAACAGGCTACAGCTGGGTCCCATGGCAATCCAGGTGGCAGGCAGCCCGCAGTTCTTGATGAGGTACGACCCCAAGCACCACATGGCCAGGTCGACGAAGTAATAGCCCAGCATTTGCAGCAGTCCGCCGAAGGCTTCGATGGGGGCAAGCAGCCCGATCAGATAGAAGCCGCAAGCCATCAGAGGGAAGCCTATCTGGTAGATGAGCCGATTGAAATCGAGCTTGAGAAACGTGATGGTGACCAGGAACAAGATGCACGCCAGCACGCACCCGAGAGCGTTGGGCACGACGCCCAGGTCGTGAGCGCGCAAGAACACGACGCTGCCGCTTACGATACCCAGCGACACGCCCTGTAAAAACGACGTGACAAGGTATTTCCAGGGAAAGTACAGGCGCGCGTCGATGCCGTGCAGCAGGTATTCTTCGGGAGGGAAGGGCGCGATGGCCTTTCGGTACAGCGCGACAACCGCCAGCGGCAGCGCGACGATGACGGGAAGCTTGACGCTGAGGGGTGCGAACGACAGCGCCGACGTCAGCAGCGACGAGGCCGCCATGGCCGCGATTGCGAGGAATCCGGTTTTGCGCATGCCGAGCTGCCCGAGCAACCGGTTCACCTCGATGTACAGGAGCGCCGTGCCCATGCCGGTGGAAAGCGAGCCGACGAAGAACAGCGCGGTAGACCCTGCAAGAACGTCTCCGGCGCCCAGCCAGAACGCGAAGCAAAGCGCTCCGCCCGTCATGAGCATGCCCATGGCAATCAGCAGCGCGCGACGGGGGATGACGAATCGTTTCACCCAGAAGGCGATGGCGAAGAGGAACGAGGTGAGCGCCATGCACGCCATCGGGGGCAGCCAGCCAGGAAGGCTCCATCCGAAGAACTGCGCAGATGGCAGCAGCGCCGAGCTTTGGAACACGAGGATCATCCACGTCGCATAGCCGCAGAAGCAGAGCAGTGCGTACGGATGGGCGCTCAGCGTTCGGCGGAAATCCGTCAGCGCGCGTTTCCGATCCGATTTGGGATTGAACGGCGAATGGTTCATGCATACCTCCTCCCCTCGGGGCCAGCATACCCCATGCGGCGCGGCGCTTCGGGGGCCTTTTCGGGATTCGCCCGAATTCACCCGTGCGGGTGAATCGGGGAAGTTCCTCGTGAGGGGCGAAGACGTCCGCAGCGCTTCCTGGTTGTATGGGGTCAGCGCTCGACCGGGGGTCGGTCGGCGCTCGATTGAAGGGAGAGGACATGCGTAATCAAAAGGTGTCGCGACGCTCGTTTTTGCTGGGGGCCGGCATGGGGACGGTCGCAATGGCCGGGGCGGGTTTGCTCGGGTGCGCGCCCGCTTCTTCGGGGGCGACGGCCGCGCAGGCGCCGACGACAGAGACCGCGCCCGACTGGAGGCAAGCGCCCGAGCCCATCGCCGCGGACGACATTGCGGAAACGGTGTCGACGGACGTGGTGATCGTGGGCGCGGGCTTGGCCGGTTGCTGTGCGGCGATGAGCGCGGCGGAAGCGGGGCTCAAGACGATCGTGCTCCAAAAGCTCGATCGCGTGTTCAACTATGCCACGGGCATCGCATCGTACAATTGCCGTGCTCAGATCGAAGCGGGTGCGCCGGATAAGTACGACGTCGACGAGCTGCTCAGCCTGTACATGAGCCAAGCGACGAACCTGCCCGACCGCCGCTTCATCGAGTTGTGGAAGGAACGCAGCGGCAAGGATGCCGATTGGCTGTACGATCTCATGGCCGACACCGATCTCGATGCGCCCTCGTGGAGCTGGGACGAACCCGAGCCCATCATGGGCATGTTCGATTGCATCGCGGCCATGCCGCTTTTAGCGGAAAAGGCCCAGGCGAAGGGCGTCGAATTCCGTTTCAGCACGCCAGCCGTGCAGCTTGAGCGCGAGGGCGACGGCACCGGCCGTGTGACGGCGGTGATCGCGCAGGGCGACGACGGCTCGTATCTCAAGTTCGAGGCGTCGAAGGCGGTCATCCTGTGCGCCGGCGACTACGGCAACAATCCCGCCATGCGCGCCGAGTTCATGCCGCATGCGGAAGGCTTCTCAAGCGCGGTCACGCCGGCGGTGAACACGGGCGACGGCGACCTCATGGCGCTCTGGGTGGGCGCGGCGATGGACAAGAAGCCGCACTGCACGAACATCCACTACGATCTCATCGACTTCAACACCTCGCAGGTGTTCGGCAGCGGCATTCCCTGGCTGCGCGTCAATCGGGAAGGAAAGCGCTTCAGCAACGAAGACGTGGTGTATGGGCTGATCCCTTTGCAGGACGCCTCGCAGCCCGACTGCATGCACATCGACGTGTTCGACGCGAACTACGAGCAGTACAAGCCGCTCATGGGAACCGGATTGTACCGATCGGACCCGCCGGTCGAGGCGTTCGCGCCAACCTATCGGGCGTATCTCGATGAGAAGGGCATCGATCACGCGGGCTTGAGCGACTACGCTGCCATCATCAAAGCGCACCTCGAGTTGGGCACGATGTGCGAAGGTGCCACCATCGAAGAGCTGGCAGGTAAGGTGGGCGTGGACGCGGCGACGCTCAAAGCGACGGTGGACCGGTACAACACGCTGGTTGAGCAGGGCAAGGACGAGGACTTCGGGAAGCCGGCGGAGTACCTGTTCCCCATTGAGAAGGCGCCGTTTTATGCGGTTCCGCGTCACGCGTTCTCGCTCAGCTGCCTGAGCGGCCTTGCCATCAACCTCAACGCTCAGGTGCTCGATGAAGCGGGCGAGGTCATTCCGGGGCTGTTCGCGTGCGGTAACAACTCGGGCGGCGCGTGGTTCGCCGGGCTCGTGCAGCCCATGTGCATCCCCGGTGTTCCCAGTTCGCGGGCCATCATCACCGCGCGCGTGGCCGTGGAGACGATAGCGGCAGGGAAGTAAAGCTTGTGACGCCCGAACCCTCCCTCGGGTGTCGCTGGTATGATGGTGGCCGACGAAGGAGATGCACATGAAGTTCACCATTGTGGCGGTGGGGAAGCTCAAGGAGCGGTTTTGGGCGGACGCGTGCGCCGAGTACCTCAAGCGCATGCAGCCGTACGGCAAGACGGCAGTGAAGGAAATCGCCGACATCGACCCCGCGCGCGCCGGCGGCATCGACGCGGCGCGCGACCGCGAAGGGGCTGCCATCGTGGCGGCGCTGCCCGCATCGTCGCACGTCATCCTGTTGGCCATCGACGGCAAGGAGCGCTCAAGCGTGTCGTTCTCCCAGCGGCTCGACGCGCTGGCGTTGGGCGGCACGAGCGACATCGCGTTCGTCATCGGCGGCTCCGACGGCGTGAGTGCGGCCGTGCGCGAGCGCGCGAACGAGACGCTATCGTTCGGTCCCATCACGCTGCCGCACAATCTCGCGCGCGTCGTGCTGCTCGAGCAGCTGTACCGCGCGCAGAAAATCTCGCGCGGCGAGCCGTATCACAAGTAGAAGTCCCGTCGCACGCGCGCAAGCACGATGCCCGCGAGCGCGATGACCGCGCAGGCGGCAAGCGTCGCCGCGCCGACGGGGTCGCCGGTTGATGCGAGCGGCTTCGGGTTGCTGTTAGCTTGATCGTTCGGCTGCGGAAGAGGCTGCGGGTTGACGGGCTCTTCCGGGTTGTCGCCTGGGTCGGTGGGTTTCTGGTCGAGCGTCGCCGTGATGGTGTAGCGCGCCTTCGCGCCCTCAGCTTCGCCGCCTTCGCCACCGCCTTCGGACCCCGGCGACCCCGGCTCAACCGGGGACCCCTTCGGCCCGAACGAGCCGGCGATGGAGGTGCCCACGTCAAGCCACGAGCCGTCGGCAAGCCACGCGCCCGTGCCGACGGACGCCGTGGTGAGCGTCGAGAGGGGCTGTCCGTCGTCCGTGCAGAACAGCGCATTGGTCAGGGCTATGCTGTGCTTCGGGGAAACGGTCGAGCGCAACAGCGCCACCGTGCCGTAGCGCGCGACGCGCAGCCGTCCGTACGGGTCGCCCTCGGAAACGGTGACGACGAAACGCGAGCGCTCGGTTCCCGAGGCGTCGAACCGCACCACCATGTTCGTTTGCGCCGCGTCCGGTTCGGAATGCAGGTAGTCCGAACCCATCAGCACGTAGTAGTCGCCATCGGCGCGCTGCACATCGAGCACCGTGCGGCTCGATGAGAGCGGCAGCACGGCGGCAACGCGTTCGGTCGTGCACATCTCGCCCGCCGCTGCCGCGTCGTCGGCCGTGGCGGTGCTCTTCGCAGGGCTTCCACCAGGTTGGCCGCTTCGGCAACGCGCACTTCTTTGATCAGCGTGCCGTTCTCGTCCGAAAATGCGCACGCGAGAGCGTTCGGGCTGGCGGCAGCCGCGTTCTGCGCGGCCGTCCAGCCGTGGTGCGTCTCCACCGTTCCGTCCTCGCGCGGCGTGAGCGAGGTGAGCAGCATGCCACCCCGTGTGCCGTCGGGGCTTGGGAGTCCCCGATAGTACGACGTGACCACCACGGAGGTGCCGCTCGATGCGAACGGCATGGCGTAGGCCTGCTCTATGACATGCGAGGCGGTTACGGTGCCGCGCTCCATATCGACCCAGCAACCGGTGCCCGTCTCCGCGCCGGTTGCGCTGTAATACACGAGGAACGCCATGGTGTCCGACAGCGCTGCAACGCTGAGCCGCTGTTCGCCACCTGAGGAGGCGAGTGGTGCATTGCTCACGTCGAGCGAGGTCACCCGCCCGGCGTCCCGGGAGTCAATCGCGTGCAGCTTGAGCACGCCGTCGGCTATCTGGAAGAAGCGCTGCGTGCCGTCGGGGCTGGTGAACACGTTGCTGAGTGTCGTCGTGTCCGCCTGGTACGCGGTGCCTTCGTACGTACCCGAGCGCCCGACGGCCGTCATCGAAGCGCTTGGCGTGAGCGGCAGCCGTATCTCGGGCGAGTACGCGGTTTCCCCGCCCGCCTGCGACAGGACGAAGATGCCGGGCGGGAACACGATCTCGCACGTGGACGTGGGCCCGATGCTGCTCGCGTCAAGCAGGCAGGGCAAGCTCACCGTGGTGCCGTCCACTGAGATGTCGAGGAGGGCGTGCGGTTCGCCGTCAACTATCAGCTGCACCGCCGACGGAAGCGCTGTGGCGAGCAGCGGCTGGGACGACGCGTTGAACGTGAGCGTGTCCACGTTCGAGAAGCTGTCGAAGGCGGGCGTGAGCGTGAAGTCCGCGGGGTCGCGGGCTTGTCGGCGTCCGAGTACGAGATGGATACGCGCCCGGCTTCCGCACCGCTTTCCGTGACGGCAAACGTCAATCCCGTGAAGCCGACGTTGATGTTCTCGTAGAAGTTCGTGGAGGGGTAGCCCGCCGGCGTCATCTGGTCGCCCGCGAAGAGCATGCACCCGTACGCGGTGGCCCCGATAGCCGTTGGGACGGTCAAGGTGCCGTTGGCGTGAGCGACGCCCATGTCGGGGTCGACCAGCTCGATGAGCTGGTTGTGCACCGTGCCGGCTGTGTTGGAATGCAGGAGACCCCCGCCTTCGCCGATGTCCGCTTGCACGCGGAACAGCCGGAATCCCGAAGGAATCTGCGTGCTCTGGCCGCCGCTTTCGTAGTACACGCTCTGATTGCTGGCGAACTGGTCGTATTGCAGCAGGTAGTACGAGGAGAACATGCCCGTGCCTTTGTCCTCGTTGGATACGACGATGATCCCGCCCGTCTCTTTGAGGTCGTCCGACGTGAACGCCGACAGCGCTTCCTCGATGGACGAGCTGCCGTCCGGTGCAGCATCGACGTGCTCCACCACCTGGCCGTCGCGCTTCACGTCGATGCCGTCCTCGTTCGCGAACACCCGCGTGACCTTGCTCTCCGGCAGCCATCCGAGCATCCACTTGGAGAAACCGTTGTGATCCCCCTGGTTCTGCATCATCATGTCGAACGTGAGGATGCCGGTGCGGCTCGTCGCGCCGCCTTTCTGGCTGAGGTAATCGTAGAAATCGGGAAGGCCCAGCACGTGCCCGGTTTCGTGGATGATCGTCTGCGCCGCCCACGCCTGGTCGCACGGGTTCGCCAGCGCCACGCCGTTCCACAGCCGCACGGCTCCGTTTGCGTACGTAGCCGTTTCCGCGCCGAACACCTGCTCGTTGCTCCACCACACGCTGCCCCAGCCGGTGTCGGGCCCGGCGAAGTGCAGGTAGACGGCGTCGATGCGTCCGTCGCCGTTCGCGTCGAAGCGTCCGAGGTTGGTCTGCCCGTCGAGATAAGCGAGCGCTTCGCTGAACAGCGACCCGATGTTCGTCGCGTAGTAGGCGCGCTCGTGCTGCGCCTGGTAGTCGAACGCCTCGCCGGTGATGGAGAGCTTGCCGTAGGATGCGCGCTGATAGTAGTCGTGCAGGTTCTCGTAGGGGAAGGGGCCGGCGCTCGGCAAGGCCGCTTCGCCTTCGCTGCGCGGGCCGATGAGCGCCTGCAGGGCCTCGAGCGTGTCGCCCTCGGCGAATGTCTGGTCGGGGAACGACACGCGCAGCGCCAGCACGTGCGCTTTGCCCGCAAGGGCCATGCCGCTGTCGTCGCCGGGCACGGCGTTCGTGGCGATGCCGTTGTTGGCCTGCTCGCGCGCGATGGCCTGTTGCACGAGCCCTGCGGACGGCTCGTCGTTGCCTAGGTTCTCCTGGAACGCGGAGCGCGCTTCAAGCGTGCCGTCCTCGGCGTACGCCGCGCACTGCTCGTCGGTTGCCACGCACGGCGAGACGGGTTGCTCGTCAGCGAACGCCAGCCCCGGCGCGAACAGAGCGAGCAGAGCCACCAGCGAAGCCGCGGCAAATCGAGTAGCACGAATCATGAGGTCCCCTTCACCCGAATCCAGTTTCGTTATCATACCCGCGCGCTCAACATTCGCCCACCCCCTTTCGGAGATCGGCATCCCCAAGCCCCCCGAATGCCCACGCGCATATCGAGGGTCGCGAGGCTTTCCGCTATACTGAGTCGCGACACACAGGAAGTCGCCGGGGGCGACGGAGGAGGTTGCTATGCGCTTCATATCGTGGAACGTGAACGGCTTGCGCGCCGTCCTCAAAAAGGGTTTCGAGGACATCGTGTGCGAGCTCGATGCCGACATCGTGGCCTTGCAGGAGACGAAGCTGCAGGAGGGCCAGGCCACGCTCGACCTGCCGCAGTATCGCGAGTATTGGAGCTACGCCGAAAAGAAGGGCTACTCGGGAACGGCGGTGTTCTGCAAGGAAGAGCCGCTGCAGGCGCTGCATGGCCTGGGCTTTCCGCACCTCGACACCGAGGGGCGCATCGTGGCGCTCGAGTTCGAGAAGTTCTGGTTCGTGGACGTGTACACGCCGAACGCGCAGAACGAGCTGGCGCGCATCGCGCACCGCATGGAGTGGGACGACACGTTCCGCGATTTCTGCAAGGGGCTCGAGGAGGGCGTGCTGCCCGCCGGCGTGCCCGTCGAGCGTCCGGCGAAGGGCGAGGGGCACGTGGCCATCTCCGAGCTGCCGGTGACGCAGCCGGGCGAGACGGCCGAGCCGAAGCCCGTCATCATGTGCGGCGATTTCAACGTGGCGCACCAGGAGATCGACCTGAAGAACCCGGGTCCGAACCGCGGCAAGGCGGGCTTCTCCGACGAGGAGCGCGGCACGTTCACCCACCTGCTGGGCGACGGGTTCACCGACACGTTCCGCGCACTGCATCCCGACGTGACGGGCGCGTACTCGTGGTGGAGCTACCGCTTCAAGGCGCGGGAGAACAACGCGGGATGGCGCATCGACTACTTCCTGGTCAGCGACGAGCTGGCCCCGAAGATCACAAGCGCCTGCATCTACGACGAAGTCTACGGCAGCGACCACTGCCCGGTAGGGTTGGAGTTGGAGCTGTAGGAGAGGCCAATCACGCTCGTTCCTGAAAATCGCATTCTTGATCCGCGGTGTCTTCGAGTGCGGCACCTGCCATGAACTGCGACAACGCGCTGTAAGCTAGCGCCCCGCACCATCGAACCCCTCCGCCCCACTCGCAGAGGGCCCGGCCTCCTCCCTCCCAGCCGGGCCCTCGCTTTGCGTTGGGGTTTGCTCCTTCGGCCTATTCGAAGGTATCGTGCTTGGCGAGGTCCATGCGATCGTTTTCCAGCTCGTCGCGCGTTGCGGCGACAAGGCCTTCGAGCTCTTGTCGCGAGTGGATGTTGCATTTCCGGTAGATGTGCCGGATGTGCGTCTTGACCGTTTCCTCGGACAGCACCAGCATGCGACCCACGTCGGCGCGGCTCGATCCGCGTGCCAATTGCTCGAACACGTCGCGCTCGCGCGCCGAGAGGCCGCATGCGTCGGTGATGTGCGCGCAGCACAGCGTGAGGAGCTCGGCATCGTCGTCTGCCTCGCCTGGCTTCGCCATACCCCAGGCTTCAAGCAGGTTATTGTGGTTCACCAGGGAAAGCGCCGTGAACATGAGCGCGAACATGACGGTGACGATGAGCAGGGTATCCGAGATGTCGAACGGGGCGGCGTGCAGCAACGTGAACGCTTCGAAGCCCAGAAAGCGTCCGATAAGCAGCGATCCTACGCACAGGCCGCCCAGCCATTCGGACGAGGCGTGCCGACGGTAGATGAGATGGGCGCACAGACACCAAACCAGCATGTCGAAGCAGCGATATCCCACGCAGAATATGCCGTACCCCCATGCCGAACCGATCGGCGCTATCACGCATACGAATCCTCCCAAAGCCATGAGCACAAAAGAGAACCGGTAGATCATGTAGTTGAAGTTCAGGCGAAGAACCAAGGTGATGAGGGCGAGTAGGATGGCGGCAACCAGAAACCCTACAACGCCGAATGTGTACCAAGCGGTGGTTCCGAACGTGCCGGTGAACGAAAGGCTTTGGAACATGCCGAACGCGCATCCTGCAACGGCGGCGGTGACGAGCAATTTCCAGGGAGGTCGCTGACGAGCTGCTTTTCCGGTGGCGGTCGACGTAGTTTCTTTCATCGGCTCGTCTGCTTTTGTGCGGGTGCGAAGCGTGCGCGCCATAGCGTACGCGCACGCGGCAGCTGCGGCGCCGACGAGGGCCGGCATGAGTTCGCGCGCTTCTTGCGGAATGAAGTTGAGCGCGATAAGCAGCGCCGCCCCCAGTATGGACGCGGGTACCACGAGCGCAATGGTTTTGCGAGGCCCCACGGCGCCGAAGGCCTTCACCCATTCGACGAACAGGAGCGCTTGCCCTGCTCCGGCGAAGAACGGTCAGATCACCGCCACGGCCTGATAACTGGCATCGATGGTTTCGCTCGGAAGCTTGCACAACATCACGAACAGAACCGAAGCCGCCACGTAGCAGACTCCCGCGACCGCAGCCGTTGACGTCGCTGCGCCGGTTGGGTTGTCGCGTTTGCGAGAAAGCCCCAGTGCAAAACCGCAGAGGCCCATGACCAGGTACGTGAGATTGGACCCAAGCCACGCCGCCGATCCCACGGTGCTCGCATTTTCGTACACGAGCGAGGCCGATGTGCAGCTCCAGGGCCAGGCGCATACGAAAGCGAACCCTATCCAGACCGCCGGATACGAGGTGGCGATGGCTCGGAATCGGCGCAGAGTGCGCATGACCGAGCGTCCCGACTGCCGCGTGGCATCGTGTTGCATGGAATATCCCTCCTTGCGGTGAGTGTAGCATAGGCTCGACCCCCGCCAACTGCGGGGGTCGAGGGAAGGGAGGGTGGTCGTTTGCTCCGTTATCGAGCGCTAGCTCTTTGCGTTCTCGGCAGCTGCGGCTCCTGCATAGCGGCCGAAGCAGAAGCACATGCACAGCGACGTGCCCGATTGCGGGTAGAAGTAGCCGATGAGGTGGCCGTTCGCCGATTCTCCCACGGCGTACAGGTTGGGGATGGGATTGCCTTCGACGTCGAGCACCTCGCCATCGGTGTTCGTGCGCATGCCGCCCGTGGTTCCCGAGAGCGCCGTTGTCTGCACGGTTGCGTTGATGGCGTAGAACGGAGGCGTTGCCAGGGGGTTGAGCAGGGTGAATTCCTTTTCGATCAGGTCGAGATCGTATGCTTTGGTGTCGTCCGGATCGAAAACGCGTCCCGCTCGCGTTGCGGGCTTTCCGAATGCGGCATCTTCGCCTGCAGTGCAGAATCCGTTGTATTCGTCGACGGTTTCCTTGAGCGCTGCGACGTTGACGTTCATGGCGCGCGCAAGCTCTTCGATGGTGTCGGCGGTGACGATGCTGCCGGATGCGAGCCCCTTCTCACCCGTTTGGGCTGCCACCTGGTCGTACAGCGTCGCATCGTAGAGCGCCCAGTATTCGGTGATGCCTTGCTTGTACGCAATGCCCGCACGATCGAGGAAGTACAGGTTCTCGTTGACCCAGCGCTTCCCCTCGCGGTTCACGAACATTCCCTGCCCGACATTGTCGGTGTAGCCGCCGTCGACGTTCACGAAGTAGGCCATCGTGCCGCCCGGCGCCACCACGTCGGCGCCTACGGGGGGAGCCTGCACGAGCGCAAAGCCCTTTGACTCTCCGTCGAACGTTGAGCAGTTCGGGGTACGCGGTGCGTACAAACGCAGCAGGTCGGGGGAGCGCCGAAGCCGCCTGCGGCCACGATGAGCGACTTGAGCTTGAAAAGCGTGCCGGTTGAGCCCGAAACCGTTTCGAGCCCCGTGACCGAGCCCTTGTCGTCCACGACGATCTTCGTTGCCTCGGTTGAGAAGCGGAATTCCACGCCCAATTCTTCCGCTTTCGCCTTGAGCGGTTCGAGGTACGCCTTCACGCCGTCGCGATCGGCGCTGGTGACGAAGGTGCGCACGGGCACTTGGAAGGGGTTGGTCGGAGGAGCGGTGACGCCGACGATGTCCACGCCGTGGTCGATAAGCCACTCGATCGATTCTGCCGAATGCTGTGCCGCGAACAGCTGTGCCTCGCGGTCCATAAACGAATCGCTATCGGGGTATTGGTTCCAGAAATCCACCAATTCCTCGGGCGTCCAGTCTTCTCCGAGCTCCTTTTGGAACGAGGTTCCCACCGCCGTGATGCTGTGGGCGTACACCTTTTTGAGCCCGTCGAGCTGCTCGAGGACGGTAACGTGAGCGCCGCCTTCTGCAGCGGAGATAGCCGCGGTCAAGCCCGACACGCCCGTGCCGATTACCACGACATCCGCTTCCGCGGTTTCGGTCATGGCGACATCGGTTGGCGAAGCCGCGGCGGTTTTCGTTTCCGCCTTATCGTCGGTTGCGGGCGCTTGCTTGGCTGCGCTTGTTTCGGGCGCGCACCCCAACATGCCTGCGGCGACGGCGCCGAGGGCGCTCAGCCCCGCTCCTGCTACGAAGGTCCTGCGGGTGAATCCTTCCTGCGATACGTTCTTCATGGTTCCCTCCTTGGTGTCGATTGTGCCCCTTGCACGAGATCGACCATACGGCTGATTCAACGCCGCCGCCATCCCCCGACGGGGAGTGTTTATCGGGAGAGCCTGTTCACCCGCCGCGGGGGATGCTGCGACGTGGTATCATGCGTGTTCGTGGATTCGATGGAAAGATGGTTATGGATAGAGCTAAAATCGAACAGGGTGTGCGGCTGATTCTCGAGGGCGTGGGCGAGGACCCCGAGCGCGAGGGCTTGGTGAAAACCCCCGAGCGCGTGGCGAAGATGTACGAAGAGGTGTTCGCCGGCTTGACCGAGGACCCCGCCGAACACTTCGAAACCACGTTCGACGAGCATCACGAGGAAATGGTGCTCGTGCGCGACATTCCGTTCTACTCCATGTGCGAGCATCACCTCGTGCCGTTCTTCGGCGTGGCGCACATCGCCTACATCCCGGCAGCGAACGGTCGCATCTGCGGCCTGTCGAAGCTCGCGCGCCTTGTGGACGCGTTCGCGAAACGCCCGCAGGTGCAGGAGCGCCTCACGTCGCAAATCGCCGACACGCTCATCGAGCAGCTGCATCCGCAGGGGGTCATCGTGGTTTTGGAAGCCGAGCACATGTGCATGAGCATGCGCGGCGTGAAGAAGCCCGGCACGACCACCACCACAAGCGCCGTCCGCGGCGCGTTCGAGAAGAGTCAGGCGACGCGCGCCGAAGCGCTGTCGCTCATTTTCGCACGCAGGAAATAACGGCGCCACCAATCTTCGCTCGGAAAACACGCCACAGAGCGTGTAGCGTGTTTTCCGAGCGAAGATAGTCACCGGGCGAGTCGCCGCATATCCCGTGATTTGCATGCGGGGAATGTTTCACGTGAAACATTCGTTCGTGATCAGGTACTATAATCTCATAATTGGCTTTGGCAAGGGAAGGAACCAACATGAAGTGCGTAGTCTCCGTTTTGGGCAAGGACCGCAGCGGCATCGTTGCCGAAGTCGCGACGGCGCTCGCCGCGTGCGGCGCGAACATCGACGACATCAGCCAGACCATCCTGGACGACATCTTCTCGATGACCATGCTCACCACGCTCAACCCCGAGGTGGCCGACTTCAACACCGTGCAGGAGAAGCTGGAAGCGGTGGGCGAGGCCCTCGGCGTCCAAATCATCATCCAACGCGAAGACGTCTTCCAGTTCATGTACAAGATCTAAACCGAACGTTCAGGTGGGTGGCCGACGAGGGCGATAGCGCTCGTGGTTCGGGCGCTATCGAAAGATACGCCTCGGCCGCCGCAGGAGGACGAACCGAGGCTGCGGATGGCCCTACCGACGCAACCTCCCATGCCCGTTTCGCGCGAAACGGGCATCGCTTTTTTGTTTCGGGATTGTTGATGCTTGGCGCTGGCATGTTTTCATCTGAAATGATACTATTGTTATAACATATTCCAGACGAACGACGAACTCGATAAGGAGTACGGTATGGAAGCGGTTTTGGACACGGCGCATGCTATGGGCGATATGGTTGTCAACGACCGGGTGATGGTTGACGGGGTGAACGTGCTGGTGGGGTACACCAACGAGAACGATATGCACGTGAACGAAGACGAGATTCGCGCGTACCTCAAGCGCGGCGCGCTGCAGCATCCGAACAGTGCCGTCACAGGGCTCGCGCTGCTGGTTGACGGCGAGGACGTGGGCATCCGCTACGAGCTGGCGCCGGTGCCGTTCGATCGCATCCGTCGCATCACGGGGTATCTCGTGGGCACGATGGATCGATGGAACGACGCGAAGACGTCCGAGGAAGCCGACCGCGTCAAGCATGGCGTGTATCGCGAAGACAAAGCGTTTAACTGCTCGAATGGTTGCTAGCCGAGAAATACTGGCCATCTTTTGATCGTTGCCGGGCTGTGACCGAGAGGTTGCGGCCCGTTTTGTATACTAGGACGCATGACATCATCGAAAAACAAGGACCCGAAAACCGCACCGGATGAGGCTCAAAACGAGTCGCAGCCGCCTGCGTGCTTGAACGGCGACCCCTCGTGCGCGGCGAGCGAGCGCATCCTCGAGCCCGAGGTGCGGCATCATCATCGGCGCAAGCGCAAGTTCCTCGAGTTCACGCACTCGTCCACGCGCGCCACCATGCTGATGTTGGCGGCGGCTGTGGCGGCGTTCGTCGTGGAGAACACCCCGGTGCTGCCCTACTTCGCGGAGTTTTGGCACACGTTCGAGATCGGCATCACGCTGGGATCGTTCGCCCCGCATCTATCGCTCGAGCATTTCATCAACGACTTCCTTATGGCCATCTTCTTCTTGCTCGTGGGTCTCGAAATCAAGTTCGAGATGACGGCGGGCGAACTGAAGAATCCGCGCAAGGCGCTGTTGCCCATCCTGGGCGCGGCGGGCGGCGCTATCGTGCCGGCGCTCGTGTACACGTTCGTGAACATCGGCAGCGGGTTCGAGCAGGGTTGGGGCGTTCCCATGGCGAACGACATCGCGTTCTGCCTGGGCATCCTCGCGTTGCTGGGCAGCCGCATTCCCGCGGGGCTGCGCTCGTTTTTGTCGACGCTCACCATTGCCGACGACATCATCGCCATCCTCGTGATCGCGATTTTCTACACGGCCGACCTCGACGTGGCGTGGCTCATGGGCGGGCTGGGGCTGTTCGCCGTGCTCATCGTGTTCAACCGGCTGCACATATACGACCTGCTGCCGTACATCCTGGTGGGGCTGGGTATGTGGGCGTGCTTCCTGCTGTCGGGCGTACACGCGACCATCGCCGGCGTGCTGCTGGCGCTGGCCATCCCGGCGCGCTCGCAGGTGAAGCTCGATCGCGTCACCGGCTGGTTCGAGGCGCGGGCGCGCACGGCCGAGGATCGCTACGACCCCGGCGAGCCCGATATCGTGCAGAAGGAATATTTGTCCGAAGTGGGCGAAATCGAACGCGTGTCGCGCCTGTCGATTCCTCCCATCACGCGGTTGGACCATCGTCTGCACGTGCCCGTGTACTTCTTTATTCTACCGTTGTTCGCCTTCTCGAATGCGAGCGTGGTTCTGGTGGGCATGGACCCGCTGGCCATCATCACGAATCCGGTGACCATCGGCGTGTTCTTCGGCCTGCTGGTGGGCAAGCCGCTGGGCATCTTCTTGGCCACGTGGCTGACGGTGAAGCTGAAGCTGTCGGATTTGCCGAAGGGCGTGAACTGGGGCCACATCGTGGGCGTGTCGGTGCTGGGCGGCGTGGGCTTCACCATGGCCATCTTCGTGACGAACCTGGCGTTCGTGGACCCGAGCATGATCGCCATGGCGAAAGCGGCCATCTTGGCCGCCTCGCTGCTGGCCGGAATCGCAGGCTTCGTAGTGCTGAGGGCTGTGACGGAGGAAGAGTAGTTCCCCACCCTCCACCTGACGACGGCGTTCTTGGTTGGAAGAGACGGGGACAGGCGCAACCCGTGAGATGTACTGGTTGCGCCCGGGAAGGCGCGTAGGTCCGGGAGTCCCCCTCGGGCGCGATAAAAAGGG
>ENA-OQIJ01000190-OQIJ01000190.1-human-gut-metagenome-genome-assembly--contig:-NODE-190-length-18139-cov-6.490284_pt1 | contig 18139 bp, 18 predicted proteins | sample MGYA00242582_ERZ504747 | MGnify/ENA primary metagenome ERZ504747 (study PRJEB26092, sample SAMD00036435) | human gut metagenome | host: Homo sapiens | study: EMG produced TPA metagenomics assembly of...
TCAAGAAGAGCAAGAACGTGGCCGTTGTAGGCGGCGGCAACGTGGCCATGGACGCTGCCCGCAGCGCCAAGCGTCTGGGTGCCGAGAACGTGTACATCGTGTACCGCCGCGGCATGGAAGAACTGCCTGCCCGTAAGGAAGAGGTGGAGCACGCCGAGGAAGAGGGCATCATCTTCAAGCTGCTCACCAATCCCGTACGCGTTCTGGGCGACGAGAACGGCTGCGTGACCGGTATGGAGTGCGTGGAGATGGAGCTGGGCGAGCCCGATGACAGCGGCCGCCGCCGTCCCGTGGAAAAGAAGGACAGCAACTTTGTGCTGGATGTGGACACCATGATCATGTCCATCGGTACCAGCCCGAACCCGCTGATCCGTTCCACCACTCCCGGCCTGGAAACCAACCGCCACGGCTGCATTGTGACCAACGGCGACGACGGTCTGACCAGCCGCGAGGGCGTGTACGCCGGCGGCGACGCCGTGACCGGTGCTGCCACCGTTATTCTGGCCATGGGCGCTGGTAAGCACGCGGCCAAGGCCATTGACGAGTACATCAAGAGCAAGAACAAGTAAGCAATGCTTCATAAAGGGCGGTGCCGCTTCTGGCACCGCCCTTTTTTACACGCAAAAATGCCCCTGCAGCTGTCCTTACGCACAGCTGCAGGGGCGTTTTGTGATTTTGTTCAGGATTCCGCCGGGCGGCGTACCGCATTATCCTGAAAGCGGAAACTGCCGGGATAATGCCGGGACTGGGTATACTCAAACATGACGCCTTCGCTGTTGTACACCTGGTTCGCCACCACTGCAAGGCAGTTGTACTCGCCCAGCTCCAGCCACTGCCGATCCTGCGGAGTGGCCAGCTCCACCGTAAAGGTTCGCTTGCTGGTAATGATGGACATGCCCAGCTCCTCTTCCAGATAGCGGTACAGCGAGCCCTCGGCAATCTGGCGGGTGAGCCCGGGCATGCAGCTGCGCCGCAGATAGCTGATATTCAGAATGCGGGCCACGCCATCCAGATCGTGAATACGCTGCAAGGAAAACAGTTCCTCCCCCACCGGAAAACCGGTCTGAGCGGCAATGGCTTCATCCGCCACGCAGGTATCAAAGGCTACCACCCGGGTGGTACTGATCTGGCCGGTACGGCGGGCCGTTTCCCGGAAGGACTCGATCATACCCATGGTGTAGGAGGAATGCTCAATCGGCTGGAAGATGTTGCAGACGCCCCAGCCCTGCCGGGTCTGGACATAGCCATCCCGCACCAGCTCCGAGATGGCCCGGCGCACCGTGTTGCGGGAACAGTCAAACTCCCCGATCAGGGTATTTTCCGAAGGGAGCAGCTGGCCCACCGGATATTCCCCGGATTCAATTCGCTGCTTCAGCTGTGAATAGATCTGCAAAAATTTCTGGCGCGGCATAGTCTCCCTCACTTGTTTGAACATTTGAATATAATATTATATCGCCCATTTTTTACCCCGTCGAGTCGCTGTTCCCTGTTACCGGGCAAATCGTATATCTGCCCAAAAACGGGCGCAGAGCTTCGGCCTTTTGCCTTATTTACTTGTTTAAACAAGTGTGCTATTCTGAAGATGCAGAAAGAAACGGGTGCAAAACGCCCGGCAACACAGAACTTTGAGGAGGAACGCACCATGGCGAATTATCAGGCCGACGTGAAAGCTCTTTTGCAGCACATCGGCGGCAAGGAAAACATTCGGGCTGTGTCCCACTGCATGACCCGGATGCGCTTTGTTCTGGTGGACCCGGCCAAGGCCGAAACCGACAAGATCGAGGCGCTGCCCTCGGTGAAGGGCACCTTCACACAGGCGGGCCAGTTTCAGGTGATCATCGGCAATGATGTGCGCGGATTTTTACAATCAGTTCACCGCCTTTGCCGGGATTGAAGGCGTGAGCAAGGATGCGGTGAAGGCAGCGGCAGCCAGCAATCAGTCGCTGGCGCAGCGCATTGTGGGTACTCTGGGCGAGATTTTCGCCCCCATCATTCCGGCTCTGATCTGCGGCGGTTTGATTCTGGGCTTCCGCAACATTATCGGTGAAATCAACTTCTTCGCAAACGGCACCCAGAGCCTGGCTGACATTTCTCAGTTCTGGTCCGGCGTTTACAATTTCCTGTGGCTCATTGGTGAAGCTGTGTTCCACATGCTGCCGGTGGGCATCGTCTGGTCCATCACCAAGAAGATGGGCACCACCCAGATTCTTGGCATCGTGCTGGGCCTTACGCTGGTATCGCCTCAGCTGCTGAACGGCTTCTCGGTGGCCACCGCCACGGAAATTCCCGTCTGGGACTTCGGCTTTGTTCAGGTCTCCATGATCGGCTATCAGGGTCAGGTGATCTCGGCCATGCTGGCGGGCTTTGTTCTGGTTTATCTGGAGCGATTCTGGCAGAAGCACTGCCCGGAAGTGGTGCGCATGATCGTGGTTCCCTTCTGTTCTCTGGTTCCTGCCGTGGTCATCGCCCACACCATCGTGGGCCCCATCGGCTGGAAGATCGGTGATGCCATCGCCGCCGTGGTCTACATGGGCCTAACCTCTCAGGTAAAATGGCTGTTTGCCGCGGTGTTCGGCCTGATCTACGCCCCGATCGTAATGACCGGCCTGCACCACATGACCAACGCCATCGACTCCCAGCTGGTGAATCTGTATCAGGGCACCATCCTGTGGCCCATGATCGCCCTTTCCAACATCGCGCAGGGCTCCGCTGTGCTGGCCATGTCGGTGCTGCAGAAGAAGAACGAGCGGGCCCAGCAGGTGAACATCCCCGCCTGCATCTCCTGCTATCTGGGCGTGACCGAGCCCGCCCTGTTCGGCGTCAACCTGAAAAATGGCTTCCCGCTGGTGTGCGGTATGATCGGCTCCTCGGTGGCGGCGGTGATTGCCACCAGCTTTCAGGTGGAGGCCTATTCCATCGGCGTGGGCGGTCTGCCGGGCATTCTCTCCATCAAGCCCCAGTACTGGCTGGGCTTCCTGATTGCGATGGCCGCTGCCATTGTGATTCCCTTCGGTCTGACCATCGCCGTGGGCAGCCGCCGCCTTTCCCCTGCTGACCGGGGCATTGCCGCCGCAGCTCCCGTGTCTGAAGCCACCCCCGCAGCCGAACCGGAAGCCGCTCCTCAGCAGAATCTGCTGGTGGCTCCCCTCTCCGGCAAGGTAATCCCCCTGGCCGAAATCCCCGATCAGGTCTTTTCTCAGGGCATTCTGGGCGAGGGCGTGGGCATTGACCCCACCGGCAACTCTGTGGTGGCTCCCGCCAACGCCACCGTATCCTCTGTGATTGAGGACAGCAAGCATGCCTGCGGCCTGACGCTGGACAACGGCATGGAACTGTTGATCCATGTGGGCATGGACACTGTGGCCATAAAGGGCGACGGATTCGAGCTTCATGTGAAGGTGGGTGACCGGGTAAAAACCGGCGACAAGCTCCTCTCCTTTGACCTGGACAAAATCCGCGCTGCCGGGCATCCCACCATCACCGCTGTGGTGGTACCGGAAACTGCCGGGCGCACCCTTTCCTTCGAGACCGGCATGAATGCGCAGGCCGGCACCACCCCCATCATCCGCTTTGAGTGAGGCGTTTTCTATGCAGGATTTCAAAAAAAGTGTTGTATATCAGATTTACCCCAAGTCCTTTCTGGACACCAACGGCGACGGTCTGGGCGAGCTGCGGGGCGTAACCCAAAAGCTGGATTACCTGAAGGAGCTGGGCGTGGACTACATCTGGCTGACCCCCTTCTTCGTTTCCCCCCAGAACGACAACGGCTACGACGTGGCGGACTACCGCACCATCGATCCCCGCTACGGCACCATGGAGAATTTTGAGGGGCTGGCCCGGCAAGCCGAGCAGCGGGGCATCCGCCTGATGCTGGACATGGTGTTCAACCACACCTCCACCGAGCACATCTGGTTCCGGAAGGCTCTGGCCGGGGACCCGGTGTATCAGGACTACTACATCTTCCGCCCGGCCCGTCCGGACGGCAGCGCCCCCACCAACTGGCAGAGCAAGTTTGGCGGCAGCGCCTGGGAATATGCACCGCAGGTGGGCAAATATTACCTGCACCTGTTCGACAAGACCCAGGCGGATCTGAACTGGGAAAACCCCGCCGTGCGCCGCGAGGTACAGCAGATCGTTCGCTTCTGGATGGACAAGGGCGTGAAGGGCTTCCGCTTCGACGTGGTGAACCTGATCAGCAAGGGCGAATACGCCGACGACGAGCTGGGTGACGGCCCCCGCATCCACGAATTTTTGCAGGAGCTCAACCGGGAAAGCTTCGGTCAGGACCCGGAGATCGTGACCGTGGGCGAGATGTCCTCCACCTCCATGGAGAACTGCTTCCGGTATGCTGGGGCGGACTGCGGCGAGCTTTCCATGGTGTTCTCCTTCCATCATCTGAAGGTGGACTTCATGGGCAACGAGAAATGGGTGATTGTTCCGGCAGACTTTGGCCGGCTGAAGGAGCTGCTCTTCTCCTGGCAGGAGGGTATGGCTGTCCACAACGCCTGGAACGCGGTGTTCTGGTGCAACCATGACCAGCCCCGTGTGGTCTCCCGCTTTGGCGACGAAGGCGAATACTGGAAGGAATCCGCCAAGATGCTGGCGGGCGTAATCCACGGCCTGCGGGGTACGCCCTATGTATATCAGGGTGAGGAGCTGGGCATGACCAATGCGGGCTTCACCCGGCTGGACCAGTATCGGGATGTGGAGAGCCTGAATCATTTTCAGATCCTGCGGGATAAAGGGCTTTCCGAGGAGAGCGTTTACAACATCCTGAAAATCCACTCCCGGGACAACAGCCGTACCCCCATGCAGTGGACCGCCGGGGAAAACGGCGGCTTCACCACCGGCACCCCCTGGATCGGGGTAAACCCCAACACCAGCCGCATCAATGCCGCCAGCCAGGTGGATGATCCGGATTCCATCTTCGCCTACTACAAGGCACTGATTCGCCTGCGCAAAGAATATGATGTGTTCGCCTACGGCGATTTTGCCCCGGTGGACCAGAAGCACTCCTCGGTGCTGGCCTACCGGCGGGAATACAAAGGCCAGAGCCTTTTGTGCGTGAACAACTTCTACCGGGCCGGCTGCCGCTGGCACTGTCCGGTTTCGCTGGAGGGCTATCGGATTCTGCTGTCCAACTATGGCGACAGCGCGCCCGCCGCTGACTGGGCACTGCGCCCCTATGAGTCGGTGCTGCTGATTCGGGAATTCGACGGCAACTGAACAGAGGATTTTTGCTCCAAAAACAAAACCGGAGGACCCCTGCAACACAGGCGGTTCCTCCGGTTTTTTCTTTTATTTTTGTCTGCCCCCGTCTATTCATAGACTCAGAGCAATGTCCTGGATGAATTTTTTCACGACCTCCAGTTGACGGCCATGGCACTGCTGCAACAGCTCGTCGATCCTCATTCGCAGCTGTTCGTCATTTTCCTCTGCATAATTCAGCTGGATTACACTCTCAATGGGGATACCATAGACCTCACATACCTGCAACAGCTTTACAAGGCTGATGGCCTGTTCCCCACGTTCAATCAGGCCCCAATATTCACTGTTTTCTCCCAACGGCTCACAGAATTTTTCCCGTGTAAGGCCCTTCATTTCCCGAATCTTACGTAACCTCGCGGCCGCATCCCGTACCCTCGGGTCGATGTTCTTGTTCAATTGTTCGTCCTTCTTTAGCTCATTTTGAATCTTCTTTTGTATATTCTAACGGAAAACGCCCGGCCAATACAGTGATAGAAATATATGATAATCATTGATTTTTATATGTATTATATGATACAATCAAAACAACAGATTTCCTTTCCCGTGAATTTTGAAAGACCTGTTTAATTCTGCAAAAGAGGATTTGAGCGCTATGAATCTTTCTCCCTGCGGCAATTCCCTTCCCACTGGCAAACGAGACCGCTTGTTGCGGCTGCTGCAGCTTCCACCGGCTCAGGCCGGTTTTTCCCTCTGTTATCAGCCCATCTGGCAGGCTTCTGCCCGGTGTTTTTCCCGCTGCGAGGCACTGCTCCGGCTGCATGATCCCCTTCTGGGAACAGTCCCACCGGAACACTTTATCCCCTTGGCGGAACAAACTGACCGCATTGCAGCGCTGGGGCAGTTTGCGCTGGAGGAGGGCTGCTGTTTGCTTGCCAAACTGGAGGAGCAGGCAATTCCACTCACCCTGCACGTTAACCTTTCACCGCTTCAGCTGGATCGACCGAAGTTTCTTCGCATGCTGGAGCAGATTCTGCACCATACCGGTGTGCGGCCTGAGCGTCTGGAGCTGGAATTGACCGAAAGCGTGGCGGCTGCTTCCGTGGAACAGCTGGCCTGCCGCATGGAGCAGATCCGTGCACTGGGCGTCAGCTTCAGTCTGGATGATTTCGGCTCCGGTTATTCCAGCCTGCGTTATCTGGCCGTTCTTCCCTTTTCCACGATCAAGCTGGACAAAGCGTTTATCCATCCACTGCCCCATTCTCCCTCCTATACGTCACTGGTAAAGAATCTGATTCCTGCGCTCCATGAGCTCGGTTTTACCGTGATAGGCGAAGGCGTGGAAAGCATGGCGCAATACAGCATGCTGGAACGTTTGGGCTGCGACTATATGCAGGGCTTTTTTCTGGCCAGACCCATGCCCAAAAACGAGCTTCACAATTTTCTTAAAGCTACGCACCCGCTTATCCTTTAATCCCGAGTCTTTTCAAACAAAGCGCCGGGCGCTGCCTCCCTTCTGGGAAAGCAGTGCCCGGCGCTTTTATTCATTGTTTTAATTTGGCTTATTTCAGCTCCACCACGGTCACGCCGGCTTCGCCTTCGCCGTACTGGCCCAGACGGAAGCTCTTCACGTTGCGGTGGCCCCGCAGATGGGCATGGATGGCCTTGCGCAGCGCGCCGGTTCCCTTGCCGTGAATCAGATACACCATAGTCTGGCCGTTCATCACCGCGTGGTCGATGAACTGATCCGTCTCCATCAGGGCTTCTTCCACGGTCATGCCCAGCAGGTTGATTTCCATGCTGGCCTTGCGCTGCACCCGCTGCACCGTAGTGCTGCGGGGCTGGGGCTTGGGTTTGCCGTTGTTCGCCGGCTTTTTCAGCTTGTCCGGCGCTTTCAGATTGCTCAGCGGCACCTTGGTTTTCAAAATGCCTGCCCGCACCTCCACCAGACCGTTACGGTCCGGCAGACTCATCACGGTGGCGGTCTGCTCGATGTCGGCAATGACCACCTCCTGCCCCACCTTTACCTGCTTCAGGGGCACAAACTCCTTAACCACATTGTACACCACATCGGTCTTGCCGTACAGACCCTCGGTCTCCTTGCGGGCGATCTCCCGGGCCCGGGCGGCACGCTGGGCGGCGCTGGTCTTTTCGTCCTTTTGCAGCTTGCGCAGCTCATCGGTAAGGCGGTAGGCTTCGTCCTGTACCTGCTGGGCCATCTGGCGGGCCTTCAGGCGTGCAGCTTCCAGCTCGGTCTCGCCCTGCTTGACCAGTGCGTCGTATTTCTTACGGGCAGATTCCAGCTTATGCTCGGCTTCGGCTTTCGCCTTTTCCACCTCATCCTGACTGGCTTTCAACTGCAGCTTCAGATCATCCAGCTGGGCCAGCACACTGTCCAGCCGCTTGTCGTCGTTGGTCAGGTGGGTCTGGGCCCGCTGAATCACCCGGGGCGGCACGCCCAGCTTTTCGCTGATCAGGAAGGCGTTGGATTTGCCCGGCACACCCACGCTCAGCTTATAGGTGGGACGCAGGCTCTCCACGTCGAACTCACAGCTGGCGTTCATCACGCCGGGGGTCTCCAGTGCGAACACCTTCATTTCGGAATAGTGGGTGGTGGCCATGATCAGGGCGCCCTGAATGCGCAGCTGCTCGATGATGCTCACCGCCAGCGCCGCGCCCTCAGCAGGGTCGGTGCCCGCGCCCAGCTCGTCCAGCAGAACCAGCGTGTTTTTGTAGGCGTTGTCCAGAATGCCGGTGATCTTTTTCATGTGGCCAGAGAAGGTGGACAGGCTCTGCTCGATGCTCTGCTCGTCGCCGATGTCCACCAGATATTCGCTGAACACGCAGACGGTGCTCTGCTCGTGGGCCGGGATCAGCAGGCCGTGCTGGGCCATGGCACACAGAAGGCCCGCGGTTTTCAGGGTAACGGTTTTACCACCGGTATTGGGGCCGGTGATGACCAGCGTGTCGTACTCCTTGCCCAGAGCCACGTCCACCGGAACCACCTTGTCCTTGTCGATCAGGGGGTGGCGGGCCTTTTTCAAATCGAACCACATGCCATCCGCCACCTGGGGCATGTATGCCTGCTGCTCCAGCGCCAGACGGGCCTTGGCCAGCAGCACGTCGATGTTCAGCATGGCCTGATAGCTGAAGTTGAACACCGGCTCGATGGAGGCCACCTGGTCGGTGAATGCGGCCAGAATGCGCTCGATCTCGCTTTTCTCCTGGCTGCGCAGCTGCATGATTTTTGCGTTGGCCTCCACCACTGCCGTGGGCTCCACGAACACGGTGGAACCGCTGGAGGACACATCGTGGATGACGCCGCCCACTTCGCCCCGGTACTCGGCTTTGACCGGCACCACGAAGCGGCCGTTGCGCAGCGAAACCACCGCGTCCTGCAAAAACTTGTTGGTGGTGCTGTTTTTGATGATGGCATCCAGCTTGTCCCGGATGGAATTTTCCATGGCCCGGATCTTGCGCCGGATTTCAAACAGGGTGTTGCTGGCGGTATCCGCCATTTCCTCCGGCGACAGAATGGCGCTGGAGATGTTCTTTTCCAGCGTGGGCTGGGGGGTCAGTGCATAGAACAGGTCATCCACCGGCAGCATATCGTGCTCGGTAATGTGGTACCAGCTGACCAGATTCTGGAAGTTACGCAGCGCACCGGCCACCTCCAGCAGCTCCGCCATCGAGAGGATGCCGCCTTTCAGGGCCCGGTTTACCACCTTGTCCACACCCTGCACCCCGCCAAACCGGGGGCTGCCGTTCTTCAGCAGCAGGCTGTTGATGGCATCGGTCTGGGAGAGGGCGTACCGCACCTCTTCCACGGTCTCGAAGGCATCCTGCTCCAGAAGCAGGGTGCGCGCCTCCGGGCAGACCGCAAGCTGGGCTGCCCGATTTAAAATCTTTTCCAGCTCCAGCGTTTTCAGATAACTTTTTTCCATGGATCGCTCCTCATAAATGTTTAAAAAAAGCGGGCGCGCCGGTCAGCTGAGCATGGTATGCACAAAATCCAGTGTTTTCAGGGGCTTGTCCAGCACCTGAAGGGCATACCGCTCGGTGACCCGGCCCAGCGCCTCCATGCTCTTTTGGGGGATGGAAAAGCTGAAGATCTTTTTATCCTCCACCAGAGCAATGTGGCGCAGCGCCAGCAGGGCGGCGGGGTCCAGATTGGGGGTTTTATTTTGCCTGGCCGCGCAGTCCGCGCACAGCAGCAGCCCGGCCGACCCGTCAAAATAAAAATCGCCGCCGTCGTATTTCTGGCAGCCGCGGCAGCAGAGCAGATCCGGCATGAAGCCGGCCTCGCACACCGCGCGCAGCTCGAACACAGCCTTGATCTGGGGCAGGGGCTTTTTGCCCTCGCTGATCAGATACAGGCTGTTCAATGTAAGACGCAGAAGCGCCTCGGCCTCCCCGCCCACCGGCGAGAGGGTGAGCGCCAACTCGGCCAAATACATGGCCAGCGCCATGGCCTCCACGCTTTCGTGCAGACCGAAGAACACCTTTTTCACCTGGGCGTCGTCCGCCAGATACATGTTCTTGCCCGCGAAAAGGGTGAATTCCGAATAACAAAAAAGCCCGCAGGCGCTGAAGAGCTTGCTTTTCAGCCGCAGGCTGCCCTTGGCGGACACCGAAATGACTCCCAGCTCCGGTGTGAGCACAGTGAGAATCCGATCCGCCTCGCCGATTTTTACCTCCCGCAGCACAAGGCCCGGGGTCACCAGCTGCATTCCCGCTGCCATGGCCGGTCAGTTGGTCTGCTTGAAGCCGAAGTCGTTGAGCAGGAAGTCGGAATCGCGCCAGTCATCCTTCACCTTGACCCAGCACTGCAGGTTCACCTTGGCGCCCAGAAAATCCTCACAGTCCAGACGGGCCTGGCTGGCGATCTTTTTCAGCATCTGGCCGCCCTTGCCGATGACCATGCCCTTATGGCTCTTGCGCTCGCAGTAGATATTCACGTCGATGTCGATGATGTTTTTGTCCGGCCGCTCCTTAAAGCGCTCCACCGTGACGGCGATGCCATGGGGGATCTCGTCCCGCAGGTTCAAAAGCATCTTTTCCCGCAGAATCTCGCTCACCAGCGCCTTTTCCGGCATGTCGGTGTAGGCATCATCCGGGAAGAAGTGGGGGCCTTCCACCGCGTAGCGGGCCAGCACATCGAACAGCTCCTCGCAGCCTTTGTCCTCCCGCACACTGGTGGCCAGTACCTGATCGAACACGCCCAACTCACTCAGCTGACGGCGGCGGATTTCCAGATCGGCCTCATTTTTCAGCGTATCGGTCTTGTTGATCACGGCCAGCGCGGGGCCACCGTTGGCCTTCAGCGCCTTCAGCATGGCCTGCTCGGCCTCGGTAAAGTCGCCGTAGGGCTCGAACAGCATCATGCTCACGTCCACATCCGCCACCGAATCGCTGGCGGCCTTGCTCATCCGCTCGCCCAGCTTGGTGCGGGGAATGTGCACGCCGGGGGTATCCAGCAGCACATACTGCACCGGGCCGCGGGTCACAATGCCGGTGATGCGGGTGCGGGTGGTCTGAGGCTTGGAGGTGACGATGGCCACCTTTTCACCCACCAGCCGGTTGGTCAGGCTGGATTTGCCCACGTTGGGGCGGCCCACCAGGGCCACGAATACAGAAGAAGTTTGCACGGTTTTGTTACCCTTTCTTTTTTGGTTGCAGCACAAAGCACACAGCGCAGGGCAGCGATGCCGCCAGCAGCGCCAGTGCCAGTGGATGGCCCGCCAGCCAGCCCGGAATGCCCGCCAGCACGGCAGGCTGCCAGAACAGGGCAATGCCCACCGCGGCGGCGGCAATGCTGAACACCAGCACTGCGCCCGCCGCCATATCCTTGGCAAGACCGGCGGCAGCCCAATGTTCGGCGTCCGGCCGATCCACAGCCCGTTCCACCGCACTGTTGGCAAGCTCCAGACTCATCACGCCGCCGATGCAGAGAAACAGCAGTGCATATTCCAGCCGGCCGAAGGAATAAAAGCGGCTGAACAGCAGCACATATACTGCCGCGCACAGATGAAAGCGCAGATTGCGCTCGGCGCGAAGAGCCGCCCAAATCCCGCTGGCCGCGTAGCGAAAGCCCCGCAGAAAGCGGCGCAGCTCAGATTTCATCGGTGGTGTAGGAAACGGTGCGGGGCAGGCCCAGCTGGACAAGCACAGCCTCCTCCTTTTCCCGCATGCGCACCGCCTCCAGACCGCCGGCCTCATGGTCGTAGCCCAGCAGATGCAGCATGGAATGCACCGTCAGGAATGCCACCTCGCGCTGCAGCGCATGGCCGTACAGTTCGGCCTGCTCCATGGCCTTTTCCATCGAGATCACGATGTCGCCCAGCAGGCTGGCGCCGGTGTCCTCGTTTTTGTCATACACGCCGTTTTCGCCCAGAGGGAAGCTGAGCACGTCGGTGGGCATATCCTTGCCCCGGTACTGGGCGTTCAGCTCCTGAATGGCTGCATTGTCCACAAAGGTAACGCTGATCTCGGCGGGACCTTCGAACTTCTCGTATTCCAGCACCGCATTGCAGCTGCGGCGGATCAGGATACGCAGCCCGGAAGGAATTTTGACGGCTTTCTGATGATTGGTGATATAAACTTTGTTCGACATAGCTTCTCTCCTCGCTGTTCTATGGGATCAACCATTCCTGCGGGACCGCGCAGCGGCGGCCCGGTCGTATGCTTTTACGATCTGCTGCACCAGACGGTGGCGGACCACGTCCTTCTCGCTGAAGTACACCCGGCCGATGCCCTCCACGTTTTTCAAAACGCTCAGCGCATCCACCAGACCACTTCGGGCCTTGTCCGGCAGGTCGATCTGGGTCACGTCGCCGGTGACCACCACCTTGCTGCCCACGCCCATACGGGTGAGGAACATCTTCATCTGCTCCGGGCTGGTGTTCTGGGCCTCATCCAGAATGATGAAGGCGTCATCCAGCGTGCGGCCGCGCATGTAAGCCAGCGGGGCCACCTCGATGCTCTGCTTTTCCTGCAGCTTCTGGAAGGTCTCGGGGCCCAGCATGTCATACAGGCCATCGTACAGCGGGCGCAGATAGGGATCCACCTTGTTCTGCAGATCGCCGGGCAGAAAGCCCAGCTTCTCGCCCGCTTCCACCGCCGGGCGGGTCAGGATGATACGGGTGACCTCCTTGCTCTTGAAGGCCTTTACCGCCATGGCAACCGCCAGATAGGTCTTGCCGGTACCGGCGGGGCCCACACCGAAGGTGATGGCGTTTTTTCGGATGGAATTCAGGTATTCCTTCTGGCCCAGAGTCTTGGGGCGAACCGGCCGGCCCTTGGCCGTAATGGCCACAAAGTCCTCGGTGAGCTCCTGCACCCGGCTCTCCTCCCCTGCGCCGGCCAGGCTGATGCAATAGCGCACCGTCTGCTCCTCCAGGGGGGTATGATTTTCCAGCAGTGTGAGCATCGCATCCACTGCACGGCCCGCCGCCGCCACGCCCTCCGGCTCGCCGGTGAACTTGATCTGGGTACCGCGGCACACCGCGGTAATTCCAAATTCGCCCTCCAGCAAACGGATGTTTTCGTCGCAGCTGCCAAAGATGGCGAGCGCCGTGTCCACACTGTTCAGTTCAATCAGTTTTTCGGCCATTGTACACCTGCTCTTTTGTTTGTTTTTGCTGTATTTTTGCCCAAATCCTGCATTTTAACAGAATTGCGCATAGTATTTCATCAGTAATTATATCACAAAATTTTTGCAATGGAACTGTTAAAAATCAACAAAATTTTTCTTGTGTCCTTTCACACCTGCCCGGCCGACGCAATGTTCGCCTCCACCTGAAGAATCACCGTAACCGTTACCCCGTTTTCCGACTTTGCAACCTCCTGCTGCTGACTCAGAAGCTGTGCGTCCGGAAAATCCCGGAACAGCTGGCGCAGGCAGGCAAGGCGGGCTTTGTCCTGCGCCTGCTGATAGTTAAGGTGCACGGTTTCGGTCTGCCGTTCCATCACCAGCTGCTCCTCCACTGTGACCGGCAGCGCAAAGCCCAGCACCGTGAGCGGATGGTGGGTGACGGTGCAGCGGTCCTGCTCGCCGGGCTGGCGGGCGGGCAGTTCGAACCGGCGGCCCGCCGCCCGCAGGCTGAACCGGCTCCACACTTTGCCGGTGGGCAGCTGCGCCTGGTATTCCAGCGGCTGGGTGCACTGATAGCTGCGGGTGAATCTGGCCAGCACTGTGCCCTTGGCATGTACCGGAATCAGCGCGCCGTTCCGGTCGGCCTTTGCCGCGGTAACCAGCACCTCTCCTGCCGCCACCGTCTGCCCCGGCTGCTTTGCCGCAAAGCCCTCCTGCACATTCATCTCCAGAATCAGCCCATCGGTAAGGGCAATCAGATCCACGCTTTCGTTCCCCTCCACCTGCGGCTGGGGCTGGGCGGGTGCGGCCTCCACCACCAGTCGGCCGCTGGTAAGGTTCAGCGAGACCCATGCCAGATCCTCGTTCTGGTTCAGCATCTGTTTTTCCGCCTGACGCAGACGGGTCTGGTTTAAAAAGGCCCCCTCGTAAATATCCATGGAATAGAGCGCCTGCCGAATCCGGGACTGCTGCTGTGCAGTCAGCGATGGATCGTAACGGATGGCCCACACCATCTGCTGCATCAGAACAAACACCACCGCAAAGACCAGCGGCCCCAACAGAAGACCCCAGCGGCCCCGGTAGCGCCGCAGCCGGAACCAGAGGCCCTGCCGCCGCTCCACCCGAAGCCGGGTGCGGCAGGGACGGGCCTGCGCTGCCGCCTGTTTGTAGTAGCGGGCGGGTATGACCCCGCGCACACCGCCGGGCACCGGCCGCAGCCGGGCCAGCGGAATGCCCGCCTGGGCGCATCGGCTCACAAAACGCTCGTAGCGCCCGCCCAGCGCCACAAACCGCACCCGGGCAAACAGCCCGCTCCACAGCTTTGCCATCGTTACTGACCCTCCTTATAGGAAAATTCCGTGCGCAGCACCCGCCCCCGCAAAAGCAGCTGGCCACGGCTGGCCGCGCAGAGCTCCAACCCGTCGCCGTACACCGTCACATCCCAGCGACCCATATCCAGCCGGATCTGGCTGCTGTCGTACAGCAGGATCTCCCGGCAGTTCTCCACCTGCACCTGCCCCAGGCAGTTGATGTGCAGCATCGGCTGCGCGTAAAAATCCGCCGCCGGCTGACGGAACAGATCCCGCAGAATCCGCCGTACCGGTTCTCTTGTTTGTTTTGGTTTGCGCTTCACTGCAGCCCGCCCCCTTTGTATGCCCGTTACACGCATATATACGACGAAGGAGGAACGTGTTATGAAGAAATATGGCAACAGGGAGCTTTGCCCGGGTGCAGCGGCGCTGGGGATTCTGCTTCTGCTTATCCTCCAGCCCAGCGCCAGCACGAAAGGTGTGCTGGCCGGGCTGGAAAGCTGTGCCTTTCAGGTAATTCCGGCCCTGTTCCCCTTTTTTGTGGTCACCGGGCTGATTCTGGAAAGTCCTCTGGCGGAATGGCTGGGGCTGGCGGTTTATCCAGTGACCCGGCTGGGGCTGGGCATCCGGCAGCGGCGGGCTTCCACCGTTCTGCTGCTGTGCTGGATGGGCGGGTTTGCGGTGGCTGCATCGGCCACTTCCCGGCTGTACCAGCAGGGCAGGCTTTGTCGCAGGCAGGCCATGCTGCTTCTGGTATGCGGGGTGGGCTCCGGCCCGGCCTTCGTGGTGAACACGGTGGGCCTTCTGATGCTGGGCAGCGCGCCGCTGGGCGTCTGCCTGCTGGGAGCGATGCTGACAGCCAATGTGTGCACCGCACTGATATTCCGGTTTCTGTTTGCCGTTTTGCCTGAAAAATGCGAACCGGCTGCGCCCGTTCTTCACAGCGCCGGGGAAACCAACCAGCCCGCCGGGCTTGTGGGCTCGATTCAAAATGCGGTTCATTCCATGCTCACCGTGTGCGGCTTTGTGGTGTTTTTCCGGTTTCTCTGCGAAACCGCTGCACAGGCGCTTTCGCTGGGTGCCCCGGGCTTTTTTGCCCTGTGTGCCGGGCTGGAGGTGACCAGCGGCTGCGCAGCAGGAGCGGCCCTGCCCGGCTGTGCCGCCATGGCCTGCTGCGCTGCGCTGAGCGTGCAGAGCCTTTCGGTCTTTTTGCAGGTGCGGGCGCTGCTGTGCCGGGAGCTGCCCATCTGGCCGCTGGCCGCGGCCCGCCCGCTTCATCTGGGCTTTTCCCTGCTGTTTTTCCGGTTGTTTGTTCGCTGGCTCCCCGGTGCAGCCGAAGCCATCAGCACACTGGCACCCCGGGTCATCTGCCGTACCCACACCGCACCGGATGCGGCACTGGTCCTGTTCGCCTTCTGCTGCCTGGTACTCTTTCGGCTGGAACGGGGCAGCCGCCAGCTGCGCCGGCGCAAACAGGCATAACAAAAGCCCCGGTCGTTTCGCCTGTGTGGCATTGACCGGGGCTTTTCCCAGAACACACAACAAATGTTCCGGCTTACTTTTTACTCAGATTTTTCCAGTGCCTCAAACACTTCACGCCGCAGCTCCAATAGATAGCTTGCATCAGTGGGGTATTTTTTGAAGGTCATCTTCTCCATTCCCGCATTCCGGTCGATCATCTGCAGCACCGCTTCCCGGCCCAGATGTTTCTCCAGCGTCTGGAATGCGCGCAGATCCACAAGGGCCTCGCTCTGTACCTCGGCCCGGATGGACGACAGCGGCTCGCCATCCTTGCCCGGATAGACCAGATACGGATCGCCCGAGGGGAAGGCATAGTCACAGTGCGTCACCGAATAGGGGTCCACCTTTTCCCGGGAGTACTGGTTGAAATAGAAGTTATACCCCCAGTGCAGGAAACCGCAGATGTTGTACCGATACATGAGCACACCCATAATCCGGTTACGGGCGCTGGGCATGGCGTAGAAGCGGTTCGGCACATGCAGGCCCTGGGCGCAGCAGTAATACACCCACAGATCGGGAACCCCCGCATCCAGGAACGGCTGAATGTGGTCGTTGGCCGGAACCGGATGTTCCACCAGCCCCTGCCGGTAAAAATCAAAGCTGCTGAGGGCATCGATCACCGGGCAGCCTTCCAGCAGATCCTGCACCTGCTGCTTTGCCGTGCGATAATTTTCCAGATGGGCTTCGGTGGGCTCGTCCGAGATATGGAAATACACATGCTGCCGGTCGTATCCCAAGCGCTCCAGCTCGGTGCGCAGTGCGGGGATGAACTGCTCCAAAAAGCTGCGGTATGCCGGGCTGTCGGCAGGAACATCCCAGCCGAAAATCCGTTTTTCCGCTCCATCCACCGTGGCCATAATCTTGGGCGTGGCCCGGGCGCCCCACTGGGTGAACAGATGAGCGATTTCCAGATATTCAACACCTGCTTCCCGGCACAGCTTCGCCCAGCGTTCCAGCAAAGAAAAATCAAAGGTATATTTCTCACCCTGCACCGTAATTTTCACCAGCTGCACGGTGGGGCGCTCGCTTCCCACCGCAGTATCCAGCGGCGGAGTGAACACCGGCGTCAGAAGCATATTGATGCCGTGGCGCTGTGCCGCTGCATGGATGAATTTTTCCATGATGCGCCAGTGCTCCTCGCTCAGGGGCGGAACCTGATAGTATTCCGCCAGGCAGTCGCCATGGAACCATTCGGTATGAATCAGCATCTGCGGCGCAAGTTTTGCTTTGCCCACCCGCATCCGGAATGTGAGGGTGCACGGCTGTGCCTCCGGCCCTGCATGCCAGACCTGCCCGTTTGCCATCGCGATTTCCCGATCCGGCTCCAGCCGGATCTCCACATCAAACGTTCCGGGCCGGACATCCTCCGGTATGGGGAAGCTCAGCCACAGGCTGCGGTACTGGCGGGGAATCGGGCGGAAGCGGTCCGATTCCATCGGCATCAAAAGATCCGGGAACAGCCCCGGGACTCTGATCAGATAGTTCTCGTCACCATCCGAATCTTCCCAGCAGGGAAAATCCGAAGGAAGCAGGCGCACTTCACTGATTTCCGGCTGCACCGGCGCACCACTGACGGTTATACGGAAGGTTTGCAGCAGACTGGTCTGGCCGCAGGATGCTCCCCGGTAGACCAGCTGGACGGCAGCGCGGGTGCCCGCCCAGGTGCACACATCCTGCTCCAGCGGGGCCGGCCGCTGCTGCGGGAACACTTTTTCAAGTGAGGACGCAAGGAAGAATTCATATTGATTCACAGAGATACACACTCCTTTATCATTATCCTTTTACACCGGAAAGGCGATTCCTTCCACAAACTGCTTTTGCAGGAAGATATACAGAATAAAGGGCGGCAGGAAGGCCAGAACAGATCCCGCCATTACCAGACCGTAGTTGGTGGAATAATTCCCCTTCAGCGCCGAGATGGCCAGCGTCAGCGTCTGCATGTTCTGATTGGTGCAGGTTACAAGAGGCCACAGGAAATCGTTCCAGCTTGTGATGAAGGTGAACACCGTAAGGGATATGATGACCGGCTTGATCAGAGGAATCACAATTCGCAAAAACAGCCGGTTTTCGCTGCAGCCGTCGATGCGGGCCGCTCCAGCAGATCATCCGGAACGTTCATCATGAACTGCCGCATCAGAAAAACGCCGAACGCATTCAGAATCGGCAGCATCAGGGCCAGATGGGTATTCATCAGGCCCAACTGCTTGATGATCAGAAATACCGGGATCAGTGTGACCTGACCGGGAACCATCAGCGTTGCAAGGTAAAGTGCAAACACCTTGTCCCGCCCGGGCCAGCGCTTTTTGGAAAAGCCATAGGCAGCCATGGAGCAGATCACACAGTTCAGAATACATGCACCGCAGGTAACAATTACACTGTTGAAATTTTACGGAGGAGATCTATGACTCAACAGAAAAACACGAAGGAAAAAGAGCCCAAAAAACCGCGTGCTGCCCATAAGCCGGCCGCGCCCAAAGCCGAGAATGCCGGCACGCAGCAGCCTGTTCAG
>ENA-OQIJ01000192-OQIJ01000192.1-human-gut-metagenome-genome-assembly--contig:-NODE-192-length-18089-cov-4.111569_pt1 | contig 18089 bp, 18 predicted proteins | sample MGYA00242582_ERZ504747 | MGnify/ENA primary metagenome ERZ504747 (study PRJEB26092, sample SAMD00036435) | human gut metagenome | host: Homo sapiens | study: EMG produced TPA metagenomics assembly of...
GAAACAATGACTGCATCCACTCAGGCAATTTCAGAAGCCGGTGTGTCGATCTGGCTGGACGACCTGTCCCGCACCCGCATCGAGTCGGGCAACCTCGAAGAGCTCATCAAGAACGACAACGTGGTTGGCGTCACCACTAACCCGTCCATCTTCCAGAAGGCTCTGAGCCAGGTCGGCCCGTACGACGCACAGCTCAAGGAACTCGGCAAGGTCGACGTTGAGACCGCCATCCGCGAGCTCACCACCACCGACGTGCGCAACGCCTGCGACATCTTCAAGCCGGTCGCCGAAGCCTCCGACTATGTGAACGGCCGCGTGTCCATCGAAGTCGACCCGCGTCTGGCCCACGAGACCGAAGCCACCGAGAAGCAGGCTGAGGAACTCTGGGAGAAGGTCGACCGCAAGAACGCGATGATCAAGATTCCGGCGACCCTCGAAGGCCTTCCGGCGATCACCGCCACCCTGGCCAAGGGCATCTCCGTGAACGTCACCCTGATCTTCTCGCTCGAGCGTTACGAGCAGGTCATCGACGCCTTCATCGAGGGCATTGCCCAGGCCGCCGCCAACGGCCACGACCTGGAGCACATCGCTTCCGTCGCTTCGTTCTTCGTCTCCCGCGTGGACACTGCTGTTGACAAGCAGCTTGAGGAGATCGGCTCCCTCGAGGCCAAGGGCCTCATGGGCAAGGCCGCTGTGGCCAACGCCCGCCTCGCCTACGAACTCTTCGAGAAGAAGTTCGCCGAGGACTCCCGCTGGGCCGAGCTCGAAGCCAAGGGCGCCAAGAAGCAGCGTCCGCTGTGGGCCTCCACCGGCACCAAGAACGCCGCTTACTCCGACACCAAGTACGTGGACGAGCTCGTGGCCAAGGACGTCGTCAACACGATGCCTGAGAAGACCCTGCTCGCTGTCGCAGACCACGGCGACGCCACGCTGGGCATCGTCTCCGGCAACTACGACGAAGCGCACGACATCATGAACGATCTCGCCGAAGTCGGCGTGAACTTCAAGGATGTCACCGACAAGCTTGAGGCTGACGGCGTCGCCGCCTTCATCAAGTCCTGGGACTCCGTGCTCTCCGACGTGCAGGCCGGCATCGACCGCGTCAACGGCTGAGATCATTCGGATTCATTGAATCCTAGATAGTCCTCAAGGGGACCGGCATCATGCCGGTCCCCTTTCTTGATGCTGACGCAGTGTGGTCAGTCGTTGTGCAGCGTTTCGAGGAACGCGTCGATGCGCGCACACGCCTCTTTGATGTCTTCCATACTCGTCGCATAGGATATGCGCACAAAGCCCTCGCCGGACTCACCGAACGCGGTGCCTGGCACAATCGCGACCTTCTGCTCTTCGAGCAGCCGTACGCAGAATTCGTCGGATGACAACCCTGATGACGTGATGTTCGCGAACACATAGAATGTGCCGTTCGGCACATTGGTCGTCAATCCCATGCGGTTCAGGCGTGCGCAGATGAGATTGCGGCGCGCCTCGTATTCCTTGCACATGCCCGCGATGTCCGGCATGCCATGCTCGAGTGCCTCAATCGCCGCGTATTGCGCTGCGGTGGGCGCTGACATGATGACGAACTGGTGCACCTTCGTCAGCTGTTCGCTCAACTCAGGATTGCTCAACAGGTAGCCAAGGCGCCAACCGGTCATGGCGAATGCCTTCGAGAAGCCATTGATCACGAGCACTTGGTCTCGAATCTCGTCGAAGCTTGCAGGTGAGCAGAACTCCCCTGCGAACACGAGTTCGGAATAGATCTCGTCGGAGATGATGTAGATGCCGGATTCCTTGAGGATCGGGACCAATCGGGCATAGTCCTCACGGGTCATCACGCCCCCGGTCGGATTCGATGGGAAGTTGACGATGATCGCTTTCGTCTTCTCAGTGATCGCACGCTCGAGGTCTTCGGGCAGGAGCTTGAAATCGTGCTCCTGGGTCAGCGGAATGCGCACTGGCACGCCGCCGGCCATGAGGATCGCGGGCTCGTAGGCCACATAGTTCGGGTCGAGCACAATCACTTCGTCGCCGGGGTTGATCAGCGTGCGGCAGCACAGGTCGACGGCTTCCGAGCCACCCACGGTGACAAGGATCTCCGAGTCGGGGTCATACGCGATGCCGTAGCGGTTGCGGTAATAGTTCGCGATCTGCCTGCGCAATGCGATCAGGCCACGGTTCGCCGTGTAGTGGGTGTGTCCCTCCTCAAAGGATTCCACCGCTTTCGCGCTGATATGCCATGGGGTGTCGAAATCAGGCTCGCCGACGCCGAGCGAGATGACGCCCTCCATCGCGTTCGCCAGATCGAAGTATTTGCGGATGCCACTGGGTTTGAGGTGTTCGATGGTCCGGTTGATAGATTTCATCAGTAGCTCACCACCAATCGTCCCTCGCTGTTGGCCGTGCGGGCCGCGCCGGTGAGCACGCCGGACTGCTTGTACTGCTTGAGCACGAACAGGGTCTTCGTGCTCTGCACATGCTCCATGACGGCGATGCGGTCGGCCACGAACTGGCACACCTCGAACATCGTGCGCCCTTGGACAAGACAGATGAAGTCGTTGTCGCCGGTGATCAGATACAGCGAATCGATCTCCGGGTATTTCGCGAGCAGAGCCGCGGTGTGGTCGTAACCCTGGTCCTTCATCGGCGAGACGTCCACTTCGATGAACGCCATGATGCGCTCGTCGCGCAGCACTTTGTTGTAGTTAATCACCGTATGGTAGCCGCAGATGATCTTCTGGTCCTCCATGCGCCGTACGGCGTGTGCGACATCCTTGGCGTCTTCGTTGAGAATGTCGGCGAGGTCCTGCGCGTTGAGCCGGGCGTCGTTCTCGAGCAGTTCGAGGATTGCCTGGTCCTGGCCGCTGATATTCGGTTCCGTCATGCTGGTGTTCCGATCCTTGTGGTTGGTATGGCTGCGGTGCCTGCGTCTATTGACGATAATAACTGAAGAAATTCGTCATCTTCTCCACCGCGCCCTTGAGCACTTCGACACGCGGCAGATACACGACGCGGAAGTGGTCCGGATCCTTCCAATTGAAACCGGTGCCTTGCACAATGAGCAGCTTTTCGTCGTGCAGCAGGTCGAGGGCGAACTGTTCGTCGTTGTGGATGTTGAACTTCTTCGTGTTGATCTTCGGGAAGATATAGAACGCGGCCTTTGGCTTGACGGCGGAGATGCCGTCGATGGCGTTGAGCGCCTCATAGATGTATTCGCGCTGCTCGTAGAGGCGGCCGCCGGGCACCAGATAATCATTGACGCTCTGGTGTCCGCCGAGCGCGGTCTGCACGATGGATTGCGCGGGCACGTTTGAACAGATGCGCATATTCGTGAGCATGTCGATGCCCTCGATGTAGTCCTTCGCGATCGCCTTGTTGCCGGAGAGGATCATCCAACCGATGCGGTAGCCCGCGATCATGTGCGATTTGGACAGTCCGCTGTAGGTGACGCAGAACAGGTCCGGGGCGAGCGAAGCGATCGATGTGTGTTCAAGGCCGTCCATGACAAGCCGGTCGTAGATCTCGTCGGAGAAGATCATCAGCTGGTGTTCGCGTGCCAGACTGACAATCTGTTCAAGGACCTCCTTCGGGTAGAGCGCGCCAGTTGGATTGTTGGGGTTGATGATGACGATCGCCTTGGTGCGGTCGGTGATCTTCGCGCGCATGTCGTCGATGTCCGGGTACCACTCCGATTGCTCATCGCACACATAATGCACCGGCTTGCCGCCTGCCAGCGTGACGCATGCGGTCCACAGCGGGTAGTCCGGTGCGGGCAGCAACACCTCGTCACCGTTGTCGAGCAACGCGCTCATGCTCAGATTGATCAGTTCACTCACGCCGTTGCCCGTGTAGATGTCTTCGACGCCGACGTTCGGCAGATGCTTGAGCTGCGCGTACTGCATGATCGCTTTGCGGGCGGAGAACAGGCCCTTCGACGCCGAATACCCTTCGGTATCCGTGAGTTGTTGCGCCATGTCATACACGACCTCATCCGGTGTGCGGAAGCCGAATGGTGCGGGGTTGCCGATGTTGAGCTTCATGACGTGCATGCCGGCCGCCTCCATGCGCGCCGCCTCGTTGACGACCGGGCCGCGGACATCATAGAGCACGTTGTCGAGCTTATGCGATTTGGTGAACGTCCTCCGTGTGCGCGCGGTGGTGGAACCGGGGGTCACGGTTGCGGGCACATCGGTGAATGAAGGGTCCTGTACATTGGCGTCGAATTGTGGTTCCATCCTGTGCTCCTGTTCCATATGTGCCTGATGGTGTGATGATACTGGTGATGGTGTATGTTCAAAACCATGAGACTGATTGCATTGAACATGTGCATCGGTGTTCAACGCTGAGGTGTTGAACACCGATGAGGAATGTTCAACAACCTCCTGTACATCGGATAGGGTGGCGGGATGGTCGTCGAAGGGCACGTTCTCCCCTGCCAGCCATCGTGCGTCGACGTTGAGCACAGCGGCCAGAAAATGTTCAATTTCTGGCCGTGGCTTGGTCTTGCCGTTCACATACTGGCTGATATGGCTTCGCCCCAGTTTGATGCCATGGGTGTGTGCGGCTTTGACGAAGTCGCTTTGCCGTATGTTGCGCAGGTCCATCGCTTGGTTGAGGCGTTGCGCGAATCGATCGGTCACTACCGCTCCCCTCTCGTGTGTTCAATGCAACAACAATGGTGACCAGTATACCACGCGTTGAACATGTCATGCTGGAGACGGTGCACAGATGAATCGACTATTGAACATGTGCGGAACACTATGGGTTCAATACAATGTGTTCAATACAACTACTAATATGTTCAACATAGTAGAATCCATGTTCAATATTGAACAAGCGCGCTACCGTGTATTGGAGTTCACGTTACAGCATGGCATGTTCAAGCCATTGCGCCACGCCATCATCGTTGTTTGACGGGCACACTTCATCGGCGATGCTGAGCACGGCTGGATTGGCATTGGCCACAGCCACGCCGGTGCCGCTGAGGTTCATCATGCCGATATCGACCATGTCATCGCCGAATGCCGTGGCCTGTTGTGCATCCATCCCCCACTGGTCGCATAGTGCTTGCACCGCATCCTTTTTGTTGGCATGTGGCGCCATGAGCATCCACAGCCGTCCTTCCGACACATGCACGGTGAAGTCATCCGGGATGAGCTCGTGCAACAGATTGGTCTGTTCGGCCCGTGGGAAGATGATGATCTTGTCGGCTATGCCATGGGGAACGTCACGGAAATCAGTGTACTGCCATGTTTGGGTCGCCCAATACCGTGACACATCGAAGTTCGTGTAGCGTATGTCGTCCATGACAATGCCAATCTCCAGGTCGGGCATGACGCTCAGCATCGCGCGGCACACCTCGCAGGCGCGCTGCGAGTCGAATCCGTTTTTGACAAGGCTGCCCGGTGACGATGGCTTGTGTCCAGTGAGTGATGCGTAATCTGATTGTGAGGGATCAAAATCGATCAGTGCGCCGTTGAGGTAGATGCATGCGTCGGCGTGCAGCGCTTGCACGATGGACAGGCCGGTGCTCACCGGACGTGCCGTCGCGACGACGACAGGAATCCCCCGGCTGCGTACAGCGTGCACCGTCTCGATCGTGCGTGCCGAGAGGGCGCGGTCTTCGAAGCGTTCGGCGTCGTGGAGCAGTGTGCCGTCGAGGTCGGCGATGATGAATGGTGTGTGAGGCATGGTATGGGAATCCCCTCCCTATTGGCGAGTGGTCGAGTGATGTGGCATGGGGAATACGAAACGACCCATGGTCCCACCATGCTTCAGGTGGCCATGGGTCGTTGCATACGGTCGTGATCAGGCGATGCCGAACTTGGCGAACAGGCCGAGGGCGATGACGATCGCCACCCACACGAGGGCGATGATCACCGTCCAGCGGTTCAGGTTCTTTTCGGCGACACCCGAGGATCCGGCGTTCTGGGTCAGGCCGCCGCCGAACATGTCGGACAGGCCGCGCCCTTGCCCTTGTGCATGAGGATGAGCAGGGTGAGCAGCAGGCTGAGCACGACAAGAATGATTTGCAGCACCAGCTTGGTTACAGCTAAAGCGGACACGGGTGTACCTCCAACAAAGTCATTTTCCGTATTACACAATAGCGCATGGGCGTGAGAAATACCCGCTATTTGTGTGAAGATGTTGTCGCCAATGTGAGCGTGCAGACGCGAGTGAGCTCATCGACGTCCAGCGCGGCCCCTCCAATGAGGAATCCATCCACGTCCGGCTCGGTGATGAGCTCCACCGCGTTCTTGGAACTCACCGAACCGCCGTAGAGCACACGTACGGCCTGCGCCACATGCTCGTTGAACGTGGCACGCAGATGCTCGCGGAACGCTTGCGCCGCATCCTGCGCGGATTGGGGCGTGGCCACCATACCGGTGCCGATCGCCCAGACGGGTTCGTATGCGATGATGAGTTTGGCTGCCTCTTCGTCGGAAAGGTCACGCGTCACATCATGCACCTGCCCCACGGCGAAGTCGAGTTCGATGCCTTTGCGGCGTTCTTCGAGGCTTTCACCCACGCACAGAATCGGTTGCATGCCGGCAGCGAGCACAGCACGCACCTGATCGACGATGTTGGCGTCGTCTTCGGGATGATATTTGCGGCGTTCCGAGTGCCCCACGATCACATAGCTGCAGCCCAGATGCGCGATCATATCCGCGGAGACATCGCCGGTGAAGGCGCCCTGTGTGGTGACCGAGACGGTTTGGGCCCCGTATTTGATGCGCAGTTTTTCGGATTCCACAAGCACTTGCACGCTGCGCAACGACGTGAACGAGGGGAAGAGCGCCACCTCGCACCGCGAGAAATCAAAATGGCGGGAACGGAGGTTCTTCGCGAACCGCTGCACGAAAGCAGTGGCCTCGAGATGATCGAAATTCATCTTCCAATTGCCGGCCACCATGGGTGTGCGTGCGGATGTCATAGGATTCCTCGATGTCTGTGTGCGGGAACGGATATATGAACACGGCGCGCGCCACCGGCTGGTGGCGCGCGCCGGGAAACGGTTCAGAATCAGTCGAGCACCTTCAGGCCGGGAAGCTCCTTGCCCTCAAGGAACTCGAGGGAAGCACCGCCGCCGGTGGAGATGTGCGAGAAGCCATCCTCCGGGAAGCCGAGGTTACGCACGGCTGCCGCGGAATCACCGCCGCCGACGATCGTGAACGCGCCGTTCGCGGTCGCATCGACGAGCGCCTGGGCCACGGCACGTGTGCCGTTGGCGAACTGCGGGATCTCGAAGACGCCCATCGGGCCGTTCCACACCACGGTCTTGGAGTCCACGATCTTGTCGTGGAAGAGCTTGCAGGATTCCGGGCCGATGTCGAGGCCCATCATGTCGGACGGGATCTGGTCCGCGGGCACGACCTGCGGGTCGATCGGGGTGTCCCCTGCCGGGAATCCCTTGTTGACGACGATGTCGACCGGGAGGACGAGCTCGACGCCGTTCTTCTCGGCCGTTTCGATGTAGCCCTTGACCTTGTCGATCTGGTCCTCTTCGAGCAGCGACGTGCCGACCTCATAGCCCTTGGCCTTGAGGAAGGTGAAGACCATGCCGCCGCCGATGACGAGGCGGTCGGCTTTGTCGAGCAGGTTCTCGATCACACCGAGCTTGTCGGAGACCTTGGAACCGCCGAGCACCACGGTGAACGGGCGCTCCGGGTTCTCGGTCGCCTTGGACAGCGCCTTGACTTCCTTCTCGACGAGCAGGCCCGCCGCCGCAGGAAGATCGGCTGCCACATCGTAGTTGGAGCCCTGTGCACGGTGGACCACACCGAAGCCGTCGGAGACGAACACGTCGCCCAGCGCGGCGATCTTCTTGGCGTACTCGGCGCGCTCGGCCTCGTCCTTGCTGGTCTCTTCGGGGTTGAACCGCACGTTTTCGAGCAGCACGACGTCACCGTCGTTCATCGCGGCGACCTTCGCCTGCGCATCGGGGCCATACGTGTCGCTGGCGAGCACCACGTCGCAGCCGAGCAGTTCGCTCAGGCGCTTGGCGACCGGAGCGAGGGACAGTTCGGGGACGACCTTGCCCTTCGGGCGGCCCAGATGGGCCATGAGGATGACCTTGGCGCCATCCTTGCGCAGCTCTTCGATGGTGGGCAGCGCAGCCTTGATACGACCGTCATCGGTGATGGTCGTGCCATCGAGCGGAACATTGAAGTCGGCGCGCACCAGAACGCGCTTGCCCTTGAGATCTCCGAGATCCTTGAGTGTCTTCATTCGTTATCCTTTCACGCCGCCACATGCGCGACGGCTGTAGTAAGCCACCAGTTATGCATCTTAGCGCCCGAAAGAAACAACACACCGCGTTCGCTGACAAAGCAACGGCTGTGCTGCGCCTGTGCAGGGCGCCGGATGATGGCCGGTCATGACTCCTGTTGCGCCCGCTGCACCTTGTCGGCGAGCTGGAGCAGGCGGCGGATGCGGCCCGCCACAGCGTCTTTCGTGATGGGTGGATTGGCGAGGCGGCCGAGCTCTTCGAGGCTCGCGTCACCATGGTCAAGGCGCAGCTGGCCAGCCGCACGCAGGTTCTCGGGAACATCGTCACCGAGGATCGCGAAGGCGTGGCGCACCTTTTCGCAGGCCTCCGCCGCGGCCTTGGCGCTGCGGCGCATGTTGGCGTCGTCGAAGTTGGCCAAACGGTTCGCCTTGCCTCGGGCTTCGCCGTCGGAACGCTTGCCGGTCCATTCGCGTGCCGAACGCGGTGCGCCCATGAGGATGAGCATGCGTTCGATCGCATCGGGGTCCTTGAGCGTCACGCGGCGCGAGCTGCGCAGCTGGCGTGCCTGTGCGCTGATGCCCAGCCGGCGTGCGGCGCTCGTCAGATCGATGACCGTTTCGTCGGTCGGGCAGACCACTTCGAGATAGCTGGCCTTGCCCGGGTCGGACAGGGCGCCATGCGCGAGGAAGGCCCCACGCCAAATGGTTTTGACCTGGGCGATGTTGCCGCTCGTGATCTCCTTGGGCAGGCCGCCCACCACTTGATGGGTGTGGCGGTCGAGCAGGCCGCATTGCAGGGCCAGGGCCACGCGCCGCGGTCGATCGTGATGAGGTAACGGCGCACCGGGCCGTTGGGGGTCTGGCGGTCGACGGCGTTGAGGATGGAATCATGGCCATACTGGTGCTTGATGGCATGCTGCAGCCAACGGGCTGCCTCCAGGGAATCGAATTGGGCTTGGACTATGATGCCCTTCTCGGTCTTGCGCAGACCGCCGCCGAAACGAAGCATGGCGGTGGCTTGCGCCTTCTGCGCCGCGGCCATCTCCCCGTCGATTTCGGACAGCTCGCTTTTTACCTCATCGAGAAGCGCCAAGGGATCCTCCTGTTGGTTCTGGCTGAATGGGGTGGTTCGGCGTGTCGCGTCATCCCACCGAAGTTCCGTGATACCGAACGACTTGGACAACGCCGATTGTGGATTGGGATTTGACAAAATGGGATTATTGTGCTTCTTTTCGGTCGAGTTCGCGGGCGGAGACACTCACGGAAAGACCGTGCGCGCGCAACCGTTCCGCCAAGGCCTCGCTCATGGCGACCGAACGGTGCTGGCCGCCGGTGCAGCCGATGGCGATGGTGACATAATGCTTGTCTTCCTGCGCGTACCCGTTCACGGCGATCGCGATCGCCTTCTCGTAGGCGTCGAGGAATTCCGTGGCGCCGTCGCTCGACAACACGTATTCGCTCACCGGCGCATCCTTGCCGTTGAGCTCGCGCAGGCGCGGCACCCAGAACGGGTTGGGCAGGAAGCGCACATCCGCCACGAAGTCCGCGTCGATCGGAATGCCGTATTTGAACCCGAAACTGAAGATATGCACCGAGACGGTGGTCGGACCCGACCCCATGAGCGCATTGTACAGTTTCGTGGACAGCTGGTGGATGCTCAGATGGCTCGTGTCGATCACGATGTCGGCGCGCTCCTCGAGGTTTTCCAGCAAGGCGCGCTCCTCACGGATGCCGTCGATGAGCCGGCCGTTGTGCTGCAACGGGTGCGGGCGGCGCACCGATTCGAACCGTTTGATCAGCACCTCGTCGTCGGCGTCCAAAAAGAGGATGCGCGTTTTGACGCCCAGATCATCGAGATGGCTCAGCATGGCGGACAGGTCAGCGAAATAATCGCGTGACCGCACGTCGATCACGGCGGCGAGCCGGTGCACGCCGCTGGGTGATGCGGTCATCATATCGACCATCGGCACCATGAGCTGCGGCGGCATGTTGTCGACCACATACCACCCCATGTCTTCGATGCTGTGGGCAGCATGCGACCGGCCCGCACCGCTCATGCCGGTGATGAGCATGACCTCGAACCCTTCTGCCGGCGCGGTCGCCTCGGGTTCCTTGGCCAACGCCGGCTGCCCCATGGGTGCGGTAGATGTCATAGTGCCTCCTCCAGTGCGGCGCGCATCGCGGTCTCCAATGTGCGGTCCCGTGTGCGCGTACTGCAATGGTCAAAGTCCTCGGATTGGGCATGGCCCGTCATCAGCAGCACTTGGGCCACCGCCTGATACAGTAGCATCTCCTCTCCGCCGATCGCGACGCCGCCACGTTCCCGCCATGCGCGCATGAGCGCGGTGGGTCTGGGGTCATACACCACATCCAGCAGCATGCCATGCACATCCACGCCCGCATCGAGCAGCGCTTGGGCCACCACGTCGGCACCATGGGCGGGAATGGTGTTGACCACCGCATCCGCCGCCTCCAGTTCCAGTATGCAATCCGCCAACGGCACGAGACGCACCGTCATGCCATGGCGCTCTCCACATGCGGCAAGCCCGGGGTTGTGGTCGGGGTGGCGTGCGGCCACCACCACATCGGATACGTCACCCATCATCGCGCATGCGGCCAATGCCGACGTGGCGGTGTTGCCATTGCCGAGAATGACCGCGGTGCGGTGGGCGTGCTTGGCGGCGCCGGTCTGTGTCTGGCGATTCCCCGCTTCCTCGAAGGCGCGCGCGATGCCGTATACATCGGTGTTGAACAGTTTCAGGGCGCGGTTGGGGCCGGTGCCGTCGAACACCACCGTATTGGCCACGCCCAGTTCCCTCGCCCACAGGTTCGACGGTTCGCCGTAAGGCTGGATGGTGCGTTTGAGCGGCATCGTCAGGCTCAGGCCCGCCCAGGTGTCGTCCAACGAGTCCAGGAATGCTTCCAGATCGTCCTGCCCCACCTCGATGCTGCGGTAGTCCCAATCGTCCAACCCCATGGCCCGGTATGCGGCGGTATGCAGCACAGGTGACAGTGAGTGCGCGATGGGCTGCCCCAGCACGGCGCAGTGGCGTTGGGGCGTATGGTGTTCGAATGGCATGCGGCCTCCCGTCTTCTTCGTGCCCGCGCTACCCTACCTTATCACCGGCACCGGCCGCACTCTGCGCGGCTTCTCGCTGCGTGGTGCCGGTGTTTCGCGTCCCTCCGTGCAATGCGTCGTGGATGCGTTGCGCCTTGGCATGGCCGACGCCTTTGACCGCTTCGAGTTCATCGACGCTGGCCTCACGCATGGCGCGCACCGAACCGAAATGCGCCAACAGACGCTTCTGGTAGGCAGGGCCGATGCCCGGAATGTCGTCGAGGGCCGACCGGAGCGCGCCTTTGCGGCGTGCCTGCCGATGGTAGGTGATGGCGAACCGGTGGGATTCGTCACGCACCCGCTGCAGCAGATACAGGCCCTCGGAGGTGCGTTTGAGGATGATCGGATAGTCATCGTCCGGCACCCACACCTCTTCGAGCCGCTTGGCCAAACCGCACACCGCCACGTCTTCCACACCGCAATCAGCCAAGGCCTGTGCCGCCGCCATGACCTGCGGCTTGCCGCCATCGACCACCACCAGATTGGGTTTGTAGGCGAAATGCCTGCGGTTGGTGTTCTGCCGCACCACATCCTCATCGGCGGGCTGGCCGCCGGCTCGCCGCTCATTGTCAAGGCTTTCGCCGCTGTCGCCAGCGATGTTGCCGTGTTTGAACCTGCGCGTCAGCGTCTCGTACAGCGCGGAAAGGTCATCAAGTGCGCCAGTGCCGTCGTCGCCGCGGATCGCGAACCGCCGGTATTCGGATTTCTTGGCGATGCCGTCTTCGAACACCACCATCGACGCCACCTGAAACGCGCCTCCCACGGTGTTCGAGATGTCGTAGCATTCGATGCGCAATGGGGCCTGATCCAGTCCAAGCGCCTGTGCCACATCGTTCATGGCCGCGGTGCGTGTGCCGATGTCGCTGATGCGGCTCATCTTGCTGCGTTGCAACGCCTGCTGCGCGTTCTGGTCGGCGCGGTCGAGCAGCTGCTTCTTGTTGCCGCGCATCGGCACGGTGATTGAGACCGCTCCCCCGCGCAGCCCCGACAGCCATTGCTCCAGCTCGTCGGCGCGCGCCGGTGCGAACGGCAGCAGGATCTGCCGGGGCACCGGCGCCACCGGCTCGAGCAGGTCGGCTCGCCCGGTCTGCTCCATGCGGCGTGTACGGGCGCGCGTGGCCTGGGCGCGCGCGGTGGCGTCTGTCGCGGTGATCTGCTGCGAATCGGCGATCGCGTTGCGTTGCTCGTTGATGATGAGCGACTGGGATGCGCCTTGCGCCGCCCCTCCGTCCTCCGGTGCGTCCGCACGCGGTGTGCTGGCCGCCTCATGCGTCAGCTCGGAATACACTTGGACAATCAGATCGGCCATCAGTTCGCCGTCGTCCACTTCGTCGGCGCGCTCCACACTCCAATTGCGTTCACCCCGAATGGTGCCCGAGCGCACGAAGAACGCATGCACGGACGCCTCGAGCTCGTCGGTGGCGAATCCGAACACGTCGGCGTCCACATCCTGGTCGAGCACGACCGCGTTCTGCTCCATCACGGTGCCGAGCATCTGGATGTCGTCACGCAGCCGCGCCGCGCGCTCGAAGTCGAGGTCGGCGCTCGCCTCCTTCATCTGCGCGGTGAGCTGGGCGATGTACGATTTGCCCACGCGCCCAGTCAGTACGCCCACGAGTTGCTCGCACATGCGCCGGTGCGCACTGGCTTCGATGCGCCCCACGCATGGCGCGGAGCATTTGCCGATCGATGCGAGCAGGCATGGTCGTCCGGTGAGGCGCGCTTTGCGGAACACGGCGGGCGCGCAAGTGCGCACGGGGAAGGTGCGCAGCAGGCGGTCCAGGCTTTTGCGCAGGTCCCACACTTTGGCGTAGGGGCCGAAATACCTCGTGTCACGGCGTTTGCGGCTGCGGGTGACCCATACGCGGGGGTATTCCTCGCCCACGGAGACGGCAAGGTAAGGATAGGTTTTGTCGTCACGGAACACCACATTGAACCGCGGGTCGAATTCCTTGATCCATGTGTATTCCAAGGTGAGCGCTTCCAGTTCGGTGCCGACCACGGTCCATTCGAGCGACCGCGCGGTGAGCACCATGGTCTGGGTGCGCGGGTGCAGTTGGTGCAGTGGCTGGAAGTAGTTCGTCAGGCGGTTGCGCAGGTTCTTCGCCTTGCCCACGTAGATCACGCGGCCCTCCCCGTCCCTCCACTTGTAGACGCCGGGCTGTGCGGGAATGTCGCCGGTGCGCGGGCGGAACAGGTCGCGTGTGTCGCCGAGCAGTGGCGCCCCGTTGGCATTGGTGCCGCCGCTCGTGTCCTGTGCGGGCATGCTGGCGATTAGGTCGTGTGCCATGTCTTGCCAGGAGTCTGGCGCATGGCGTTCGAAAACGCTCACGGACTCTCCTTACGTTGCCGCTTGGGTCATTTGAGCAGTGGCGACAGGAAGCGGCCGGTCCACGACTCGTCGCATTGCACCACGTGTTCGGGGGTTCCCTCGGCCACGATTGTGCCGCCGCCTTCGCCGCCTTCCGGACCCAGGTCGATGATCCAGTCGCTGGATTTGACCACGTCCAGGTTGTGCTCGATCACGATGACTGTGTTGCCTTTGTCCACCAGTCCTTGCAGCACCACGAGCAGTTTGTTCACGTCTTCGAAGTGCAGGCCGGTCGTCGGCTCGTCGAGGATGTACACGGTCTTGCCGGTGGAACGGCGTTGCAGTTCGGTCGCGAGCTTGACGCGCTGCGATTCGCCGCCCGACAGTGTGGTGCGGGCTGCCCCAAACGGATGTAGCCCAGTCCCACCTGTACAAGGGTGTCCAGATACCGTGAGATCGCCGGGTACGCCTTGAAGAACTCGGCGGCCTCGCTGATGGGCATGTCGAGGATGTCGGCGACGGTCTTGCCGTTGTACTTGACCTCGAGCGTCTCGCGGTTGTAGCGCCTGCCGTGGCATTCCTCGCACTCCACATACACGTCGGGCAGGAAGTTCATCTCGATCTTCAATGTGCCGTCACCATGGCATGCCTCACAGCGTCCGCCCTTGACGTTGAACGAGAACCTGCCCGGGCCGTAGCCGCGCACCTGCGCTTCGGGGGTCTTGGCGAATAGGGTGCGGATCTTGTCCCACACGCCGGTGTAGGTGGCCGGGTTCGACCGTGGTGTGCGTCCGATCGGGTTCTGGTCGACGTGGATTACCTTGTCGCATTGGTCCACGCCCTCGACACGTGTGTGTTTGCCGGGCACGATGCGTGCGCCGTTGAGCTTGTCGGCGAGCACCGGGTAGAGGATCTGGTTGACGAGCGTGGATTTGCCGGACCCCGAGACACCGGTCACGCATGTCATCACGCCCAAGGGGAACCGCACGGTCAGGTCCTTGAGGTTGTTCTCGCGCGCCCCCACCACGGTGAGCTGCTTGGTTGTGCGTGTCTTGCGGCGCTTCTTGGGCACTTCGATGCGGCGCCTGCCGGCAATGTAGTCGCCGGTGATGGAACGCGTGGCGTCCACAAGGTGATCGGCGGGGCCGGAATAGACGACTTCGCCGCCATGTTCGCCGGCGCCCGGGCCGATGTCGACGAGCCAGTCGGCGCTGCGGATCGTGTCTTCGTCGTGTTCGACGACGATGAGCGTGTTGCCCAGGTCGCGCAGATGGTGCAGGGTGTCGATCAGGCGCGCGTTGTCGCGTTGGTGCAGGCCGATCGAGGGTTCGTCAAGCACGTACATGACGCCCACGAGGCCTGATCCGATTTGCGTGGCGAGCCTGATGCGCTGCGCTTCGCCGCCCGACAGTGTCTTCGCGGCGCGCGAAAGCGTCAAGTAGTTGAGGCCTACGTCGTTGAGGAATCCGAGGCGCGCGCGGATCTCCTTGACGACTTCGCCCGCGATCTGCACCTTGGCGCCGCTCAGGTCGAGTTCGTTGATCCAGGCGAGTCCACGCTCGGCGGACATGTCGCACACGTCGGCGATCGATTTGCCTTCCACAGTGACGGCGAGCACCTCGGGCTTGAGCCGCTTGCCGTGGCACACGGCGCACGGCACTTCGCGCATGTACGATTCGTAGTATTGCTTGCGCTGTTCCGAATCGGTCTCCTCGTGCCGGCGCATGAGCGACCGCACCACGCCCTCGAACCCGGTTGAGTATTCGCGCATGCGCCCCCAACGGTTGCGGTACGAGACGGTGACCTTGAAGTCCTTGCCGTACATGATGGCCTGACGCACCTCTTCGGGCAGGTCCTTCCACGGGGTGTCCAGGTCGAAGCCGAGTTCTGAGGCGAGGCCCTCAAGCAGATGGCGGTAGTAATCGCCGGTGCTTTTCGTCATCATCCACGGTTCGATCGCGCCTTCGTTGAGCGTTTTGTCGGGGTCGGGCACCACGAGCTCGGGGTCGATCGCGAGACTGAAGCCGAGTCCGGTGCATTCGGGGCATGCGCCGTAGGGCGCGTTGAACGAGAACGTGCGTGGTTCGATCTCGTCGAGTTCGAGCGTGTGTCCGTTCGGGCATGCCATGTGTTCGGAGAACGGCACGCGGCGCAGGGGGTCGTTCTCGTCGCGGTCGACGAAATCGGCGACCATGAGCCCGTTGGCGAGCCTGAGCGCCGTTTCGACGGAGTCGGTGAGGCGCTGGCGGATGCCGTCTTTGATGACGAGCCGGTCGACGACGACCTCGATGGTGTGCTTCTTCTGCTTCGTCAGCGTGATGTCGTCGGACAGTTGGCGCATCTGCCCGTCGATGAGGGCGCGCGCATAGCCGTCGCCGCGCAACAGGTCGAGCAGGTCCTCGAATTCGCCTTTGCGCCCGCGCACGACCGGCGCGAGGATCTGGAAGCGTGTGCGCTCGGGGTTGGTGAGCAGGCGGTCGACCATCTGCTGCGGCGTCTGCGCGCTCACCTCGGCCCCGCACACCGGGCAGTGCGGCACGCCGGTGCGTGCGAACAGCAGGCGCAGGTAATCGTAGATCTCGGTGATGGTGCCCACCGTGGACCTCGGGTTGCGGTTCGTCGTCTTCTGGTCAATCGACACGGCCGGGCTCAGGCCCTCGATGAAATCGACGTCCGGCTTGTCCATCTGGCCGAGGAATTGGCGTGCGTAGGCGGACAGGGATTCGACGTAGCGCCGCTGGCCCTCGGCGAACAACGTGTCGAACGCCATCGACGATTTGCCCGACCCCGACAGGCCGGTGAAGACGACCATGCGGTTGCGCGGGAACTCCAGGTCCGCGTTCTTGAGGTTGTGTTCGCGCGCCCCCTGGATCACGATCTTGAGGTCGTTGGGAAGGTGGCTGATGTCCGCGATGAGTGAGCCATGCTGTTCGCGCAGCGGCGCCTTGGCGAGCTCCGCGCTCAGGAACGAATCGCTCGACATCACCCGTTCGATGATGGGTTCGGATGCGTGGGCCTCAAATGCTGTTGCCATTCGTCTCCTCCAAGCCGAAAGATGGTACGGCCATGATGGGCCGCGTGTCAAGGATACAACAAGACACGCAAAAAATCGAACACCTGTTCGATGGCTGTGCCGTTTGGCGGGCAAAGTGCGCGCGGGGTGGTTAGCTGTTTCCTAAATGATTTGCTTTGATATATTTTAATATGCTATACTATACGGCATGTTAGTGAAGGAATGGGCCGAGCGCGAGCACTTACACCCGCAGACCGTGTGGAAGTGGTGCCGTACCGGGAAGATGCCCGTTCCGTCGAGCGCACACCGTCTGGCATGTGGCTCGTTCACGACCCCAAGTACGAAACACCCGTGCCGTCGGATACCAGACAGTCGCGCACCGTCTGTTATGCGCGCGTCTCATCAGCCGGCCAGAAGGCTGACTTGCAGCGTCAGGCCGACCGGCTCAAGGCGTTCGCGCTCAGCATGGGCGTGGAAGCTCCCGAGATCGTCACGGAGACCGGTTCGGGCATGGACGACAAACGGCGCAAGCTCAAACGTCTGCTGGCCGACCCGACCGTGGGCATGATAATCGTGGAGCACCGGGACCGTTTGGCGCGCATGAACGCGGGGCTGGTCGAAAGCGCGTTGAAGGCGCAGGGACGTCGAATCATCGTGGTGGATGACACGGAGTCGGATGACGATCTGGTGCGTGACATGACCGATGCGCTTACCTCGTTCTGCGCTCGTCTGTACGGTAGGCGCGCCGTGAAGAACAAGGTACAGGCCGCGTTGAGGGCGGCCGAGGATGCTTGAGGCGGTGAGGGTGGCGCTCGACCCCACGCCACGGCAGGAACGCATGCTGGAGGGGCATGCGGGCGCAGCACGCTTCGCCTATAATCTCATGCTCGCGCACATCCAATCTCAGCTCGCCCGCAACGAGAAGGCGGACTGGTCGATGTATGCACAGCGGCGTTGGTGGAACGAGTGGAAAAACGAGATTGCCCCATGGTGGGCCGAATACAGCAAGGAGGCGTACAACAGCGCGTTCGAATCATTGGCGGCCGCATTGAAAAACCATTTCGCCTCGAAAACCGGCAGGCGCAAGGGAAAGCGCATGGGCTGGCCAAAGTTCAAAAGCAAGCGGCACACCACGCCACGCTTCGCGTACACGACCGGCTCGTTCGGTCTCGTCGAGGGCGACCCCAAAGTGTTGAAACTGACGCGCATCGGCCGCGTGCACTGCATGGAGAACATCGCCGGACGCGTCGGGGACGCGAAGGTCGTGCGCATGAGCGTAAGCAGGCGTGCGGGGCGCTGGTATGCGTCCCTGACCGTCGAACATGAGGACAAGCCGGTTCAGCCCGCCAAAGGGCCGGAGCGTCGGCGTGGATCTGGGCGTCAAGGCCCTCGCCACACTGTCAGATGGCACGGTGTTACGC
>ENA-OQIJ01000193-OQIJ01000193.1-human-gut-metagenome-genome-assembly--contig:-NODE-193-length-18088-cov-17.624742_pt1 | contig 18088 bp, 19 predicted proteins | sample MGYA00242582_ERZ504747 | MGnify/ENA primary metagenome ERZ504747 (study PRJEB26092, sample SAMD00036435) | human gut metagenome | host: Homo sapiens | study: EMG produced TPA metagenomics assembly of...
GACGCGGTTACTGGAGAACCGCCAAAGGTAAGAAGGACTATATCCGGTCTTATCTGGAAGGCTGCATACCCGGTTTACGCATGCAGCTGGAGAAGTCCGGGCAGACGCCGCAGGAAACCGGCCTCATGATCTGTCACCAAAAACTGATAGACGACTATATGGACAGGTTCAGGCTTGTCAGAAGAAAGCCTGTGGCGAACAGGCATAAGACGAACCACAAGGCTTATATGACCGGAGTTGATGACGGCCGCCATATAAGTCTGAGCAGGCAATTGAAGGATAATACTTTTAAAAGGATAAAAACATGGGCTTTGTCAACAGACTGATCACATGGATCATGGACCGGCTTTCCGTGGAGGTCGATCCGGATGCCGAATGGTTTTAGCAGATCGTGAAAAGGATGGTTGCGGTTCATCCCCGTTCACTTGATTAAAAACACATAAACGAAAAAAATATGGAGATAAAAGGAAAAGTACTTACCCTCTTTCCGGTTAAGGAAGGAGTCGGAAAGACATCGGGCACTCCGTGGAAGTCCCGTGAGTTTGTGATAGAAACGCAAGACCAGTATCCGAAGAGGATCTGCCTGCAAGTGATGAATGACAACATGGACCGTTTTCCTATGGAGGAGGGTATGGAGGTCAGTGTCAAATTTGACATTTCCGCCCGTGAATGGGACGGCCGTTACTTCAACACGCTGACGGCATGGGACATCACCGTGCTGAATTCCCGGCCGTCCAATCAGGAAGGAGAAAACAGATGAGAAAGAAATTCTTTTTTCTGGGGATATTGTTGGGCGTCTGCCTGGCATCCCCGGCCCAGTTCTATTCCGCACGTACCAACCTGATAGGGCTGGCAACGGGCAACATCAACCTGGAGGGGTCCATGACGCTGAACCGCCAATGGTCGCTTCATCTACCGGTCCAGTACAATCCCTTCGTCTTTAAGGATAACCGCCAGTTCCGCAACCTGACTGTCATGCCGGGCGTGCGCTACTGGTTCGTGGAGTCCTACTCCAATTTTTTTGTCGGGATGAACACCCTGGCAAGCGGCTATTCGATCGGCAGGATATGGAACAAGAAACGTTATGAGGGAGAAGGCTACGGCATCGGCCTCTCCATCGGCAAGGCCTACCCCCTGTCAAAAACATGGAACATAGAATGGGAACTCGGCGGCGCCGCGGTCTGGGCGAGGTACAACGAATACCGTTGCCGGGAATGCGGCGCCTTCCTGGGCAGAAAACACGGATGGTATCTGATACCTTCACGTGTGGCGTTGAACATGATATATCTTTTCTAAATGTACGGTCCTATGAAAAAAAGAAACATACCTGTAATCCTTTTACTTCCACTGCTGTCCTTATCCTGTTCCCTGTCCCACAAGATGGAAAGGAGCATCAGCAAGGTCGGTCTCTCACAGGCCGGCAAGCGGCCTGCACCGGACACGACATGCTATTCCGTTCCCGAAAAAATCACCTGGAAGGACAGTTCGGGAGTGGAACATATTGTCACCATGGCCGAACGTGACAGCGTTACGGGTGAAGAGATGACCGTGTTGCAGCTGGACGAGGTGACCATTGTCGCGCGTAACAGGAACATCCCCGAGCGTGCCGGAAAAGTGAATCTGGATTTTGTCGTGACCGTTCCGGGCAGGCTGATAGATGACAAATGGCAGGTACAGCTGACCCCTGTGGCCTACAAGCGTGGCAGACGCATAGAACTGGAGAGGATCTTCCTATCCGGCGCCGACTTCGTCAAGCGGCAGAAAAAAGGATACGCGCAGTACCAGGCCTTCATAAACAGCATCATCCCGGATTCCGCCTATCTGAAAGAGATGTTCGACATGAAAGGCTACCGCCGTGCCATGGCCGAGCTGGAGGAGGAGTTCTACCAGGCATGGAAGCATGACTATATCGCCCGCGAGGAATGGATTGACTGGACTGAGAGATGGAACCGCCGTTACCAGCACTTCAACGCGAAGATGGAACGGAACCGCATGGCCATCGCCGGCCACAACACCATCCTGTCCGTACTTCCCGCTTACTGGCTCCGCCGTGATCTGGACACCACGCTGATTCCGTCCCGCTACCGCATGTTCTCGGAAGACACCCCTCTGAAGGTACGCAGGGTGACGCCGGAAGATTCGGCGCGTATAGCGGAGAGATACTTCGATTACAAGCGCATTGCGGAGAACGAACGCAAACGTGACGCGGTGTCACGCAAATATGAGGAGCTGGTTCGTTTCCCTTACCAGGCCGCCCGTCTGGATACGGTCATCAGGAACAGGAACAATACCTTCAGCTATTATTACCGGCAGGAGATGGATGTTACCGATAACACGAAACGTATTGATCTGACAGTAGACGGAAGGATACTTGCCGTCAATGGCAGTTCCGCCAATTTACCGTCCTCGGATACCATTACCTATTATATAAGCAGTATGGTGCAGTTCCTGGACCATGCGCCCCGGTACAGGAAGGAGAAGATATACCGCAAGGCCACGGCCAATACGACCGCCTATATCAATTATCCGGCAGGCAGATACCTGTTTGACGAGGAATACGGGAACAACCGTTCCGAAATAGACAAAGTCCTGGAAGCGATCAACAAGCTGACCTATACCGGTGAGTTGGTGATGGACAGCATTGACATGACCGCCACCGCATCCCCGGAAGGCAGCGCGGCCGCGAACCGTATCCTGTCCAGGCAGCGTGCCGTTGCCTTGAAGGAGTACCTGTCCGGAAGGACGGATGACAGGACCGGCATCGACACCCTGATCCGTCCCCGGTGGATTGGCGAGGACTGGCAGCTTCTTGTCCGCAAGGTACAACAGGATACGGAAATGGATGACAGGTCAGCCGTTCTGGATATCATGTCCTCCGTCAAGGATCCGGACGCAAGGGAGGCCGGGATCCGGAAACGTTTTCCGGATGCCTACAAGCATATCAGGGAGAACTATTATCCTCTGGCACGTGCGGTGAACTTCGCATTCTACCTGCACCGCCGGGATATGATAGAGGAATTCAAATACACCACCGTCCTTGACTCGGCCTACATGCACGGTCTTGACCTGATGGAGGACAGGCAGTACAAGGACGCGCTGGTGATACTGTCGGACTATAACGACTACAACACGGCCATCTGCCTGATGTCACTGGGCTATGATGCACGGGCTGCCGGAATATTGGAATCCCTGCCGGAAAGTTCCAATGTGTGCTACCTGCTGTCCATCCTGTACAGCCGTCTGAAAGACGACGGCAAAGCCGTGTCCTCCTTCATGCGCTCACTGGAACTGGACGGTTCCAAAGCCTATCGCGGTCGTCTTGATCCGGAAATCAACCGGCTGATAACAACGTATAATTTAAACCTGTCGCAATATGAATAAAATAGTAAGAATTCTGCCCGGCATATTCCTGTCCCTGCTGTCACTTTCCTCTTGTGACGGCCTGTTCACCGAGGATTGTATCTACAAAGGATACCTGCACGCCCGTAACGGGTTCCATCACCCTTCCGATATGGGCACACCGGAACAGGCGGAGATGAACCTGATGGTTTTTCCGCTGACCGGTAACGGCGTGGCGGAATATGACAATCTTTCCATTCCTTTTAATGGAAGCGGTGATGCGTATGGGACCTTGCATATCGGGAGTTACGAGTTTCTCGCCTGCAACAAGGATGTCAACATCCTGGAGGATGCGGGCTCCGCCGCCACCGTCCGCCTGCGTGTTCCGACGGAACAGGGAAAGATCACGGCGGAGCAGGGATACGCGTATTCCTCTTCCGTGACCGGTACGGTCATGACTGACGACACCCTGCACGTCACCTGCGAGAGCAAACTGATGGTGCAGCGGATTGTCTTCAACATCACGGTGACGAATACGGGAATCCTGGAATATACCGGAATCACCGCCGAACTTGACGGCGTGACCACAAGCCGGTATGTACGTACAAGGGAAAAGGGAAGCGGTTTCGCCACCCTGCCTTTCACCGTCTCCCCTGAAAAGGAGAATTTCTTCCGGAAGGAAGTGCTGGTGTTCGGGCATCAATACCGGGGTGAGCAATGTCATCCGTCTTCATCTGGACGGGGACATGCCCGTGGATGCGGATCTTGACCTGAGTGATGTGTTCAAGGACTTCACCGCTGACGGTATCAGTGTGGACATCACCGTCCGCGTATCCCCGTCCCTACATACCGCATCCGCTTCCATCGAGGACTGGCAGAATGTGGAATGGGGCCAGGGAATAATTACTTATTAATACTGTTTTTTTTATCATCAATTTAAAATTTTACAAAATGAAGAAAATGTTTTTGTTCGCAGCGTGTCTTGCCGTATTGGCATACAGCTGTTCCGAGAATGAAGAAGGAACCGTCAAGGATGTCCGTGCCTCCTTGAAAATCAACGCCAACATCGGTGCTCCCGCTGTTTCCCGCGCGGAAAAGACCGCCTGGGAAGCCGGTGACAAGCTGGGTCTTTATGTCTGCAACGGTACTCTGGGCACTCCGTACAACCAGAATGCCGTCTATACCAACACCCCTTTCACCTATTCAGCTGCCGGATGGACTTCGGAAGAGATCCTGCTGGATGAGAACGAGGCGACGGTGTTCGCTTATTATCCGTATGATGCCACGCTGACCACCCCCTCGCCCTTCCGGTGGACATCACCACCCAGACGGACCATCTGTACGGACAGGGCGACACCAAGGCGAGCATCCTGAACCGTAATGTGAACATCACGATGAAACATGCCCTTTCACAGGTCGTATTCCGCATGAAGAAAACGGAAGGATACAGACAGGAAGGCGTCCTTACCGGAATCACACTGAAGAATGTCGGTTCCGCCACTCCGTTGTATACCCGTGCCACTATGGATATTTCAACAGGTTCCCTGACAAAAACGACGGCAGGCAATGTGGAATTCAGCGCCGGCGCCACTCTGACAGACAAGGCCGTATCCTTTTCATCCATTGTCGTTCCGGTTGATGCGACAGCGGGCAAGGATATGCAGGCCGTGTTCACCATTGACGGAAAGCAGCTGCAATTCACCTTCCCGGCCGGAACGAAATGGGAACGCTCTTACCGTAATATCTACGACATCGTACTGGGGAATAACGGTCTGGTCATCGGCGGTGCCGATGGCAGCGGTGTGACCATCGAACCCTGGACAGACGATGTGAAAGGTGAAATCCAGCTTGTACCTGTAATCTGACTTTAAGGGGCGGGAAGCCTTTCTTCCCGCCCTGTTACAAACCATATCGGGGCTGCCAATCCCCCATAATCAGACAAAACGATGAAAATGAAGAATATTTTAAACAGCCTTTTCCCCTGGCTGGCCATGACAACCCTCCTGTCCCTGCAGGGCTGTGAGAATGAGGAAGGCACCGCAATCCACAGCCGTGATACCGTGTCCTTTGAAATTGACGCAGGGGGAGCACGGGCAACCGAGACAACGTTTGAGACCGGGGATGCCATCGGCGTCTATGCGGCAGTACGCATGTCATCAGCGCCTGCAACCTTGAAAACGTCCGGAAACTATGCGGACAACAAGCGGTTCGTCTGGAACGGCTCGCAGTTCGTGGCGGACGGGGACGCCAACGAAATAGCCGCCGGCTATGAAACGGATTATTATGCCTATTACCCCTACAGGGAAGACATGGGCAATCCGTTGGATTATGATTTCAGCATACAGGGGGACCAGCGGGAAGGCATCACGCTTTCCGACTTCATGTATGCGGCCAACAGGAGCGGAACAACCGATAAGGTCATAACGCTCGCCTTCTCCCACCGGCTGTCCCGGCTGCAGGTCACTTATACGCCGGAAGCGGGAGAGGCACTTTCCGGCGTGACCATCCAAAGGGCCAAGGCTACAGCCAATATCAACCTGGGAACCGGCACCGCCAATACCCTTGGAGCCACCTCGGATATACGGATGTATAATGACGGCGGCACATTCACTGCGGTCATTCCGGCGCAGGACCGGGATGCCGACGGTACATTCCTTACCCTTTTATTTGCCGACGGCACAAAAAAGGACTACACCCTTACGGCAAAGAAAGAATTCCTTGCGGGGCATACTACCGTAATTCCGTTCATGGGCAAAGAGCTGCAGTATACCTTTACCGTCAGTCCGGAAACCATCGGCAGCGGCTATTCCGGCGGCATCTATAACTACGAAACGGTTTCAAACAAATATTATTCAATAAACGGGAAGCCATTGCCCGGCACTGAGAGTCCATTGGATTACACGGTTTCAACGACAGACGTCTGGATAACCCCGGACAAGGCGGGCAAAACAATAAAGGTGGCGGAAAACCTGAATACCGCTCCCCGAAACGGCAAGGTCCTGTTTACCCAGGCAGAATCCGGAAGGACTTACATCCTGCCGGTACAACAGTCCTCCGCTACCACGCGGCAGACCTTGCAAATCAGCACAACTGCGGGAAACATACCCGCTGCCGGAGGAAACAAGGCTGTCACAGCCGTTCTCAGCACTTATTATAACGACCACCGGGATCCTGATAAAAAAGAAAATGTAACGGTTTCCCTCAGTGGAACCGGGACGGGATTCAGCCTGTCCGGGAATCAGGTCCTGGCTGTCAACAATACTACGACAAATGCCAGAAGTATTACCGTAAAAGGCAGTTACAACGGCATAACATCGGATAACAGCCTGACCATAACACAGGATGCCGGTGCAAAACAATACGCATCCTGGAGCGACTGGAGTGTAACCGTATCGGCCAATCCGGAAACGGTTGCAAACACGGGAGGTACATCCGTCATCACGGCCGATGCAGCCCGTACCCGTGCGTGGACGTGGAACGGTGTCGGCGGTTCAGGAGGTACGGAAACAGACAGGGCCACACCGTCATTGTCGGCAGCCGGCAGCGGATTCAGCCTGTCCGGAACAACACTGACAGCAGGCAACAACACAACAACATCTGAAAGATCCTGTACAGTCACGGCAACCCATGCCGGTAAATCAGCGACCTGTACAGTCAAGCAGCCGGCCGGAACAACCGGTTACGGAGATTGGAAAGTAAACATATCCGCCAGTCCGACCACTATCGCGGCCGCCGGAGGAACGTCAACGCTGACCTGCTCGGCTGCGCGTGACGTATATACCAATGGGGTAAAGACCGGTACGGAAACCGCCACACCTGTCATCTCGGGCAGTGCAGCCGGATTCAGCCTGTCCGGAAAAACAGTCAGCGCCGGCAACAACACCTCAACAAGCACGCGAAGTATAACATATACGGCAACCCATGCCGGTAAATCAGCCAGCTGTACGATCACCCAGTCTGCAGGAAACAGGCAATATGCGTCATGGAGTGCCTGGAACGTGACAGTGTCAGCCAATCCGGCCACGATAGCCGCAAGCGGAGGCACATCCTCCATCAGCGCGGCGGCAACCCGTACCCGCACATGGACGTGGAACGGTGTCAGCGGTTCCGGCGGTACGGAAACAGACAGGGCCACACCGTCATTGTCGGCAGCCGGCAGCGGATTCAGCCTGTCCGGAACAACACTGACAGCAGGCAACAACACAACAGCGTCTGAAAGGTCCTGCACAGTCACGGCCACTTCAAACGGCAGGTCGGCCGCCTGTACGGTCAGACAGTCCGCCGGCAGTCAGACAACGGAGTACGGCAACTGGACCACGGGCTCATTGTCAGTGTCCGCCAGCCCGTCCGGTATCGGCTCATCCGGAGGCACAAGCCGCCTGAGTGCGACAGCATCACAAAGCCGTCCGAAATACACGAAGTGGAACGGCATAACAACAGGCACCACCACAGAATACCGGAGTGTGGATGTGAGCTCATCCGCCTCATGGTCAGGAAGCGCGTCGGGCTTCAGCCGGAGCGGCACGACTGTCACAGTGGCGGCCAATGGCAGCACTTCATCCCGCAATTGTACCTATACGGCAAGTTACGGAGGAAAATCAGGCCATGTGACAATCCATCAGGATGGAAAGCCCGCCGATGTAATCACCTACGGGTACATATTCACGCTCGGAGCCGTCAGCGGTGATGACGTCGTCTCCACCGGGGGAACCGTCACCTACAGTGTCACCTCACAGAAGATCACATACACCAACGGCAGCGAAACCTCCCGCAGCAATATCGGCTGGTCGGCTTCCGCCAACGTGTCCTGGATCAGTGCCGGCACAAACTCGGCAACCGTCAGTGAAAACCCGACAACTTCCGACCGTAGCGGCACGATTACGCTGACCCAGAACGAAAGCGGAAGGAAACTGTCAATCACTGTATACCAGGACAGAAAGGTATCGGTGGACATAAACTAAAAACTATAAATATGGATAAACCATTCAATCATCTCATTATTTGTCTGACGTTTGTAATGCCGGTTGCAGCCCTCAGCGGCTGCTCCGGCCCTAACGACAGTCCGGAGCAGGACGCCGTCATGTCCATCAGCTCCTGCACGGCACGTGGTGATGACGGGCAGGAAATGTCCGTCAGCGAGTTCGGCATGTTTGTAACGGATACGGCGGGAAACCTGTATCCGGACAACATCCGAGTCCTCAACCGGTCCGGGAAATGGACATTCGCGGAGATTTCCCTGTCGGACGGGGATAAAGGCATATATGCGTATTATCCTTACAACCCGTCCTTCAGCGGCGGAAAGATGGGCCTGGACGCAAGGAGCCAGACAGACTATCTGTATTCGGAAAGAACCATGGTGTCCGGGAACGCACCCTCCGCCTCCATCACCCTGTATCATCTTCTTTCGAAGGTGACTTTCAGAATGCCCGCCGCCGTCACCGCGGTCAGAGTGGCGGATTACAGCTACTCCGCTTCGTACAGTCTTCTGACGGGCTCACTGGAGATAAAACCGGAAAAAGGCACAATATCCTCCGGGACAGGAAGCCTGCTGCTCTATCCCGGTGACAGTCCGGCCATGCACGTGGCGCTGGTGGCCGGCGGACATCCATACGACTTCGTCATGCCGGCGGCGGCATTCCGATCCGGAAAGGAATATGTCTACACTTTGAAAACCGCCGGAAACGGGGTGGAGATAGAGGACATCACCATCACCGGCTGGCAGCCCGGAGGCAATTATGAAGGAACAATAACTGAAAAAGAACAAGAAAGGCAATGAAAAAGAAAATTTATACTTTATCCGTCCTGCTGGCGGCGGTTCTTCCGGCAGGGGCACAATCCATCAAAAGTGACATCAACACCGTCCTGAACGACATCGCACTGCCGGTTTTCCTCGGTGTGATGGTCATGGCGCTTGCCGTAGGCATAGGAAAGAACTGGAGACTCATCAATGACGAGAACAGCGAGGGCAACAAGAAACAGGGATGGATGAACGTCGCCTACATGGTCGGCTATGTCCTTATCGCGGTGACCGTCATCAGCTTCTGCGTGGGCAAGATAGCCGGTGTCAGCTTCTCAATCTGACCGCCATGGAGTACAAGGTGCGCAAAGGGATCGAGAACCCGTGCAAGATACACGGGCTGCTGGTACGCGACTTCTATCTGTTGCTCGGTTACGGCGGATTCGCCGTGGCCGTGCTCCTGCTGAACGTCAAGAGCTGGCTGGAGGACGGTACGACAGGCGGTGAAATGCTTTTCATATTCGTATTGCTTGTCGGATGTGGTCTGTTGTTGGCAAGGAAGTTCTATAAGAATGCCTCAAGGAAGAAGTACAGGCCGCCGCATTGGGAGAAGACGGTTACAAACCGTGATGTGAGAAATGCTTTAATGAAAAAACAGATAAACTATTGACAGTATGGAAAGTGTTAGAAACTGGCTGGAACAAACAATCGGAATGCCAATTGATTATATATGTATCATTATCATGGGGATGCTGACACTGCATGTTTTGATAAGAATTGCCATACATGGGAACATGGAGTTCTTAAAAAAGTATGGCAAGAGTGGCAATGATACCGAAAAAAAAATCAATGATCCCTCTAAAGAAAGGAACGACTCATCGTCTGCATGATTCAACTTTTTTTTTAAGGAGCTGCCAACAGTGTTTGCCCCCCAATGTAATCTTACCCAAACAAATCTTTGCAAACAGGAGAAGAATACTAAAGTAGGCAACACTTGAATATAGCACAAGAAACCTTGTCCAATAACAGGCCAAAGAAATCTGTATTCCTTTACTTTCGATCAGATAAAGGTAAATTAACTCCCCAAAAGCGAGAACAGGAATCGGAACGAATACAGCATATGGAGGTGGTTGTACCGGACAGGAAACAAGAGTGGTTAAACTGAGATATGCTCCGGCAGTTCCCGTAGCCAACATCAGTTGTACGACAAAAGTATAGCTACTGAAAGATGATATATACATAAACAAAAACGGATACACAATAATAGTGCAGGCGGCAAGGGAAACAATAGTATACCGTATGCCCCTTTCCATTTTTTGGTAGATATCTCCCAATTCATTTAACATATCATAAGACAGATCAAGTTAGACAATAATAGTGTTTGATTCCTGTGCAAAGATACAAATAACAACCAAATGGATAAAAAATAAACAAACAATAAGAAAATGGCAAACGAAGGATATTCCATACTGGATGTCATCAATGACGAATACGGTGTCATCCTTACCAGAAACGGCTGCGTGTCTGTAGCGTTCCGCATGTACAATCCGGAATGTTACAGCCTGCACCGTACCGACCTGGAGGAGCGCAACGCGCGTCTCTACCAGGCGTTCAAACACCTGCCCTCCGGCAGCTTCGTGCACAAGCAGGACGTGTTCCTTAAAAGGGAGTACGTTCATGAGCTGGAAGGGGACAGCTTCATCGACAAGGCGGAACAGAGGCATTTCTCCGGCCGTGAGTATCTGGAACATGACTGTCTTCTGATATTCACCCTGTCCGGCCTGTCCTCCCTGGCAGCCTCGTACAATGCCAACCCGTTCTCCTACCGGGAGAGGCTGCATGTGTCCGACCGGGAGAAACTCACCGAATTTCTGGAGGGGGTGAACTCCGCCATTGGTGTGATAAACAGTATCAGGGACACCCGTCTGGAAAGGATGGCCGCCGCCAGCCTGAGGGAGTATGTCATCCGGTACATCAACTTCTTCCCCCGGGCTGACTGCGACCGTGACATCCATTTCTCCGGAGAGATCACCGTCGACCGGGAGAAAGCGCGTTGCTATACCGTCTGTGACGGTGACTATCTGCCTGACCGCACCGTCAGAAGCGATGTGGAGGACACCACACTGCCCGTGTCCGGATGCAGCCTGTACATGGCGGAACTGGAAGGCCTGGGCGTGCACCTGCACTGCAACCATGCGGTCAACCAGATCCTCTATTTCGAGGGCTCGGATAAACTTTATGAAGAGTTCTCCCGCCGTGTGGCGGTCTACCGCACCAACAAGGGATGGGACAGGGCCATGCTGGAGCCGAAGGCGGACGAGCTCGAGAACATGCAGAAGGAGATCATGGAGGAGAGGCAGCTCCTCTGCCGTGCCAATTTTTCCGTCATGATATGGGATGACAGCCCGGAACTGCTGGACCGGGCCGAGAAGAAGCTGCGGGAATACCTGACCGTCTCGGACTTCAAATTCTATATACCGTCCTACGAGCATCTGGCCAACATATACCTGGCTTCGGTTCCCGGACAGGAGAAAGGGCTTGACAGCGGTTTCCTGTTCCTGACCCCGCTTTCCCTCGCTCTCTGTCTGTTCATCAACTACACGACATTCACCCCGGATGAGGAAGGGGTGTATTTCAATGACCGTATTTATCAGATACCTTTGAAAAAGGATATCTGGGACGCGAAGAAAAAACGCATACCGGCCCGCAACGGCATCGTGGTGGCATCCACCGGCGGCGGCAAGTCCGTGCTGACACTGAATATCGTGCAGCAGCTCATCGAGCAGGGCTATATCGTGGTGGTGGTGGAGTTCGGGTACTCTTTCGGACAGCTCTGCAAGCTTTATCCTGAAATCTCGCTGCATGTGGACTATGACGGGGAGACACCGCTGGGCCTGAATCCCTTCGATCTGGAGGGCCGTTCCCTTGACAACAACAAGATAGAGGTGCTATCGGGTATCGTGCAGCGTTTCTGGCGCCGCATGTTCGGGAAGGACGAGGAGGAGCAGTCCGTAGCCCTCACAAAATTCATCCAGGATTATTACGCCACCTGCCTGCCGCCCCATTCCTTTCCCTCTTTCTACCGCCACGTGACGGAGCATTATGAGGATATTTGCCGGCGGAAGGACGTAGACCCCAATTATTTTGACCTGTCCTCCTTCCGCCTCATATGCAGCGAGTTCCTTCCCGGTGAACGGTATGCCAATGTATGCAGGACCGACGGAGTGCCCGATTTCGGGAACAGGCGGCTGGTCGTGTTCGAGCTGACGCAGATCAAACAGGACAAGTTCCTCTCCGACCTGGTCATGGCCCTGATCTTCGACGTGATTCATGACAAGATCCTTTCCGACCGGACCAGAAGGGGAATGATCATTTTTGACGAGTATGCCGAAACGGCGCAGATGAAGTCCAGAGGCGAGGATATCAGCATACATTCCGCAGTCGCCTTCTGCTACCAGAAGATACGCAAGGAGAACGGTGCGGTGATGACCATCGTCCAGAGTCCCGACCAGCTTCCCGATGACGAATTTACCAAAGGCATGATCACCAATACCCAGCTGCTGTACATCCTTCCCACAACGGATGTGGTATACAGGGCCGTGGAGAAAAGGTTCGAGATGGGGGGCGACCCCGCCCAGTGCAACATGATGCGGTCCATCCGCAACGACTTTTCCGGGGAGCGTCCGCATTCCGAGTGCTTCATCCGCTTCACCGGCGGCCAGGGGAGGTATGCGGTGGTGGTGCGCAACGAACTGAGCCGGGAGAAGTTCCTCGCCTTCCAGACCGACGGGGAGACATGGGCTGAGATTGACGGCTATTCCAGGACCATGCCGATGGAGGAAGCGATAGGCAGATACATGGAGAGACACCCGTCAAAGGACAGGAAATGAAAGGAGACCGTATGGAAAAAGGATTAAAGGGATACAGGCCGCTTCTGCTTCTGCTCCTGTGCGGCGGAATGACCTTGAAGGCTGCCGCACAGGCGGCGATTACCGACCCTCTCAACACCGCCCAGAGCACACTGACCGCGGGAAATACCGCAGCAACGGTGAAACAGGTGACGGAATCGGTGAACAGGCTCCAGACCGCCCTGGACTATGTCCAGAAGGTGTCCGCCACCGTCAGACGCGCACGGATGTTCACGGACCTGATAGACCGGCAGAACCGGTTGAACAGCAACTGCCTCAGGACGCTGGAAGAGGCGGAGAAGATGGACATGAAGGGGCTGCCGGGCATCACTTCGGCCGTGCAGGACGTGGTGGCGAACAACGCCGCCATCATCTCCCTGACCGGGGATATACTCAGCAGTGACCTGAAAATGAACGACAGCGAACGGATGGAGCAGCTCGACGGATGTCTTCAGGAAGTCCGTCGCCAGGAGGCTTCACTGGGCACCATCAGACAGATCATGTCACATACGCGTACCATCAGACGGAATTTGGGACTTGTAACGGAATAGGAATATGGCATCAATAACAGAAATATCGGTCGAGCATATCCACAATGCTTATGAAAGTATCCGGGGGAACATCGCCGTGGAAGCCTTCTATGCGGTAGTGACGGGATTCATGGCTGTCACGCTCATCCACCGTCTGTATACGGTATACCGGGAGGTACAGTCCAACGAGGACGGCACGCCCACCATGAAGGATTACATGAACCTGGTGTGGCAGTATGTATTCTGCATAGCCGCCGTCGCACTGTTCCCCGTGCTGCTGGAAGCCCTGGAAACGGTGTTCGGCAAACTGATGGACGATCTGCAGGCCGGATTCGGCGGAAAGGTCTATGATGTGGCCGACCTGTTCCAGAAGCCGATAATCGCACAGTTCGAGAAACAGTTCAGCGATATGTCGGTAATGGACGTTGCCGGCGTGTTGCTCAATCCGATCGGCAGTTCGTTCGATTATCTGCTGGCGTATGTGGCCGGTGTCATAGCCGCCCCTTTCTACATGTACGCGCAGACCCTGTTCATAGTCGGCAGATACATGTTCCTGCTCCTGCTGGAACTTATATCCCCTGTGGCGATAGCCTGTTTCTACAACGAGAGTACCCGGACGTATTTCTATACGTGGTGCAAGAACCTGCTGGTCTGTTATCTGATGGTACCGGCCTTCATCCTTGCCAGCAAGTTTTCGGACGCCATCGTCTGCGAGTATGTCATGAACACCTCGTGGAATGTCGTCCTGCAGGTGTTGTTCTCCCTTGCGTTGAAACTGTCCCTGCTGGCGATTGTGAGAGGCAGGATCCATAACCTTTTTTAAAACAACGGAAGAATATGAAAATGGATATAAAGAATATGGTGAGGGACTTCGCCTCACTGGGAGAGGCCAAGAAGCGGTCCTCCGTCTATGTCAAGGCGGTCAGCCTGTTGTGTGCGGCCATCGTCGCCCTGGTGCTGTTCTTCATGAACATGACCGTCCGCGGAGTGACGGACAGGATCCTTGTCGTGAATACCGGCGGAGAGTTCCTGCAATTGAAGTCCATGGAAACGGACAAGTTATACGAGACCCTGTTGAAGGCCCACTGCAACGCGGTGGCCTATTATGTAAACTCTTTCGACAGGATGAGCATCTCCGGAAACCAGGCGCAGGCCGTGTTTCTGGTGGAGAAATCCGAGCTGAACGCCATCTGGAACAAATACCTGAACGACCGCGCCTATGCCGACGCGGCGGACAGGGGTGTCATCTACAAGTGCGTGTTTGAGAAGCTGCACAGGGTCGGGATACGTGATGACGGTTACAACGTGCTGTTCACCTCCATCCTGTCCATCCATGATGCCGGCGGGGTCAAACGTATAAGGATATACAGCCGGGGCGACGCCATACGCACCACCCCGTCCTATCCGGAGAATGTGACAGGCTTCTTCTTCCGGAACTATACACAGGAATACGAGCTGTTGGATACCTCGGATGGAAACAAAGAAAGGAATTGAATAAAACAGAAGAACATGAAGAAGACTCAAGTAATCATTGTCAGCGTGTTCGGGTTACTTGTCCTTCTTGTCATCTGGACAATCTCCGCGATGAAAGGAAAGGAAGAGAATCAGAACACCGTCCGTCTTAGCACGGACAACAAGGATGTGACCATTACGGATGTGAAGGCCCAGCTCGAGCGTACCCCCCTGCGCAAGCAGGCGGAGGGACAGGGCGGGGACAATCCGGTGGACATAGAGCGTATGCGTCAACTCATCATCAACAGTGAGATGCCGCCGGAAGAGGAATACGGGCGGAAGGCGGATACCGCCTCCTATATCCTTCCCACACAAGAGAACCTGGACAGTATCACCCGTGAACTGCGGAAGAAGAAAAAAAGGAAACAGGAGAAAAAGAAGGTGGAGAAGAAGGAAGAGACAAAGGAAGCCCCTGAGGCAAGGACAAGATTCAACACGGTCGCCTTGCACAAGAGCAGCAGGCGGAACGCCATCCGCGCGTACGTGCATTCCGACCAGGTCGTGATGGCCGGATCCACGCTGAAGATGCGTCTGGGTGAGGACTGTCTCACCGATGACGGCCGTCGGGTGAGGAAGGACTCGCCGGTGTACGGGGAAGTGAGGAAGATAGACGGCGAAAGGGTCATTGTGGAGATCAGGACAGTCAATGTGGCCGGGAACATACTTCCGTTTAAAAAAGAAGTATATTCTTCAGACGCAATGGAAGGTATCTATGTACCGGGGAACGCAAAGGCGGAAATCAACAAGGATGCCACGGCCGGGGCGGTGGACGGGACAAATCCGCAGATAACCGGAGGCCTGGACATGGGCAGCCAGCTTATTGCCGGAGGCGTGAACGGTGTGGTGAACGCCACCAAGCAGGCCGCAAGCAAGAATATCAAGAAAGTGAAGGTCACCATCAAGACCAACTATGCCGTGTTTCTGATGGAGAAAAAAGAACCGGGGGAAAGCTGACCGGAAACGGCATATTGAAACATTAAAATAGTGTGTATTCACGCCACGAACAGTCAGGGCAAAGAAGTGATGAAAAGGCATCTGTGAATGAGAAGCAAAAGTCCCGGATAATGGTCCGGAACCTGAAAAGTAAACAATAAATAAAAACAAAAATTATACAATGGAAACCATACAGGAAATCCATCACGAATCAAATTCTAAAGCCGGATGCAAAGATAAACATCAAACTATTAAAATATAATTTATCAAGATATGAAACAAAACAGAATTTACATCACAGGAATACTTCTCCTGTTTGCTTTTTTATCAGGAAGAGCCCAGCAGCCCCGTATTGACGAGCTGGAGTGCAGAAACCTGAAGATCGGTTATGAGAAGACGCTCCATATGATATTCCCCACTCCCGTGAAATACCTGAACATGGGGGATGAGAACATCATAGGGGAAGTCATACAGGTATGTCCATCCGTCATCCGGCTGAAATCAACGGTAAGGGATTTCAAAGGAGAGACCAACCTGTCGGTTGTTACGGAGGACAGCAGGTATTACACCTATTGCATATCCTTCGACGAGGGAGCGCAGGCTGTCTACAAGGAGGGCGGTACCATGCCGGAAACGGCGGTTCTTCCGGTTTCTGACGAGAAACTGACCCATGTGATCTATCCGGAAAAAATCGTGTATGTGGATTTCGGAAACACCACCGTACAGGTGGAGAAAGCGGAGAATGTGAACAATATTGTCGCACTCAGGGCCGTGTCGCCGTTTGCCCTGCAGACCAACCTTACCGCCATCACCGAAAGCGGCAGGTTCTATACGTTTGACCTGCGGTATGCGCCCGGATGTGAGAGATTTTCCTTCATTGTGGACAAACAGGACACCAAAAAGAAGCAGGTGGCCATACTGGAGGGAAGAGAGCGGAATACCCGGCAGAAAGCACTGCTTGAAAAAGAGATATTCACGGAGGCCGAAGCTGCTGACCAATATCAGGGACGAGGTGGCCGGCATGAGATTCTGCGTGACCAATATCTTTGTGGACAATGATATCCTGCTGTTCCGCTTCGGGCTGCACAACCGTTCCCAGATCGGCTATACCATAGACTTCATCCGTTTTTATATACAGGATGCGAAAAAACGGAAAAGACCGCCGTCCAGCAGCTGGAGCAGCAGCCCCTCTTCTCTTTCAACCGTCCGGAGGAGGTGGCTGCGCTTTCCTCATGTGACTTTACGGTCGCCCTTCCGAAATTCACCATACCGGACAAGAAGGTGCTCATCATAGAGATACAGGAGAGAAACGGGGGAAGACATTTCTATTACAAATTGAAGAACAAACAGCTGATCAATGCGGAGATACTGTTCCCGGAGATTGTAGGAAAACCATAAAGGATACCACATGATAACGAAACTAGTTCTGTTCCTATGCCTCTTCTGTCCGGTACCTGATAAGGAAAGGGCCATATTGGAGGACGCACTCTCCCGGTGTTCCAGTCTTGAGCACATCGGGGAGATCATGGACATCGTGGAGAGGCATCATCTGGAATACAGGATACCGGTACATCCCCCTGTACACCGGTTCCACCGTATCAGTTCCGCCTACGGATGGAGGAGCGACCCGGTTACCGGACAGCGCAGGTTCCATTCAGGAGTGGATATTGCGGCGGAACTTGCATCGACCGTGCATGCCGCAGCTGATGGAAAGGTCATATACTCAGGAAGAAAGGGAGGATATGGATACTGTGTGATGATACGCCATGCCTATGGTTTTGTGACCCTGTACGGGCACTTGTCCGCCTGTTATGTTCCGGAAGGTGAAGAGGTCAGGAGTGGCAAAGTGATCGGATTCATCGGAGTCAAGCGGAAAAAGCACGGGAAACCATCTGCATTATGAGGTGAGAAAGTACGGAAGGCCGGTCAGGCCATACATCAGAAAAAGAAGAGGATTATGAGAATACTGGACTACATGGAAAGATTACAGACACTGACCCGTCTGCTGAAAAAAGAACATACAGGAAGTCTTACGCAAATGGCCAGGAATATGGGAGTGCATCGTCTTACCGTCTATAATTACATGAATGAGCTCCGGGCCATGGGGGCTGAGATAGAATATGACAAAA
>ENA-OQIJ01000195-OQIJ01000195.1-human-gut-metagenome-genome-assembly--contig:-NODE-195-length-17926-cov-7.070453_pt1 | contig 17926 bp, 15 predicted proteins | sample MGYA00242582_ERZ504747 | MGnify/ENA primary metagenome ERZ504747 (study PRJEB26092, sample SAMD00036435) | human gut metagenome | host: Homo sapiens | study: EMG produced TPA metagenomics assembly of...
AGTTCGCTGAAAGGTCTGTTTTGGGGAAGGGTTTCCGTGTTCTGTTTTTTGCCCAAAACGCATACCGGTTTTGGAGCCGTTTCGTTTGAAAGCGCATACGGATTATAAACGGAAACCCGTGCACAAACCCGCTTGTTATAAGGGTTTGGAGAGAAAATTTCATACCGGAAAACAGTGAGAAGTGTATACCACAAACAGGGTGAAGAGAACGTGGGGTAATTCGGGCTGTTTGGAGCGGTGCGTCGGGAGGTAAAATTTATACCAAAAATGCCCGGCCGCGAACTGTTTTGGAAGCAGTTGTAGCTGGGCGTTTTCAGGGTGGGTTCTAGCTGGAAATGCTCAATGGAACGGAAGAAATCATTCTGACCGGGTGATTCCTTTAAGAGTTCAGAGAGAGGTTCTATCAAACTCTCAAAAATAGCCTGTTGATTTGGGCGGCTGTGTGCTAGAATAGTATCCATAAAACAAGGCAGGGCAGTTTGTAATTTACTGCCCGCAGAGAAAACCCGAAAAGAACACGGTGGTTCTTTTCAGGGAGGAGAAGCAAGATGAAGAACGAAACAACCGCCGTCACCAGCCCGGCGGAACGGAACAATGCACAAAAGCAAAACGTGCCTTCCATCGAGCAGTGGATGAAGGAGGCAAAGCAGCAGCCCGATGCTGACCAGTGCGGGATGTATCTGTTTCACAACGGGGTGGTACGGGGCACTGCCAAAGCACAGGTGCGCCATGGCGAGAACTCGCCGCGGGTGACGGGAATGCAGTTTTCCTTTGATCAGAAGAAGGTGGATGCAGCGGTGCAACGCATCAAAAAGATGCCGGGCATCTTCCATGTGCGGGCATGGCTGAACAGCGGAACGATGCAGGTGGGCGACGACCTGATGCTGCTTCTGGTGGGCGGCGATATCCGCCCCCATGTGGTGGATGCCCTGCAGGCCCTTCTGGACGAGCTGAAATCCATCTGCGTGAAGGAACAGGAGCATTACGAATAAGAAGTTCTCTAAAAATCAAAGAAACGCGGCAGCAAGGCCTTTTTCGGAAGGCTTTGCTGCCGCGTTCTTTTACAGGGCTAACATTTGGTTTAAGAATGAAAAGTGATGACCCAGTTACCCCACCAGCTGAAGCAGCCAGTAGGCCAGCGGAATGGTCACGATGGAACAGACTGTCGTAACGAAGATGCCGCCCATGGCGTAATCGCCTTCTGTACCGGAGGCCTTTGCCATCATGACCAGAGAGGACATGGCGGGCATGGCTGCCAGCAGGGAAACCGTCAGGTGGATGCTCTCGTCAATGGGAAGCAGACTGGTCGCCAGATAGAAGAGGACCGAAAACGCGACCATCTTTACCAGCACGATCCCATAGAATTCCTTTACCCGCAGATAGCTCCGGATATCCATGCAGGCAAATACGCCGCCCAGATAGATCATGGCCATGGGGGTGGCTGTGGCGCCGATCTTGCTCAGCGCGGTATTCAGAAGTTGCGGCAGGGGGATACCGGTTACCACCAGCAGCACCGAAGCGACAATGGCCACGGTGCAGGGGTTGATCATCTTTTTCAGCTGGAACGTACCCTTTTCACCGGACCCGGTCAGCTGAACGCCCAGCGTCCAGAGAACCAGCTGATCCACAATGGTGAATACCGAGATGTACAGCATACCCTGTTCCGGAAAGATGCTGGAAACAATGGGGATGCCCATAAAACCCACATTGCCGAACATACTCAGCGCCCGGTATACCTGAGCCCGGCTGCCCTGCAGATGAAACAGGCGAGCCAAACCCTTGCCCAGGAAGAAGGTGCAGAAATAGAACACCACTGCCAGCCCCAGCACCGGCAGCGAGCGAATCAGCGCAGCCCGATCCACACCGCTTACTGTGTTGATAAAGATCATGACCGGCAGACCCAGTTTCAATACAAAGCGGGACAAAGTTTCCAGTGTAGTGGCATTGAATACCTTTGTTTTAACCAGAAAAACGCCCACGATGATATAAATGACGAACAGACCGATCTGTTCAAAAATGATTGTAAGAATGTCCATGAATGATTCTCTGCCTTTGTTGCTGGATTATTTCAGACCCTTGTGCGGGCAGCAGTATTCCCACTGCTCCTCGCCGGTTTTGCGAATGGTCAGATCGCACACCACGTTCTGCGAGGGGTCCGGATGACCTTTCCACAACTGGTACAGCTGGGGCAGAAATTTGGGCTACCGGCTGGCCGCGTACTCCGCGTGATCCGTGGTGCTGGGAGGCTGCAGTCTGGCATGAGGATCTTTGGCAAGAATTTCTTTCACAAAATGAGGCGGTTCAGACACCGTGGTGCTTGCCACTGCTGCGGTGATGTGGCTACAGCCACCCTCACAGTCCTGCCACATGTGCACGGTCATGTCCACAAATTCGTCTTTGTCGTTGAACACACCCTCCACGAGGACATGGCTCAGCGCATAGGTGAAGGGAAAGTACTCCAGTCCCAGACGGTGGATCTCTATGCCTTCGCCGCCGAACACCGGGCTGCCTTTGCCCACAAATTCGGAGATCATGTGCACGGAGTTGCCGAACCCATACTCTCAGGGAGCTTTTACCCAGCTGAACCGTTTGTGGGAACCGGGGGCCCAGAGGTAATACCCCTTTTCCATGTTGGCCCAGAACCAGTCCAGCATCTTTGCGCTCACGCCGGGAAGAAAATGCTGCGTCTGGGACTGCAGCACCCACTCCTTCTCCTGCGCCATAGCGTTCAGCTCCAGTGGGGGATATTCTGGCTGGGGGCGGCTCAGCCGCTCATAGGGTAAAATATCGATTTCGGTGTTTTACCGGGCGGGCATATAGGTCTGCCCGGCGGTTGCCTGATAGTCTGTCATGGTCCTTCCTTTCTCGTTACAGATGATACCCGATGTTATCCAGCATACAATCGGTAAACCGGATCAGCTCTGCCTGTTCCTCTGCCGAAAGACCAGCGCAGAGAGTTTTTGTGATTGCTTCGTCCACCTGTGCCAGTTCCAGATACAAATTCCGGGAACGCTCGGTGCAGCTGATCTTTTTATACCGGCGGTCGATGGTACTGGTGGTACAGGTCACAAAGTCTTTTTTCTCCAGCCGTTTGATCATCTCGGTCATGGTTGGATGAGTTACCTGTTCGGCCTGTTCCAGATCACGCTGATTTACTTCTTTTGTACCGAATGCTTCCAGACGGCTCAACTCACCAAGGACCCGCAGCTGTACAGCCGTGAGCCCCAGCTGGTCCGCTTTTTTGTTGAGGTGCTGCTTGAATGCCCGGTCAATGATGGCAAAGCGTCTGCCCAATGAGATGTATTCCGCCATATGCTCTCCTCCTAATAGGTAGTACACTACTTATTTTATCCCTGTTTTAGTAATTCTCAATGGGTGCGGCTGACGGGAAAATGAGGCAAAATACCGCATAGCATCAATGGCGTACGGGGTGTGGTTTTCGCAGAAAAAGGGCTATTGCTTCACGAAAGTGAAGCAATAGCCCTTGGCATATAAAATGGATGTGTATCGGAAGTTTCGCGATCAATATTTCGCTGCCTTTTATTGCGGCGCTTTGCCGGAGGAATGACGTACCATCAGGCGGGCATGCAGCAGCAGCGTGCTGATGGGCACATCCGCCAATAGACTGGACAGCGCATAGAAGGCGCTTTTGCCCAGCTGGGTCCGGTCCTGCCGGATGGTGGTCATGGTGGGCTGGGTATAGGCGCAGAGGGGCAGATCGTCAAAGCCGATGATGCTCAGATCTTCGGGAATCCGCAGGCCCATCTCCTGACAGTGGATCATCACCGTGTGGGCCAGCAGGTCGTGGCTGCATACAATGGCGGTCACCTTCTGCTCCAGCAGGGCAGGCAGGTGCTTTTGCAGGCACTCGGAAAAATAATAATCGCTGCCCGCCAGGCTGTGGTCGTCCGGCAGGTTGTGCTTGCGCAGTGCATGGAAAAAGGCGCTGTAGCGCTGCTGGTTCACATAGGAACCCAGCCCACCGCTCAGATAACCGATCCGCCGGTGCCCCTGCTCCTTCAGATGAGCCACAGCCAGGTCCATGCCTTCGCTGTTGTCCACGCCCACATAGCAGGTGGAAGGGTTGGCCCGTATATAGTTATCCAGCAATACGGCAGGAGTATGGCTAGTTTGCAGCTGATGCAGCCAGGGGTCCGCCAGCGAAAGGCCCAGGAAAAAGGCCGCCACGTAGTTGTTTTGCAGCATGTATTCGTCGTAGGAAATGCTTTTCTGGATCTGTTCGTCCAGCGGTACCACGCACACCACAAAGCCCGCAGGCTCGGCCACCTTGCGAAAGCCGGTCACAATGTCGTAGCCGAAGTCTGAGGGCTCCTCGCAGGTCATGTTTTCAATAAAAAAGCACAGCTGTTTCGCGCCCCGTTTGCGCATGGAGCGGGAGTATCCCAATTCCACCGCGGTTTCCAGAACGGCTTTTCGCAATGTTTCGCTCACATCCGGCGCTCCGTTCAGCGCCTTGGAAACCGTCCCTTTGGAGATGTTCAATTTGTTGGCAATATCTTCGATTCTGGCCATGAAGCTCCTCGTTTTTTCAAAAAGAAGAAAAGATTCCTTTGCTTTGTATCCATTATAACGGCTTTTGGGCGGAAAATCAATGTGCAGGGCGGCGAAAGCAATTGATAAGACCAATGAAAAGAAGTTTCGTAAAGTTTTGAATTGCTGCTGTGGAAAGTGACGAAAGTAACTGGAAATCCTTGTGCATTAGGCAGAAAATGGCGGAATAGCCCCAGAAACCTTGACGGCGAAGGAGGAAGGGGAGTATAGTGATTACGGCGAAACTTTACGAAATAAATTGAAGGAGGAACAAGCAAATGCAGGGGAAATTCGCGCGGGCGGCAGCGGCGCTGTGTGCGGGGGCATTGCTTCTGACCGGCTGCGGCGGCACCGAAAACGCGCAGCAGACGAAAGAAAAGGTTCGACTGATGGTGTGGTCCCCTTCGGAGGACCAGTCCCAGTCCAGTGGGCAGTGGCTGCAGACCTGCTGCGAGCGGTTTGCTGAGATGCACCCGGAATGGGACATCACCTTTGTATACGGTGTAGCAGACGAGGCTTCGGCAGCCACAGCGGTGGCGCAGGACCCGGAGGCAAGCGCAGATGTGTTCCTGTATGCCAACGATACTCTGACCACCATGACCGACGCGAAGGCGCTGGCCAAATTTGGCGGCAAGTACGCCGACGAGCTGAAGGCGACCAACAGCGAAACTTTGCTGGATTCCCTTACACTGGACGGCTACATCTACGGGGTGCCCTTCACCACCAACACCTGGTACATGTATTACGACAAACGGGTGTTCAGTGAAGAGGATGTGAAGAGCCTGGATGCCATGCTGGAAAAGGGAGTTGTATCGTTCCCATTTGTAAACTCCTGGTATCTGCCCGCCTTCTATTTCGGCAACGGCTGCACCCTCTTCGGTGACGGTACTCAGGAAGAGCTGGGCGCGGACTTCGGCGGAGAAAACGCCGTGGAGGTGACCGAGTATCTGGTGGATCTGGCGGCAAATCCCAACTTCAAGATTGACCAGGACGGCAGCGGTCTTGCTGGCCTGCGGGACGGCAGCATCCACGCTATCTTCTCCGGCTCCTGGGATGCCGCCGCGGTGCGGGAGATTCTGGGAGAGAACATGGGTGTGGCGGCTCTGCCCACCTACACGCTGAACGGGGAGGAAAAGCAGATGTACGCCTACGCCGGTTCCAAGGCCATCGGCGTGAACACCTCCACCGATTACATGGTGCAGGCAGTGGAGCTGGCCATGTATCTGGGTTCCGCCGAAGCGCAGCAGCTCCATTACGAGCTGCGCGGCGTGATTCCCTGCAATACCGAGCTGAACGAGGACCCGGCCATTGCGGCGGATGAAGTGGTTCGGGCCCAGAACGACACCTTCGACCGTACCTCCAAGCTGCAGCCCTTCGTGGCCCAGATGAACAACTGCTGGACGCCGGTGGAAAACATGGGCAAGGCGATCCGCAACGGCACGGTGACCAAGGAAAACGCCGCCGAACAGACCAAGGCGATGAACGACGCCATGAACAGCGACGGAATCTGAGAAAGGTGTGAGGTGTGACGATGAAACGGTTCAATTCCAAGCAGGCGGAAGGGTATACTCCCTATACCTGCATTCAGGCCCTGCGACAGGGCAGCGCGGTGACCCGGCTGTCCGCGCTGGTGCTGGGCCTCGGTAATATGCTGAACGGGCAGCTCATTAAGGGCCTGCTGTTTCTGGCCGGAGAGCTGGCGTACATATTCTTCATGATCCGCTACGGATTCCATAATCTGGTCATGCTGGTGACTCTGGGTTCGGTGGAGCAGCAGGAGATCTGGGACGAAGCCAATCAGGTGTTCCTTTATACCAAAGGTGACCAGTCGGTGCTGCTGCTGTTGTATGGCGTGGCCACCATCCTGCTCACGGTGATCGCCTTCTGGGGCTGGCGCGGTGCGCTGCGCAGTGCCTACAAGGCGGAATGCCTGAAAAAAGAGGGCCGCCATGTGAACGGCTTCCGGGAGGATCTGGCCAGCCTGCTGGATGAAAACCTCTACCGGCTGCTGATGACCCCGCCCATGTTCTTCATCACGGCGCTTACCATCCTGCCGCTGGCCTTCATGATCTGCATGGCCTTCACCAACTACAGCCGGATTGACAACCATCTGGTACTCTTCGATTGGGTGGGCCTGGAAAACTTCGCGGCTTTGTTTGATTCCAGCAGTGTGCTGGGCAGCACCTTCTGGTCGGTGCTGGTCTGGACGCTGGTCTGGGCGGTGTTCGCCACCTTCACCAACTATATTTTCGGTATGCTGCTGGCCCTGCTCATCAACCGGAAGGATACTCGAGCCAAGGGCTTCTGGCGGTTCTGCTTCGTGCTTTCCAGCGCGGTGCCCATGTTCGTTTCGCTGCTGATTATGCGAACCATGCTTCAGCCCAACGGCGCAGTGAACGTGCTGCTGCGCAACCTGGGGCTGATCGCCCCGGACGCCAGCCTGCCTTTCTTCACCGACCCTACCTGGGCCAGAGTGACTGTGATCGTGATCAACATCTGGGTGGGCGTGCCCTATACCCTGATGCAGCTCACCGGAATTCTGCAGAACATTCCCGGCGATTTGTACGAGGCCGCCAAGGTGGACGGCGCGGGCCCGGTGCGTACCTTCTTCAGCATCACGCTGCCCTACATGCTGTATGTGACCACTCCTTATCTGATTGCAACCTTTACAGGCAACGTGAACAACTTCAACGTGATTTATCTGCTCTCCGGCGGTGACCCCATCACCAATCTGTCCTCCACGGCGGGCAGCACCGATCTGCTGGTGACCTGGCTGTACAAGCTGACCATCGACAAGCAGTATTACAACGTGGGTGCGGTCGTGGGCATTCTGACCTTTATCATCCTGTCGGTGGGCGCACTGTTTACCTACCGGCGCAGCAAGTCCTACAAAGAGGAAGGTGGATTTTAAGCAATGAAACGGTATAAAAGCGCAAAGGCCGCCCGGCGGCGCACCAATATCCTGGTCCACACATTGCTGGCCGTACTGGCCGCCATCTGGGTATTCCCGGTGCTGTGGGTCATCATGACCAGCTTCCGGGGCGAGAAGGGGTCCTATGTGTCCACTTTCTTCCCCCAGACCCTGACGCTGGACAACTACACCCGCCTGTTCACCGACACGGCAGTGCTGAACTTCCCCCAGATGTTCATGAATACCCTGATCATTGCGGTATGCTCCTGCCTGCTGTCCAGCTTCTATGTGCTGTCGGCCTCCTATTGCCTGTCCCGTATGCGGTTCAAGATGCGCAAGCCCTACATGAATATGTCCATGGTGTTGGGGCTGTTCCCGGGCTTCATGTCCATGGTGGCGGTGTACTTTATTTTGAAGGCGGTGGGCCTGACCGAAGGCTCCCTGATCCGCCTGGCGCTGATTCTGTGCTACTCCGGCGGCGCGGCGCTGGCCTTCCAGATTGCCAAGGGCTTTTTCGATACCACTCCCTATGCGGTGGATGAGGCTGCGCTCATCGACGGCTGCACCCGCTGGCAGATCTTCACAAAGATCACCCTGCCCCTGAGCAAGCCGGTGATCGTGTACACCCTGCTCACCTCCTTCATCAGCCCCTGGGTGGACTTCATCTTTGCCAAGGTGATCTGCCGGGCCAACTCCGACCAGTACACCGTGGCCATCGGCCTGTGGAAGATGCTGGAGAAGGAATACATCGACAGCTGGTACACCAGCTTTGCAGCGGGCGCAGTGCTCATTTCGATTCCCATTGCGCTGCTGTTCCTGAAGCTACAGAAATATTATGTGGACGGTATGGCCGGTGCAGTCAAGGGCTGACGGCAGTTCGTGACCGGAAAGGAATGCAGAGGAATGGATTTTAACAGCAAAGCGTTTGCGCGCAGGTTCCACTACGAGGGCAATGATCTGGGCGCCCGGCTTACCGAAGCGGGCACCGAGTTCCGCCTGTGGGCTCCCACCGCCGAAACGGTGCAGCTGCGGCTGTTCCGGTCCGGCCATGAGAGAGAGGCCTTTGAGACGCTGGCTCTGGACCGGAGCGAAAAGGGCGTGTGGTTTGCCGGTATTAATCAGCGGCTGGATGGCGTGTATTACGACTATCTGGTCACAGCGGCGGGGAACACCCGCCGCACCGCCGACCCCTATGCCCGGGCCTGCGGTCTGAATGGCCAGCGCAGCATGGTGGTGGATCTTGCCGCCACCGACCCGGAGGGCTGGCAGGAGGACAAAGCCCCTGCCCGCCAGCTGGAGGACATTGTCTATGAAGTGCATGTGCGGGAATTTTCCTGGGCGCAAAGCGGCGGTTTCCCGGAGCACTGGCGGGGCAAATACAAAGCCTTCTGCTGCGCGGACACCACCCTGTTCGACCGGGGCATCCAGCCCACCGGCCTTGCATATCTGCGGCAGCTGGGTGTGACCCATGTACAGCTGATGCCGGTGTACGATTACGGCTCGGTGGATGAAGCCCACCCGGACGACAGCTTCAACTGGGGCTACGATCCGGTAAACTACAACGTGCCGGAGGGTTCCTATTCCACCGACCCGACCCGGGGCGAGGTGCGCATCCGGGAATTGAAAGAGCTGGTGCAGTCGCTGCACCGGCAGGGCTTCCGGGTGATCATGGATGTGGTGTACAACCACACCTACCACCAGGACTCCTGGCTGGAACGCACGGTGCCCGGTTACTACTACCGCACCTGGACGGACGGCAGTTGGAGCAACGGCTCCGGATGCGGCAACGATGTGGCCAGCGAACGCTCCATGTGCGCAAAATACATTCTGGACTCGGTGCTCTACTGGGCCGAAGAATACCATATGGACGGCTTCCGCTTTGACCTGATGGGCCTTCTGGATACCGACCTGATGGAACGTATCCGCGCCGCGCTGGACGAGCGCTTCGGCCGGGGCGAAAAGCTGGTGTTCGGCGAGCCCTGGGCCGCCGGTCCCACCGCCCGGAAACGGGGCGTTCGGCTGGCAGACAAAAAGGCCCTTGCCGGGCTGGACCCGGAGATTGGAGCCTTCTGCGACGGCGTGCGCGACGCGGTGAAGGGGCCGGTGATGTATCGGGAGAAACCGGGCTTTGTGAACGGCGGCAGCGGTTTTGAGAAGAGAATCCTGCACAGCATCACCGCCTGGTGTGGGCAGGCGCGGAACTTCCGTGCGGCAGCGCCCTCCCAGGTCATCACCTATCTTTCCTCCCACGACGACATGACCCTGTGGGATAAGCTGGTGGTCACCATGGACCCGCAGCAGAACTTCGACGCTCCGGCCCCGCAGGTGATGCGGGCCAGCCGGTTGGCGGCGGCCATCTACATGACCTGTCAGGGGCGGCTGTTCCTGCTTTCCGGCGAGGAATTCGGCCGCACCAAGCAGGGGGAGGATAATACCCACAAAGCGCCCATCGAACTCAACCGGCTGGACTGGGAGCGGGCCTGGCAAAACCGGGAGCTGGTGGAATACTATCAGGGACTGATCGCCCTGCGCAAGCAGCTGCCCGCCTTGTGCGACAAGACCGAACAGGCCGGTAAGCGGCTGCTGCATTCCCAGGTGCCAGCAGCCCGCTGTGTGACGGCTCTGCTGGGAAACGGCGGACGCTGGAGCAAGCTTCTGCTGGCCTACAATGCTTCTTCCCGTCCGGTGGAGCTGGAACTGGAAGAGGGCGAGTGGGAGCTGCTGGCGGACGAGCGCAGCAGCTTCTGGTGGCAGGAGCACCCCGCCGTAACCGGCGCACAGGTGCAGCCCATGGCCGCGATGATCCTGGGCAAACGATAACAACAATTATTAGAGGGGAAACCAATGCGGTTTATATATGGAAAACAGGATTTTCGCAGTCAGGAGCGCGGGCAGGAAAGCTGCTGGCTGGTGACCAACAGCCTGGGCGGCTTTTCCTCCCAGACCATCACCGGCGCAGCCGCCCGCAACGACCACGCAGTGCTGATGGCCTGCACCCAGGCGCCCAACCATCGCTGGAACCTGATTCACCGGTTGGAAGAGGTTCTGGAAACGGAGGACGGGACGGAGCATCTGTCCAGCCAGCAGTTCCGGGGCCTTCCGGCGGAGGATGGCTGGAAGCATCTGTGCAGCATGGAGGTGGACGGTCTGCCCCATTGGTGGTATCAGCTGAACGGCGTGCGTGTGGAAAAGGAGCTGGCGCTGGACTGGGAGCGCAACACCCTTGCGGTGCGTTACCGCATCGGCAACGAATCCGGTGCAGACTGCACGCTCACCGTTATCCCCTGGATGCAGTTTGTGCCCAAGGGCAAGGACCTGAGCGCCCGGCAGCAGTTTGTCTTCCGGGAGGGCGCAGTGGAATCCGCCGGGCTGCGGCTGCACATCAACACCAATGGCCGGTTGCAGGAAACACCCCTGCGCCGACAGACGCTCTGGTATGCCTACGATGCCTGCGATGGTCGCCGGGCCGCCGGGCACACCGCATCGAATGTACAGATTTCCATTGCCGTTCCGGCAGGGGCGGAGAAAACGCTGGACATGGTGTTCTCACTGGAACAGGAGCGGCCCGCCGCGGGCAGGGTGTTGCAGAACGCGAAAAAGCGGTTGCGGGCGCTGGAACAGCAGAGCGGCTTCCGCCACCCGGCGGCCCGCCAGCTGGCGATGAGCGCCGACGCCTTCATCACCCAACGGGCCTCCACCGGGGCAAAAACGATTCTGGCGGGCTACCCCTTCTTTGAGGACTGGGGGCGGGACACCATGATCGCCCTGCCCGGCTGCACCCTGGCTACCGGCCGGTACGAGGATGCAAAGAGTATCCTCACCACCTTCCTGGAGCATGAGCGGGGCGGCCTGATGCCGAACCTCTTTCCGGAAGGGGGCAACGAGCCCATGTACAACACGGTGGACGCGGCGCTGCTGTTCATCAACTGCATCTGGCTCTACCGCTCTTACACCGGCGACGAAGCCTTTGTGCAAAAAGCCTGGCCGGTGATGAAGCGGATCATAGAGGGTTACCAAAAGGGCACGGAGTTCGGCATCCACATGGAGCCGGATGGTCTGATCGCCGCCGGGCAGGGGCTGGATCAGGTGACCTGGATGGATGTGCGCATCGGTGACATCCTGCCCACCCCCGCACGGCAAACCGGTGGAAATCAACGCCTACTGGTACAACGCACTGCGGATTATGGAACGGCTGGCCTCCGAGATGGGCGAGGCCGGGCAGAGCTACGGCGAGCTGGCGGAAAAAGTCGGGAAAGCTTTGTGCGCCAGTTCTGGATGGAGGATAAGGGATACTTGAAAGATCTGGTCTCCGGCACAAAGGCCGACGAGCAGATTCGCTGCAACCAGATCTGGGCGGTGTCCATGCCCTTCACCATGCTGGAACCCCGGCAGGAAAAGCTGGTGGTGCAAACGGTGCTTCGGCATCTGTACACGCCGATGGGCCTGCGGACGCTTTCGCCGGAGGATGCGGAATTCCATCCCACCTACGGCGGGCCGCAGCAGCAGCGGGATCTGGCCTACCATCAGGGAACGGTGTGGCCCTTCCCGCTGGGGGCATGGTATCTGGCCTATTTAAAAGTGAACGAATATTCAGCACAGGCAAAACGGCAGGTAAAGCAGCAGCTGGCTGCACTGGAACCGGCGCTCAGAGAGGGGTGCGCCGGTCAGCTGCCGGAAATTTACGACGGGGAAATCCCCACCGCCTCACGGGGCTGCTTTGCCCAGGCGTGGAGCGTGGGCGAACTGTTGCGGGTATACGAAGCCCTGGAACGCCACCAACTGGAACACTGAGAGAAATGAGAGGGAAAGGTATATGGAACAGAGACTGCAGAGCATTCTGAACAAGCACTACGGCAAAAATCTGGACACCGCCACCGATCAGCAGGTCTACACCGCGCTGATGCTTTACACCAAGGAGCAGCTGGCAGCTATGCCCCGTACCGAGGGCAAGCGTAAGCTGTACTATGTGTCGGCGGAATTTCTGATCGGCAAGCTGCTCAGCAACAACCTGATCAATCTGGGGCTGTTTGATGAGGCAAAAGAGCTGCTGGCAAAGCACGGCCGCGAGCTCACCGTGATCGAGGAAGCGGAGAACGAGCCTTCGCTGGGCAACGGCGGTCTGGGCCGTCTGGCCGCCTGTTTTCTGGATTCCATCGCCACGCTGAATCTGTGCGGCGACGGCGCGGGTCTGAACTACCACGACGGCCTGTTCTACCAGAAGCTGGAGAACAACAAGCAGAAGGAAGAAAAGAACCCTTGGATTACCCCGGAAAGCTGGCTCACCGATACCGGTGTACGCTTCACCGTGCCCTTCGGTGGTTTTTCGCTGCGCTCGGTGATGTACGACGTGGGCGTGCCCGGTTACAACGGCCGGCGCAACAGCCTGCACCTGTTCGATGTGGAGACCGTGGACGAATCCATCATCGGCGACGGCATCACCTTTGATAAGAGCGACATCGCCCGCAACCTGACCCTGTTCCTCTACCCGGACGACAGCGATGAGGCGGGCCGCCTGCTGCGAGTGTACCAGCAGTACTTCCTGGTGAGCAGCACCGCCCAGCTGATTCTGAAGGAAACCCGGGAGCGGGGCGGCAGCATCGAGAAGCTGCATGAATCTGTGGCGGTGCAGATCAATGACACCCATCCCACCATGATTATCCCCGAGCTGATCCGTCTGCTCACCGCCGAGGGCATGAGCATGGACGACGCCATTCGGGAGGTGAGCCTGACCTGCGCCTACACCAACCATACCATTCTGGCCGAGGCGCTGGAAAAGTGGCCCATGGACTTCATGCGCAAGGCAGTGCCCCAGCTGGTGCCCATCATCGAGGAGCTGGACAAGCGGGCAAAGCAGGTGAGCGCCGATCCCCGGGTCGCTATTCTGGACGATCAGGACCGGGTGCACATGGCCCACATCGACATCCACTACGGCTACAGCGTGAACGGTGTGGCCGCGCTGCACACCGAGATTCTGAAGGAATCCGAGCTGCGGCCCTTCTACGAGCTGTACCCGGAAAAGTTCAACAACAAGACCAACGGCATCACCTTCCGCCGCTGGCTGCTCCACTGCAACCAGCCTCTGGCGGCTTTCATCGAGAGCCTGATCGGCCCCGGCTTCAAAAAGGACGCGGCAGAGCTGGAAAAGCTGCTGGCCTTCCAGAACGATGAAGCGGTGCTGCACCAGCTGCGCCGCATCAAGACCGAAAACAAGCAGGCACTGGCCCGTTATCTCAAAGAGACTCAGGGCGTGGAGCTGAACGCCGATTCCATCTTCGACATTCAGGTCAAGCGTCTGCACGAGTACAAGCGTCAGCAGATGAACGCCCTGTACGCCATCTACAAGTATCTGGAGATCAAGGCCGGCAAGCTTCCCGCCCGGCCCATCACCATGATCTTCGGCGCAAAGGCAGCCCCTGCCTACACCATCGCCAAGGATATCATCCACCTGATTCTCTGCCTTTCTCAGCTGATCGAAAGCGACCCGCAGGTCAGCCCCTATCTGAAGGTGGTCATGGTGGAAAACTACAACGTGACCAAGGCGGAAAAGCTGATTCCTGCCTGCGACATCTCCGAGCAGATCAGTTTGGCCTCCAAGGAGGCTTCCGGCACCGGCAACATGAAGTTTATGCTCAACGGCGCGCTTACCTTGGGCACCCGGGATGGCGCAAACGTGGAGATTGCCCAGCTGGTAGGCGAGGAGAACATCTATTCCTTCGGCAAGAGCTCCGAGGAGGTTATCCGCCTGTACGACGAGCAGGCCTATTCCTCTGCTGCTCTCTACGACGGCGATGAGGAGACCGCCCGTCTGGTGGACTTTATCATCGATAAAAAGATGATCCGCATCGGCGATGCGGAGAGCCTGTGCCGCCTGTATAAGGAAATCGTGAGCAAGGACTGGTTCATGACCCTGCTGGACGTGAAGGAATACATCCAGAAGAAGGAAGCGATGCTGGCGGATTACGAGGATGAGCTGGCCTGGAGCCGCAAGACCCTGGTGAACATCGCCAAGGGGGGCTTCTTCTCCTCCGACCGCACCATCGCGGAGTACAATCAGGATATCTGGCATCTGTGAGGATGATTGAATGAAAGAAACAGGAATTCTGCTGGCGGTATCCTCTCTCCCATCCCGCACCGGGGTGGGGGAGCTGGGCCAGCCTGCATATGAGTGGATCGACCTGCTGGCCGGGAATGGGGTGAGCATCTGGCAGATTCTGCCCCTGAACCCCACCGGATACGGCAACTCTCCCTATCAGCCCTATTCCTCCTGCGCGGGGGATGAGCTCTATCTGAGCCTGGAACTGCTGGCGCAGCAGGGCCTTCTGGGCGAGGTGCCGGAATTGGCCGGGGCCAATCCGGGCCGGGTGGAGTATGAAGCGGTGCGCGCCTGGAAGGAGCCGCTGCTGCGCGCTGCCTGCGCCGCCTTCCAGCCGGACGAGGAGTACAACGCCTTTGCCCGGCAGGATTGGGTGCAGAATTACAGCGTGTTCCGGGCCTTCAAAAAGGCAAACGAAAGCCGCTGCTGGCTGGAATGGCCCCAGTGGCAGCGGGACTGGCCCCAGACTCGGCAGGGAGACCTGAGCGAGTTTGCTGAAGAAATTGCCTATCACAGCTTTTTGCAGTATCAGTTTCTGAACCAGTGGAAGGCTGTGCGGGAATATGCCCATCAAAAGGGCGTGCGCATCATGGGCGATGTGCCCTTCTATGTGGGTGTGGACTCGGTGGACGTCTGGGCCGGACGGGAAAACTTCCTGTTGGATGAGGACGGCCGCCCCACCTTCATTGCCGGGGTACCGCCGGATTATTTCAGCGCCACCGGCCAACGGTGGGGCAACCCCATCTACAATTGGGAGAAGATGCAGGAGGATGGCTTTGCCTTCTGGGTGGAGCGCATCGGCTACAATCAGAAGCTGTTCGATATCATCCGCATCGACCACTTCCGGGCCTTCGATACCTACTGGAAGATTCCGTCCAGCTGCCCCACCGCCATTGAAGGTGAGTGGATCGAAGCACCGGGTTATGCGGTGTTGGATACCTTGTATGAAAAGATTCCAGGTCTGGAGCTGGTGGCGGAGGACCTAGGTGATCTGCGCCCGGAGGTTTTACAGCTGCGGGACCATTACCACTTGAAGGGAATGAAGGTGCTGGAATTCGTGCTGGATGCGTCCGGCCGCTATGTGCGGGACACCGGCTCGAACCGGGCCTGCCAGATTCATTACACCGGTACCCACGACAATGCAACCCTGAAGGAATGGTACGAAAGCCTGCCTGTGGCGCACCGGCGAAAGCTGCGCCGCTGGCTGAAGCGGCAGGGCTTCGGCACTGGCAGCGTGGTGGAGCGGCTGAACCGCTGCGTGCTGGCCAGCCCGGCAGACTGGACCATCCTGCCCGTGCAGGATATAATGGAGCTGAACGCCAGTGCCCGCATGAATACCCCCGGCACCGTGGGCTCCCCCAACTGGGAGTGGCGACTGGCTGATTTTGACCGGGCGGCCCGTGCGCTGCGTTCGCTGCGGCCCGCCATCTTACAGCGGAGGAAAGCATAATGAATTTCGCGGCGGTCTTTCACCGGGCTCAGGCCCCTTACAGCTATGCATTGAATCCGGACGAGCTGATTTTGCGTTTGCAGACCGGTCCCGAGGTGGAGCGGGTCTTTCTGCACTGGGGCGACCCCTTCGAGGCGGGCATTCTGGGCGGTGCCGAGCGCTGGCAGGGCCAGCGGCAGGAGATCATCAGCCCACTGCGGCTGGAGCACTGCCTGTGGTGGAATGTTACCATCCGGCCGCCATACAAGCGGTGCCGCTACTATTTTGAGCTGCATCAGGGCGGCGAGGTCTGGGTTCTATGGAGAAGACGGCTTCTGCACCCCGGAGCAAAACAAAAGTGAGGATCGCCCGGCGGCGTTCCATCAGCCCTGGATGAACCCGGCAGACATTCCCGCCCCGCCTCAATGGGTGCGGGACACGGTGTGGTATCAGATTTTCCCGGACCGGTTCTGCCGCAGCGGGGCCAGCAGCTGCCAGACACCATGGCGCACTGGTCCTGTGACCAATGAGGAACGCTTCGGCGGCGATCTGCCAGGCATCTGCGAAAAGCTGGATTATCTGGCCGGCCTGGGCGTGAACGGGCTGTATCTGAACCCCATCTTCGCGGCGGACTCGGTGCACAAATACGATACCCGGGACTACGAAACGGTAGATCCGGATTTCGGCACCAACGAGGACCTTGCCCGCCTGGTGAAATCCGCCCATGAGCGGGGCATCCGGGTGATGCTGGACGCGGTGTTCAACCACTGCGGGGCCAGCTTCGGTCCCTGGCAGGACGTGCTGCAAAAGGGTCCGGCCTCCCGCTACTGGAACTGGTTTATGGTAAACCGCTGGCCCGCCCCGACTCCCGGTCAGGATACCCGGGACAGCCGCTACTATTCCTTTGCCTTTGCTTCCAATATGCCCAAGCTGAACACCAACGAGCCGGAGGTCATCGAGTATGTTTGCGGCCTGTGTGAGCGATGGGTGGGGGAATACGGGGTGGACGCCATCCGCTTCGACGTGGGCAACGAGGTGTCCCACCGCCTTTTGAAGGAGCTTCACCGGCGGTTGCGGGCCATCCGACCGGACGTCTACCTGCTGGGAGAGATCTGGCACGACGCCTCCCCCTGGCTGGAGGGAGACGAGTACGACGCGGTGATGAACTACCCGCTGCAGCAGGCGGTGAAGGGCTTCTTTGCCAACAAAGACAGAACCGCTCGTACATTGGCCTGGGATCTGTACCGCTGCTTGGGCATGTACCGCCGCCAGACCGGGCAGGTGATGTTCAATCTGCTGGATTCCCACGACACCGACCGCCTGTTTACCCGGGCGGGCAATGAGGATGCGTTTTTTCAGCAGCTTGCCATGCTGTTCACCCTGCCGGGCAGCCCTAGCATTTATTACGGTACCGAGATCGGCTTGCCCGGCGGGCACGACCCGGACTGCCGCCGCTGTATGCCCTGGGATCGGCTGGACGAGCCGGAAAACCGGCAGCGCATTCAGCAGATGAAAGAGCTGATCCGGCTGTGGCGAACCCTGCCTGAACTGCGGGAAAGTGGTCTTTGCTTTGCGGAGACTGAAGCGGAGGGCCGGAACGTGTGCTATCGGAGAGGCGACGTGGAGGTGCTGCTCAACTGTGGCGAAACGCCCTGGCAGCTGCCCGGAGAAGGAGAGCCTTTGTCTGCCGGAACCTGCAGGAAAATGCCCTTGCCCCCGGCGGCATCTGCATTCGCCGCATAACCGAATAAAAACAGATGGGAAACCGATGGAAACAATCCGCGCGGTTGATTTGACCTGTATGGCACACTGATCCGTATTCATACCGATGAGGAGGATCTGGAGCGGGTCTGGAAGCCGATGACCTTCTATTACGGATATCATGGGGCCAAGTATGACGTCCGATCAGCTGCGCGGGCCTATCGGGCTGAGGTGCGCGTCG
>ENA-OQIJ01000199-OQIJ01000199.1-human-gut-metagenome-genome-assembly--contig:-NODE-199-length-17831-cov-6.825124_pt1 | contig 17831 bp, 18 predicted proteins | sample MGYA00242582_ERZ504747 | MGnify/ENA primary metagenome ERZ504747 (study PRJEB26092, sample SAMD00036435) | human gut metagenome | host: Homo sapiens | study: EMG produced TPA metagenomics assembly of...
GCCCGATTTTGATGGGAGTGCAAGGAAAAGACCCGCAGGCACCCTTGGTGGTTGTCAAGGGGCTTTGACGCTGCAATCCCGCAAAAGCGGACCTTTTCCGGCGTCGTTTTCTTATGTCACCCCGGCTTTCGGCTGTGGTGTTTTTTATTTCGTTTAAGGCCCGCTCTTTGCCGAAGAGCGGGCCTTTTTCAGAAGCATAAGGAACATTAACTTTTTCACCCTTACAGCGGTTCTGTACGGAAGCGTTTTTCCTTAAGGCGAGTGATGAGCTCACGGAATTTTTCCTGTTCCTGCACCATACACACAAAATAATACGTGGCTTGAAAGTCCCGATCCTCAATGGGAATCACCACCTTATCCACAGCCTGCGTCCGGTGAGAAAAGGCATCTGTAACAAAGCACGGAAACGCCCCCAGCCCTGCAAGGTCCCCAAAGGCATCCCATTCGTTCATGAAAAGGAAATGCGCCTTGGGCAGCTTTTCCCGGCAAACCTGCGCCCAAAATCCGATCTCAGAATAGAGCAGAAGGTTCTGGTTGGCCAGGTCGCTCGCATGAATAACCGGCAGCATTGCCAGAGAGTGCCCCGCAGGCACCAGCAGGCTGAGATGCTCATCCCGGTAAGGGAAGCAAAACAGCGCATCGTCCTCGGGTGGCTTCTGGTGGGTAACCACAATTTGATATTCCCCTTTGTGAAGTCCCTCCAGCAGCGCCTCATCCGTATCCCTCAACTCCGCAGAAACGGTGATTTCACCATATAGTTCCCGCAGCAGTGGCCTCAGATCCTGAATGGGAACCGGCGCACAGGCCCCCAGGCTGATGCTTTGCCGGGAGCGTTCGGCCAGCCTTACCCGCTCGGCCAGCTCCTCTGCTGCAGAAAGAACCTTTCGGGCTTGCTCCACAGCAATCCATCCTGTTTCATTCAGCACAATGCGGTTTTTCTGTCGGACAAAAAGCTTCCCCTGCAATTCTTCTTCCAGCGCCTGCATGGTCCGGCTCAGAGAAGGCTGTGAAAGGTGTAATGCCTCCGCTGCCTTAGAGAGCGTACCGTATTCCGCAAAGGCCACCAGCTGCCGCAGTTGCTCCAATTCCATCCATAACACTCCCCTTTTGCTCCATTATAACAAAGTGTGCCATCCGCAGCAATCCAGTATTCGTTTAGCGAATACTGCTATGTGAAACCAATTCTGTACTTTGATATTCTCTGCCGGTACAATAGGTTTCAGAGCCATTAATTATGTTAAATCCGAATGGAGTGTGTGAAAATGGATTATGTAACCTTGAACAACGGTGTAAAAATGCCTTTAGAGGGATTTGGCGTTTTCCAGGTACCAGACCCGATTCAGTGCGAGCAGGCAGTGCTGGATGCCATTGCCACCGGCTACCGCCTCATTGACACGGCGGCGGCCTATATGAACGAGAAAGCCGTGGGTGCCGCTATCGCCAAGTGCGGCGTTCCCCGTGAGGAGCTGTTCATTACCACCAAACTGTGGGTTCAGGATGCAAGTTATGAGGCGGCAAAAAAAGCCATTCAGACTTCTCTAGACAATCTGGGTCTGGATTATCTGGATCTGTATCTGATCCACCAGCCGGTGGGCGATTACATCGGCGCTTGGCGGGCAATGGAGGAGGCATACCAGAAAGGCCGCCTGCGAGCCATCGGCGTAAGCAATTTCAACGCTGCCCGGTTGCTGGACTTCTGCGAATCCGTAACCGTAAAGCCTGCTGTGGACCAGGTTGAGATTCATCCCTTCTTCCATCAAAAAGAAGCCATGAAGGTCATGGCGGACTATGGGGTGATTCCCGAAGCATGGGGCCCCTTTGCAGAAGGCCAATTCGGGCTTTTCACGAATCCTGTATTGACGGAAATCGGCCGTTCCCACGGCAAAACTGCTGCTCAGGTAGCGCTGCGCTGGAACATTCAGCGAGGTGTTGTGGTCATCCCGAAAACCGTACACAAAAATCGCATGGAGCAAAATTTTGATATCTGGGATTTTGCCTTGACCCCCGAAGAGATGGAACGAATTGACGCTTTGGACACCGGACGCAGTGGCATTGTGGACCATAACAGTCCAGCGTTCATCCGGATGCTTCACAACCTGAAAATTCACGAATGAGCCAAACGGCAGACACAGCATCTCTATTTTTATCCTGGACTACCCTGCAGATACAACAAAAAGGAGCCGAAGTCGTTTGCTTCGGCTCCTTTTTGGACTTCTTATGGAACGATCTGCTTTTCCATTTCGAATTGTCTTGGCCACTTCTTTGAAGCCGAGCCGGCCGAACAATTCCAGAATCGCCCGTTCCCCTGCATCAATATTTTCGCTGTGACTGAACCATAGCGCATAAGCAGGTTTCGTAGAATCGCTTCCAGATCCTCAATGTTTTGGCACCCCATCTGGATGATCCTCCCATCCGCCTTTGCATAAACACAATATGCGGGCGCCACTTCTCGTTTTTACAAATGCCACTCCATATAGTTCCGGATTATGCCGGATAACATCATCCGATTTGCTGCAGGTGCCCCGGCAATCCTCTTTTCGACTCTTCCCTTCGGTACACCAACACACCCGAGATCATTATGTCATAATATTGTACACACCGTCAAGAAATTTGCAGATTACAAGAATCCGTCTGATTGCTGAACAGGGCATTGTATGTCGCCAACGCAGCGGCTGCAATTGTTCTGGTGGGTCTGGAGCCGCTGCTGCATCGCTACTAAACCTAAAAGAAGCCCGCCTGTAAAAACACTAGTGCCCCGGATGAACTTTCCGCCGGGGCACTAGTGTTTTATTTTTCACCTTGCAGACCGAAACAATATGCTTTTCAGCATTCAGGTTTTCGCCCGACTCTTTTTGCGCCAGCGCACAATCACAATGGCTTCCACCGCAGCCACTGCAATGAGAATACCTGCGTCAATTGCAATGAAGGTTCTGACCATGGGGCTGAGGCCGGTACCTGCAGTGCTGCGGGTATAGGCGCCGCTGTTCACCGTGGTGAAGAAGATATTCTTCGCCGCCTGACGCATCGCCTTGACCAGGGTGGCCGAATCCTGGTCGGTCAGCTGATTGGACTCGTGCTGCAGGAAGCCCAGCATCAGATCACCGCCGCCCCGTACCACGTCGTCGGTGAGCTGGTAGCCGTAGGAGCCGTCCCAGTCGGTGAGCACCATGCCCTGGAAGCCCCACTCGCCTCGCAGCACATCGTTGAGCAGGTCGGGATTGGAACCGCAGTAAACATCGCCGATGAAGTTGAAGGAGGTCATCACCGCCATGGGATATCCTGCAGCGGCGCCGCCCATGTCTCGGTTTTCCTTCACGCAGATCTCAAACGGTTTCATGTAGATCTCCCGGATGGCCTGTTCGTCGGAATAGGTCAGCAGGAAGGAGCAGCGGTTGGTTTCCTGATCGTTGAGCACAAAGTGCTTGATGTAAGCGTAGATTCCATTGCTGGTGCCGCCGTTCACCATGGCAGATGCCATGTAGCCGCCCAGAACACCATCCTCGGAATAATACTCGAAATTGCGGCCGCAGAAAGCGTTGCGGTGGGTGTTCATGCCCGGGCCGTACCAGCCCCAGATCTCACAATCGGCAAACTCTGCGCCCAGCGCCTCGCCGGCACGATAGGTGAGTTCGGTGTTCCAGGTCTGGCAGATCAGCACCGCCGTGGGGAACGAGGTTCCGAATACGCCGATGTACCAGTCGTTCAGGCCGGTGCCGCCGTCGGAGTCCATGGTCTGCACCTTGCCCACCGACTTCATGGCCACCGTCTGGAAGCCGCCCAGGTTTACCAGGTTGAACATTTCATCAAAGGTCAGCTGATCCAGCAGTGCATCCCACTGCGGGTCGTCGTAGGCTTTGCCGGTGAAATCCGCCAGAGACAGGCCATTGTCGGCACCGGTAACAGGCATTTCATCCTTCGGATCGTCGTACTGTGTGGGGTCATAATAGGCTACGGATTTTTCCGTGATGCGGGCCAGAGTATCCGCGTCCATGACATAGGCTTCTTCCGCGGGAGCCGCCGTAGCCTGGGCATAGTTGGCAAAGCCGTCCGCACGGGAAAGATAGGTCACATTACCGGCGGAATACTCCTGGAACTGATTGGTGGGTACCGCACTGTCGGACGGGCGGCCGTTTGTGCTGTAATCCACGTCATTCTCCACTGTGAAGGTCACACTGTCCAGCACGGTATGGGAATCCGCCCGAATGGACAGCTCATACTCCCCCGCCTCCAGCACATAGCCGCCATTGGCTGTTTTGATACAGCCGGAATCGTAGGAGGAAAAGTCCTCTTTGTCGATGGTGAAACTGACGGTTTCAGACGCGCCGGGCTCCAGCTGGGCAGTCTTGGCGAACTGCACCAGATTGACCGAAGCCTTTTCAATGCCGCCATTTGTATAAGGCGGTGTGAAGTAAACCTCCACCACGTCCTTGCCGGCCACATTACCGGTATTGGTCACATTGACCGTGAGGGATACGGTATCTCCATTGTCGGAGAAGTCTGTGATTTCCTGCGTAAAGCTGGTGTAACTCAGACCATAGCCGAAGGGATACTGCACCGTAGCGTCATAGTCGATGAGTCCTTCTTCAAACGCCGTTTCGTAGAATTTATACCCCACATAGATGCCTTCCACATAATTGACAAAGCCGATCACACCCTGATACGCAGGGTCCGCTGCTGTCAGAGCCGCACGCAGATCATCCACATTGTTGTAGGTGAAGCTGCCAAAGTTATTGTACCAGGGGGTCTGCTTTACGTCATAGACATAAGTATCCACTGTACGGCCGGAGGGATTCACCGAGCCGTTCAAAATTTCGCCCAGAGCAGACATGCCGCTCTCGCCGGTGCCGGGAGCCAGAATAACAGCGCCAATCTGGGGATACTGCTCCACCCAGCCCAGCTCCATGGTGTTGTTTGCATTGATCACCACCACAACCTTGTCAAAGGAGGAGCAGACCTTTTCGATCATGGCCTCTTCGGTGTTGCTCAGCTCCAGGTAGCTCTCGCCCGGGTCGAAGTCATCATACGCCGTGCTGTTGTTGGTGTAATTGCAGTTGGTGTAGTTGTAGTTTTCGTTGCCGTTTGCCACAGAATCCCGCAAATCATAGGTACCGTGAATGATGGCGTTCATATCGGTGGGGAGGTCCTGCCCTTCGCCGCCGGAACGGGAGATGACGATCATCGCCGTATCTGAGAATTTCTGTGCGTTGGCCATCAGTTCATCGGTATAGTATTCCACCGGCGGTTCCGGCAGCGACCAGTCGGTGTAGGTAACGCTTACCACGTTTCCACCCAGATTACGGGTGGGGCTGTATTCGGTGTACATGTCGATGATTTCCTGGTTATAGGAAATGCCGGCATCGGTCAGCGACTGGAGAATCCCCACCGAAGCGCTGTTGTCGGAGGAGCCGGAACCGGTGCCGCCGAAGATGGGATTGGTGGACGCCCAGCCGAACACGTTCAGATTCGTGGTATTGGTCAGCGGCAGAACACCGTTATTCTCCAGAAGGACCATGCCCTCTTCGCCAACCTCTTTGATCACGGCCTTGCTGTTTGCAATCGACTCCTCGCTCACCTGCGCCCGGGTGTTCATGATGGGCGAAAGGTTGTTGTACAGCGGACCGAAGCACATGATGTTGGCAATGATGGCCACAGCCAGAACCCAGGCAAGGCCCGCACTCCAGCGCACCACATGGCGCGTTCCCTTTTTTACCAGAAAATGTGCCGCCACCATAACCGCAGCAGCCACAGCCAACAGGCCGATGATGGTGTAAATATAGCCGCTGAGCATATTCACATAGGTCTGCACGTCGGTTGTGCTGACACCCATTGATGTAAAAATCGGCGTCAGCAGATCAATCAGCAGTTGAATCATTCAGATTTCCTCCTCGTTTGTCTTTCGCTGTTGCTTTTGCAGCGCCCCGCCGCTGTTTACAGGAACGCACCATTGCAGACCTGGATCACCTGGCCCTTGACGTGGCGACCCATTTTGCTGGCCAGGAACAGGCAGGCATAGGCCTGATCCATGGGGTCACATTCCGGCCCGGGGAAATACACAAAATGCCCGCTATGCTCCAGCATTTTTGCGCCGCCGGGCTGTTCCCCGGCCTTGTTGGCAATGTGCGCAGGGGTCACCGTTGCGCCGGGAGCCACCGCGTTACACCGAATGTTGGTGTCAATCAGGCGCATGGCCACATTTTTGGTCAGCGTGTTCAGCGCCCCCTTGGTGGAGGTATAAGTCGCCCCGCAGAAGGGGCGCTCACCGTTCACAGATGAGATATTGATGATGACGCCATCGTTTTTGGGCATAAAGATTTTCAGGGCCTCGCGGATATAGCGCATGGGGCCGCCCAGGTTTGTGTTCATCACCAGCAGCATCCAGTCATCATCGGTCTCGTCAATCATCTTCTGTTCACCGATTCCCGCGTTGTTGATAAGGATATCCACATCCCCAAACTCGCGCAGGGCGGTCTCAAACACCCGCTGTGTATCCTCGGTAGAGCAGACATCCGCCACTACACCCACCGCACGGCCTCCTTTGGCGCGGATGCCCTGCACCACCTCGTCCAGTTTTTCCTTTCCTCTGGCCGTAAGCACCACCGCGGCGCCCTCCTCGGCAAACAGTTCCGCCATCGTCTGACCCATTCCATAGCTGGCGCCGGTGATAATGGCCACTTTTCCTTTCAGCATTTCCTTTTCCAAAACAACGACCTCCTTCGCTGGTTCCGATCTCTGGTTTCATTATAAAGCGGCGAAAATGCCATATCAAATACTTATATTTAATAAGTTTTCATAGTTGAAAGTTATAGAATTTTCAATTATACTGAAAACAGGAGGTGGTTAACATGGAGCTTCGCGTGCTGCAGTATTTTCTGGCAGTAGCCCGGGAGCAGAGCATTTCCTCTGCTGCGGAATCGCTGCACCTTTCCCAGCCGACCCTTTCCACGCAGCTGAAAGCATTGGAAACCGAACTGGGCAAGCAGCTGCTGATTCGTGGCACCAAAGGTTCCCGCAAGGTGCTTTTGACGGAGGAGGGCATGCTCCTGCGCAAGCGGGCAGAGGAAATTCTGGAGCTGGTGCGAATGACGGAAAGCGAGATTTCCCTGTCCAACGAGGTAATCGCCGGAGACGTATACATCGGCACGGGCGAATCGGACCTGATCCGCATTTTTGCCAGAGCCGCCCGGCGTATACAGGAACGCTACCCGGACATTCACTATCACATCCTCAGCGGAAATGCAGATTTCGTTCAGGAGCATCTGGACCGGGGGCTGATCGACTTCGGTGTGGTTTACAGCCCGGTGGACACCAACGTTTACAGTACCATCAAGATCCCCGTTCACGACACATGGGGTGTTTTGATGCGCAGGGACTCTCCACTGGCTGCAAAAGATGTGATTCAACCGCAGGATCTGCTGGACAAACCGCTCATTCTTTCCGCCCAGAAAACCGACGACTGGCCCATATCCAGCTGGTTCGGGCAGGATCTCGTCAGGCTTAATGTGATAGCCACTTATAATCTGGTTTTTAATGCTTCCCTGCTGGTGGAGGAGGGGCTGGGCTATGCACTCTGTTTCGATAAACTCATTAATGTGAGCGGAAACAGCAGCCTGTGTTTCCGCCCGCTTTCTCCCATGATTGAGTCCAAAGCCTCCATCATCTGGAAACGTTATCAGGTTCTGTCCAAAGCAGCCGAGTGCTTCTTAAATGAACTGAAGCAGGAAATGGGACTGTCCACCGGAATATAAGAAAAAACGCCTGTGCCCGGCAGAAAACTGCCGAAACACAGGCGTTTTTGTTTGTACCGAAAAGACTCAGCCGAAATAGTCGGCAATCTCCTGCATGCGGGCCATCTGATCCACCTGGAAGGGGCATCGGCTGTTGCAGTGGCCGCACTGTATGCAGTCCCCTGCGCCCAGCTCCAGGCCATGGTAATGCTCTGCGGCCATGAAATCCCCGTTCCGGGCCAGATCGTAGTACTTGTTCACCAGGCCCACATCAATCCCCACCGGGCAGGGCTTGCAGTGGTTGCAGTAAACACATTTGCCCACCGCATCCGCCGGGCTGAAGGAGCCGATCATGGAATAGTCCCGCTCCTGTTCGGAGGCGCTGAAAAAGCCCAGCAGGTGCTCGGCCTGCTGCACGCTGTTCATACCCGGCAGCACCGTGAGTACACCGGGCCGGTCCAGGGCATACTGCATGCACTGATACTGGGTCAGTGCCCGGCCGAAGGGAGAAAGCGACGCATCCAGCAGCTGACCGCCGGAGAAAGGCTTCATCACTGCGATGCCGATGCCCTCCGCCTCGCAGCGCCGGTAGATGGCCGCACGCTCCTCCACCGACCCCTTGGCATATTCCCCCTTCTGGTAATCGTAGCCCGGATTGACCGAGAACATCAGCATATCCACTGGCGCTTCATCCAGCACACGCTGGATGGTGGCCGATGTGTGGGAGGAAAGGCCAATGTGCCGAACCACACCCTGCTCCTTCAATCGCAGCAGGTAGGCATACGCCCCATTGTCCTGATATTCCTCCCAGTCGGACAGCTCATCAATGCAGTGGATGAAGTCGTAGTCAATGTAATCCGTGCGCAGCCGGGTCAGTTGCCAGTCGATGCTGCGCTTAATGGTTTCCGCATCGGTGGTCCACCCATAGGTGCCAGTGTGATAGTCCGCACCGAAGTGCACCTGATACATCACATTTTTTCGCACATCTCCAAGGGCTGCGCCGAAATATGGGAAGGTTCTGCCCTTCGCCGTTGCCAGATCAAAGTAATTCACACCGCCCTCATAGGCCCGGCGGATTGTGGCGACTGCGTCCGCCTCATTTGCCTGTGCAATATAGGAGGTGCCGAACCCCAGCGTGCTGATTTTATCGCCCGTTCGTTTGTTGGTTCTGTATTCCATTCGCTGACTTCTCCTTGCTGCAGGTGGCCGCGGCCGCCCCGCTTGGCTCCCGCCTGAAGATTCAGGCGAGGCTGTTGTACTGGTCGTCGTTCACTGGCTCCAGCCATTCGTTGGATGCTCCCTGTGCAGGAATTTCGATGGCAATGTGGGTAAACCACTCGTCCGCCCCAGCGCCATGCCAGTGCTTGACCTCCGGCGCAATGTAAACCACATCACCCGGATGCAGCTTGCGGGCAGGCTGCTCCCATTCCTGATACCAGCCTTCCCCATCGGTGCAAAGCAGAATCTGCCCGCCCTTGTGATGGATGTGCCAGTTGTTGCGGCAGCGGGGCTCGAAGGTCACATTACACACGTTCACGCCCTCGGCGTTCAGCGGATTCAGATAGCTGTTTCCGATGAAATACTGCGCAAAGGCGGTGTTGGGCTGACCAAGGCCGAACAGAGAATCCGAGGGATCGGCTTTCTCCTCGGCATAGATTTCCCGCACCATGGGGAACACCGCCCAGGCATTGGGCCAGCCCACATAAAAAGCAATGTGGGTGATGATCTCCACCATTTCGGTTTTGGTCACGCCATGATTTTTTGCATTTTGAATATGATATTTCAGGGAATTGTCGGTGATGCCCTTGGATACCAGTGCCACCACGGTGATCATGGAACGATCCCGCAGCGACAGCTTGTCCTCCCGGGACCACACCTCACCGAACAGTACGTCGTCGTTCAACTGAGCAAATTTGGGTGCCAGGTCACCCAGTCCGTTTCTTCCTGCCGTTTGTTTGATCATTGATCACTTGCCTCCTGTTCCTTTTTGCGTTTTGCGGATCTCGTGGCGCAGATAATCCAGCCGTTGGAGCTGCCGTTCCTTGAAGTGAATCTCGTCCAGAGCGGCAGCCCGCTTCTTTTCCAGCATGCGAAGGCGCTCGGCCCCGGTGGCCTCACCTTCCAGTAGCAGCCGCATGTAGGTCTCCACTTCCTCTGTGCAAAAGCCGATATCGTGCAGGGTCATGATAACACTCAGACGTTCCAGATCGGAATCGTCGTACTGCCAGGCACCCATCACCTTTTTGACCGCTCCGCACAATCCCCAACTCTCGTATTCCCGCAGAATATTCATGGGAATCTGATATCTCTCACTTGCCTCCTGAATGGTCATACGCCGCCTCCAAAAACAAAAAATGTAGATGCCCTGACCGGACACCTACATTGTAAATCGCTTTCAAAACACTGTCTAATACTTATTTTGCAGATTCAGAAATGCCCGAAAGGCATTCTTTAATATGTTCCAGCAGCGCAGCCACCGCAGGCGGAAAGGTCTCGGTCTTTTTCCAGGCCAGAACCGTACTGGACTCCAGCGCGGGCGACAGGGGCAGAAAGCGCAGCCCTTCATAGCTGCAGCGGAGCCGGATGGTGAGAAAAGCTCCCATTCCCTCCCGCGCCAACAGGGTCATGTTATACGGCAGGTTGCCCGTGGCTGCCACCTGCATCTGCTGGGCATAAGGGCCCATCCAGTGCTCCAGCTTTTTCTGAATCACCTCACGGCGGGTGAAGATCAGAGGAACTTGAGAAAGATCCTGCGCGGTGACGCATTCCTTCTGCGCCAGAGGCGAATCCTCCCGCACATGTACCCCCCACTGCTCCTTCACCGGCAGACGGATGAAATCGTATTTGCTGATGTCCACCGGTTCCAGCAGCAGGGCCAGATCCAGCATGCCGCCCTCGATCCGTTCCCTGGTGTTGTCGGCGTTTCCGCTGTACAGCTGATAGGTCACCTGGGGATGAAGTGCCTGAAAGGACGCCAGCCATCCGGCCAGAAGATGCATGCCCTCCAGGTCGCCGCTGCCAATGGAAATCACGCCCCGCAGCTCCGGTTCCTTGCGAAACTCCTGCACGGTTTTGTCCGCCAGATCCACCAGCTCCTGCGCTCTGCGCCGAAGCAGCATGCCATCATCCGTTAAAACAATCCGATGGCGGCTACGCTGGAACATCTTGACGCCCAGCTCCTCTTCCAGCTGCATCAGCTGTCGGGAAAGGGTGGGCTGCGTCAGGTGAAGCAGCGCCGCTGCCTTTGTGATGTTTTCTTCCCGGGCCACCGCCAGAAAGTATTTGAGCACTCGAAGATCCATGGTTTTCGCCCCTCCTCTTTTCAACATCCTATCATGGAACCGCCGGGCAGGCAAGCATCCGCTCTCTTGCCGCAGGGTTTTACATTTTGCGCAAAGCAGGTTACAATAAATCCATCAAACAGCGAAAATGCGCCGCGAAAGCCGGCAAAACTCAGGCCGGCCGAACGCGCTTTGCAGCCGCAGGATTTATCCAGAAAGGATTATTGTGCAATGACCAGAATACTTTTTGTTTGCTTAGGTAATATCTGCCGCAGCCCCATGGCCGAATATGTGATGCGGGATCTGGTGCGCCAGGCCGGGCTGGAACACCAGATTCAGGTGGCCTCCGCTGCCACCAGCTGCGAGGAGCTGGGCAACCCGGTGTATCCCCCCGCCCGCCGCAAACTGGCGGAGCACGGCATTGCCTGCGAGGGTCATGCCGCCCGCCAGATGACCGCCGCAGATTACGACCGGTTTGATCTTCTGATCGGCATGGATCAGAACAACCTGCGGAATATGAACCGCATCTGCGGCGGCGACCCGCAGCACAAGCTGCACCTGCTGATGGATTACACCGATCACCCGGGCGAAGTGGCGGACCCCTGGTACACCGGTAATTTTGAAAGCACCTGGCAGGATGTGCTGGCCGGATGCCAGGGCCTGCTGGCGCAGCTGAAAGCGCAGAGCTGAATTGCTCTGCTTGACAGCACTTTTCTCCGGTGTTATAGTAAATAGCGAAATTTAAATATTTTTGGAATTCTGGGGGGACTCTTCGGAGTTGAGAAGGTAAAACCTGACCCCACGAACCTGATCTGGTTCATACCAGCGTAGGGAAGCAATTCTGAAGCCCCGGTTCTGCCCGTCTGTTTCAGTGCGGGCGCCGAGACCTTGCAGTAAAAGGGATGCTTTTCCAGGTGAAAGGCGTCCCTTTTTCTTTTATATTTCTTGCAAAGGAAGGAATCATTGCTATGGAAAACAACACCTGCTGCGGATGCAGCCGGCCGGACCTGCCCTGGGCAGGTCGCGGCACCAATCTGGACATCTCCGGTTGCCGTTTCTCCCTCTACCCCATGGATTCGAACTTTGTGCCCATCATTCTGGGCGCGCTGGAAAAAACCGATACCTCGGCTGTATGGAGCCAGTCGGACGCTCTTTCCACCGTTTACCGTGGCCGTCTGCCCTATGTGGTGGATGCAGTGGAGGGGCTGTTTGTAAACGCCTGGCAGCCCACCGTTCACATGGCTCTGGAGGGCCAGTTCTCCAAGGGCTGCCCCGGTGACACCGACGGCGACAGCCTTCTCACCCGGGAAGGCCCCGGCCCCAATGCCCAGACCATTGCCGGTGCACATTTTCCGGCGCTGTGCAAGCTGGCGCTTTATCCCATGGGTGTGAGCGACTACATCGACCGTATTGCCGAGGTCTGGCACATGGCGGAGGATGCCGGTCTGAACCCCACCAGCGTTCATTACGCCACCCGCATCAGCGGTGATGTACAGGCAGTGTTCGACTATCTGCATGCAGTCTGCCGCCACATGGAACAGACCGTTCCCCACTATATTCTGCACTTCACCCTCTCGGTGAACAGCCCCACGGCAGAATGATTTCCCATTGATTCAAAAACAACAGCAATTAAGGAGTTGGAACAACCAATGAAACAGAAAGAATCGAGCTATTCCTGGAAACTGCAGGACATTATTTTTGTGGCCATGCTTTGCGTGGTGTTCGGTGTGGTCTATCTGGCTGGTGTTTACCTGATCTCGCCCCTGACCGCCATTTTCGCCCCTCTGGGCGTTTCGCTGCTGGGCACCGAGATGATCTTCGGCATCTGGTTTATGGCCGCCACACTGGCTGCCTACATTCTGCAGAAGCCCGGCGCAGCCATCATCGCCGAGGTGCTTGCTTCCCTGATCGAGGTGCTGCTGGGCAACATGTACGGCCCCATGGTCATCGTGGCCGGTATCGTGCAGGGCGCGGGCGCTGAGCTGGTGTTTGCTGCCTGGCGCTACAAGCGATTTGACCGCACCACCATGTACCTGGCCTCTGTGGGCTGCACCATCACCGGCTTTTTGTGGAGCTTTGTGCGCTCCAACTATCTGGCCATTGCGCCCCAGCTGCTGGTTGTATATTTCATCGTGCGCCTGATCAGCTCCTTTATCTTCTCCGGCGTGCTGTGCAAGCTGATGGGCGACAGTCTGGCCCGCACTGGTCTGCTGAAGAGCTATGCCCTGGGCCGGGCCATGCGGGATGAGTAAGCCGGTGCTCAGCTGCCGGAACCTTTCCTTCCGCTACCAGAAGGAGGATGTGTTCCGGCAGATCTCCTTTGCCATTCAGCCCGGGGAGGCAGTGCTTTTGATGGGGCCTTCCGGCTGTGGCAAAAGCAGCCTGGCCTACTGCCTGGCCGGGCTTTACCCCGCCTATGCGGGAAATATGAGCGGCGAAATCCTGCTTGAGGGGAAATCTCTGGAGGACTATCCGCTGGCCCGGCGGGCCCGGGGGGTATCCATCCTGTTCCAGAACCCGGACGATCAGTTCTGCATGGATCGGGTGGATCACGAGATCCTGTTTGCGCTGGAGAACATCAACTATCAGGGCGACCTGCGTGCCCGCACCCGGGAGCTGCTGGCACTTGTGGGGCTGGAGAATGTGGAGCATCGGCTGATCCTCACCCTCTCCGGCGGCATGAAGCAGAAGCTGGCTCTGGCCACCGCCCTTGCCACCGAGGCGAAGGTGCTTATTCTGGACGAGCCTTTCGCCAATCTGGATCCCGGTTCCTGCGCCGATCTTTCGGCCAAACTGGCCCAGCTGAACCGACAGGGACTGACTCTGTTCATCGTGGACCACCGTCCGGATTACTGGCTGCCTTTTTTAAGCCGTATCCTTCTGATGGACAAAACCGGAGCCCTTTTACCGGAAAGTGTTCTTCCGAAAGAGCTGCAGGCCCACCGGGAGCTGTTCCGGGAACGGGGTCTGTTTGTGGACGACAGCTGGCTGGAGGGCCAGGCTCCCGCGCCCCTGCCCCAACCGGAAGAATTTATTGTAGAGGCAAACGATCTGCGGCTGCTGCAGGGCAAAACCACGGTGGCGGAGCATCTGAGCTTTGCCTTTCCCCGGGGCGGCATCACCGCGCTGGTGGGACGCAACGGCAGCGGCAAAACCACCCTGCTCACCTGCCTTGCCGGAGCCGGACGCTGCAAGGGCAGCCTGAAAGTAAACGGCGCAGCGGGGCTTGTGTTCCAGAATCCCCGATTCCAGTTTTTGAGCCTGACCGTGGAGGATGAGGTGTTGACCACGCTGCGGGCTCTGGATCCCAAAGCGGAGGAGCAGGCCCTGCGCCAGAAGGCCCGGGCACTGCTGGAGGAATTCGATCTGCTGAACTGGCGCAAACACTCCCCCTATGAACTGAGTCAGGGGCAGCAGCGGCGACTGGCTCTGCTGGCCATGCTGGCGGGCAACCGGCCGCTTCTTCTGCTGGACGAGCCCACCTATGCACAGGACGAGCGAGCCACCCAGTTCATCATGGAGCTGCTGCGTCACCGCATTGATCAGGGGCTCACCGCCGTGATTGCCACCCACGATCTGGCGCTGGCCCGCTGCTTTGCCAACCGGATCTACCTGCTGGAGGACGGCTGCATGCAGCTGCTCAGCCCGGAACAGCTGGATCAATATGCCAAGGAAAGGAGCCATGCCTCATGCGCGCTTTGAATCCCGCCTACAAGCTGCTCACCCTGATCATCGCTTCGCTGATGCTCTCGGTCACTTACAATACCCGGCTGGATCTGGTTGTGGCAGGCTGCTGCCTGGTGGTGACTCTTTGCACCCCGCGGGTTGACCGGAAATTCCTGTTCATCTCGCTCACGCCCTTTCTCATTGCTGCTTTCGGCATGTTCATGACCGGCCTGCTGTTCCCCAGCCAGGCTGCCGCTCAGGGGGTGGAAACCGCCGTATTCGGCCAGCGGGTCATTTACGCCAGTTCGCTGAAAAGCGCTTGTCAGCTGGCTGCCCGTGTGCTGGCTTTTGGCGGTCTGGGTATGCTGTTTGCCTTCACCACCGAGCCCATGGATTTGATCATGAGCCTGATGCAGCAGTTCCATCTGCCCCCGAAATTCGCCTATGGCATCCTGGCAGCCTATCATTTCTTCCCAGTGGTGCGCAGCGAGTTCGGCACTGTGGGTGTGGCACTGCGGGTTCGTGGCGTAAAGGCGACTCCCTTTTCACCAAAGCGAATCCTTCCCATGCTGGTACACGCGCTGGAGCGTTCCCAGAGCCTTGCCATGGCCATGGAGTCCCGGGGATTTCAGAACGATGCGCCCCGGGCCGTGGCGTTTCGGGTACGGTTCGGCTGGATGGACATCGCCTTTCTGATCGGCCTGCCCGCCGCACTTCTGGTCGGGCTCTGGCTTTTGTAATCACAGGAGCAATACAATGAACCATACAAAACAAGAAGAGCTTGCCCGGCTGCAGGCCCGCTATCCAACCTTTTCCCCTTTTGTGCTGCTGAAGCTGAGCATGATTCGCTACGGAGCGGTGCTTACGCCCAATGCGCTGGAGAAGATTCAGGGCTCCATCTACGCTTTCTCCTCGGACAACGCTTTTGACATCCGTTTCTCCGGCCGTGGCGCTTCTGCCGTGCCCGGGCCGATTCTTCTGCGTGACGGCACCTTCGTTTACATCAACTATGGCGACCCTTATGAAGATCCCTACCAGATTGACTGGGAGGGCGGGTTGTTTTTGCTGAAGGAGGGCGATGCACTGATCGACGTGATCGACTTTGTGCCCCGACCGGATTTCTACGGCAAAACCACCAGCCTCGGCACTCCCATGGCAGCCGTGGCTGACGTTCGCGGCCAGAAGCTGATTCTGAACGCCTTTCAGCGTTGCCGTTTCTGGGAAGGCGGCCATCAGTGCGGTTTCTGCGCCTTTTTCACCGGTGGCCAGAGCCGGGGCGAGGTAAACTGTCAGGATGTGCGGGAAACCATTCAGGAGGCCATCAAGGAGCCGGGCCGTTTTTCCGAAATCAGCCTGTCCGGCGGATCGGATTTTTCCGGTGAGCCTCCCTTCTCCTGCGAAGTGGACCGGTACATTCGGGTTCTGCAGGCCATCGGGGAAAACTTCACCAGTCGTTTCCCCTGCCAGCTGATGGCACCCGCTACCCCAAACAGCAGCTGGAACGCATCTGGCGTGAGACTGGTATCACCTCCTATGCACCCAACATCGAGGTTTGGGGCAAGGATCTGTTCCAGGAGCTCTGCCCCGGCAAGGAGCAGTGGGTAGGCTATGAGGAATGGATTCGCCGCACGCTGGATGCGGTGGAGGTATTTGGCCGCGGCAAGGTGTGCACTCAGGTGGTGGCCGGTGTGGAGCTGGCCGCAAAGAACGGTTTTTCCGATGTGGAGGCCGCACTGGAATCCAATTTTGAAGCCTGTGAGTTTTTCGCCAGCCACGGGGTGAACTTTTTGTGCACCATCTGGCGGCCGCACCGGGCTACCCGGCTGGGCTACCGACCCATGCCGCCGCTGGAATACTATGTGCGGCTGGCTGAAGGGCTGCACAAGATCCGTAAAGCCCATAGACTTTACAACACAAACGATGACTACAAGCACTGTGGGAACCACCCGGACAGTGAACTGGAAAGGGGTGACTGAGAATGGAACTGCCGATTTTCACCCTACTTTCGCCTGAAACAGCTGCCCTCCTGCCTGTATGGGACAATGCGGTGGCACAGGCGCCAGATCTGGAAGGCCCGGTGGCCTTTTCCTGCCCTGTGGTGACCAGCCAGAACGGCACAACTCTTCTGCTGGGCCTTGCGCAGGAACGAACCGCCGCCGGACGCGCACTGGTGCGGGCTCTCTGGTTCGATCAGCCGATAACCCTGTGGCTGCCGGGAAAAGCGGACTGGATCCAGCTGACTGCCCGGCCCTGGAAGTGTCACATCACTGGCCCGGTATTCCGGGAGCTTCTGGAACAGGCCCGCCGCCGTGACTCTGCCGCTGATCTGGCTGTTGTGTGGGAGCTGCTGCCCGTTTCGGAGAGCCCCTGTGAGCAGCCGCCTCAGCCGGAGGACTGCCCGCTTTTACGGGAAGCTGAAATTCATCTGGAGCTGCTTTGTCAAAAAGAGCCGGATCAGCCTGTCTGATTCACCGAAGCCCCCGCAAACTCAGAGCTTGCGGGGGCTATCTGTATTCGTTTCCTGTCGTTTTCCAAAGCAGCCGCTGCTCCTCAAGCACGGAAAGAATTTTCTTTAAAAATTGTGCAAAAAGGCCGCTGATGCAAATACGCGCCAGCGGCCTTTTCATTCTTTTCAAACAGATGTAACAGGCTCGGAAAGACCGGCTACACGCCGTTCTCTGATTGACCTCGGTTATATAAATTCAGATCATCACGCTTTTAAGAACTACTATTATTCATCCTGATAATAGACAAACTCTTTTTCGACTTCATATTGTGTGCGTTCCAAGGATTGGATACCTTCACAGTAGGGTAGATATGCATTGTAAAGTGCTAATGCAGAATCGTCAGGAAGAATATAGTTGGTGATCCTTGCCTCGGCATCCAAGAAACTTTGAATTGTTTCTTGACTCAAATCTTTTTCTGGATATTTGTTGTGATCTTTCCAAGTCAGATCCCAGTTATGCGATCGAGTATCACTGAGCATATCGGCCAGCATTCCTGCTCGTACAGGAAAATTATCAAATGTGCTGCCATAATCCGGGAAACCCGAACGCTGTGTTTTTTCAGACAAAAAGAATTCAATTAACTGCTGAACCAATTCCGGATGCTTAGTGTTGCTACGAACAATCAACACTGAGGTCACAATTGCCGTCACTCC
>ENA-OQIJ01000200-OQIJ01000200.1-human-gut-metagenome-genome-assembly--contig:-NODE-200-length-17755-cov-3.271954_pt1 | contig 17755 bp, 18 predicted proteins | sample MGYA00242582_ERZ504747 | MGnify/ENA primary metagenome ERZ504747 (study PRJEB26092, sample SAMD00036435) | human gut metagenome | host: Homo sapiens | study: EMG produced TPA metagenomics assembly of...
CATCGCCGTTGATCACCGTGCCATCGAACGTGCCGCCTGTGATGGGTGCCGTCGTCGTTGCTTTTTCACACGGGCTCGATGAGGCGAACGTTCCGCCTGCGATGATGCCGCCTTCGGTTACGGTGACGGTTCTTTTGAACGAGCCGTCGGCGATAGAGCCCCGTGTTGTACACCTCGTCGTCGAACATGCCGCCCTCGATGGTTCCAGCGGAACGGTTCTCCACGTAGGCGCTGAACGTGCTGTTGCCCCCCATGACGCCCGCGTTGTGCACGTTGATGTTGAACTCACCGCCGCTGATGGTGCCGTCGTTCTGCACGGAGTTGTTGTTGCCGCCGTCGCTATACGCGCCTCCCGAAATCACGGCGCCTTCGTAATTGGTCACATAGTCGCGGAACGTGCCGCCCGCGATAGTGCCGGCACCGGCGTTGTTCGACATGTTGTACACGGACGAATAGAATGCGCCGTCCTCGATGAGCCCCCAGTTGCTCACGGTGCCCCTGAACGTCCCGCCCCTGATCACGCCGCTCGCTTCGTTGCGCACGGCGAAGCCGTATGCCTGCGACGTGTCGACGAACGCCCCGTCCTCGATGACGCCGTTGTTCCGAAGCGGGTTCTCGCTCGAGACGTGAAGCGCGTGCCCCGTGAACGTGAACGCATATCCCGCTTCCAGGACGAGCCCTTCGGTTGAGTACGTCCAGCCTTCGCCCGACGGTTCAACCGGCGCGCCGTCGGCGCCGATCTCGATGGCGACGGCCACGGTGCTCGCGAAAGCGGCGGCGGGGGCGAGCGAGCAGGCGAATGCGAGAGCGATAGCAAGAGCGAGCAGGCGTTTTCTCATGGGAGTTCCCTTCGGGCAGGCTGACGCTCAGATGCTAGCATGCAAGGGGAATCCGTAGCCGATTCCTGCGAAAGCGGCGGGATACGCTGCGAAAAAAGACGGCAGCCAAGCGGCTGCCGTCTCGGGGGAGCGAAAAGGGGAGGGCGCGTTAGATGGACGACGCCACCGCTTCGTCGTCGGGCAGCGCAGCGGCTTCCTCGGCGCGCTCGAGCTTCGCCGGGGCGTCCACCGCGTCGCGTTCGGCCAGGTACTGCTCCATGGAGTAGTGGGTGATGTCGGAGCGGTTGATCACGCCCACCACCTGGCCCTCGTCAAGCACGGGGACCTTCTTCAAGTGGTTCTCGCCCAGCACGCGGCACACTTCGGGGAGATCGGCGTGCACGTCCACGCCGATGATGCCCTTCGCGCCGATGCTCTTCGCCGGCATGGTCATGAGCTCGTCGAGCTTGCGGGCGAAGTCCTTGTTGCCGCCGTCGGCGTCCACCGTCTGCATGATCATGACCACCGGGTCCATCATCATGGTGCTGCGTTTCGACAGGTAGCGCATGATGTCGCCGTCGGACACGAAGCCCACGGCCTGCCCCTGCTCGTCCACGAGGGGAGCGGCGCTGATGTGCTTGTCCACGAGCACCTGCATGGCCTCGGCCACGGTGGCGTTTGCGGGAAGCGTGAACACGTCGCGCTTCATGATGGACTCGAGCACCGTGCGGCGCGCGTTGTCCTTGTCGAGCTCGGCCGTCTCGCCCGGCTTGTTCTTCACAAGCGCCACCACCATGATGAAGCCGATGAGGCACAGCACGCCGGCCAGGGCGAACGCCACGTCGATGCCGAAGATGCTGGCCTGCGTGGGGGTCATCACCCGCGAGGTCGCGTTCGTGGCGATGGTGGACGCGGACACGATGATGGCCGTGCCCAACGAGCCCGCCACCTGGCGGAACGTGTTGTTCACCGAGGTGCCGTGGTTCACCAGCTCGTTATCGAGCGCGTTCATGCCCCACGTGGTGATGGGCATGTTGACGAGCGACAGCGAGAACAGGCGCACCGTGTACAGGATGGTAAGCGTGATCAGGCCCGTCTCGGTGCCGAGGAACGCGAAGCAGAACGTGGTAACCGTCAGCACGCCCATGCCGATGATGCTGAGCACGCGCGGCCCGTGCTTGTCGAACAGGCGGCCGGCGATGGGGCCCATGGCGCCCATGATGATGGCGCCCGGCAGCAGCACGAGGCCCGACACGGTGGCCGAGTAGCCCATGAGCGACTGCAGGTAGATGGGCACGAGGATGCCGGCGGCCAGCAGCGCGCCCTGCACGAGCATGCCGATGATGGTGGCGATGAGGAACTTGCGGTTCTGCAGCACGCGCACCTGCAGCATGGGATGTTCCATCTTCAGCTGGCGGCGGAAGAGAACACGAGCGCCACCACGCCCACGAGCGTGCCCGCGATGGCGTCGGCGCGCAGGCCGTAGGAGCCGATGGTGGACAGGCCGTACAAGAGACCGCCGAAGCCCACCGACGACAGGATGACCGACGGCACGTCGAGGGTGACGTCCTTGTTCGTGTCGCCGCCCTTCTGCAGCACGAACACGCCGATGAGCACCACGATAGCCGACAGCACCGTGATGATGTAGAACATGTCATGCCAGGTGTAGCGGTCGATGATGACGCCCGCGACGGTGGGCCGATGGCCGGGCCGAACGCGAGTGACGAGTGCCGAACAGGCCCAGTGGCCGTGCCGCGCTTGTCGACGGGGAACGTCCACATGAGCACGGTCATCACGAGCGGCATGAGGATACCGGCGCCGGCGGCCTGCACGAGGCGGCCGAGCAGCAGCACGGCGAAGCTGGGACCCCAGCCGGCCAGCGCGCTGCCTGCCGTGAAGATGACCATGGACACGAGGAAGAGCCGCTTCGTGGTGAAGCGGTCCGTCAGAAATGCCGTGATGGGAATCATGATGGCATTGACGAGGGTGAAGCCGGTGGTGAGCCACTGCGCCGTGGAGGCGTCGACGCTCATCTCGGCCATGACCGACGGCAGGGCGGGTGCCACGACGGTCTGGTTCAGAACCGTCACGAACGTGCCGAACACGAGGACGGCCAGCATGACGATCTGCTTACGCGATAAACCCATATACTCTGTTCCTTCCGATATGCGCCGCGAACAAAGGCGCCTTTGAAGGGGAGCATTGCAGCGAACCCGACTTCAAAGACGCCCGTTTTCATGCGGATGACGTGATTTACACTCAGTATAAATATTCATTCGGTAGATGAAAAGCCCTTGTCTGAAAAGTTGTGGTACCCTGCACCGAAACGGCACATTGCGGGAACGGGAAGGAAGCGCGCATCGTGGAACAGGTTCAGCCGTCGGCGGAAGGCCTGCGGTATCGCAAAAAGCTCAAGGCCCGGCTTGCGGTGGAGCGGGCGGCGCTCGAGCTGGTCATCGAGCGGGGCTATGACGGCGTGACCGTGGAAGACATCTGCGCGCGTGCCGAGATTTCCAAGAAAACCTTCTTCAACTACTTCCCCTCGAAGGCCTCGGCCATCACGGGCCGCATGGATTCGTTTCCCGACGACGAGCACCTGTTCGCCATTCTCGAAGAGCATGACGAGGCGTGCTATCTCGACGTGCTCGTGGGCATCGTGGGCACGAGCCTCGCGTCCGGCGTGGACGAGAGCATCGTGGAGCTGCGGCGCGAGGCGCTGCGCTCCATGCCGCAGCTGTTCTTCCAGGGGCAGCGCGACCTGCTGGCTGTGCAACGCTCCATCGCCGCCGCGTTGCGCTCGTACTTGGCCGAGCATCCCGGACGCCGCATGCTCGCAGATCAACCGGTGGAAGAGGAGGCGCTCGTGGCTTCGTCGATGGCCATCGGCCTCGCGCGCACGCGCTCGATGCTGTACGTCTGCGGCGACAGCGAGCCTTCGGCAACCGACACCCGTCGCCTCGTCATGGCCTACCTGTCGGCGGGGGATGCCGCCAACGGAGTTGAAATTTTTTCTTGACAACAATCCTCAGTGCTGTGCTATAGTTTGCGCCACAACTTAATACCTTGAAACCTATGAGGCGAAAGTCAAGCCATCATGAGCACTCACAGAGAGCGGGCGTAGCTGGGATTCCCGCAGGAAGCTGGATGGTAAATGGATCGCCGAGGGAAAGGGGAAAGGGAGCCGCGTTTCGGCACCTGAGTATCTGGACCGTGAGCCTGCGTTAAGGGCAGAACATGTGTTGGCATGTTCGTGAGAGGGTTCTGCATCGCAGAATCAACGGTGAAGGTGGCACCGCAGGTTATAAGACCTGTCCTTCGATGAGAAGGACAGGTCTTTTTCATTGTGGGAGGTGAGCAGCCGAAACCATACCGTTGATTGTGCGGGGTTCATCCTCATCCGCGAAGTTCGTGCCGGCAAACCAGACGCCCCGGGAGGGGCAAAGACCGGCGGGAACTCCGCCAAAGAAAGGATTGAGGAACATGGAACAGCAGATCAAGCGCGAGGTTGCAACCCAGACGGCCGGAGCGGCTTCGAGCCAGGGCCGCAAGCGCGACGTGACGGCTCCGCAGAAGAAGGCGGGCCTCACCACCCAGGATCTCATTCTCATCGCCGTGCTGCTTGCGGCCGGCGCCGTGCTCAAGCTCACGGTGGGCTCGCTGCTCTCGTCGATGGGCATGAAGCCGAACTTCATCATCGCCATGTACTGCCTGGCCATCATCCTCACGAGGCCGAAGGTGGGGCAGGCGCTCATCATCGGCCTGTTGGCCGGCCTCATCTGCCAGGTGCCCATGCTGAACGCCACGCCGCTGCTGAACATCCCCTCCGAGCTGCTCGGCGCGCTCGCGTGCGGCCTGCTCATCAAGATCCCGATGAACATCGGCGGCAAGCTCGACCTCAACCCGCTCGTGAACACGTTCCTCTCCACGGTGGTGTCCGGCGGCACGTTCGCCCTGCTCGCCATCTACATCAACGTGGTGTCCACCGGCGGCGACGTGATGGTTGCGCTCGCCACCTACGCCGCCATCGTCTTCGGCACCGCCACCTTCAACGCCATCCTCGTCCAAGTGCTGGCAATGCCGCTGAAGAAAGTCCTGAAGCGCTAGAGGATTCCGCCGCTCTACGAGCGGCGGAACGACTCGACGCTGCGGCTTTCCGTGGCACCCCGTCTCGCGGCGAGGTCGAGGACTCGCGTACCGAAGTACGCTTCGCCCTCGCCCTCCCCACGATCTGGGGCACCATGGAAACCCTCGCTGACTTACTACGCCAACCTGCGACCCACGACAGAAAGCATCCCCATGATCGAAATCTCGAACTTCTCATTCCAGTACCGGGAGGGCGCGCGCCCGGTGGTGAGCGGCATCGACCTCTCCATCGCGCCCGGCGCATTCGTCGGCATCACCGGCGCGGCCGGGTCGGGGAAGTCGACGCTCACTTACGCGCTCAACGGCATCGTGCCGCACTGCTATCCCGGTGATTTTTACGGCTCGGTGGTGGTCGACGGCATGGACACCTGCGAGACGGCCCTCACCGACCTGTCGCGCGTGGTGGGCAGCGTCTGCCAGGACGTGGACAGCCAGTTCGTCACGTCCATCGTGGAGGACGAGGTGCTGTACGGCCTGGAGAACTTCGCCGTCCCGCGCGACGAGATGGAGCAGCGCGTGGCGCAGGCGCTGGCCGACATGGGCATCGCCGACCTGCGCGACCGCGTGATCTCGTCGCTGTCGGGCGGGCAGAAGCAGAAGGTGGCCATCGCCTCCATCCTGGCCATGCGCCCGAAGGTGCTCGTGCTCGACGAGCCCACGGCCGAGCTCGATCCGGCCAGCTCGCAGGGCGTGTTCGACCTGCTGTCCGCCTACGCCCGCGAGCACGGCACCACGGTTGTGGTGGTGGAGCAGAAGATCGCGCTGCTCTCCCAGTACGCCGACGTGCTGGTCATCGTGGACGAGGGCCGCATCCGCTTCGCCGATGCGCCGGCGAACGTGCTCGTGCATTCGGACGAGCTCAAGCGCATCGGCGTCAACTGCCCGCGATCGACCACGCTCATGAACCGCCTCGCCGCGGAGGGCGCGTACGCGGGGCCGGCCGTGCGCAACGTGCAGGAAGCGTGCGCTGCGCTCGAGCGGGTGGTCGCATGATCGAGTTCAAGGACGTGCACGTCTCCTACGACGCGGCCCTGCCCGTTTTGAAGGGGGTGAGCTTCACCGTGGCCGACGGCGAGTTCGTGGCGTTCGTCGGTACGAACGGAGCCGGCAAGTCGACCACGATGCGCCTGGTGAACGGCTTGTTGAAGCCCGATACGGGCCAGGTGCTCATCGACGGCGTTCCCACGACCGAACTGCGTACGAGCGAGCTCGCCCGTCGGGTGGGCTTCCTGTTCCAGAATCCCGACAGCCAGATTTGCTGCAACACCGTGCGCGACGAGCTGCTGTTCGGCTTCAAGGCGCTCGGCTCGCTCGACGCCGGCGCCGAGGCGCGCGTGGACGCTCTCATCGAGGAGTTCGGCTTCGATCCCGAGGACGATCCGTTCCTGCTGAACCGCGGCGCGCGGCAGCTGCTGGCGCTCGCGTCCATCGTGGTGCTCGCGCCGCCGGTGATCGTGCTCGACGAGCCCACGACGGGGTTGGACTACCGCGAGTGCGTCAAGGTGATGGATATCATTCGCCGCATCCACGAGGGCGGCACGACGGTCATCATGGTATGCCACGACATGGAGGTGGTGGCCGACTACGCCGCGCGCTGCATCGTGATGAGCGACGGGCAGGTGGTGGACGACGGGCCCGTGTTCGACGTGCTGCGCCGTCGCGACACGCTCGACCACGCGTCGCTCATTCCGCCGCAGATCGTGGCGGTGTCGCTCGAACTGACGCGCACGCTGCCCGGCCTGGCCGACACCGCCGTGGGCCGCGCGAACACCGTGGAGGAGATGGCCGCCGCCATCATGGACGAGGGAGGACGGCGATGAACGCGTTTTTGGAGTACGTGCCCGGGACAAGCCTGCTGCACCGCATGAACCCCGTGGCGAAGCTGGCCTGCGCCGTGGCGTTCGCGCTCGCGTGCTTCTGTACGAGCAACCTCGTGCTGTTGGCCGCGTTGCTGCTGGTCGGGTTCGCGTTGGCCGTCTCGTGCGGCATGGTGCGCCCGACCATCGGGCTTGCCAAGGCCGTGTTCGCCTTCTCGCTCATCCTGGCCGTCGTGCAGGTGCTCACCACCCCGACGGGCGCGGTGCTCGTCGAGCTGCCGTGGGGTTACATCGGCACGGGGAGCCTGCTCGCGGCGCTCACCACCATCGTGCGCCTCGTGGCCGCCGCCATCCCGCTGTTCCTCGTGTTCTACGTGACGAAGATGAACGACATCACGAACGCCGTGGTGAAGGTGCTGCACGTGCCGTACAAGTACGCCTTCACGTTCACGTCCACCATCCATTTCATCCCCGTGTTCATGAACGACATGCAGGGCATCATGGAAGCGCAAACCGCGCGCGGCGTGGAGTTCGACGCGGGCGGCATCGTGAAGAAGGCGCGCCTCATGGTACCGTTGTGCGTGCCGCTGCTCGTGTCGTCGGTGCGCAAGACGAACAGCGCTGCCATCGCCGCCGAGGTGCGCGGGTTCAACCTGCGCACGGCATCGAGCGGCTACAAGGAGTACCCCTTCGCCGCGTTCGACATCGTCGCCCTTGTAGCGTCCGTCGCGCTTGTGGTGCTCGCCGTGGTGCTGGGCCTGCTGGGATAGGTTCGTTCCTGCGCGCTGTCCGCAGCTGTGCGATAATGGACGGCTGAAAACAGGGCGACGGAAGGGATGCGGATGCACTACGAGGCGGCGGAGCAGGGTCAGGTTGACGAGCTGTTCGACCTGGTACAGCGCACGATTCGGGACGTGTATCCGCGCTACTATCCGCAGGAAGTGGTGGACTCGTTTTGCGGACTGCACAGCCGCGCCGCCATCGAAGCCGACGTTGCGGCAGGTCGCGAGGGGGTCGTGCTGCTCGACGGGCGCATCGCGGGCACGGGCTGCCGCGACGGCAACCACATCACGCGCGTGTACGTGGCGCCCGAGTTTCAGGGACGCGGCGTGGGCAGCTTCATCATGCAGCACCTCGAGGACGAGATCGCGCGCGAGCACGCAACCGCCGCGCTCGACGCGTCGCTGCCCGCCGTCGGCCTCTACGAGCGCCGCGGCTACCGCACGCAGCGCCACGAGCGCTTCCCCGTGGAAAACAACGCCGTGTTAGTCTACGCCATGATGGAGAAGGACCTGCAACGCTCACACGGGCTATGAGATGTGCTTGCACACAGCATAGGAGCCGATCAGGCATGCGAGCGTCCATGCGATGAAGACGACGGCCAGGGCGACGAAGGCCGCCGAGCCCTTCAGCACGACGCCTGCCAGCACGATCATCGCGCCCGCCGCGACGGTCACGGTGCCGCCGAAGCGGTGCGCTCGCGCCCATGCCTCGTCGCTCTTCTGCGTCCACGGCACGCGGATGCCGAACACCGCGTTTCTCGTCGATCTCGGCATGAAGTACCCCATGAGAAGGAACGTCGAACCAATGACGATAGCGCTGATCTGCGACATGTCGAAGTCGGGCGCGCTTGCCGTAGCCGCGTTGCCGTCGTAGCGCAGTTGATTCAGGAAGATGAACAGCCCCACGAGGATGAAGATGGCCTGCATGCCCACGGCGAGGCGCGCCATGGTGGCGCGGTTGCTCCCTTTGCCGAACAACCCGCACAGCGCGAGGACGATGCCCAGGATGAGCGCTATGGCGAGGAGCGAGAGGTTCTCGTACTTGCTGCCGATGCGATCAGCCGCACCCGACGCGCCGAAGTGCACGGGCACCTGATCGGGGAGGACGCACAGAAACGCCACGGTGACGATCGCGTTGACGGCCAGCAGGATTCCGGCAAGCACCAAGCTCTTCTTCACATTCCCCATCCCTCAAACCCATCGCGGCCTGCACAACGTTCTACCGCCAGTGTACTAGAGTCGGGGGGGGGGGGTCAATGCGCGCTTCGCGCTTCGCGCTTCGCGCTTCGCCCCCCGCCGGCTTATCCCGCAGCTTACCCCCGCACGCGCTTTTTGCGGAACTTGAGGGCGGCCAGCGCGAAGAACAACGCGATGAATCCCCAGATCACGGCCAGGTCGATGCCCACGCTGGCGAAGTCGGCGCCGCGCAGCATGACGGCGCGCAGCGCGTCCACCCCGTACGTGATGGGGAAGCATTGGCCAAGCACCTGCATCCACTCCGGCGCGCTCGACAGGTCGAACAGCCCCGACAGCAGGATTTGCGGCACCACGAACAGCAGCATGAGCTGGATGACCTGGAACCCGCTTTTGGCCAGGCCCGACACCAGCAGGCCGAGCGTCACCGACGCGAGGGCCATCGACACCACCAGCAGCGTGACGAGCCACACGGCCCCTTCGTTCGGGAAGCCGATGAACGTGAGCGCGATGAACAGGATGACGGCGGCTTGCACGAGCGCGAGCAGGCCGAAGCCCAGCGTGTACCCGCCGAGGATCTGCACGGGCTTCACGGGCGTGGCCAGAAAGCGCGTCATGGTGCCGGCGCCGCGCTCGTTCACGAGCGACATGCCGCTTGTCAGGAACACGAACACGAACACGAAGATGCCGATGAACACGGGCCCGTAGAAGTCGAACATCTTCCAATCTTCGGTACCGTGCAGGTAGGTGGTTTCCATATCCTGCACCGGCAGGTAATCCGCCATGTCGAAGTCGAAGGAATCGAGCTCGTCGGCGAGCGGGCCGCCCTTCACGCCCTGCGCGACGAGCACGTCCTCGATGGCCGTTTTGCGCTCTTCGACGTCGGCCTTCATCTCGTCGGCCGCATCCTTCTGCGCCTCGCTCAGCGCCTTCGCCACCACGTTCGCCGCGGCGGCCGTCTTCGTGGAATCGCTGCCCTCGGCCCATATCTCGAGGGTGGTGTCGTCGCGCATGCGCAGCACGGCGTCGGCCTCGTTCGCGCGCAGCAGGCGCTCGGCTTCAGCCTGACTCGTGTCGGTGATGCGGGCGTCCTGCTCGTTGAGGGCGGTTTGGAAGCTGGCGGGCAGGTCCACCGTTGCCAGGCGGGGCTCGTAGGCGTCGGCACCGAGCAGCACCGACAGCAGCCACAGCACCACGACGGGTGCCACGAACAGCAGGGCGAGCGTGCGCTTGTCGTGGGCGAACTGCGACAGCACGCGGCGTGCGATGGCCAGGGCGTTACGCATGATGCGCCTCCTTCCGCGCGCCGTCGGCCGCCAAGGCGAGGAAGGCGTCCTCGAGGTTGGCTGTGCCGGTGCGCTCGAGCAGGGCGCGGGGGTGTCGTAGGCGATGAGGCGCCCGTCGCGCAGCATGGCAACCTCGTCGCACTGCAGCGCCTCGTCCATGATGTGCGTGGTCACGAGCAAGGTCGCGCCTCCGGCCGCCAGCTCGCGGAAGTGTTCCCAGATGCGCCGGCGATGCTCGGGGTCGAGGCCCACGGTGGGCTCGTCGAGCACGAGCAGGTCGGGGCGGTGCAGCAGCGCCACGCCCAGCGACAGCCGGCGTTTCATGCCGCCCGAGAACGCGCCCGCGAGACGGCGGCGATCGTCCTCGAGGCGCGTGAACGCCAGCATGTCGTCGATGGCGGGCGCGAGCTCGGTCTTCCGCATGCCGTTGAGCGTGCCGAAGAACCGCAGGTTCTCCTCGGCGGTGACGTCCTCGTACAGCGCCGTGTCCTGCGGCATGAAGCCGATGCGTCTGCGTGCCGTGGGGTAGGGTGCCTGCTCGCCCAGCACGCGCACGCTGCCGGACGTTGGCACGAGGATGCCCATGATGAGGTTGACCATAGTGGTCTTTCCGCATCCGGACGGCCCGAGCAGGCATACGATGCGCCCGGCGGGCACGTCGAGGTCCACGTGGTCGAGCACGGTTTTGCGTTCGTCTCCCATGGGCGTTTTGCGTCCGAAGCGCATGCTCACGTCGGAAAACGCGATCATCGGCTGATGGTGCTCCATGGTGCGTCCTTTTCGGTTGCGAGTATCCGTTTCTGCTATCATAATCAAACAGTGTGTTGGAAAAAACGAACAAACGCCGGGCGCCTGTTGGATTACGCCGGGCCGAGAGGAGGCCGCCATGGCGCGACCGCGCAAGGATGCGGCGGGATCGTCGGTTGAGCAGCGACTCGAAGACGCGTTTTGGGAGCTCATCGCCGAGACGCCCATCGACCGTATGACGGTGGGCGACCTCACGGCGCGCGCCGGGTGCAACCGCGGCACCTTCTACTACTATTACGACGACATCTACGCGATGCTCGACGACATGATCGATCGCAACCTGCCGAAGGAACTGCCGGGGTTTCTGCTCATGCACTTCTCGGGCGACACGACGACTCCCGATCGCGACCACGAGCTTTCGCGTGCCCTGCAGAAGTACCAGCACAACGTGGATCACTTGTGCCTGCTGTTGGCGAATGCCTCGTCTCCGCTGGTCAACCGTCGGGTGAAGGGCGCCATCATGGAGCTTTGGGCAGGTGCGTTCGCCGCCGGACAGCATGCGTCGCTCGAAGGCGATGCGCGCATCGTGCTCGAGTTCGTGGTGAGCGGCATCCTCGGACTCATGGCGTATCGCGCCGAGACGGGCATGCGCGTGTCCATCGAGGAAATCGCGCACGTCCTGTCCCCCGAACTCCCCGACGCCGTCGCCCCCAAGCTCAGGGAGCTCTTGTTGGCGGGCGCATCGTAAGCGCTACAGCTTCTTCGCGAAGCAGATGATGCGGTTGGCTTCCTCGAAGCCGGCGCGCAGGTGGAAGGCGCGGCTCGCCTCGTTGTCGAGCTCGCAGTCGCTTGCGAACTCGGTGCAGCCGTGCGCGGCCGCCCATGCTTCGCAGGCGCTCAGCAGGGCGCGCGCATGCCCGCGCTGACGGCACGCGTCCTCGACGTAGATGCCCTCGAGGTAGCCGACGGGGCTCGAGTCGGTGCTCTCCACGTAGTCGTGCCGCAGCTGGCATTGGGCAAACCCGGCCGGCGCATCGCCGTCGAGCAGCAGGAAGACGGCGGCCTCGTCGCTGGCAAGCAGCTCGGCGAATTCGGGCTCCAGCTGCGCGGGCGTGTGCTCGGGCCAGAGCCGCGCGGCAAGAATCGTGACGGTTTCCAGGTCGGGCGGCGTCGCTTCGCGTATCATGGATATCTCGCTTTCGGAGCGCGTGGGGTAAGGTTGGGAACACGGTACCAGAAACGCAGGTTGATTGCATGATGCTCTCGGTAATGCTGCAGGGGTTCACGATGGGGCTCGCGTACGTCGCGCCCATCGGCATGCAGAACCTGTTCGTCATCAACGCGGCCGTGTCGCAGCCGCGTACCCGTGCCCTGATCACGGCGTTGTTCGTCACGTTGTTCGACATGTCGCTCACGCTCGCGTGCTTCTTCGGCGTCGGGGCCGTTATGGACGCCGTGCCCTGGCTCGGGCCGCTCATGCAGCTGGTGGGAGGCGGGCTCGTCATTGCCATCGGCATCGTGCTCATCGCGCCGCGTCGCAAGAAGGACGCTGAACCGGCCAAGAAAGATACGGCTGGGAACGCGGCGCGTGCACGGATGCAGCAGCCCGGCCTGCGCAGCGTGTTCGTGGCGGCGCTGCTGGTGACCTGGTGCAACCCGCAGGCGTTCATCGACGGTACCATGATGCTGGGCGCCTTTCGCGCCACGTTCGGCGGCGCGGACGGCCTCGCGTTCGTCGCGGGCGCCTGTATGGCGTCCCTCGTGTGGTTTCCCGGCATGGCGCTCATCGTCTCGGCCCTTGGCAGCCGCTTCAACGACCGAATCCTCCGCGTCATCAACGTGGTATGCGGCCTCGTGGTGATCGCCTACGGCCTCCGCCTCATAGCCGCCTTCTTCGGCTGGGTCTGAGTGCGCCTGCGCACGATCGCGCAACGGCCTTCCAACAAGTGCGTGCAAGCGCCCTCGCGCCTGCCCTCCGCGTCCTTCCTTCGGCTACGATGCTGGCAAACCTCCCTGATGGAAAGGATGCGCTATGTTCACCATAGGATGCCATCTCTCGGATAAAGACGGATACCTCGGCATGGCGAAGGACGCCGTGTCCATCGACGCGAACACGTTCCAGTTCTTCACGCGCAACCCGCGCGGCGGCGCGCAGAAGGCGCTCGACCCGCAGGACCTCGAAGACTTCAAGGCGTACGCGCCCCAGCACGGCATCGAGGTGATCATGGGCTACGCGCCGTACACCGTGAATCCCGCAAGCGACAAGATGAGCGAGCACGACTTCACCATGATGGTGCTCGCGGAAGATCTGGCGCGCATGGAAGAGACGCCGCATATGCTGTACGCGTTGCAACCCGGCAGCGCGCTCGGGCAGCCGGTTGACGTCGCGCTCGGCAAGGTGGCCGACGCGCTCAACGACGTGGTGACGCCCTCGCAGACCACGCGTCTGCTGCTGCTCACCATGGCAGGCTCGGGCACGCAGGTGGGCAGCACGTTCGAGCAATTGGCTGCCATCCTCGACAAGATCGAGCTGGCCGATCACGTGGGCGTCTGCTTCGACGCATGCCGCGTGTGGGGTGCGGGCTACGACATCGTGGGCGACCTCGACGGCGTGGTGGACGAGTTCGACCGCGTCATCGGACTCGACAAACTGCACGCCATCCACCTCAACGACAGCGAGGATGCCCTCGGGTCGCACAAGGACCGCCACGCGCCCATCGGGAAGGGGCAGATCGGCCTCAAGGCGCTCGCCGCCCTCACGAACCATCCCAAGCTGCGGGACATCCCGTTCTACCTGGAAGCGCCCGAGCCGACGCTGTCGAAGTACGGCGAGGCCATCGAGGAGCTGCGGAAAGCGCACGATCGCGCGTAGCGGAGAATTCGTCGGCACCGTCGCGGGCGCGTCTTTATCTGCTACCATATACGTAACGATTACAGGACCGGAAAGGGCGCGCCCATGTTCACCATCGGATGCCATCTCTCAAGCGCGAAGGGCTACCTCCACATGGCGAAGGACGCCGTGTCCATCGACGCGAACACGTTCCAGTTCTTCCTGCGCAACCCGCGCGGCGGCCGCGCGAAGGCCATCGACCCGAAGGACATCGCGGCGTTTCGCCAGTTCGCGCCCGAACACGGCATTGAAACCATCCTCGCGCACGCCTCCTACACGGTGAACCCCGCGTCGAACGTGCCGAAGACGCACGACTTCGCCCTCATGGTGCTCGGCGACGATCTCGTGCGTATGGAGGAAACGCCCCATCAGCTGTACAACATGCACCCGGGCGCCGCGGTGGGGCAGCCCGTCAACGTGGCCATCGACAACATCGCTGCCGTGCTCAACGAGGTGCTGCAGCCCGGGCAAACCACCACGGTGCTGCTCGAGACGATGTCGGGCTCGGGCTCCGAGATCGGCGGCACGTTCGAGGAGCTGGCAACGCTCATCGACAAGATCGAGCTCAACGACCGCATGGGCGTGTGCCTCGACACGTGCCACGTGTGGGCCGCCGGCTACGACATCGCGGGCGACCTCAACGGCGTGGTGGACGAGTTCGACCGCGTTATCGGCCTCGACCGTCTGCGCGCCGTCCACCTCAACGACAGCAAGTTCGGCCTCGGGTCGCACAAAGACCGCCATGCCCGCATCGGCGAAGGCACCATCGGCTTCGACGCGCTCGCAGCGTTCACGAACCACCCGAAGCTGCGCCACCTGCCGTACTTCCTCGAAACCCCCAACGAGGCCCTCTCCGGCTACGCCGAGGAAATCGCCGCCCTGCGCGCCGCGCACGCCGAGGGGTAGCCGACAGGCCGGCGGGCTACTTGATGACGACGGCTTGGGCGCCCAGTTCGTAGTAGCGGGAGGCGAACAGTTGCAGGTCGTAGCTCACCTGGCCCGCCAGCGAGTCGCTGACCAGCACGAGGCCCGCGTCCAGGTCGTAGCCGCTCACCACCACGCAGTGGCTGTTAGCGTACAGGCGGTACGTCCGGTCGCCCTCGCGCGCCACCTGGTAGGCGGTGCCGGGGTCGGCCAGGTCGATGGTGCACCAGGCGATGACGGGATGGCCGGCCTCCACTTCGGCAAGCACGTCCTCGAGCGACGAGCCCGTGATGTCGAACGCCTGAAGGGAGGATTCCTGGGCGGCCAGGTACGCCGACGCGGTGCTCGCGATGGCCGGCGCCATGCAGCTGTGGCCGTCGGTCGAGTACGGGTCGCCCAGGAACGCCGAGACGAACGTGCTGTCGCTGAGGGGCAGCCATGCGTCGGCGATGGTGGTTTTCTCCAGGTCGAAGCCGAACGAGAGCAGCGCGTTCGTCAGCGCGACGGACTCGCATCCGGTGGGCAGCTCGGGGTACTGCTGCTCGGCGGGCACGTCGATCGAGACGGAACGCTGCGTGTCGGAGCTTTCGGCCTGCAGGGCGGCCACGTCGTTCGTGGCGCGCTGCTCGGCATCGATATCGGCGACGGCCAGCCGCGACGACAGCAGCGGGAAGGCAACCACGGCGGCCAGGAGCACGGTTGCCGCTCCGAAGCACAGGCGCGTGGCGGCCCACCGGCCGCGTCTCCGGCTGAACAGCGGTCGCGTGCCGCGGCGCGGATGGGGGAGGAACTGCCGGGCGAACAGCCGACGCCGGTACGTGGTGGTGCGAACGCGGGAGGTGCGTCGTTCGGTCGGTTCGAAAGCCATGGTCGCACCCTTCTCTTCGATCGGCATGTTCCGAGCATATCGGACGATGTTGAAAACAACCTGAAAGACATCCCCCTCACCACGAACACGTCTCGCGTTGCCGTATTGTTTCACCCGTCGCAAAACCTCCTCATTTCGTCGCCGCCGCGTGCGCCGCCGCCGGTTTCGTGCGATGCTGCACCCGACGACATTTCGCGAAGTTTTTCGCCGAACCCCTTGACCCTCCTCATGCAGGAGGCTGTTGAATGCGATGCGAAGGAGGTGAGAACCGTGTTCTACATCGGAGAGTTCTCGAAGATGGGCAAGACCACCATCAAGACGCTGCACCACTACGACCGCATCGGGCTGCTGCATCCGGAGGCCGTAGACGGCGCCACCGGGTACCGGCTGTACACGACGCGCCAGCTCATAGAGTTGCACCGCATCCAGGCGCTTCGGCAGGCGGGGCTGTCCATCGACGAGGTGGCGGCCATCGTGCACGGCGCCGATCCGCGTCCCATCCTCATGCAGCGTCGCGACGAGATCGAACGAGAGCTCGCCGCGCGCCAAGACCGTCTTGCGCGCATCGCATTCATGCTCGACAACGAAGAAAAGGGGTTCCCCATGGACTATCAGGCAACTATGAAAGAGCTTCCCAGCTGCATCGTGTTCTCCAAAACGATGACCGTCCCCACCTATTCCGCGTACTTCGAGGTCATTCCCGCCATCGGCCGCGCCGTGAAAGCGGCGAACCCCGATCTCACGTGCGCCACGCCCGAGTACTGCTTCATCACGTACCTCGACGGCGAGTACAAAGAGCGCGACATCACGATGAAGTATTCGGAAGCCGTCGAGGAATACGGCGTGGAAACCGACGGCATCGTGTTCGAACAGGTGCCTGCGGCCACCGTCGTGTCCGTCATGCACCGCGGCCCGTACGCCGACCTGCCGCGCGCCTACGCGTTCGCGATGGATTGGGTGGAGCAGAACGGCTACCGCATGGTCGACCTGCCGCGCGAAAGCTACATCGACGGCATCTGGAACAACATTCCCGAAAGCGAATGGCTCACCGAGATCCAAGTCCCGGTCGAGAAGAAGTAACGCCGATGCTCAAGAGGGCGCCGCGTCAGCGAGCGCCCTCGGCGGCTACCTCATGAGCAGCCTCAGCAGCTTGATCTTGTCGCCGAACGGGGGGTTGCGGATGGGCATCTCGATCCACGTGCCCTTCGTCAGCGTGGACTTGTAGTGCGTGAAGCAGTCGAAGCCCACCTTGCCGTGGTAGGCGCCCATGCCGGAGTTGCCCACGCCGCCGAAGCCCATGTGGTTGTTCGCGAGGTGCACCACCACGTCGTTGATGGTGGCGCCGCCGAACGGCAGCTCGCGGATCACGCGCTGCTGCACGGCTTTGTCGTCGCTGAAGATGTAGGTGGCCAGCGGTTTCTCGAAGGTGCGCACGATGGCGAAGGCCTCGTCGAGCGTCTTGTACGTGATGATGGGCATCACGGGCCCGAAAATCTCCTCGTTCATGACGGGGTCTTCCAGCGTCACGCCGCGCAGGCAGGTGGGCTCGATGCGCAGCGTCTCGGCGTCGCCGTGCCCGCCGAACGCCACCGATGCGTCGGGATTGCGGTTTTCGATGAGCCCCATGACGCGGTCGAAATGGCGGCGGTTGATCATGTGCGGCCACTCGTCGCAGGCGAGGATGTCCGCGCCGTAATACTGGTGGAAGCACGCGTCGAGCTGCTCCACGAGGCTGTCCGCCACGCGCTCGTGCACGAGGAAGTAGTCGGGCGCCACGCAGGTCTGCCCCGAGTTGATGCCCTTGCCCCAGGCGATGCGCTGCGCCGCGCGCTTCACGTTGGCGCTCTCGTCCACGATGCAGGGGCTCTTACCGCCCAGTTCCAGCGTCATGGGCGTGAGGTGCTTCGCCGCCGCTTCCATAATAGTGTGGCCCACGTTCGGGCTGCCGGTGAAGAACAGCTTGTCCCAACGCGTTTCAAGCAGCCAGTCGTTCATGGCGCCCGATCCGGGGAAGCCGCACACGAACTCGGGCGGGAACACGCTGGCCAGCATCTCGATGAGCAGCTCGCTCGTGGCCTTCGAGGTACGCGAGGGCTTGAGCGCCACGCAGTTGCCGGCGGCGATGGCGTCCACGAGGGGCACGAGCGCCAGCTGCACGGGATAGTTCCACGGGCTCAGCACCAGCACGACGCCCATCGGGCTCGGGTACACCTTCGACGTGGCGTGGAAGTGGACGATGGGGGTTGGCACGCGGCGCGGCCGCGACCAGGAGCCCAGGTGCTTGAG
>ENA-OQIJ01000201-OQIJ01000201.1-human-gut-metagenome-genome-assembly--contig:-NODE-201-length-17724-cov-4.078195_pt1 | contig 17724 bp, 13 predicted proteins | sample MGYA00242582_ERZ504747 | MGnify/ENA primary metagenome ERZ504747 (study PRJEB26092, sample SAMD00036435) | human gut metagenome | host: Homo sapiens | study: EMG produced TPA metagenomics assembly of...
GTCGCTGCCGAAGAACTCGGCAGCGTCAAGCGTGGGTTCATACACTACAACGGGAACACCCTTGGCCTTGATGCGCTTCATGATGCCCTGAATGCTCGACTGCCGGAAGTTGTCGGAGCCGGACTTCATCGTCAACCGGTAAATGCCAACGACCGGATGATCTTCGCCACTGATTTCGTTAAGGATCTCATCGGCGATGAAGTCCTTGCGCGTGGCGTTCGAAGCCACAATGGCCTCAATGAGGTTCTGTGGCACATCGGCATAATTCGCCAGCAACTGCTTGGAATCCTTTGGCAGGCAGTATCCGCCGTAGCCGAATGAAGGGTTGTTGTAGTGCCCACCAATACGAGGGTCGAGGCATACGCCACGAATGATCTCGGCAGTGTTCAAACCGCGTGACTGTGCATAAGTATCCAGCTCATTGAAATATGCCACGCGCAACGCCAAGAACGTGTTGGCGAACAGCTTGATTGCCTCGGCTTCGGTCGTACCGCAAATCAGCTCGGGAATGCCAGTCGTGCCATCGGCGTTCTTGCGGTCGTGCTCTTCAGGCGCGGCTCCCTGCGCCAGCAGGTTCGCAAAAGTACGGGCAGCTTCCACAGCTGCGGCATCATCCATCGGCGCGCCGACGACGATACGCGAAGGGTGCAGGTTGTCGTACAACGCATGGCCTTCTCGCAGGAACTCCGGGGAGAAGATAATCTTCTCGTCACCGGTCTTTTCGCGCAGTTGTGCGGTATATCCGACGGGAATCGTTGATTTAATCACGATCCAGCAGTCCGGGTCATATTCACGGATGGCCTTGATGGCGGCCTCGACGCTCGACGTGTCAAAGTAGTTCTTGCGTTCGTCGTAGTTGGTGGGGGTAGCCACAACCGTGTAATCCGCACCGGTGTACGCCACAGCCGGATCAGTGGTGGCTTGGAAGTCCAGATGCATGGTGCCATCACGCTTGCTGTCGAGGAAGCGCGTGATCTCCACATCGACAATCGGGCTTTCGCAATGGTTGAGTTTCTCCACTTTTTCAGACACGATGTCCAACGCGTGCACTTCGTTATGCTGCGCAAGCAACAGCGCAACGGACAATCCCACATAGCCGGTGCCGGCGACAGCGATCTTCATATGCATTCCTCGATTTCTAGCGAATACTGCTCTGAGTTCCAAACATATTGTTGGGAGCTGACAGTACGGCTATGGAATTAGTAGGCCCCACTTGGGTGCAGCACCGTGCCGATGGTACGCATGATGTACACGATGTCCCCCATCACGCTCCAATCCTGCACATAGCTCACATCGAGCTGGCGGCTTTCCTCTTCATCAAGGTCGTTGCGCCCGGAGACCTGCCACGGGCCGGTGATGCCGGGCTTGACGAGCAGACGTGTAGCGTAGATCGGATCGTATTCCTGCACTTCGAAATCACGCTGCGGGCGGGGGCCAACCACACTCATGTTGCCCATGAACACGTCGAAGAACTGTGGCAGCTCGTCAAGGCTCGTTTTGCGGATGAAGTTGCCGACCTTCGTGATGCGCGGGTCGTGCTTGAGCTTGTACCGTGCGCCCATCTCCTGTCCATTTGCGGCAAGCACTTCCTTGAGGTGCTTGTCCGCATCCACGCGCATCGAGCGGAATTTGTGAATGTAGAACGGCTTGCCGCGCAGACCAATACGCTCCTGCTTGTAGAACACAGGGCCACCGTCTTCGATCTTGATGGCAATCGCGACAATGAGCATGATCCACGACGAGAGCACGATGGCGAGCGACGAGACGACGATGTCGAAGATGCGCTTCTTGATCTTGGCCACTGGCGAGTACTGCGGCAGACTGATTGTCATGATGCTCATGCCTTGGATGTTGCGCATCTGTGTGGCGTGTTCGGCGATGTCAAGAGCCGAAGTGATCAATGCGATCTCCAGATTGAGCGATTCCATCTGCACGGCGAATGTGCTCAGGTTGTCGGAGAAACGGTCGAGCACATCCGTCACCATAACGGTCTGTGCACCCGTCTGCGCGATGCGGCCGGCCAGATGGTCGCCGTATTCAATGACTTCAATCGGCTCGCCCCAGGATTCGCGCACCATCGTGTTGAGCACATCGATGTTCGGATCCGCCTCGATCAAGCCGGTCTCACGGTTCACACGGATCGGGCATACACGCACCGGCTTGTAATTGAGTTGCTTGCGCTGCTGCAGGAACTTGAGGATCTGACCAATGCCTTCGGGCGATCCCACAATGACTGTGGGGTAGGCATAATCGCCCTTGCGGTGGCGGTAGGTAAGGAACCGCCGTGCCACGAAGCGCACAATCATCTCGGCCACCCATACACACAATGACGTCATGCATACCGAGAAGAACGAGACATTCGTTTGCATGATGAAATTGAGTCCACATACGCCCACCCAGCTGAACACCGTTGCTTTGAGCAGCAGGATATTGAGTTGATAGCCATCGGCGAACACATGCCGGTGGTAGACACCGGAGGAATGGGCGCAGAATACCCAGATGATCGCACAGACCGCCACATACAGGTACACACTGATGGGGAGGTTGAGCTGCAGCCGTGTGGTGAACAAATCCATCTCTTTGCTGAAGTACATCACCACAAGACCCACGCAGAAATACACCACTGCGTCGAACGCCATGAGGGCAAGATTCAGCACAAGGCGCCAATGCAGCACTTTGGCGGATTGATGCTCCACTTTCTGTGCGAGCTGCGCATCACTCTTTTCCTGTGTCATGGTTCTCCTTCTCGCCTGCCCACACAGCACTCAGGCCTGTTCCCTCACCGCACGTGGCGGTACCCGCTTTGCGCATAACAAGCCAATACTACCTTGCCCCCTGCCGCAAACTGCACATCATGGCCCATGCCGCACGTTCGCCATGGTTTCTCAGTAGGTGAAGCACAATGTGCTCCGTTTACAATATGAATTGGGCGAAGTATAGGTTCATGACCATCGTATGTACGACGAGGCACTTTCCAAAGGAGATTCGTGATGGAACAGGCACAAGGCAACACTGGTTCGTTCAACGCCGTGGAATACGGCCCAGGACAAGCCGCTCGGGATGCCGAGCATGATGCACTCAAGACCGACGAGCTCACGGAGCCACGTGCACTCAACACAGACCCGCTGACCGCCGCCGTCACGCCCGACAACGCCGTGATGCCCGATCCGGCTGCACCTGTTTCGTCCGATGACACTGTCACCGGCGAGTTCGCCGTGACCGAGACGGAAAGCGATGACGAGGCGATTGCCGACGAAGAGCTGCGCCAGTTCGAAAAGCGCATCGACGACATCCTCGCGACCGGCGAACTTGACGAAACACTGCGCGTGATCGACGCCAAAGGCGTGGCACAGGTGCTTCCCGTACTCGATTCCGAGCCAATTTCGCATCTGCTCGACGGCATTGAGGAAATCGGTGGCCGCGCCAATGTGTTCGTCCGCACTGCGGATGGCATCGCCGTGCTCAACGTAGTGGAATACAGCCCGGAAGACCAAAGCGCACGGCAGGCGGATGATACGCCGACCGGAGAAACGCCTGTGGTCAACGCCGAGGAAGCCACAGAACAGCCAACAGAATGAGTCTTCCGAAGCCACCACCGTCAGGGCGCCCCTACACACGTGATGTGCACTACAGCCCCGAGCGGGCCGAGCACGAGGGCCGCATAGCCGGCCTATCCACCGTGCTCACCGGCGAGATGTCGTACCGTAACGACCATCTGACACGTCCGGCGTTCATCTCGCTCGCCATCCTCACGTTCATCACCTTCGTCGGCAACTTCACGCAGCTGCAGCTCAGTGCCGCCCTGCCCACGCTCGTCGATGACTTCGGCATTTCCGTGACGCTCGGCCAATGGATGACATCGATCTTCCAGCTGACGATGGGCGTGATGGTGCCGCTCACCGCATACCTGACGCGACGGTTCTCAACGCGCCAGATCGTCATCGCCTCGATGGTCGTGTTCACAGTCGGCTCGGTGCTCGCATGGCTCAGCCCCACGTTCCCGCTCGCACTGTTCGGCCGTTTCCTTGAGGCAGTCGGCACGGGCGTCATGTGGCCGGTTCTGCAGATCACCGTATTCTCGATTTTCCCGCTCGACAGGCGTGGCATGGCGATGGGCATCGTCGGCATGGCGATGGCCGTTGCGCCGGCTATTGGCCCAACGCTTGGCGGCCTGCAGACGGATATGAACGGCTGGAGGTCCATCTTCCTGACGCTCACCGTCATCGGCTGCATCTCGATCCTGCTCGCCGTGTTCGGACTGCATAACTTCGGTGAATCAGACAAAGCTGCGCACGCGGACTTCTTCTCAGTCGGACTGTCCATCATCGGCTTCGGTGGACTGATGTTCGGCTTCACGAACATCCAGGCATACCCGCTGGCAGCTCCCGTTGTATGGCTCCCGATGATCATCGGCCTCGCCGGCATCGTATGGTTCGTACTGCGTCAGTTCCACAATGAGCGGCGCTTCAAAACCGGCAAGCGAACCGCCCGCATTGCTCGACCTCTCCGTGTTGCGTAATGCGCATTTCTCCGTCGGCACCATCATCGCATCGTTGAGCTTCTTCGCGTTCAGCTCGCTCGTCGTGCTCATCCCGCTCTACATCCAGAACTGCCGCGGCTACACAGCCACCATAAGCGGCCTTGTCATGCTGCCCGGCGCAATCGCCCAGGCAATCGCCCAGTTCTTCGGCGGCCGTGCACTCGACAGGTTCGGGGCACGCCCTGTCGCCATGGTCGGCACCATCATGCTCTGCCTTGGCACGACGATGATGAGCATGATCGGCATGGGCACCTGGATCTGGTACATCTCGATCTGCCAGTTCATCCGGCAGATCGGCATGGGCTTCGTCATGATGCCGGTCACCACGTGGTCGCTCAACTGCCTTAAGCCTGCCGAGGTATCGGCCGGTTCAGCCGTCACCAACACGGTAAGGCAGATCGCCGGTGCGATTGGGTCCCCTGTCATGATCCTCATCATGTATTCGATCGCCGCAGCCCAGATGGGCGCCGGACGCCCGGATATAGAAGCAAGCGTCATCGGCATTGAATGGGCGCTGCGTATCAGCGCGATCATCAACTTCATCATGATCCTGATGGTCGTCTTCGGCGTCAAGGGCGAAGACGCCGGCTCGGCACGCAGTGCCGTACGCCGTGCGCTGCGTCATGCAAAGGCCGCATCCGCACAGTAACACTTACGCCTTGCCCATGAGCGTGAGCATAATGAGCACGGCGTTGAGCGCGATGATCAGCGCCACGACCGCCAAACAGACGATGTGCTTGATACGCCCATCCGCGTATTGCCCCATCAACGTACGGTCGTGCGTGTAGCGCATCAGCGGAATAATCGCGAACGGAATGCCTATCGACAGCACCACCTGCCCAACAATCAGCGCCTCGGTCGGATTGTTGGCGAGCGCAAGCACCACAAGCGCCGGCACGAGCGTGGCCACGCGGCACGCCCACATCGGCACGTCCACGCGCAGCAGTCCCTTCATGATCTCCGAGCCGGCGTAGGTGCCGACGGATGTGGATGAGAGCGACGACGCAAGCAGACCAATGGAGAAAATAGTGCCGACGACAGGCCCCAGCACCTGCGCAATCGCGTGTTGCGCGCCCTCGATCGTGTCGGTGCCTGTCATACCGTAGAGCGAATTCGCCGCGAGCACGAGCAGTGCGATGTTCACCGTGCCGGCGATCGCGAGCGCCCACACGACGTCGATGCGGCTGCCGTGCATCATCTGGCGTCTGCTCGGACGGTCGGCGCCTTTGCCGAAGTGATCGTTCACCAGTGTGGAGTGCAGGTAGATCGCGTGCGGCATCACCGTCGCGCCAAGCATCGATGTGGCCATCAATACCGACGACCCGTCGGTGAACCGCGGAATCAGCCCTTCCGCCACCGCAATCGGATTGGGCGGGTCGATGAACAGGCCGGCGATGAACCCAAACGTGATCACCAGCAGCAACCCAATGACGAGCCGTTCGAAGATCTTGTGCGTCTCGCCGCCTTGGAACAGCAGCAGCACGGTCGAAACGGCGCCGATGATGCAGCCGCCCACGAGCAGTGGCACACCAAACAGCAGATTCAGTGCGATGGCGCCGCCGATGACTTCGGCGAGGTCGGTGGCGATGGCGATGACCTCGGCCTGCATGAAGAATAGGAAGCGCCCGGCGGTGCCCATGCGCTCCCCCAGGATCTGCGGCAGGCTTTTGCCCGTGACTATGCCGAGTTTGGCCGCCTGGTATTGGATCAGCACACTCATGCAGTTGGCCACCACGAGCACCCACACCAGCAGATAGCCGTATTTAGCGCCGGAGGTGAGGTTCGCCGCCACGTTGCCCGGATCCACATAGGCCACCGCTGCCACAAACGCCGGTCCCAGCATGCTGGCGAGCGCATGCGCGGGCTTCTCCGGTTTGCCGCTCGCCTTACGCTCGATCGCAATGTCCTGGTCCGCCTCGGCCTGCAATGCGAGCGAGTCAATGTCCGCTGGCGACGTGCTCTGTTGTTTGCCTTCGCTCATCATGCATCACGACTCCTCGACTACCGCAGCTTATCTTCGGATTCCATTGTGTCGAATCATCGTGGTTTCGCGCGCCGCTCAATCGTTCGGAATCGCCTGCCCCGGGCATGAGTGCAGTACGCTGAGCATCGCGCGCTTCTCTTGCGTCGTCACGCTCAACCCGTACTTGTCTTTCACACCGATCTGCCGCGCCACATAATCGCACCGGTATTCGCCGTTCGTCGGCAGCCAGTATGCGGCTGAGGCGGCGCCTTTCTCTTGGTTCGCCGGTCCGTCCACCGCGAGCAAATTGTAGAGGTCGTTGCCGAACCGGAACCGTTTCTGCTGGCTCCAGTCGCGCGCACCGGACTGCCACGCGTTCTGCAGCGCCACCACATGGTCGATCTGCACGGCCGAGCTGGTGGTCTGCCCACGCTGGAAGTGAATCGTCTTGCCGGTGTACGGGTCCGCGAGCACGCCCGACTTGACTTTGCATCCACCGAGTTTGGTGTATTGCACGCCGGTCAGGTCGCGTGCGAGCACGTCTTCGCGCACGTCGCAGCCATTGCCGTCGTCGTCTGTTTCGCGGTAGCCGAAGAGTTCACGCTCGTAGCCGTTCGTGGAGACGTCGTCGTCCACCGGCAGTTTCTGCAGCGTCTCCGCTGCCGTGCCCGTGGCATGGTACTGTCCGGTCAGTTCCGCGAATTTCGGGCTGATGCGCGGCAGAATGACCCCGATGGTCACGCCGATCACTATGGCGATCACGAGCAGGATCAACACGCGCTCAGCCACACTGGAACTGTTGAAGTAGTTGCGGCCGAAATGCTTGGAACGTCTACGAGTCATGCGCTCTACTGTCGCGCGAATCGTGCGGAAAATCAAGCTGCGTGGCGTGGGTCCGCGATGCGCGCACACGTGGGCATGCACAATGCGCGCACAACCGCGGGATAGCAGCGCCAATTTCCACCCATGCGGTAAGAAAGTGCGCACAGGTGCGAAATACCCTTCTTTCTGCCCCATTGATGCTCGGCGCTGCGCACACAACTGAATACTGGTGTCGTTATCTGCCGGCTATGCACCTCCGTGCAACGTGCCAAGTGGACACTATTGGCGCATGATGTGGATTGGTTGTGCATCCGGGCGATTCTTTCCACAATCATCAGGGTGATTTGACCGTCCAACCACAACATATGTTCATGCTTGTGCATGCTAGAAGTGCATTCTAGGGTCATCAATCATGAATATGACACGAACACAGGCACAGCTCAACGATGTACGTGCAGGCACCATCCGCCAATGCAAAGAGGCACACATCACGAATCCATTGTGCGGAGCTACCGCCCTCAAACTTTACGGCTCCGAGTTCCCCTTTACTGATGAGCCAGATACGTTCCATGTAATGGTTCGCGACGCCTCACACCGTCGGCGTGCTCCCCATGTGAAAGCCCATACATGGAAGCAATTGGAGCCGGCGGACATTCTATATACCGAGGGACTGCAGGTCCTGTCGCCGGAAGCCACTGCGGTGACCTTGGCCGGCACACTCAACATCATGCAGCAGGTGATGCTTCTGGAGGCCATGGTCCGCAATCAGTTGTTCACCTTTCCCATGTTTGCCGACTATACGCATAAGCGAACATTCCATGGGAAAAAGCGGGCATTGGCAGCATTGAAACTCTATCAAGATGGCAGTGCCTCTATGACTGAGACTGCACTGCGTCTGGAACTGAACAGACGTGGCGTACCAAGATTGGTTTTGAATTATGTGGTACCAAATGTCTGGTATCCCAATGGCGCTCCTATCACATTCGACCTTGCCTCCCTGAAATGAAGATCGCATGGGAATATCAAGGAGACCATCACCGCACTGATAAAGCTCAATACCGTCGGGATGCGTACAAAGGCAACTTGGCCCGGTCGAAAAACTGGACCTTATTCGACGTCACCTATGATGATCTACGCAATCAGCAACGGCTCAACGAGCTTGCCCTGCAGGCAGCCGTGATCATCGCCCAGCGCACTGGCACCGTCCCACGTATGGATATCCTCACGCTGCAACAATTGGCGGACAGGCGACGCGTATTTTGGAAACGCTCATCTTCTGGGACCTGACCATGCGGAGAACGTGAAATTGGGAGTATACGGATTTGCGCATGCCTGTCAGATAGCAGTTCTTGTTCCCCTCTATGTGCAAGGAGAGTCTGAGCAACGCGGCAGAAAGAGTGCCAGTTCGCGGTTGTGCGCGTCTTGCAAGCACACAACCGCGAACTAAGCCCCGTATCTACAACTTATGCACCCGCACTCCCCCGACGCGTCCCCACGGTCTTATCGGTCATGGTGTGCCGACATTCCCCGTTCAGTATCAGAACATGAAACATGCGGCGCAGCACCGTTGTGGTATCTCTCGAAACAGTGCCACGCACCGCGCGGCATGTAAGTTCACATAGGCGCACAGAAGGAACCAGAGAGAAAAGCTCATGGAGACTACCCGTAACGAACTCAACAAGAATCTCGCCCAGATGCTCAAGGGCGCGTCATCATGGACGTCACCACACCCGAACAGGCGCGCATCGCGGAAGACGCGGGCGCTTGCGCCGTCATGGCGCTCGAGCGCATCCCCGCAGACATCCGCGCGGCCGGTGGCGTGAGCCGCATGAGCGACCCCGCCATGATCCGCGGCATCCAGGAGGCCGTCTCCATCCCGGTCATGGCGAAGGTGCGCATCGGCCACATCGCCGAAGCGCGCATCCTGCAGGCGATCGAGATCGATTACATCGACGAGTCCGAAGTGCTCTCCCCCGCGATGACGTCTACCACATCGACAAAACCCAGTTTGACGTGCCGTTCGTCTGCGGCGCGAAGAATCTGGGCGAAGCACTGCGCCGCATCGAAGAGGGCGCCTCAATGATCCGCACGAAGGGCGAACCGGGCACCGGCGACGTGATTCAGGCCGTGCGTCACATGCGCACGATGAACCGCCAGATCCGTGAACTCGTCTCCCTGCGCGACGACGAGGTGTACGAGGCAGCCAAGCAACTCGCCGTGCCGTACGAGCTCGCGAAGTATGTGCACGACAACGGCCGTCTGCCGGTCGTCAACTTCGCCGCCGGCGGCGTCGCCACGCCCGCCGATGCCGCACTCATGATGGAACTGGGTGCCGAAGGCGTGTTCGTCGGCTCGGGCATCTTCAAGTCCGGCGACCCGGCCAAGCGCGCCGCCGCAATCGTGCAGGCGACCGCCAATTGGCAGGACGCCGATCTGCTCGCACGCCTTTCCGCGGACCTCGGCGAGGCGATGGTGGGCATCAACGAGGAAGAGATCGACATCATCATGGCCCAGCGCGGCGAGTGACCCATGGTTGTTGACGTTGCATATATCTCGAAAGAGCGTTCCGACGACGCTGGCAATGCCCCCGGCTCAGTCACCGGCATCCTCGCCGTGCAGGGCGCATTCGCCGAGCACGCCGCGATGCTCGACCAGCTCGGCGCCCCATGGCGCCTGTTGCGCGCGACCGAGGATTTCGACGAGTCGATCGGCCGCGTGATTCTGCCCGGTGGGGAAAGCACCACACAGGGCAAACTGCTGCACTCCACCGGTTTGTTCGAACCGATCGCCGCGCACATCGCCGCCGGCAAACCGGTCTTCGGCACGTGCGCGGGCATGATCCTGCTCGCCCGCAGACTTGAGAACGACGACAATGTGTATTTCGGCGCGCTCGACGCCACAGTGCGCCGCAATGCGTACGGGCGTCAGCTCGGGTCGTTCGCCGCGGAGGAGGCCGTACACACGTTCGATGCACAGGGCGAACCGAGCGGTGAGATCGCCGATTTCCCGCTTGTGTTCATCCGCGGCCCATTCGTGGCCGAGGTCGGTCCAAACGCGCGTGTGATGGCCTCGACCCGTGGTAACGCTGTCGCCCTGCAACAGGGCAATATCATCGCCACGGCGTTCCATCCAGAAATCACCGATGACCCGCGCATCCACGAGTATTTCCTGACGCTCGGTTGAGTGGAGAAGCACACGCCACGACAATAGCAAAAGCGGGCTTCTGATGAATTCACAGAAGCCCGCTCCCCTTTTCAATCTTCCATTTTCGCGATTGTCGGAATTGGGTGCTCCACGGTTCCCGTTGCGCCGATCTTATGCGCTGGCTGCCCCGCCCACGTCGTATCCGCTTCATCAATGTCTTTGAGCACAAGAGCGTTTGCGCCAATACGCACATGATCAGCCACATGCACGCCACCAAGCACTTTCGAATCAATCATCAGTTCCACGTAGTCGCCAATGACGGGATTCTCATGGTTCGAATGCGCAATGACAACACCGCTTGAAAGACTGCAGTAGTCACCCACGCGCGCTGCACCGTTGACGATGATGCGTTCGGGTGCCAGATCATCAACCCTTTTCCGAATACGTTCGGCCATAGTTCCGAACAGTACGATCGTTGAATCCTCTTGCAGCGCCACCAATGGAAGCAGTACAGGAGCTTGTGGATCACGCCAGGATTGTTATGGTGGTACTCGCTTTTACGCAGCAACGTCTTCATTTTGTGACGTCATCGAAGTGACGTTTGATGAGCGACTTCGCAGGCGGTTGCGCTTTGCGGTCGGCCGCGATGTATGCGCGCAGGTCCTCTTTCGTCCGGATCATCGACCCTCCTCGTTGCAATCATCTCAATTGTACCGAGAAGTCCTGCTCACATCACGCGCACCTCGTCGGCGATTTTCATCGTGGAGGCACGATGCGAGACGAGCACGACGGCGGCATCGCGCTCCGACACTAGCTCATTGATCGACTGCAGGATGTACGCCTCGTTGAGCGCGTCCAGACGGCTCGTCGGCTCATCGAACAGATACAGGTCCGCATGCCGCAGGAACATGCGCGCCAATCCAATGCGCTGTCGCTCGCCTTCCGAAAGGCGGCCGCCGAGCTCGCCCACCGGCGTCTCCATGCCCTGCGGCAGACTCTCGATGAACGGCAGGATCGATGCCTTGCGCAGCGCCTCACGCAGCTCGTCGTCGCTCGCCTGTTCGTTGGCGATGCGCAGGTTGCTCGCGATCGTGCCGTCGAACAGGTATGTCTCTTGGCTCATCATCGTCTGCAACCGGCGGCGCGTGTGCGCATCCACGCCTGGCAGCGCGTCGCCAGACAGCGCCACCGCGCCCTGCTGCGGATCCCAGTACCGCATGAGCAGCTTGAGCAGCGTCGACTTGCCGCGCCCAGACGGCCCCTGCAGTCCGAGGATGCCAGAGACCGGCACGTCGAGCGTCACATCGCGCAGCACTGGCGTGCGCGCGCCGTACGCGAACGTGACCTGATCCATGCGCATGCCGTGATATTCCGGTTCGAGTGTGCCGAGTTCCTCGACCGCGGGCTCCTCGTCCACCAACGCGAACAGACGCCGCGCCGAAGCGAATGTCTGCGTCAGACTCGCCGGCAGTGCGCTCAGCGCGAGCGTCGGCCCGAATGAACTGACGACGAGCACCATCGCCGTCACATTGCGCGCGACCATCGTCATATCGCCGCGGCTCGCGAACACGGCGAGCAACGCGGCACACACCGTGACCAGCACGATGATCACATGGTCGAATCCACCGAACACGCCATTGCGCGCGCTCAGCTCCACGCGCTGGCCCCACAGCGCACGCGACTGCCGGTCGATGCGCGCCAGCCGCACACGGCCCTGCCCAAAGCGGATGATCTGCTCAAGGCCGCGCATGTCATCGAGCACGTCATCGTCAAGGCGCGCGCTCTGCTTGCGGATGCGCGCGCCGACCCCGCGCAATGCGCGCGCGAACCACGCCGGCACGGCCACGCCGATGAGCAGATGCGCCACCACGAGCAGCACCGCGAACCACGGGCTCAGAAACAGCAGGGCGATGGCATACACAACCGTCGTAGTCAACGCGATCACCGTCGGCGAGATGGTGTGCGCGAAGAAGATCTCAAGCAATTCCACGTCCGTGGTGACCATGGAGATGAGGTCGCCCTTGCCTTTGCCGGTCAGTTTGGCCGGGGCGAGCCGGCGCAACGCCGCGAACATCTGCCCACGGAACAGCGCGAGCAAACGGAACGCCAGATTGTGGTTCATGTACTGTTCGCAATACCGCATAGCACCACGGATCAGCGCGCACACCACCATGAACGCGACAGCGCAGCCCACGGACAGACCCCAGACGGGCCGCTCAGCCGCCGCGCACAGCGCCATGACACCAAACACCGGCAGGAAGGTCGCTGCGAGATGCCCCAATGTGCCGAAGCAGCACGCCAGCACCATGAGCGGACGCAGATCGCCCACCTGCCCCAGCAACCGGCGCACGAGCTGGAAGGTCGTCATCAGCGCGCGCTGTGTGTGCACACTCTCAGGCTGTTTCACATTGTGTTCCACAGTATTCGGCGCCGGCGCATACGCAATGCCGCAGTTGCGCGCACGCTGCTCCACCTGCTCCACTGACGCCTGCGCGCGGAACATCGTGGCGTATTGGCCGTCTTGGGCCATGAGTTCGGCGTGCGTGCCCGTTTCCACACACGCACCGTGGTCGAACACGGCAATGGCGTTGGCGTCCACGGCATCGGCAAGTCGGTGCGTCACCAGAATGACGGTTTTGCGTTCGGCCAGTTCATGCACGGTGCGCATGATGAGCCGCTCGCTTTCCGCGTCCACACTGCTCGTGGCCTCGTCGAAGATCATGATTGGCGCATCATGCAGCAATGCGCGCGCCACGGCGACGCGCTGGCGCTGGCCTCCCGAAAGATTCGCCGCATCCTGCTCGATGCGCATGTCGAGCCCCTGCAGATGCGTGTCCACCATGTCGAGCACATGGGCGCGCGCGAGCGCATCGCGCAGTTCAGCGTCGGAGGCATCAGGACGCGCCATCAGCAGATTGTCGCGCAACGTGCCGGCGAAGAGGTGGCTGCGCGCGCCGACGATTGATATGGCGGCGGTCAGCGCACGCTCGCTCAACTCGCGCAGTTCCACATTCCCGATGCGCAGTGCGCCGTCGTACCCTTCGAGCTCGCCGGCGATGAGTGCGGCGAGTGTGGATTTGCCGGAGCCTGATTCACCGACGATCGCGGTGAGCGAGCGCGCCGGCATCGTCAGTGTGACATCATGCAGCGCCGGACGCGCGGATTCGGCATACGCGAAGCCCAGATCGCACGTTGTCACATCGAGCGCGCCCTGCGGCAGTTGGCGATCGCCATAGGCGCGATCCGGCTCGTCAAGCAGCGCGAAGATGCGTTTGGTGGAGGTCATGCCGTTCATCGCCACATGGAAATACGAGCCGAGCTGGCGCAGCGGCAGGAAGAAGTCCACGGAGACGAGGATTACGAACAGCACGGCCGCCATACCGAGCGTCGGCCCGTTGAACACATGCAGGAACGGCGCCGACGAGGTGAATGCGGTGTGCCCTTGGTGCACATACTGCCAGAGTGCGGTGCCGATGCCCGCCGCGGCGCCGCCGTACGCCACCACATCCATCGCGGTGAGCGAGCGCAGCTGGATCTGCAGCACGCGCATCGTCATCACACGGAAGTCCTCGGCGTTCCTGTCCATCTGCTCGGCGGCGCGCGCGTCGGCGTCAAAGGTCTTCAGCGTTTCGAGCCCCTGCAGGCTGTCGAGGAACACCGACCCCATGTCGGTGTACTTGCCCCAGTACTTTTTGAACGTCTTCGCCGTGGTCATGGCGATGGCGCCGACAATCACGATGATGAGCGGCGCACAGACGAGCAGCACCACGGCAGTGGGCATGTTGAGCGGCACGATGGCCGCAAACAGTGTGAGCGGCGCCAAGATTGCGAAACCGAGCTGCGGCAGGAACAGTTCGAAGAAACTCTGGATCTGGTCCACGCCTTCGCCGGTGAGCTGCACCACGTCGGCAGTGCGCGTGCGCTGTGCATACGACGGGCTGAGGCGCAGCATCTTGCGGTAGAGCTCCGAACGCAGCCCGAGCTTCACGCGTTCGGCGGTCTCGGTGCCGAGTCTGGTGGCGAAGTGGTGCGCGAGGAACCGCACCGCGGCGATGGCGAGTGTCGCAATGGCAATCAGCATGAAACCGGCCGGTCCGGAGACGCCGATGGACTGCAAAGCGCCATGCACGCTCGCCTGCGGGAAGAGTGAGGCGACGAGCACGGTCACGGTGCCGGCGAGCGCGATATCCGCCACAAGCCCAATCCACAAGCAGATGATCTTGCCCACCACGAGCCCGCGCACGCCGGGCACGAGCGAGAACAGCCGTTTGTCTACCATTGCGCCTCTTTCCATCCCTACAGTCCGCATACTGGACTCGTCAATGAGCATGAATCCAGCGGCCAATCTAGCAGGAATCCTGCGCGAGCAACAGACCCCTGTGGGGAAAACCACAGCATTAGGCACAAAGGCCCTCTGTGTTGTATGGAACTACAAAGCGCTCTTCGAGTGTCTTGTCTCTTTGCACAACGCGCTCCCCCGAGCACACAGTTACGATGGCGTAGGCTACGCACCCGTATACACCGACAGGACACCCGCTCATGCTCACTGAATTCACCACGCCCGGCCCCGCACTCACCGTGGACGACGACGCCACCATCTACTCGCTGCTCACCACACGCTTGGAAACCAGCACGGAGAACGCGCCACTTGCACAGAACAAGGAGGCCGACGGTTCGTGGAGCACCATGACCGCCGTGGAATTCAACGACCATGTGCGCGCGATCGCCAAAGGCCTCATCCAGTTCGGCATCGGCAAAGGCGATGCCGTCAGCATCTTCTCGGCGACGCGCATCGAATGGGGCCTGCTCGACTTTGCGCTCGCGGCCATCGGTGCAGTGTCCGTGCCGATCTACGACACCGACTCCGCAGCGCAGGCCCAGCGCATCCTCAATGACTCCGCGGTCAAACTCGCGATCGCCGACAACCAGGAGAGGTTCGACCGGCTCGACTCCGTGCTCGACGCATGCCCGGCGCTTGAGCGCATCCTCATGCTCGACGCGCACGCCATCAACGCACTCGAAGGGCTCGGTGTCATGGTCTCGGACGAAGAGCTTGACGAACGAATCGGCTCCGTGCACGCCGATGACCTGGCGACGATCGTCTACACATCCGGTTCGACCGGTACGCCGAAGGGCGCCGAACTCACCCACCGCAACTTCACGAGCATCACGCGCGCGGCACAAAACTGCGTGCCGGAGGTGATCACAGGCGAGGCGCGCCTGCTGCTGTTCCTGCCGCTCTCCCACTGCTTCGCGCGCATGATCCAGTACTTCACGATTGGCTCCGCAGAAGGCGTGGTGGGCTATCTGCCCAATACGAAGACACTGCCGCGCGACATGCAAACGTTCCAACCGACGTTCCTGCTCGGCGTGCCCCGCGTGTTCGAAAAGGTGTACAACGCAGCGTCGCGCAAAGCCGGCACCGGCTGGAAGGGCCGCATGTTCGCCAAGGCGGCCGAGGCGGCGATCAACTGGTCGGCGATGCAGCAAGCCGGCGAGCGCCCGAGCGCGAAACAGCGCGCCGATCACGCCATGTATGAGACGAGTGTGTACCGCACGATTCGCAGCGCGTTCGGCCCGCGCATCAAGTACCTCGCTTCAGGTGGCGCGCCGATCACGCTTGACCTGCTGCATTTCTTCAACGGCATTGGCCTGACGATGATCCAAGGCTACGGTCTGACCGAAACGGCGGCGCCGTTCACGTTCACGCGCGTGACCGACAACAAGATCGGCACGGTGGGGCAGCCAGTTCCGGGTGCATCAGTGCGCATCGCGCCAAGCGGCGAGCTCGAAGTGCGCGGGCAGAACGTGTTCGTGGGCTACCATCACCTGCCCGAGAAAACCGCCGAGGTGTTCACCGAAGACGGCTGGCTGCGCACCGGCGACCTGGCATCGATAGACGACGAAGGGCACATCACGCTCACCGGGCGCGCCAAAGACATCATCATCACGGCAGGCGGCAAGAACGTGGCGCCGATCCCGATGGAACAGGAGATCGCGAAATGCCCGATTGTGGAGCATGCGGTCGTCGTCGGCGACAACCGGCCGTTTGTGGCGGCCGTGGTGACGCTCGACCCCGAAGGACTGGCACAGTGGCTGTCGACGCAGAAACTCGCCACGGACCTCAGCCTCGAGGAGGCCGCCGTGCTGCCTGAAGTGCACGCCGAGATCCAGCGGTATGTGGACCACGCCAACGCCAACGTCTCGCGCGCAGAATCAGTGCGCAAATTCATCGTGCTGCCTGTGCAGTTCACGCAGGACAACAAGTGCCTCACGCCTTCGATGAAGGTCGTGAGGCCCAAGGTGAATGAGGTGTTCGCCCGGGAGATCGACAAAGAGATCTACGGGCGGTGAACCGCTGGTTGGGCGAGTGAAGTCAAATGGCTCACTCGCCTTTATGTTCAACGGCCAATGCGCGCAAGCGCTTCTCGAAACTTGGCCAGTCAGTGCGCATCGCGGTGAGCAGCTTGCGGTCGGGCACCTCATCGATCGGCACCCATACGATCTCCATGCTCTCATCATCGTTCGCCTTGGGGTGCACCTCGTGGCCGGGCTTCTCGAACGCGAACACCGTGGTATAGCTCCACGGGCCATGATCCTCACAATATGAGCCGACCACTTCGATGTCTTCGGGCGTGATGTTCGCCTCCTCAAACGATTCACGTAACGCGCCCTCGATGGTGTTCTCACCATCGGCGATGGCGCCACCGGGAATCCCCCATGTGCCACCCTCAGCGCTCCATGCAGCGCGGTGCTGCATCACGATGTGCGTCACCTCGCCGGTCTGCGCATCCCTCCGCGCGAGCAGCACGCCTGCGGCACCGTTCGTGCCCCAGTGTTTGCGGCCGCACGCGCACTCAACCCAACCATCGCCAGGCTGGCGCACATTCTCCTTCGGCGGCAGCTTGCCACCGTTGTCCGGCGCAGCCACTTCAAAACGCTCATCACGCGTCACATTCCACAAATCAGTCCACTCAACGCCCAACTGTTCGGTCAACTGGCGTGCAAGCGGCAAACTGAGACCGATGATGCCGCTGGGGTCACCTTCGATGCCCTCGATGAACGCGCCACCGAAACCGTCGAGCGTGAACGATCCGGCCACTTCAAGCGGCTCGCCGGTGGCGATGTACCGATCGATCATCGTGTCCGAGAACTCGCTGAAGTGCAGCGTCGCTTTGCTTGCGCCCTTCGCTACACGGCCGGTAGCAAAATCAATCAGGCAATGCCGGTCCACAGCTCTCCGGTCGCACCGCTC
>ENA-OQIJ01000203-OQIJ01000203.1-human-gut-metagenome-genome-assembly--contig:-NODE-203-length-17268-cov-7.650079_pt1 | contig 17268 bp, 15 predicted proteins | sample MGYA00242582_ERZ504747 | MGnify/ENA primary metagenome ERZ504747 (study PRJEB26092, sample SAMD00036435) | human gut metagenome | host: Homo sapiens | study: EMG produced TPA metagenomics assembly of...
ATGCTATTATATATAAGCACTCAGCAAGAGGGCGAAACGAAATAAGCGCGGAGTGGAGCAGCCTGGTAGCTTCGTCGGGCTCATAACCCGAAGGTCGTTGGTTCAAATCCAGCCTCCGCAACCACCAAACCGGTCAACCAATGGTTGGCCGGTTTTTTTGTGCGTGCGTATAAAATGTTTCTGGTCGATGTGGATTTTTATAATGTGTTTGACCTGCGCTATCGTCTATAGGCAGGCCTACACCTAAATGACCGCCCGTCCCGTATATCCGAAAGGTGGGAATTTGCCTAAAAAGCAGCTTTCTTCCACGCTCTTGGAATTGTGGTACAATAATAAATACAGAGTATCAAATTGGAATGTGCAGGCGTGAATGATGAAAACTTTATATCTGCACAGGATATAGAGATACTGTCCCTATAAGGAATTCCGGAGGAATTGCATGGGTGAATTAAAACAAAACTACTACGGCAGCTTGTGTACTGAAATGTACGAAATCTTACATGAACAGGCACCACAGGACGAATTGAATTTTTATCTTTCCTATGCAGAAAAGGGAAAGAAAATCCTGGAACCCCTTTGCGGCAGCGGACGGTTTCTGGTTCCGTTTTTAAAGCGTGGCTTTGACATCAGCGGGATGGATTTGTCAGGAGAAATGCTGTCGAAATTAAAACAGAAAGCGCCGGACGCAAAAGTGATACAGGCGGACATCATCGACTATGCCGTACAGGAACAGTTTGATTATATTTTTATTCCCTCCGGCTCCGTCTCACTGTTTACAGACATGGGGATGTGCCAGGGAATTTTGCAGAAGATGAAAGAATTGCTGGCTCCCGGCGGGAAATTTGTGTTTGCAGTGGATACCGTCTTTGACCGATGTGAAGAGGACAGCGACTACAAAGTAAATGTTTCGGTGAAGACAAAAGAGGGGTATGACTTGATCCTGAAAGGGAAAAACCACTACGACGAAAAAAGTCAGATGCAGTTTTCTCCGTCCATTTACGAACTCTATCACGGAGCAGAATTGCTGCAAAGTGAAACCATGGATTTTCAGACACACCTGTACCGATACGGGGAGATGGACGAATATCTGCGGGGGTGCGGCTTTAAGAGCATATCCGTCTATTCCAATTATCAGAAAGAACCCGCTGTCAATGACCAGTGCGAAATGTTTATCTATGAGTGCAGCCAGGCACTTTGAGGAATTGGCCGCCTTGTCTGCCCGTTCAGCGGGACGGAGGGCGGCGGCCAGGGCCGGGAAGAAACCCGGTCATTTCAGCTTTGACGGTTGCCCGCTGTTCCGCCACGCATAAATCGAACAGTATGGAAACAGGGAGCCGCCTGCTGTCATGCCGCTTGTATTCCGATCATAACGCATAAGTAAGAGAGAAATGAAGGAAGCTGATCATTTGGAAAAGAAAAAATTGGGATAACCTCGTTTGGTCTGCATGTTTTTGCCATGGTGTTCATGCTGCTGGACCATTTATGGGCGACGATTTTGACCGACCAGCACTGGATGACAAACGTTGGAAGGCTGGCGTTCCTGATCTTTGCGTTTCTGATCGCGGAAGGATATTTCCGTACCCGAAATGTTAAAAATACATGGGCAGATTGTTTGTTTTTGCTCTCATCTCGGAAATTCCGTTTAACCTTATGACAGGGGGCGGATGGTTCTATCCGTATCATCAGAATGTATTATGGACGTTCCTGATCACAATCGTATGTATGATCGGCATCGATAAAGCAAAGGCAAGCGGCAGGAATATCGCGGTAAAAATTATATGGATCCTCCTGATCGTGTTTGGGGGATGGCTCACGGGAACGATCACCTTTGTGGACTATTATGGCGTTGGCGTCCTGACGGTTCTCACCTTCTATGCGTTCCATGGGAAAAGATGGTGGGATTATTTCGTCCAGATAATTATTTTGTATTATATCAATGTGGAATTGCTGGGAGGATTGTATTTCGAAGTAAACATATTCGGCGTCACATTGGAGATTGTGCAGCAGGGGCTTGCGCTGCTGGCGCTGCCGATTATCTGGCTGTACAACGGAGAACGTGGATATCACAAAAAATGGTGGCAATATTTTTGCTATGCGTTTTATCCCCTGCACATGCTGGCGCTGGACCTCGTTTTTCTGCTGTATGTTACGCTTCATTGATGAAAGGGGCATGGTTCCGGCAGAGCCCGGAAACCGGGGCTTCGCAGGGTATCCAAAGGTCCTGCCGGTTTTTTGGGCAGGGCATAAATTGACGGCCGGGCGTTTTTTTCCTATACTGAAGGTGGAATAATGCAAGGGGGGCGCGGCCTATGCGCATACCGTACATCGTGGGAATGGGAGCGGCCTACACCGCCGCTTTGTGGCTGCTGATTCGGCGGCTGCGCCTGCCGGGTCGGGGCTATCTGCCCGAAAAAACACTGTCCAGCCTTCTGTTTGTGGCGGTGGCGGCGGTGTGCGCTGCCCTGGGCAGCCGCCCCGAAGCCTTCTGGCGATTGCTGCCGGCGCTGCTGTGCTGTGTGGCGGGGGATGTGGTGCTGGCGCTCTACAACAACCTGCGCCGTCCGGGCCTGTTTCTGGCCGGGCTGGGGGCCTTTCTGGCCGGGCACACCCTGTTTGTGTGGGGCCTGTGCCGGCTGCAGCCCATGGGCTGGCCGGTGCCGCTGGCCGCGGTGCTGGGGGCCGGCGGCGCGGTGGCGCTGTCCGGCATGCCGGGAATGCACACCGGGCGGATGCGCCCCTGGGTGGTGCTTTACGCAGCCTTTGTCTCGGCGCTACTGGGCAAGGGGCTGCAGCTGGCGTTCGGCATGGGCCAGCCCTGGTGCTTTCTGGTGCTGGCCGGGGCGGTGCTGTTCTGGATCTCGGATCTATTGATCCTGTTTTTGATTTTTACCCTTCCAGGCATCCTGCCGTGCACATCGCCAATCTTCTGACCTATTACTATGCCATGTTTCTGATCGCGGTCAGCCTTGCGTTCTGAAATTTGTCAAAGACAGATCGCCAAGCCGGTCAACCAGTGGTTGGCCGGCTTTTCTGTGTGTGGACATGAAAACGCCGCAGGGGTTCCGGCGGCGTTTTGTGAATTCGGTTTGATTCTTGTTTTACGGGAACATGCAAAATCAAAAAACGGGAAAATCCCCGCGCTGCGTTGGGGCAGAACGTGCGGCCCGTGCACTTTATGCAGGAAAGGCGCGGCGGAAATTACGGGGAAAGTGGGAGATCGGCCGGGGGAGAACAGGCACGTTTCGTCAGATGGTCTTGCAGCTCCCGGTAGACCCGCAGCTGCTCCGCCGTACGCTGGAGCATATCGCTGTGCAGCTGCCTGCCGGAAGGGCTCAGAGAGGAGATGTCCTGCCGCTTCTCCCGCTGAAGAAAAGTTTCCTGAAGGGCAATCCAATCCGCAAGAACTGGCAAAAATCCGGCGCCGAAAACCTCGGCATACAGCCGGGCCTCCGCTTCGCCCCAGGAAAGGTTCAGATCCTGGTGGTCCTTCAACAGTGCCAGATACTGCTCCAGCGTTTGGACCGACAAAAAGAAGGAAAGGACCTTTTCCCGGGTCAGCCGGCATATCTCCTCCCGGATCTGCCCGGCAGAGGGATAGGAAATCCAGACGGTTTTCCAGTCCTGGCCGGGCTCCTTAAAGGTGAGGGGAAACTGGCCGTCCACCACCTGCGCCCGCACCCGGGGATTGACCAGCGCCGACAGATCATACCACTTTTGGTGATGCCAGCCATCCTCCAGGCTTTCTCCCAGATGGCCCCAGAGCTGATTGGGGCCGTCCGGAATGGTCCAAAGGTCCTTCTCTGCAACGGAAGGAGCAAGCCCTACATGGATGTTGACGGTGAAATGGAACATCAGAGCCATTTTGAAATCCTGCCGCTGGAGCTCGATTTCCCAAAAGATCCCGTTGGCCAGCAGGCAGCGAAACCGGTCCTTTTTTTTGCGGAACCCATGCGGTTTCAGAATGGCTTTCATTTCAGAATACAGATCCCGATAGAATTGCCTGATCTCTTCCACTGGTAAACCCTCCTGTTCAGAATGCTGTTTAATCGGCGCAGGCATCCGCGTCCCGGATTCAGCACCGGTTTTTCATAATCGCTTCCGGGTCATGCCGATGGGGCGCCCGTGCGGCGTTTTTTCAATCTGCGGGAAATTGCAAAGACCAGCTGCGCCGTCAGGCATCCTGCAAGCGGGGCGATGCACCAGAACAGAAACAGCACCCACGCCATAAGGTACCACTCCGCCCGGCTCAGGAACCACAGGCCCGCCGCCAGCAGGGGCAGCGCCGGGAGCAGCAGCCGCCACGGAAATGCCGCGATGCGGCACAGAAGCAGTTCCAGAAAGAAGGCGGGGATAAAATGAGCGAACAAAAGCAGGCCCTGATGCAGGGAAGAAATGTTCAGGGGAAGCCGGGCGAAGGCGCTCAGGAATACGGCGCAGTACGCGGCGAAGGACACAAGAAAAAGCGCGAACAGAACCCTGTCGGCAGGTCGTTTCATGGGTTTCATACAAAGTACCTCTTTTCCGGCCGGGCGGAGGAACGGAAAACGGGTCCGGCGCCATGCCCTGCCTGTGTTGTGTTCCCCTTCATTATAACACGGATGGCGTTTCCTGCTGCGAGCGGAGGAAGCCCCGGGCGGGGCGGCTTCCGGTTTTGAAAGCGATGAAACGGGCAAGAACCCGGCCCGTTTTTTCATGCCGGATCCCCCAAATTCCCGGAATGCAACCGTCGGTTGCCATACAGTTGGTCGACCGCAACCGGAATTTCTGGTACAATGGCGGTACAGCAAAAGCACAGGCAGGTGTTGGTTATGGCTTTGAGCGAAAACATTAAAAAAAGGCGCGAGGAACGGAAGCTGTCGCAGGAATATCTGGCGGAACAGCTGGGGGTAAGCAGGCAGGCTGTGTCCAAATGGGAAACCGGCCAGTCGGAGCCCACCGCGGGCAACCTGATCCGGCTGGCAGAGGTGCTTCAGCTGAGCCTGTCGGAGCTGGTTCAGCCGGAACAGAGCGGCGACAAACCGTCGGCCGCTGAGGCGGAGCCGGAAAAGAAAAAGGCCAACCCCATTCTTCGGGCCAACCTGATACGAATTGCAATTACCGTGCATGTGGCGCTTTGGTATAACTGCACATCGATCCTTTCCCAGCTTCGCCGCCCGGATCTTCCGGACAGGGAGCTTTACCGCGGGGCGCTTGTGATTTCGTTTGTACTGCTGGCGCTCAGTTCCATCTGGATGGCAAGCAATCACCGCTACGAAACGGATGCAAAACAGCGCCGGAAAAATGCAAATATCGAGCTGGGCTATTGCGGGGTTCAGCTGCTGGCGGGCCTGCTGACGATACACTTTGACATGGGGCTTGTGGGTGCGGTTATTATGATTGCGGTTGGCAGCGTATACATTCTGTACGTCAATCCCAGGTTTATGTCGCGCAGGCTGACCAAATAGAAACTGCGAAGGCATTCCGCCGCAAAACAATCCCGGTGCAGCGGCCACGGCACCGGGATTTTATTTTGAATAAAACTGTTCAGAGCAAAGCCCCGGGCAGGGCGGATTTGCGGAGGAATGTTTCCTGTGTTTTCCCTTCGGGCGGCGCTGCGGCCCGGCCGGTTCCGGCGTTGACAGGAAGGCCGGAACCAATTAATATAAATCTGGTGGAAATGGTTCCTGCGGCAGCCGGAAGAATCACGGCGGGCAGGCAGAGGAGGAACGTTGCTGGCTGAAAAGAGTTTCAAACATGGAGGACAACCGATGACACGACCTCTTGATCGCGAAGAAAAGATCCGCAGGGTCAGGGAGCTGACCAGCTTTCTGCTTCATAAGCACTACTGCGAAAACGATGTGGAGGCGATCATCGAGCTGTTTGATGATAAGCTGAGCTGGTTTGGCGCGGGGGAAACGGAATACAGCACCGGAACCGAACGGATCACCGGAATTTTCCGGCAGTTTGCCAACATGGTTCCCAAATGCAACATCCGGGACGAGGAATACGATGTGATCGATGTGTCGCCGGAGGTATACATCTGCACCGGCAGGGCGTGGATCGCCACCGACCCTTCCACGAATATCTATCTGCGGGCGCATCAGCGAATCACCGCCGTGTTCCGCTGGGTGGACGATACGCCCCGCTGCTGCCATATCCATATCTCGAACCCCTATGCGGAAATGGCGCAGGAGGATGTGGGCTTTCCCACCCGGATCGGGCAGTACACCTACGAGTATCTGCAAACGTGCGTGGAAGAGTACAAGCGGACGATTGAGGAGCAGACCCGGATGCTGGAAAAGCTGAGCTTTGAGGATTCGCTGACCGGACTGTTCAACCGCAATAAATTCAATCTGGACATGCAGAATGTGGAACAGGCTCCGCCGCCCAGGCTGGGTGTGGCCGCCATTGATCTGAACGGGCTGAAAACCGTGAACGACCGCAGGGGGCACCGCGCCGGAGACAGCCTGATCTGCCGCACGGCAAACCACATTGCCGATGCGTTTGCGGGAAGCTGCTACCGCATTGGCGGCGATGAGTTCGTGGTCGTGGATGCGCAGCGGGAGCAGGCGGCCTTCCGGGAAGCGATTGCCGCCATGCAGGAGAACATGGAGCGGGATGGCATCAGCGTTTCCATCGGCATCTGCTGGCGAAGCGAACGGTGCAGCATCGAAGCCCAGTTCGACAAAGCGGATCACCTGATGTATCAGGAAAAAGCCGTGTTTTACAGCTCCGACGGCAGAGACCGGCGGAAAAACGGGCGGCAGAGCCCCCGGTGAACCATCCGTCTCAGGCAGAAAAATACCCGGTTTCGCGTGCAGTGTGCGCGAAACCGGGTATCTTTTTTGCCGGAAAAGGGCTGCGGGCCCGTTTTCTGCCCGGAAGGGTCAGAACGCCTGACGGCGGATGCTGCCCCAGGCGGGAGCCCTCCACAGGGTGAACAGGGCAAGGCAGCGTCAGAGCACGGTGATCGGCCGGTAGAACAGCGGTTCCGCAAAGCAGGCAAGAATCAGGGCGGCGGTGCTGCCCCGGTCGGTGTACAGGCGGGTGGCCCGGTCCTCGGCGGCCACCGCCAGCACGCTCTGCACCACGCCGTGCAGGTAGGCCATGGCAACGAGCATCAGCGCCTGGGGAGCGGCCACGCCGAAAACGATGGCCAGCACCACCAGCAGATGTCCCAGCAGCTCCACCACCGGGCCCAGCAGCTCGGCCCGCCAGGCGAAGGGAAGGGCAAGCATGCCCACGGTGCCGTAGCGGGGATTGAGCAGCATGCTCCGGTGCCGATACAGCGATTCCGCCAGCCCCCGCTGCCAGCGCATCCGCTGGGTGCGCAGGTCGGCCAGCCGGGAGGGCGCCTGCGTCCAGCACAAAGCGTCGGGCGCCAGCACGATGCGGCAGGGCCGTCCGGTCTGCCGGCAAAACCGGTGCAGCCGCAGGGTCAGCTCCGCATCCTCGCCCACGGTGCGGCTGTAACCGCCGGCGGTCAGCAGGGTGTTTCGGTCAAACATGCCGAAGGCCCCCGAGACAATGAGCAGGCTGCCCAGCGATTCCCAGCCCAGCCGGCCGGTGAGGAAGGCCCGCAGGTATTCCACCACCTGCATCCGCTCCAGCGCGGAGCCGGGCAGGCGCACCTGCTCCACAAGGCCGTTGCGCACGGTGCAGCCGTTCAGCGGCCGCACAATTCCGCCCACGGCCACCGTATCCTCCCGGCGGGCAAAGTGGCAGGCCAGCTGCCGCACCGCGTTGGGGGCAAGCAGGCTGTCCGCGTCCACGCAGCACACCAGCGGATGGTACGCCGCGTTCAACCCGGCGTTCAGCGCGTCGGATTTGCCGCCGTTTGCCTTGTCCAGCACGATCAGGTTGGGCAGGCTGCGGCCGGTGTAGGCCGCCAGCAGCGGCTGGCAGGGCAGCGGCCCGGCCCGGTCGGCCTGCAGCGGGATCAGGTCGAAGGCCTGCTGCAGCCGGAGCATGGTGTCGTCCGAAGAGCCGTCGTTGACCACGATCACCTCCACGCCGGGGTAGTCCTGAGCCAGAAAGGAGGCAACGCTCTGCACGATGGTGGCGCTTTCGTTGAAGGCGGGCACGATCACCGAAACCGGGGTCAGGGCTTCCTCGGGAAGCCGGGCGCCGGCCCGCACCACCCGCATCCGCCGCTTCAACTGCAGCAGCGAGAGGAACTGGATCAGGGAATACACGGCCAGCAGAAAAAAGTAATAGGTTAAAATCACCAGGCTCAGCACAAGCAGGGCGGAAAGAAAATGAGAAAAAATCATAGGTCTCCTGTGGGTTCGGTGGAGCCGGGTCTGGCCAGGCGTTCCAGCATTTCTGCCTTGCGGGCAGGGGGGATGGAGGCGGCTTCCACCGCGCAGCGAACCCGTTCCCGCTGTTCCGGGCCAAGGGCGCACCGGGCGGAATAATACAGGCTGAAGTACTGCTCGTCCGGGTCGGAGGAGATCCAGTAGGGGGCCAGTGCATCCGGCACGCCGGGCAGGTTTGCTTCCCCCATGCGGGCCAGGGTGCGCAGCCGGTCCCGCCGGACGGCAAGATCCGCCCGGAGGGCGGCTTCCAGCTCCAGTGTGAGCATCCGCTGCCGGCCCCGGTCACCGTCCCGCAGAAGGGCGGCCATCAGGGCGGCCCGGCCGTCCCGGCTGGCGTACGCGCCCTGGGGCAGCGCCCGGGCAAGGGGCTGGGAAAAACAGGCGGCCAGATCCCGATCCGGCTGGCGGGACGCTGCCTGCCGGCGTGCGCTGAGCAGATGGCTGGTGAACAGCCAGAGCAGAAGCGCCGCCAGCAGAGAGCCGGAAAACACGATCTGGATCAGGGCGGCAAGGTAAAGGGTGTGCTGCATGGGGGTGGGCTCCTTTTCCCGAAGGGGAAAAACGGTGGGTGTGGCGGGCAGCGGCCCGCATCTTCTGTTCCCAGTATACCTGCCGCCGGGCGAAAAAGCGGCTGGCTGACCAACAAAATCCGGGGTGAAATCTGTGTCTGCTCTGCCAAAATAAAACTTTATTTGGCTGAAATGCCGCCCGGCAATTGCAATTCCGGCGGGAATATGCTAACTTTTTTTATAGGGCAACACCGCACAACGCACGGCTGACGCCTCAGGGCGGCGCATCACGCCGGACGGCTCCGACGTGCTCCGCCACCGGAAATGATGCGGTATTGCCACAGGAACCCGGGAGTGCGCTCTGTCGTGCTCCCATGCCGGCGCCCTTTTCAGGAACGGGCCGAAGAGGGAACCTTAGGGGAGGCCCGTGCATCCCGCGCCGTCGGCACGATCACCATTTGAAAGGAAGAGTTGTTGTGGCACAGAAAAAAGCGCAGTCCAATCCGAAAAAGACCGCCGAAGCAAAAGGTGCTTCGACTTCCGCTAAAAAAACGGCGGAGCCTGTGAAAGCGGTTCCCGCCAAGAGTGAACCCGTGACCAAAACCGAGCCCGCCGCCAAGGCAGAGCCCGCAAAGAAAGCCGAGCCCGCCGCCAAGAAAGCCGAGCCCGCCGCCAAGGCGGAGCCCGCAAAGAAGGCCGAGCCCGCCGCCAAGGCGGAACCCGCCAAGAAAGCCGAGCTCGCCGCCAAGGCGGAGCCCGTAAAGAAAGCCGAGCCCGCCGCCAAGGCAGAGCCTGCAAAGAAAGCTGAGCCCGCCGCCAAGGCAGAGCCCGCAAAGAAAGCTGAGCCCGCCGCCAAGGCAGAGCCCGCCGAAAAGGCGGAGCCCGCTGTTGAGGCTGAGCCCGCCAAAAAGACAAAGACCGCCGCCAAAAAGCCTGCGGCGAAAAAGGCAAAGCCTGCCGCTAAAAAGGCGGAGACCGAAGCCCAAAAGCCTGTGGCCGAAGAGGCAAAGCCCGCCGAGCCCGTGGCTGAGGTAGCCGCACCGGTGGCCGAGCAGCCTGCCGCTCCCGTGGCGGAGCCCGCACCCGCTCAGCCCCAGTACGACACCCCCCGCAGAAGCGTGGCCTTCATTGGCTCCGAGTGCCATCCCTTCGTCAAGACCGGCGGCCTGGGCGATGTGATGTACGCGCTGCCCCGCGAGCTGGTGAATCAGAACTGCGACGTGCGGGTCATCCTGCCCCGCTACGCCTGCATCCCGCAGAAGTATCAGGACAAGATGGTCTACCGGGGCGAATTCTACATGGATCTGGGCGAGACCGGCCGCAGCTACTATGTGGGCATCATGGAGTACATCTGCGACGGCGTGGTCTACGACTTCATCGACAATCAGGAGTTCTTCACCGATGGCAACCCCTATGTGAGCCTGGTGGACGACATTCCCAAGTACTGCTTCTTCAGCAAGGCCGCGCTGGCTGCGCTGAATTACATGAACTGGATTCCCGACGTGATCCACTGCCACGACTGGCAGGCCGCGCTGGTGCCGGTGTATCTGCGCACCCTGTTCAAGGATTCTCCGGTGGGCCGCGCCAAGACCGTGCTCACCATCCATAACCTGCGGTTCCAGGGCATCTACAACATTCCCACCATCCGCTACTGGAGCGGGCTGCCCGCCGAGGTGTTCAACATGGGCGCTCTGCAGCAGGCCTGGCGGGACGCCAACATGCTCAAGGGCGGCCTGGCCTACGCCGACCGGATCACCACCGTGAGCAACACCTACGCCTGGGAGATCCAGACCCCGGAATACGGCGAGCAGCTGGAGGATCACCTGCGCTACCACAGCTACAAGCTGCGGGGCATCGTGAACGGCATCGACTACGGCATGTGGAACCCGGACACCGACCCGGCGCTGGCGGTGAACTACGACATCACCAACGTGCTGGAGCGCAAGCCCCAGAACAAGCTGGCCCTGCAGAAGGAGCTGGGCCTTGTGGAGGACGAGGGCAAGCTGGTGGTTGGCCTGATCTCCCGCCTGACCAACCAGAAGGGCCTGGATCTGGTGAACGCCATCGTGCCCCAGATCATGGACGGCAACACCCAGGTGGTGGTGCTGGGCACCGGCGACAAGGAATATGAGGACACCTTCCGCTATTACGAGAACGCCTACAAGGGCATGTTCAGCGCCTGCATCCAGTACGACGAAGCCCGCGCCCACCGGATCTACGCCGGTGCGGACGTGCTGCTGGTGCCCTCCCGCTTCGAGCCCTGCGGCCTGACCCAGCTGAACGCCATGCACTACGGCACCCTGCCCATCGTGCGCGAGACCGGCGGCCTGAAGGACACCGTTCAGCCCTACAACGTGTTCAACGGCGAGGGCAACGGCTTCACCTTTGACCGGTACGATGCCGGCCTTCTGCTGGACGCCATCAACCGGGCCAAGACCGAGTACTTCACCAGCCGCTACCACTGGGACGAGGTGGTTCAGCGGGATATGGCCAAGGACGTTTCCTGGGCAAATTCCGCCCGCCAGTACAAGGATCTGTATCTGGAGCTCACTCCCTGGTAATCAAAACCCACAAAACCGCGCCGCCTTCGCTGCGGCCGGAAATCACAAAAAGGCAGGCGCCGATCGGGCGCCTGCCTTTTTTGTGTGCGGAAGAATCCGCGCAGAAGAAAAAACGCCGGACGCGGGGCAATTCCCACGCATCCGGCGAATTATCTGGAAAGAAAAGGGCCGCTCAGGCCATGTATTCCCGCATCAGGTGCAGCAGTTCGATGTCGCTGCGGAAGCTCTGGCGGCCGGCGGGCGTTTCGCCCCGGTCGGGCACGATGATCCGCCCCTGCATGCTCTGATTCTGGCGGTAGAGAATCTCGATGGTAAAATGCCCCAGCTTGCGGGCGGTCACCGGCTGGGCCGGAACCAGACGCAGCGGGTTGGCTGACCCGGAGCCGAAGCTGTTCATCCGGTCGGTGCGCACCGGGCGGCCCAGCTCGTCGCACAGGGTGTCCAGCAGGGCGGTCAGCTGGGCAAAGCTGGAAAAGGCAAAGGGCGGCACGCTGCCGCACAGCGGAATCGCCACACCGGCGAAGCTGTCCTGTTCGGGGCCGGTCACCTGAATCAGCACGCTCACCGGGCCGTAGCCGCAGAAGTGGCCGATGGGTTCGTTGTTGGGGCAGATGCTGTAAAAATCGTTCATAGGGCTCACACTCTTTCTTATTGGGGCTGCCATATTCCGCTGTTGGGGAAGGGCATGTCGGTTTCCACGGTTTGCAGGGAATGGCGCAGCGCCACCCCGCGCACCGGCTGCTGCCGGTAGCGGGCCTGAATGCGCTGGTCCACAATTTCGCAGTTTTCCCGGTCGGTGCCGATGAGCAGCACCAGAAACCGGTCCCGCCCGTGCTGGGTGAAGGCGTCGCCCCGGCGCAGGCTGTCGTGAATCGCGCCGGACAGAAGCGGCGCGGCCTGGGCGATCTTCTCGGTGTCGGTGAGGGCGTGGCCCTTGGGATCCACCAGCCAGTACAGCAGCAGGCAGGCGCTCTGGCCGGTGCGCTCGATCATGCGGCAGCACATGCGGTATACATCGATGAAGCTGGGGTAGCTGCAATAGCAGGCGCCCCGCTGGTGCTCGGCCTCCCGCAGCTGGTTGTTCAGCTCAAAGATGGTCTCGTGGCTGTCCTGATTGGCAAGGCTCAGCAGCTGGAACCGGCGGGTCAGCTCGGCGCTGGGCTTCACCACAAAATCCTCGGTCAGGGTGCGGATGGCCTGGTCGTATACCTGCTTTGCCTCCTGGTACCGCTCCAGATTCATCAGGCAGTCGATGCGCAGGCAGAAAAATTCCTCCAGCGGATGCAGCGAGCTTGCCCGGGTGGCAATGCCCAGCAGCTGTTCCCACTGGCCCCGCTCCGGCAGCAGCCGGGTGAGGGAATCCAGACAGTTGAAATAGTCCATCCGGTATTTGGCGGCGGTGGTCACGGCCCAGTCGTCCATGGCCAGATGGGGCAGAAAGTCGCCGGAATACAGCCGCTCCGCCTCCAAAAGAAGCTCCAGCCGCTGCTCGTCGTCCGCCGCCTGGGCGGCCTGGGTCAGGCAGTCCTCAAAGCGGGCCACATCCGTAAGGATGGGCACCGGGCAGGTGAGGGTATACTGGCCATTCTTCAGCTGCACGCCCACCTCGCCGGGCAGCGCGGCCTTTTTCAGCCGGCGGCGCAGCTGGGAGATGGTCACGTTCAGATTGTTGGCCGGGTCGCTGGTGGAATCGTCCACGAAGAAGGCGTCCATCAACGTGTTGCGGGAAACGCCCGCCGGGTACCGGAACAAAAGAAATTGCAGCACCCGCATGGCCTTGGTGGTGCAGTTGTCCAGCAAAAGCGACTGGCCGTTCACCCAGACGGAGAACTCGCCGAATAATTTAACATAGATGGTATCCTGTGTCATTGTTGCGCATCACCTCCGGCAGCGGGACAGCCGCAGAAAATCGAAAACAGTGAAGCGCGCACAACAAAATAACTATTTTGTTGTTTGAATTTCCTACTTAAGAAAGGTGGATCAGCCGACTCCCCCAGAAAAAGCCGCAAATACCCCATATCCGTCCGCATCAGGCCGATTTCCACCAAGCCGAGGTTCAAAGGGATAAACATCGGCCTGTTTTTTTGCGTCTTCATTTCAGATTAACCGGGAGGAAGAAGCGGAATTACTTGAAAAGAAACCGGATATGCTCTATTATTTTATATAGAAATAAAGCAACTGCCGGTGGGGCAACAACAAAATAGTTATTATGTGACAAGCAGCCCCAGCTGTTCGATCTGGCGGGCGTGAATCAGCCCGCTTTCCATGGTGTAGATGCGGGTGGTGGCGGTGCTGGCGTGGCCCAGCAGGTCGGCCAGACGCACCAGATCGTGCTGGGCGGCGTAGTAGGTGCGGGCGAACAGATGCCGCAGATTGTGGGGGAACACCTTCCGGGCGCCAACCCCCGCCGCGCGGCACAGCTCCTTCATGGCGCGCCAGATATTGCTTCGGTCCAGCGGGTGGCCGGTTCGGGTGGTGAACACCGGGCCGGCCGCCTTTTTTTGTCCCGTCAGATACCGCCGCAGCGCCTGGCACAGCTGGCGGGGCAGCAGAATGGTGCGTCGTTTGCCCTTGTTGTTCACCTGGGCGTAGCCACGCTCCACCGCCTGCACGGTGATGAATTGCAGCTCGCTCACCCGGATGCCGGTGGAGCAGATGGTCTGCAGCACCAGCGCCAGCCGGGTGTCGCCCCGGCGGCGGGCCGTCTGCACCAGCCGCAGATACTCCGCCCTGGTCAGCTCCCGGTCCCGGCAGCAGAACATCTGCCGCTGGATGCGCAGCGGCCGCAGCCGCAGCCGGGAAAGCCCGGCATACACCAGATACCCGTTCACCGCTGCCAGCATGGAATTCACCGTGGCGGGGGCGTAGCGCTCGCCCAGCTGGGCCTTCCAGGCCAGCAGAGCGGTTTTGGTCAGCGGGCGGCCCGCCAGAAATGTTTGCAGGCTGTCAAGATCCCGGCGGTATTTCTTCAGGGTGCTCCGGCTGCGCTCCCGCTCGGCAAGCCAGCCAAGATACCCCCGCACCCGGCGTGGGGTGAGTGTGGCGTTTTTTGCGTTGGACAAAATCGATCCTTCCTTTCCTGTTTAATATATAATAGTATTCTACAATATCCCGGTTAAGGTACGGTGATTCTAGCAGATAAATGTGAACAAAATAAAACCCCGGCGGCTTTTTCACTCAAAAAAGCCGCCGGGGTTTTTGTCTGCTTAAAAAAATATAAAATTTTTGTGCCGGATTTTAAGTGGTTTTTAAGTGCCGTGTGGGATAGTATGCTCAAAGCTTTGAGGAAGACGAGGTGAAGAGCATTTGAACATGGAAGGTTTCCATTCCGGGGCGCCGAACCTGTGCCGCGTGTGCGTGGACGCATGGGCGGGCGGCGAAGTGACCGGCAGGCTCTATCACTGTTATTCCAGGCAGCCGGAGCCCATCGGCCGCACCAGCGACGTGCTGGACAGCATCGACCGCCTGTGCGACCGGCTGAACTATCCGGCCAGAACCCAGCAGCCCAGGCACTTCGGCCCGGCAAAGCCGAAGCCGCAGACCACACAGAAGAAGGTGGAACCGCAGATGACAAGACAGGAGCTTGCCGAACAGAAAGGAAAGATGGCCACCTTTGTGGTGCATGTGATGTACCGCCAGCATTCCACCTGGCAGGGCAGCGTGACCTGGGCCGAAACGGGAGAGAAAGCGAATTTCCGTAGCGCGCTGGAGCTGATCAAGCTGATGGACAGCGCGGTGGACGCGACCCTGGAAGACGAGTCACCCCCGCGGGACGAGACAAATCTTGCACAACCAACGAATCCGGTTAGGGAGGAAACAGACTATGAAACATAAAATGTGGAGCCGTTTACTGAGCATGGTGCTGGCCGTGATGATGATCACCAGCATCGTGCCCACCAGCGCCTTTGCCGAGGCGGCCAGCGAGATCGCGGCCAGCAGCCAGGCAGTGGCCGAGGCTGTTGAACAGACCGAGGAAGTGTCCCTGCCGGAGGATACCACCACCGAGGAGCCCGCCGCAGAGACTCCTGCCCAGGAGCCTGCCGCAGAGACTCCGGCCCAGGAGCCCGCCGGCGAGCCCGTACCCACCGCGGAGCCGGTGGCCGAGCCCACTGCCGAGCCTGCCACCGAGAACGAGCAGCCCACCGCCGAGCCCACCCAGGCCCCGGCTGAGACTGCTGTGCCCAGCGAGCAGCCCAGCGCCGAGCCCACTGCGGCTCCCGAAGGCACCCAGACCCCCGAGGCCACCGCTGTGCCCAGCGCCACTCCCGCGCCCAGCGAGAGCCCGGTGCCCAGTGAGACTCCGGTGCCCAGTGAGGAGCCTGCCATCGACGGCCAGCCCCTGCTGGATGAGCTGATGGCCATTGAGGACGACGAAGCCTTTATGAAGGCTGTGAACGAACTGACCGAAGAGCAGGCCGCCGCTCTGGAAGCCCTGGGCGAGGAGGCTCTTGCGGAGTATGCCCTGCGGGTGGAAACTCTGACCGCACAGGAAGAGACCGTTGAGATGAACGCCGAGCCCAAAGAGTTCACCACTGCGGTGGAAGGCGCGGAAGGCGTTACCGTGACCGTGAACGTGCCCGCAGGCGCGCTGCCTGTGGATGCCAGGCTGGTGGCTGAACTGCTCACCGGCGAGGCTGAGGCTGCGGCCCAGGCTGAACTGGATGAGGTTGGCGTGGAATACGACGGCTACATGGCCCTGGACATTCACTTTGAGGACACTGAGAACAGGGAAGTGGAGCCTGCGGGCGAGGTACGGGTGGTCATGGTGGCTCCTGCCGCCCTGCCGGAGGACGCCGATCCCGGTACTCTGGCGGTACAGCACCATGCAGAGGAGAACGACGGCGCCGTGACGGTGGAGCAGGTGGCTGCAGCCACCACCCAGACCCCGGCCTCCGACCAGCTTCTCACCGGCGATGTGATAGGCATTGCCACCGACAGCGGCGATGTAACCGCCGCCTTTGATGTGGAGAGTTTCTCGGTGTTCACCATCACCTGGATGAATGCGAACAATATCAGTTTTCTGAACGCCCCGGAAGGATTGACCGTTACAAAAAAATTTGAAGGCTTGACAGCGGAGGAGCTCGATGAACTCGAAAAGAACATCCAGATATGTTACAGCTATGGCGGTGCCACACATGAGTGTGGGGCAATGATATTCACCGGGACGGCAAGTCCTTTCCTGTACAAGATGGAGGAAATAGCGCCAGGGGTTTATCAGACCACGATAACCGGTATTCCGGCAGGCAAGGAGGTAGTTCTGACCGAGGTGAACTATAGCGTGCCGGGCAAAACCCTGGCGGCAGATACCGTGACGCAGAAAACAGTGACCATCGGTCAGGATGGAACCGCCGAAGTCGAATTTGTAAATCGCTATAAGGAAAAGACGACAGAACCCGCAGAGATCGCGTACGCCAAGCAGGCGATCCTGGATGAACAGAACCTCAACTACGATCTGAGCCTTTCGGTTCAGGGGGGAACCACTGTTGTTACGGAGAAAAGGCCCATCAATGTGCTGATCGTGATGGATCGAACTGCTAGTATGAACGAGAGATTGGATTTTCCGCTTAATATAGTGAGCCGGCAAAACGCATTGCAGTATGCAGTAAATGATTTGGTGAATAGTCTGAGTGGCGCGGATGTCTGTTATGGCGGTATCGGTTTCAGTGCGAGCGATGCACAGAACTATAATACGCAGATAGTGAATTGGCAAAACGATGGCAAGCAGGTCGTGAATGATCTTTTTAGGATACGACCGAATCGTCTGACTGGATATGTGGACGCATTACGGAATATTGAAACGATGATGAATCAGTTGCCGCCCGATAGAAATGCCTATCCCACCTTTGTGATCTTCCTGTCGGATGGCGATCCCACAATGCCCAGTCGAGGCTAATGGAAAGG
>ENA-OQIJ01000204-OQIJ01000204.1-human-gut-metagenome-genome-assembly--contig:-NODE-204-length-17111-cov-8.834315_pt1 | contig 17111 bp, 16 predicted proteins | sample MGYA00242582_ERZ504747 | MGnify/ENA primary metagenome ERZ504747 (study PRJEB26092, sample SAMD00036435) | human gut metagenome | host: Homo sapiens | study: EMG produced TPA metagenomics assembly of...
TTATTTATATATTTGTTGCATTGAAAAATGCGGGGATTTGGTGCTATAATAAAAATGTTGGAGTACATCCCGGCATCCTTGCTGTGGGTGCACTGTTTTTTTGCAGCCGGGGCAAGCGAAAAGCCGCTGCTATTTAATGTATTATATATAGGGGGAGAAAAAAGCCTGCAAAAAACTTCAAAAAATTTTCAAAAATCTGTTGACAAACCGTATATCCGGGGGTATAATGATGAAGCTGTCAGATGTGGCCCGTTGGTCAAGCGGTCAAGACGGCGGCCTCTCACGCCGCAAACGGGAGTTCGATTCTCCCACGGGTCACCATATATGCACTTCTAGCTCAGTTGGTAGAGCAGCTGACTCTTAATCAGCGGGCCCAGGGTTCGAGTCCCTGGAAGTGCACCATTTGTTCCTCCTTAGCTCAGTCGGTAGAGCATGCGGCTGTTAACCGCAGGGTCGTTGGTTCGAGCCCAACAGGGGGAGCCAGAAAAAAGCGCATCGGATAACCGGTGCGCTTTTTCTTTTGCAAAGCGGCAACGACCCTGTGCGTTAATAGCCGCAAGAACCGGCGGGGTGCAATAAAGCAAAACCGATTGAACAAGCAAAACGGCGCAGGGCGGCTGTTACCTTTGCCGGAGCTGATCTGAGCCCGGTGGGCGATGCAGCGAGGCGGAGGCGGGGCCGGAAATGGTCGTTGGTTCGAGCCGGGCAGGAAGAGCCGCGTCGGGCGGCGTGCTCACTCGAAAAGCAACCGAATAAAAAGCGTACCGGTCAACGAGCGGCCGGTACGCTTTTATTATGTGTTCTGCGTCTGCATTTCGGCGGGGACATGAAGGCGAAAGCTGTTTTTGCTGGTTCGCTTGCTCTGATACATGGCCTGATCGGCAGCCAGATGCAGCGCCGCGTAGTCCGGCTGCACCGGCGGCGAAAGCGCCACGCCGATGCTGGCCTTGACCGGGCCGTTCAGTTGAGGCAGGGAAATTCGTTCCAGATGGGTCAGGATCATCTGTGCGCGCCGGGCCATCAGATCCGGGTCCAGCGGGCTTTCCAGAAATACCACAAATTCGTCGCCGCCCACCCGGGCTACAATGTCTCCCGCCCGGAACAGGTGCTTGAGCACGTCGCTCACTGCAACCAGCACCTGATCGCCCACCGAGTGGCCCAGTGTGTCGTTGATCTGCTTGAAATCATCCAGATCAATCATGAACAGCACGCCGCCGCCCACCTCTTTCAGTCGGCGGGAAATCATCTCTTCGGCGCTGCGATTATAGATCCCGGTGAGCACATCCATACTGGCCCGGCGCAGCAGATCCTGCTCCCGGTCAAACCGTTCGGTGATGTCGGTGAGCTTGCCCACGATCCGCCCGCCGGCCCCGCGAACGCCTTTCAGCGCCTTGCAGCGGCATAAATAGACCCAGATCTGCCCATCCTGCCCCAGAAAGGCCACCTCTGCCTTGACCACCGGCCCACCGGGCCGGGCTGCACGCAGCAGACGGCGCAGCTTGTCCGCTGCTTCGGTCAGGCCCCGGCCGCCTGCGTCGCCGCGCAGGGGCAGCAGATCCGGCAGCCCCAGCACCGCCGGCGCTGCGGGTGTGAATTCCAGGCGGGCAGAATCGCAATCGTATTCAAACAGAAGGGTATCGGTGAATTCCTTTAGAACATTCGTCACATTCATGGGTGTGTCTCCTGATGAAAAAGGATATTTTCTCCTATTATACGGCATGGATCCCCCCAAAGCAAGGAAAATATGAATTATTTAGTGTATTCTAAATGCGTTACACATCATTTATCGGAAAAGCTGTGCAGAATAAAATAATGATAAAAGGTGATGTGTTATGCGAAAGACCCGAGAATGCAGCAATCTGAAAACCCTGGGAGCAGACATCAAGGCCGCACGGCATGCCCTGCGGCTGACCCGGCGCGCTCTGGCCGAGCAGCTGGGCATTGATCCGCGCTATCTGGCCAACATCGAAAACAGCGGCAGTCTGCCCAGCCTGCCCATTTTCTATGAGCTGGTGCGCATCTGCAAGCTGCCGCCGGAACGCTACTTTTTTGAACAGCAGGAAAACCAGCCCAGCGAGCAGCGCCGCCGCGTGAGCCAGAAGCTCACCCTGTGCAGCGAGGAATTTCTGCCGGTGGTGGAGGGTGCGCTGGACGGTGCGCTCCAGGTGCAGGAGAATCGCATTGAGCAGGAGGAATGACCGCTGCGGAAAAACGCTCTTTGCTGAAAAAAGCGGAATTGTTCTTGAATGGGGAACAATTCCGCCCTTTTTTTGCAAAAAAGCAGCGGCGGGGCCCCTTTGCGTCTTGACGAAGCGGCCCCGCCGCTTTAATATTAGATATGTTACGGGCAACCCCCGGTCCGCGGGGGAAAAACAAGCGGCGGCGCAGCCAGCGTCGCGGTAAGGAGTATGAAGATGAAAAACAGCGAAAAGAATTTCGACACCATTGTGGCCCTGTGCAAAAACCGGGGCTTTGTGTATCCGGGCAGCGAGATCTACGGCGGCCTGGCCAACAGCTGGGACTACGGCCCCCTGGGCGTGGAGTTCAAGAACAACGTGAAGAAGGCATGGCTGAAAAAGTTCGTGCAGGAGAACCGCCTGAACGTGGGCCTGGACGCCGCCATCATCATGAACCCCCAGACCTGGGTGACCACCGGCCATGTGGCTGGCTTCTCCGACCCTCTGCTGGACTGCAAGAGCTGCAAGGCCCGCCACCGTGCCGACAAGCTGATCGGCGACGTGCACCCCGAGGTGAACGTGGACGCCATGAGCTTTGAGGAGATGGACGCCTTCATCAACGAGCATGAGGATGTGGTCTGCCCCGTGTGCGGCAAGCACGACTTCACCCCCATCCGTAAGTTCAACCTGATGTTCAAGACCGCCATCGGCGTCACCGAGGACTCCTCCAGCACCTGCTACCTGCGTCCCGAGACCGCCCAGGGCATCTTCGTGAACTTTGCCAACATCCAGCGCACCACCCGCCGCAAGCTGCCCTTCGGCGTGTGCCAGGTGGGCAAGGCCTTCCGCAACGAGATCACCCCCGGCAACTTCACCTTCCGTACCCGCGAGTTCGAGCAGATGGAGTGCGAGTTCTTCTGCAAGCCGGACACCGATCTGGAGTGGTTCGCCTACTGGAAGGACTTCTGCAAGAACTGGCTGCTGAGCCTGGGCATCAAGGAGGAGAACCTGCGCCTGCGTGACCACGAGCCCGCCGAGCTGGCCTTCTACTCCCGCGCCACCACCGACATCGAGTACGCCTTCCCGTTCACCGACTGGGGCGAGCTGTGGGGCATTGCCGACCGCACCAACTACGACCTGGGCCGCCATCAGGAGGCCAGCGGCAAGAGCCTGGAGTACTTCGATCCCGACACCAACGAGCACTACATCCCCTATGTGATCGAGCCCTCTCTGGGCGCCGACCGTGTGGCTCTGGCCTTCCTGTGCGAGGCTTACGATGAGGAAGTGCTCACCGACGACAAGGGCAAGGAGGACAAGCGCGTGGTTCTGCGCCTGCATCCCGCCCTGGCTCCCTACAAGGCCGCCGTGCTGCCCCTGTCCAAGAAGCTGGGCGAGCAGGCCATGCCCATCTGGCAGGAGCTGAGCAAGTACTTCATGGTGGACTACGACGAGACCGGCTCCATCGGCAAGCGTTACCGCCGCCAGGACGAGATTGGCACCCCGCTGTGCATCACCGTGGACTTCGCCACCTTCGGCAGCGACACCGAGGAAGGCGACGGCTGCGTGACCATCCGTGACCGCGACACCATGGAGCAGGTTCGTCTGCCCATCAGCCAGGTCAAGGACTACATCGAAAAGAAGATTCAGTTCTAAAGAGACTGTATGGAAATCAGGCGGGGCTTTTAAAGCCCCGCCTTTTTCGCTATAATAAAGGCAATTGTGAAATGCAGAGCCGCAAGAGCCTGCAAAAATTTCAGAAAAAGCGAGGAATGAAGCAATGAATCAGGAACTGCTGAACAAATATGCCGCCTTCACCGTGCAGGTGGGCGTGAACGTGCAGAAGGGCCAGACCCTTATCATCCGCTGCCCGGTGGAGGGCGCTTACTTCGGCCGCGCCTGCATGGAAGCCGCCTACAAGGCCGGCGCCCGGGACGTGGTCATCCGCTGGGAGGACGAAAAGGCCGCCCGCATCCGCATGGAGCTGGGCGAGGAGGAAGCCCTGAGCGAGACCAAGCCCTACGAGCTGCGCAGCTATCTGGATTACGCCGAGAGCGAGGGCGGCTGCTGCCTGCTGGCCATCCATGCCTCCGACCCGGAGATCTTCAAGGGTCTGGACACTGGCAAGATCAACCGGGTGAGCCTGGCCAAGCAGGAGGCTATGAAGTCCTGGCGGGAATACACCATGAAGGACCGGGTGCAGTGGTGCGTGGTGGCCATCCCCACCCCGGCCTGGGCCGCTTCCGTGTTCCCGGGCCTTGACGAGGACGAAGCCCAGGAGAAGCTGTGGAGCGCCATCTTCGACGTGTGCCGGGTCACCGGCGGCGACCCGGTGAGCGCCTGGAAGGAGCATGTGGCCAAGACCAGCGCCTGCCGCGACAAGCTCAATGAGCTGCAGCTGGAGAGCATCCACATGACCAGCGCCAACGGCACCGACCTGACCGTGGGTCTGGCCGAGGGCCACACCTGGGAGGGCGCCTGCAGCAAGGCCGAAAACGGCGCGGTGTTCATCGCCAACGTGCCCACCGAGGAGGTGTTCACCGCACCCCACCGGGAGCGGGTGAACGGCGTGGTCAAGGGCACCAAGCCCTATGTGTACAACGGCCAGCTGATCGAGGGCTTCTCGGTCACCTTCAAGGACGGCGTTGTGGTGGATTACTCCGCCGAGAAGAACGCCGAGCTGCTGGGCCAGCTGCTGGACAGCGACGAGGGCGCCCGCCGCATCGGCGAGATTGCTCTGGTGCCCGCCTCCAGCCCCATCAACCGCAGCGGCCTGCTCTTCTACAACACCCTGTTTGACGAGAACGCCGCCTGCCACATCGCCTTCGGTGCGGGCTACCCCACCACCGTGAAGGGCGGCGCGGCCATGACCACCGAAGAGCTGCTGGCCTGCGGCGTGAACGATTCCGCCATCCACGAGGACGTGATGGTGGGCGCGGAGGACATGACCATCACCGGCCTGACCAAGTCCGGCGAGACCGTGACCATCTTCGAAAACGGCGAGTGGGCCATCGGCTGAATGAATTTTTCACACAAAGGAGGGGCGCCTGTGGAAAACACAGCGGCCGTGAAACGATGGGGCGCAGCGGCGGGGCTGGCCTGGCTGAGCAGCCTGGCCTTCTCGCTGGATGTGCTGGACCCGGTGGCCCGGGCAAAGGAGCAGACGGTGGAGGGCGTGGCCCTCACCGTGCTGCTGGCGGTATTTTACCACTGGGCCATGGAAAAGACCCCGGCGGACAGCCGGCAGCAGCGGCGGATGCTGCCGCTGGCGGCGCTGCTGGGCCTGTTCACTCTCACCGGCCTGAGCATGGAAGCCAGCGACAGTCTGGCCTTCCTGTATTCCGGGCTGGTCTGCCTTGCCAAGGCCGCGGCGGTCTGGGCGGGGTATGCGGTGCTGATCTATTTCTGCCTGCGGGCGGTGTTTTACGGGCTGGACCGGCTGGCCGCTTCCCCCGGCCGCAGCCGGAAGGGGCCGGGCTGGCTGAAAACGGCCAGTCCCAAAACCGTGCTTTGCAGCATGGGGGTGATTCTGCTCTGCTGGCTGCCCTACTACATCTGCCTGTTTCCCGGCGCGTCCAACAGCGACACCTGGTGGCAGCTGGAGCAGGTGACCGGCGCCCAGCCGCTGAATGCGGGCCATCCGCTGCTGCACACCTTTTTGCAGAGCGGGCTGATTCTGGCGGGCAAAACCCTGCTGGGCAGCTGGAACGCCGGGGTGTTTCTGGCGGTGCTGGTGCAGAGCCTGTCCATGGCGGCGGTGCTGGCGTACAGCGTGCATTTTCTGGTGCGGCTGAACGTTCGGCCCGTTCTGCTGGGTCTGCTGCTGGCACTGTATGGCCTTGTGCCCACCTTCCCACGGTCTGCCACCATCCTGATGAAGGACACCCCCTACAGCTTTTCGGTGCTGCTGTTCACCGTTCTTGTGCTGGAGGTGGTGCTGCTGCCCCAGCAGTTCGCCGCGAAGCGGTATAAAAAGCCGCTGGCGGCGCTGGCAGCCTTTCTGGTGTGCACCATGCGCTACAACGGCCCGGTGCTGCTGATCGGCGTACTGCTGTTCTCCGGCCCGGCGCTGTGGAAAACGGCGAAAAGCAGTCGGGCCCGGGCGGCGCTGGCCGCATGGCTGGTGCTGCCGCTGGTGCTGGGCTACGGCATCTCGGCCGGGCTGAAAGCACTGCCCGGCGTGGAGCAGGCCAACCCCAACGAGACCCTGAGCGTGCCGCTGCAGCAGACCGGCCGCTTTGTGCGGGATTTCGGCGATGAGGTCGCCGACGAGGAGCGCGAAGTCATCGACCGGGTGGTGCAGTACGATCAGCTGGCCGAAGTTTATACCCCCTGGCTGGCGGATCCCATCAAGTCCTACATCAACCGGGAGGACGCCACCGACGCGGATCGGGCAGCCTACCGGCAGGTCTGGATGGCCCAGACGCTGCGCCATCCGGTGAACGCGCTGGAGGCCTTTGTGAACCTGAACTACGGCTGGGTGTATCCCGGCGTGACCAATCCCTGCTGGAGCTACAGCCCGGTGGCGGACAACGACTATGTGACCCGCCCGGCGGTGCTGGACCGGCTGGAAGCGTTGCTGGACAAGGCGGATTTTGCCTTCCTTTTGCCGGTGACCAGCTGGTTTGAAAATCTGGGCCTTGCGGCCTGGGGTCTGCTGGCGCTGGGGGCCTGGCTCTCGGCCCGGCGGGTGAAGGGCCTGGGCGGCGCGCTGAGCATGCAATATCTGACGCTGCTCATGTGCATGTTCGGCCCGGTGTTCTTCGGCCATGGCCGCTATGGCTGGCCGCTTTTGTTCTGCTGGCCGGTGCTGCTGGCGGCGGCGATCTTCGCGGCGCGCAGAAACGGGGGCCGCGCATGAATCAGCGCTATCTGCGGCCCGCCGGCGCGGATCTTTTCCGGGTGCTGGCGGTGGGCATGGTGGGCGCGTTCCATTTCTGGCAGCAGAGCTGGGTGGGGCTGCCCGGGCTGGATTTTCTTGCCCGCAGCGGCGGCGCCTGGGTGGACGGCATGATCCTGCTTTCCGCCTTCTGCCTGTATCTGCCTTATGCCCACGCCTGGGCACAGCGCAGCCCCTTTCCCGGCTGCCGGGGCTTCTGGCGGCGGCGGGCGGTGCGCATTCTGCCGTCCTATTATGCGGCGGTGCTGGTAAGCGCCGCGGTGCAGGCGGCGGCCCACCGGCCCGACCGGGACTTCTGGCTGGACGTGGGCAGCCACCTGTTTCTGATCCCCACGCTGGTGCCCCAGGGCTATGTGTACTGCCGTACCAACGGCGCGCTGTGGACCGTGGGGGTGCTGGTGCTGTTCTATCTGCTGTTTCCGCTGCTGGCCCGGGCGTTTTACGCCTGGCCTTTGCCGGTGCTGGCGGGCCTGTGCGCTGCGCAGGAACTGTATGCCCGCTGCCGGGTGCTGCCCATGCAGGGGGTGGAATACAGCATGCGCTTCAACCAGCTGCCCGCCTTTTTCGGGGTGATCGGGCTGGGCTTTGCCGCCGCGCAGGCGGTGGCCCTGCTGGCGCCCGGGCAGACCCGGCGCCGGGAATGGGCCTTTGTGCCGGTGGCGCTGGCGGGCCTTGCGGGCGCGGTGTGGGTGCTGCGCCGCATCGCCTACTGGCAGGATGGCCCCCATGGTCAGCTGGTCTGGCGGCTGCCGCTGGCGGTCTGCTTTGCAGTCTGCCTGATCGGGCTGTGCCTGGGCCCCCGGCTTCCCGGGGCAGGGCTGTGGGCGGCGCTCAGCGCCATCAGCTACAATTTTTATATCTGGCATCAGTGGCTGGCGGTGCGCATCAAGTATGATCTGCGCATTCCGCCCTGGCAGGGGGAAACGCCCCCCAACCAGCTGGGGCAAACCGGCTGGATGTACACTTATCTGGTGCTGATCTGGGCGGCTGCTCTGGTCACCGCCTGGCTGGCCACCCGGTTCATCGAGAAACCGGCGGCACGGCGGCTGCGGGTGCTGGCCGGGCTGGAACCCGCCGCCCCCAAAGCGGCCGGCGTGCCGGCCTGAACCGTTCGCCGCTGGGAAACTTTCCCTGCGGGGCTTGCAAATCCGGGCCGGATATGATATAGTAGCTAGTGTAAGAATAAGATTTGAATGGAGAGTGGGCCGCAAGGCCCGCTCTTCTTGCTTGTTTGGGCAAAATATGCAATGGGAGGTTTTGCAGATGGCAAAAGCAAAAGGCGGCCAGAACACGGTGCAGCAGGTGGAAGCCCTGGTGCGCCCCGTGATCGAGGGCATGGGCCTGATTCTGTGGGACGTGCGCTTTGAAAAGGAAGGGCCGGACTGGTACCTGCGGGTGCTGATCGATCCCGCCGGCGAGGGCCCGCTGGACATGAACACCTGCGAAGCGGCCAGCCGGGCCATCGACCCGGTGATCGACGCCGCCGATCCCATCGACCAGGCCTATTTCCTGGAGGTGGGTTCCCCCGGGCTGGGCCGCCGGCTCACCCGGCCGGAGCATTTTGCCCGTTATCTGGGCCAGAAGATCGCCGCCCGCCTCATCCGGCCGGACGAGAGCGGCAACCGGGAGATCGCGGGCCTGCTGCGCGGCATCGAGGGCCAGACCGTGACGGTGGAAACCGAAAACGGCCCGGTAAACTTCGAGCTGGCAGCTGCCAGCTTCGTGAAGCTTTGCGACGACGAGGACCTGTTCTAAACCGATTTTTATAGATTAGAGCCAGACAAATTGGAGGAGATCGAAAAAAATGAATGCAGAATTTTTTGAAGCGCTGACCATGCTGGAAAAAGAGCGTGGCCTGACCGCTGAATACCTGATCGAGAAGATCAAGGCCGCCATCGTGATCGCCGTGAAGAAGGATTACGAGGTGGAGGACGAGAACGTGCTGGTGGAGATCGACACCGTGACCGGCAAGTTCAATGTGTCTCTGGTGCGCGACATTGTGGAAGAGGTGGAGAACCCCCACACCCAGCTCACTCTGGAGGAGGCCCAGGCCATCCGCAAGACCTACAAGATGGGCCAGCGCGTGGTGACTCCCCTCAAGACCAAGGACTTCGGCCGCATTGCCGCCCAGACCGCCAAGCATGTGATCCGTCAGGGCATCCGCGAGGCCGAGCGCAACCAGCTGTTCAACGACATGCAGGGCAAGGCCCACGAGATCGTGACCGCCCGCGTGACCCGCGTGGATCCCGATCGCGGCCTGGTGGCTCTGGACATGGGCAAGGGCGAGGCCATTCTGCCCCGCTCCGAGCAGGTGCCCGGTGAGGAGTTCTTCGAGGGCCAGCATGTGCAGGTCTATGTGAAGGACGTTGTGGTCACCGAGCGCGGCCCCCGCGTGATCATCAGCCGCACCAGCGAGCAGCTGGTCAAGCGCATGTTCGAGATGGAAGTGCCCGAGATCTTCGACGGCACCGTGGAAATCCGCGCCATCAGCCGTGAGGCCGGCGTGCGCACCAAGATGGCCGTCTGGAGCAAGGACGAGAACATCGACCCCGTGGGCGCCTGCATCGGCGCGCACGGCGCCCGCGTGGGCAAGATCGTGGAGGAGCTGCACGGCGAGAAGATCGACGTGGTGCGCTGGAGCGAGGACGTGAGCGAGTTCATCAGCGCCGCTCTGAGCCCCGCCAAGGTGGTCAAGGTGGAGATTCTGGAAGGCGATAAGAAGGCCTGCCGCGTCACCGTGCCCGACCATCAGCTGAGCCTGGCCATCGGCAACAAGGGCCAGAACGCCCGCCTGTGCGCCCGCCTGACCGGCTACAACATCGACATCCGCCCCGAGAGCGGCTACTACGGCGAGGAGGAAGAGCAGCCCGCTGCTTCCAGCGAGGAATAAGCCCTTCACCCCAACAATCAACGGAAAGGAGCGTCCCACCGCGATGCAACAACGTAAGATCCCGCTGCGCCATTGCCTTGGCTGCAACGAGTCCAAACCGAAAAAGGAGCTGGTGCGCGTCGTGCGCAGCCCGGAAGGGGAGATCTCTCTGGATCTTGTGGGCAAAAAGCCCGGCCGGGGCGCTTACCTTTGCCCCAGCGCCCAATGCCTGGCCAAGGCTCGCAAGGCCAAGCGGCTGGAGCGCGCGCTGGATACCCAAATTCCGCCCGAGGTATACGAAAGCATCGAGCGCGAAATAGAAGGAGCCGAGCGTGGAGAATAAACAAAAACTGTTGTCGGCTGTTTCCCTGTGCCGCAAGGCCGGCAAGCTTGTGATGGGCTTTGACGCGGTGCGCGAGAGCGTGATGAGCGGCAAGGCATGGCTGGTGCTGCTGGCGGCCGACGTGAGCGACGGCACCGCCAAGCGGATGGCCCGCACCTGCGAGGACATCACCGAATGCCGCCGGATGCCCCTCACCCAGCTGGAGCTGTGCGGCATAAGCTACAAGAAAGTGGGCGTGTACAGCGTGCTGGACGAACATCTGGCCAACCTGTGCAGCCAGTACCTGGCGGATGAAAAGGAGGAAAACGAATGACCATTAAATATAAAGTGAGCGATGTGGCGAAGGACCTGAACGTTCCCGCCAAGCAGATCGTGGACCTGCTGGCCCAGAAGGGCGGCGAGGTGAAAAAGACCGGCGCCAACCTGACCGAGAAGGAAGTGAACCTGGTGTTCGAGCATTTCACCCAGGCCAACGCCGAGGCCAGCCTGGATGCCTATCTGGACAGCGCACCCAAGCCCCAGCCCAAGGCCAGCGAGGTGCTGAAGAAGGCCGACGGCACTGTGGTGGAGATGAACAACAATAAGAAAAAGACTGATAAGAAGAAGGCCGAAGCCAAGCCCGAGCCCGTGAAGCGCGAGGTCGTGACCAAGGTTGTGGACACCCGCACCGTGGACGTGAACCTGGATCGCTTCAACGAGAAGTTCGACGAGCTGGCTTCCACCAAGAACGTGGAGAACCGCCGCAAGCCCCAGCCTGCCGGCAACAAGCAGAAGTTCTCCAACAACCGCAACAAGAAGGGCCAGAATTTCCCCAAGCGCCGCGAGACCGAGGCCGAGCGCTTGCAGCGCATCCAGCTGGAGAAGGCCCGCAAGGCCCAGCTGAAGGTGCAGATCCCCGAGGAGATCACCGTGGGCGAGCTGGCCACCCGCTTGAAGCAGACCGCCGCCAACGTGATCAAGAAGCTGATGGGCCTGGGCGTCATGGCCAGCGTGAGCGAGGTTGTGGACTTCGATACCGCCAGCCTGATTGCCGATGAGTTCGGCGCCAAGGTGGAAAAAGAGGTGCATGTGAGCATCGAGGAGCGCCTGTTCGAGCAGGACGAGGATCCGGAAGAGAGCCTGCAGGAGCGCCCGCCCGTTGTGGTGGTTATGGGTCACGTTGACCACGGCAAGACCAGCATTCTGGACGCCATCCGCAAGAGCCATGTGACCGCGGGCGAGGCCGGCGGCATCACCCAGCACATCGGCGCTTACCAGGTTACCGCCGACGGCAAGGTCATCACCTTCCTGGACACCCCCGGCCACGAGGCCTTCACCAGCATGCGTGCCCGCGGCGCCAACCTGACCGATATCGCGGTTCTGGTGGTTGCCGCCGACGACGGCATCATGCCCCAGACCGTTGAGTCCATCAACCACGCCAAGGCTGCCGGTGTTTCCATCATCGTTGCCATCAACAAGATGGATAAGCCCACCGCCAACCCCGACCGTGTGATGGAGCAGCTGACCCAGTACGAGCTGGTTCCCGAGCAGTGGGGCGGCGACGTGATCTGCGTGCCCGTGTCCGCTCTGACCGGTGCCGGCATCCACGACCTGCTGGAGAACATCAACCTGGTGGCCGAGGTCAAGGAGCTGAAGGCCAACCCCGACCGCCGCGCCAAGGGCGCCGTGATCGAGGCCCGTCTGGACAAGGGCCAGGGTCCCGTTGCCACCATTCTGGTGCAGAAGGGTACCCTGCATAAGGGCGACTGCGTGATCGCCGGCACCGCTGTGGGCCGCGTGCGCACCATGAAGAACGACAAGGGCCAGTTCATCGAGGAAGCCGGCCCCTCCACCCCCGTGGAGATCACCGGTCTGACCGAGGTTCCCAGCGCGGGCGACCTGTTCGACGCAGTTGCCGACGAGAAGCTGGCCCGCGAGCTGGCCGACAAGCGCGCTGCCGAGGAGAAAGAGCGCCAGTTCAGCAGCTACCAGAAGGTCACTCTGGATAACCTGTTCAGCCAGATCGCCGAGGGCGAGCGCAAGCAGCTGGACATCATCGTCAAGGCGGACGTACAGGGCAGCGCCGAGGCCGTGAAGCAGAGCCTGGAGAAGATCTCCAACGACGAGGTTCGGGTCAAGGTCATCCACGCGGGCGTTGGCGCCATCAACAAGTCCGACGTGATGCTGGCCAACGCCGGCAACGCCATCATCATCGGCTTCAACGTGCGCCCCGACCCCGTGGCCAAGGAGGAAGCCGCCCAGTGCGAAGTGGAAATGCGCATGTACCGCGTGATCTACGACGCCATCAACGACGTGACCGACGCCATGAAGGGCATGCTGGCCCCCAAGATCCGCGAAGTGGAGCAGGGCCGTCTGGAAGTTCGTCAGGTTTACAAGATCAGCAGCGTGGGCCTGGTGGCCGGCAGCTATGTGCAGGAGGGCAAGATCACCCGCAACAGCAAGATCCGCGTTGTGCGTGACGGCATCGTGATCACCGAGGACGAGATCGCCAGTCTGCGCCGCTTCAAGGACGACGTGAAGGAAGTGGCCCAGGGCTACGAGTGCGGCGTTACTCTGGAGAAGTTTGCCGACATCAAGGAAGGCGACATCTTCGAGGCCTACATCCTGGAAGAGTACCGGGATTGATTGATTCAACAGCGAACCGGATGGCTGCCGCCCGAGGTCAGAAGGCTTCGGGCGGCAGCCGCCCATAAGAACAAGGAGAAAGAGCTATGGCAAACCCGAAAAATCAGGGCCGCCTGGCCCAGGATATGAAGCGGGAAGTGATCGGGATCATCAGCCAGATGAAGGATCCCCGGCTGGAGGGCGGTCTGCTGACCGTGACCCGGCTGGACGTGACCCCGGATCTGGATGTGGCGAAGGTCTATGTGAGCGTGATGGGCAAGCCCGAGGGCGCCGCCGAGGTGGTCAAGGCCCTGAATAAGGCCAGCGGCCATGTGCGCACCGAGATTTCCCGCCGGATGCATATCCGCAAGGCCCCCCGTTTTGTGTTCGCGCAGGACGATGGCGCGGCGTACGCGGCTCACATCAACGAGCTGCTGGCGGGGCTGAACAAGGGCAGGGAATAAATGCCCCATATCGTGAAAAGAGGAGAACGTCATGAGTGAGATCTTAGACCTGCTGGCCGTCATCGGCCGCCTTCTGCGGGCGGAGAACGTGTTGATCCTGTGCCACAAAAACCCGGATGGCGACACCATCGGCAGCGCCGCTGCCCTGATGCACGCCCTCAGGCGTTTGGGCAAGGAAGCGGCGGTACTGTGTGCGGATCCCATCCCCAGCCGCTATTCCTATATGGAGATCGAGCTGTTCCAGGGGCAGTTCGAGCCGGGCTATGTGGTGGCCGTGGATGTGGCCAGCATTCAGCTGTTCGGCGACGCACTGGCAGAATATCTGGACCGCATCGATCTGTGCATCGACCACCACGGCTCCAACAGCGGCTATGCGGACGCTTTGCTGCTGGATGCCCAGGCCGCTGCCACCTGCGAGATCATGTACGACATCATCAGCGCCATGAACGTGGAGATCACCCCCTGCATCGCCCGGTGCCTGTACACCGGCCTCTCCACCGACACCGGCTGCTTTCTGTTTTCCAACACCACCGTCAAATCCCACCAGCTGGCCGCAAAGCTCATGGAAGCCGGTGTGGATGTGGCGGAGCTGAACATGATCCTGTTCGAGAGCAAGTCCAAGGCCCGTATGGCCATCGAGCGCACCGCGCTGGAAAATCTGGAATACCACTTTGAGGATCGCTGCGCCCTCATGTCACTCACCCGCGAGCAGATCGCGGCCAGCGGCGTGGCAGCCAACGAGCTGGAGGACATCACCAGCCTGCCCCGCAAGATCGAGGGCGTGCAGGTGGGCATCACCCTGCGCCAGCTGCCCCAGGGCAGCTACAAGATCAGCGTGCGCACCACCGCCGAGGTGGACGCCTGCGCCATTGCCAAGCGGCTGGGCGGCGGCGGCCATTCCCGGGCTGCGGGCTGCGAGCTGGAAGGCAATCTGGACAACGCCAAGGCCGCCATTCTGGCCGAGGTGGAGCGGGAGCTGAAACGGGCGGATGCGGCCGCCCAGGAACAGGAGTAACCTCATGAATGGCATTTTAATCGTGGACAAACCCTCCGGCTGGACCAGCTTTGACGTGATCGCAAAGCTGCGGGGCATTCTGGGCACCCGCAAGCTGGGTCATTCCGGCACGCTGGATCCCATGGCCACCGGTGTACTGCCGGTGTTCGCCGGGGGCGCGTCCAAGGCGGTGGATATGCAGCCGGATCACACCAAGGCCTACCGGGCTCTGATCCGTTTCGGCATCGCCACCGATACCGGCGACGTGACCGGCACCGTGCTGCGCAGTGAGCAAACGGCCGTCACCGAAGAGCAGCTGCGGGCGGTTCTGCCCCGCTTTACCGGTGACATCATGCAGACCCCGCCCATGTATTCGGCGGTGAAGGTAAACGGCTCGCCGCTCTACAAGCTGGCCCGGCAGGGCGTGACTGTGGAACGCAAGGCCCGCCCGGTGACCATTCACCGGCTGGAAGTGACCGGAAGGGAAGGCGAACAGGACTTTGTGCTGGAGGTGGACTGCAGCAAGGGCACCTATGTGCGCACGCTGGTGGAGGATCTGGGCGAGGCGCTGGGCGTTCCCGCCACACTGGCGGGGCTGCGGCGCACCCGGGCCGGTGTGTTCGGTCTGGAGCACAGCCACACGCTGGAAGAGATTCAGGCAGCGAAGGACGAAAACCGGCTGGAGGAGCTGCTGCTCCCGGTGGAAACGGTGTTTGCCCACCTGCCCCAGCTCACCGTCTCGCCGGGCAACACCGCCCGCCTGCTGAACGGCGCGCCCTGCTACCGCATCAAGGCGGAAGATGGCGTTTACCGTCTGCAGGGGCCCGAAGGCTTTCTGGGCCTGGGCCGGGTGACGGATTCCATTTTAAAAACCGAGAAACTTTTTGTGGAAAGGACGTGAACCGCCCTGAAGGTTTATACAACATTGCAGGCGCTGGAAGCGGACCTGACCGCCAGCCGGGGGAGCAGCGTCGCCCTCGGCTTTTTTGATGGCGTTCATCTGGGCCATCAGGCGGTAATTCGTGCCGCCGCCGAGGATGCGGCGCAGAACGGCTGCTCCACGGCGGTGTTCACCTTTCAGCTGCCGCTGAACAGCACCATGAAGGGCGGCCGGCTGCAGAGCGAAGCCGAGAAGCACCGGGTCATGGCGCAGCTGGGTGTGGAGCACTACATGGAGCCCCCCTTCGAGGACGTGTGCGGTTTCGGTCCGGAAGAATTCGTGGAAAAGATCCTGCACCGGGGCTTCAAGGCCCGGGCGGTGTTCTGCGGCGACAACTTCACCTTCGGCAAAAAGGCCGTGGGCAACGTGGAGATGCTGCGTGAGCTCTGCGCACCGCTGGGTATCCGGGTGCAGGTTGTGCCCATGACCACCTACGAGGGCCAGCTGGTCAGCTCCACCCGCATTCGGGCGGCGCTGGCCGGGGGCGACATCCCGGCGGTGAACGCCATGCTGGGCCGGCCCTATCGCATCGACTTTGCGGTGCGCCACGGCAAGGGCCTGGGCCGCACGCTGGGCTTCCCCACCATCAACCAGATCTATCCCACGGGCTTTGCAGAGCCGAAATACGGCATCTACATCACCCGGGTGAAGGTGAACGGGCAGTGGTATGCGGGAGCCACCGGCTTCGGCACCCGCCCCACCGTGAACACCACCGGCGAGGGCGCCACCTGCGAGACCTTTATCCCGGATTTTTCCGGCCAGCTTTACGGCGAGGAGCCGGAGCTGGAATTCTATGAGTACATCGCCCCCAGCCGCAAGTTCGACACGCTGGAGGAGCTGACCGCCTGCGTGAACGACGCGGCGGCAAAGGCCAAGGCGTATTTTGCCCGTAAATGAGCAAGGAGGGCTTGATACATGCGAGAGAATCGGAGAATACTTGTGCCGTTCTGCAGTGGAGCGATTCTCGTTTTATGTGCAGGGATTCTTTTGCTGTTGTCTGCGTTCAGCTTTTCCTATGTGGCTCTGATGGGGGAGTATGAAACCGTAACATTTGCACATATTTCTGTGCTGGAGCGCTTGCCTGGAGTAATTCTGTGGATATGTTTTTTGGGGGGCACAGCCTGGCTTGCGCGGTCAAGAGGATGGCAGAAGCAGTTTTTCTGTATAGCCGTTGCCCTGATTGCCGCACAGGCCATCGGGATGCTCATCTGCTCAACAGCTTCGCCGGTTGCAGATTCCAACTACTGCATACAGGCCGGTGCAACGGCAGCCAGAAATGAGTGGACGGCTTTTGAGCAGGGCGGGTATGTGTTCTGCTTTCCCTATCAACAGGGATTTGTGGCGTTGAGTGAATTGCTCTTTCGTGTTTTTTCACAGGAAGCGGCAGTATATTGGTGCCTTCAGGTACTGAATGTTGCGGCGCTTGTGATGATGGTGCTATCACTCTGCGGGATTGCCCGCAGGCTTTTTAATGAGACAGCCGCCATGCTGTTAGCTATGCTCATTGCCGCTACTGGGCCAGTGTCGCTGTATGTGTTTTTCGTGTATGGAAATTTGCTCATGTGTGGCTTTTCCTGCCTGGCACTTTGGTGCACGGTAATTTATCTGGATACCGACAGATGGGGTTGGATGGTGGCGGGAGGCTTTGCCATTGCCGCTGCCATAACAGTTAAACCAACAGCTTTGATCATGCTGGTGGCTATTGCAGTCGTATTGATTCTGCATGCTGTTTCCAAAAGAAGCTGGAAAGTTTTGGCTGCTGCTTTGATCCTGGTAATCATGGCAGGAACACCGCTCCGTGTGATTCAACAGTCTTATGCTCT
>ENA-OQIJ01000205-OQIJ01000205.1-human-gut-metagenome-genome-assembly--contig:-NODE-205-length-17090-cov-3.046631_pt1 | contig 17090 bp, 18 predicted proteins | sample MGYA00242582_ERZ504747 | MGnify/ENA primary metagenome ERZ504747 (study PRJEB26092, sample SAMD00036435) | human gut metagenome | host: Homo sapiens | study: EMG produced TPA metagenomics assembly of...
GGCCAGCTCCTCGGAGCGGCAGCCCGAAACGGGGTCACCGCAGCGCCCTTCAGCGAAGCCTACCGCAACGGATGCCGTCGGGCAAAACGGGGAAGGCTTCTTCAATCATTATCAGTGCCCGAAACGTTCGCTTTTCGCCTCGAAAAACGAACGTTTCGGGCGACCGTACGTTTTGCGAAATTAAGCGGCGGCGACGATCCAGATCATGGAGCCGTAGGCGAATCCGTTGTCGCCCGCATCAACCGCAGCGCTCACCAGCTGCTTCATGCCGTAATCGGTGAACTCGCCGTGCCAGATGAGCACGGTGCTCTCGTCGCCCGCAGCAAGCACCACGGGACGATCGAACGTCGCTTCGAGGCCCAGCGGCGTGAAGCGAGCATCCTGCACGAACGTGGTGGAGCCGCTTTCGGTGGTGAGCGACCACGAACCTCCCGGCAAGTCCTGACTCGCGCGCTTGAGACGCGCGCCCACGATGGCCACGTTGCGCTCCGAGCGATTCGCGGCGAGCACCGGGATGATGGCGGTGTTGTCGCCCTCGGCGCCCAGCATCATGGACACCGACGAGGGAACCGTGATGTTGACCTGGGTGTCCTCGGGCTCGGGGGATGCGGGGGCGAGATCGGGATTGGGTTCGGGATCGGCGGGGTCGGTGGCCTCCTCGAGCGGCGGCTCATCGACGAGGGGGTCGTCCTCGTCGGGCGTCTCGGGTACTTCCGGGGTCTCGGGCGCCTCAGGTGTTGCAGGTGTCTCGGGAACCTCCGGGTCGTCGACTGCGGGCGGTACCGGCGCATCGGGATTGACGAGCTCGCGGCCGTCAAGCTCCCACACGTACGCCAACACGTTGTCGTTCGTGCCGCGATAGATGGTAGTCAAAAGCGCGTCGGCAGCGTTTGCAGCGTCCTCGAAGCCGAAGCATTCCTCCGTCTTCGCCTTGTCCGCAATCTCGAACCCATCGGGCAGCTCGACCAGCTTCGGGCAGGCGAAGAACGTGCGCGTCATGTCCTTGACGTCCTTCGGCACGTTCGCGATCTCGGCGAGATTCGCGCACCCCTCGAACCAGTGCGCCAAGCTCTCGGCCTCCACCTTGTCGGCGAAGATCACGCGCTTGATATCGTCGCCCCACCCCTCGGCGAGCCACGGCACGTCCTCGACGGTTTCGAAGCCGACGGCCTTGCCGTCGCCGTCGATCACGAACGTCCCATCGTCCCACAACTCGGCCACCACCGCAGCGGCCTCGTCCTCGCCGATAGACCACACGCGCTCGTGATCCGGCACCGCCGGCGTCTCCGGAGCAGGCTTCGGCTCGGGCGTCGGCTCAACGGCCGGAGGAGCCACCACCACGTTGTCCGGAGGTGCCGGGGTCGAAACCTCCGGCTGAGGTTCGGGTTCGGCGCTCTTCGGCGTTTCCGCAGCAGCCGGCTCCGAAGCCGCAAAAGAAAGCGGCGCCGGCCACAAAATACCGAAGCAGAGCAACAGGCAAAGGAAACAGGCCGCACCAAATTTCGGCGCGGCCTCAATGTGTACCTTGCTATGTCGCCTCGGCTTCATCATGAATGGAGGTCATGACCCTTCAGATCACTACTACGCGTCAGCTGCCACCGTCCAGGTGATCGACACAAAGCTCAGAGCGCTTTCATTCATCGTAGCACCAGTCAAGTTCTTCACAGCACCCGAAAGCACGATATTCGCTTCTGCACTCGTTGCTAGTTTAATGTCCGAAGTCGGAGCCTTAGGCGTATCGAAATCGGCTACATCAAGGTCAACACTGCCTACCTTTGCATTCAATTTTGCAACGTTAGCCGTCGAGTTTCCCTCAGCATCAAAGGCAGTCGCATCCTGCAAAGTCATCGAGCTACCAGCAGTTTTGGCAACCGAAACGCTCGACACATGCACTCCGCACACCGAGTTGTTCACGATCTTCCCGCCTGACACGTTCGAAAACGCGCCACTTGCGTCGACCGCAGCCAATACCGGCGTAGTCGGTATGGTCACGCTGATATTGATCGCGCCCGTGTCAAGTGTAACTGGAGTTTCATCACTTTGATCGGTTGCAGCTGCAAACGCCGGAACCGCAAACAGACCCGTCAGCATCGTTGCTGCGCATACGCCTACGACGCCTTTTTTCAAATTCGAAATCCTCATCATCGTTCCCTTTCTCTCATGCCATTACGTTGCCAAATATGCTCTACGTATCCTCTTGCGGAAGGCCCCTTAGCCTTCTACGTGAATAACAATTTCAGCGGCCGCTTGGCCGGTCTGCTTATGCGTTTCACGATCGTAGCCCGTGAACGTAGCAACGGCAGCGTAATCACCGGGATCGAGATCCTTGGTGAGCGTGATGTTCTGGATGTGCTGATCAGGTGCAAGAGCGGCAGACTCGTATACCGTCTCGCCCGTGTCCTTCAGCGTGATAACCACTTTCTGGTCCATGGGGTTGGCGGCGATGTTCTCGATGCGGGCTTCGCCCTCGGACGCGCCGTCGGGGAAGCTGATCGACGCGGCGATGGAAATGTTCATCATGCCCTTGGCAACCTCTTCGTTGAGCGCTGCCTGGATTTCTTCCTTCGACTTGCCCTCGAACTGTCCCTGAGACGCGTTCGAATCGTACCAATCTTCGAGCGCGGGCTGCTGCGTCAAGACGACGCCGGCCGTTACGGCACCGGCGACGGCAACGACGGCGATCAAACCGGCGAATACATGCTTGGACATACCGAGAATCTTGCCGGTTTTCTTGGCAGCTTCGGCGGCGGCTTTGGATGTTGAAGACGTGGTTTTGGAGGCCCCGGGATCGGCTGCACTCGAAGCAGACGCCGGATCAGAAGGGACGTCAGAACCGCTTGGTTCGACATCATCTACTGGAAGGCTCTGCGTGCTCGTCGTCTCTTGCTTGCTCATACGTACAATACCCCTTTTATTGGACGCCCCCCTGTTATAAACATGGGAACTTAGTACGCTAAGATACGCCACGGGGGATGGTAAGTCAATGGAGTTGTGCGGAATAATTGGAGCGAGTTCAACTTTTTTGGAACATGACGTTATTACCCATATGATCAGGAATTTTATTATCCTGTATCGAGAATTTGACCATCAAGCACAGCCGAGTGTCACCCACGCGCACCCAGGGCTTCGACAAGCTGGTCTTTTCCTGCTACACCTGTTTTTCGGTAGAGGTTGCGTATGTGCGTTTTTCACGGTTATCGCCCGACACGAACAGCTCGCGCGCGATCTCGGAACGCGTGCGACCCTGCAGCAGCAACGCCAGAATCCTCCTCCTCGCGGCGCGTGTAGATCGGTAGGTGCGCGCCGCCCGCGCGCAACGACGCCTCGAGCGACCCCCCCCTCCGATACCGATCGACCAAAGCCCTGAGTTCCTCAATCTGCTGCACATCGAACGCCTCGGAACGTTCCCACGCCTTCCTCAACACCCCACCCACCAACGTCGAGCATACGCACAGGAGCGCAGAAAACAGGGCGCAGCCTCATCACCGTACGCTTCGCTGAAGGCAAGACAGCCAACGACCGCCCCGGCGAACACCACAACCCGGTAAAATGCCACGAGGACGTCCGATCGGGAATGACCGTCGAGGTACGCGACGCGTACGATTGCGCAGCATCCCAAGCAGAACGTCACGCCGACGCTCACCAGTATGATTGCCGTAGCCAGCAGATCTGCCATGCCCCGTCCCTCTCGTGAATCGAGGTGCCCCTCGACCGCCCTTTACCGCCGTCAACGATACCATGCAACCCAGATCAGCGCAGGGGTGAATTAAATCACCGTTGTCGCCGGGGCGCGCACGATGATAGGTTCGAGCCAGATCGGAGCCCTCGCTTCGACCATCATCGACCGAAGGAGGATAGCATGAAGACTACGCGAAGCGTCCGTATCGCCCTAGGAACCATCTGCCTTATCGCCATCGCGTTGACCATGGGTTGGTTCGTGGGACGCTACATCCCGGGGACGCCGCACGATGCGGAACCGCGCTGGGGAGACGGCCTGTACACGGCAACGGGATACGCCACGCATTCCGTCGAGAATTTCGAATCGGGATCAACCCTTCCGCTGCGCAACATCACGCAGGGCGACGCGTACCAAGGAAGGCCCGAGGAAGTTGGAAAGACTCCGTCCGAGTTGGTCGACTTCCTCAAGGAAAACGGCTCGTGGGAGTACACCTGCCCTGCCATCGACCTTTCTGTGCTCAGCATAAAGACGATATCGACGCGCAGCTTCGCAGAGTGGTATCCCGATTACGGGGGAACATACCGTCCGGTTTACGACAACAGCGAGCTCATCGCCGTCACGGTGAACATCACGAACAACACGGACGAGCTGATCACGCAGTGGTACAAACTTCCCCTCAATCACGTCACGCTGTGGAGCGAGAACCTCGGCTACATCGACGACAGCCTTGGAGCGGGCGCCGTGCTCGACGACGCGTTCGTCTTCGCGAACGAGAACTACGATCGGGACGAATTGCTCTCCATCGAACCCGGCGAGTCGCAGACGCTCATCCTGCCGTTCAAGATCAACAAGAACGTGCTCGTCGACCAGAGTGCGTTCGACCAGCTCGACCCGTCCGATTTCTGCCTCCAGTTCGTCGACTTCGCCACCGGCACCGCGTATCGGTTGTGGCTTTAGGGGGCTTGCAGCGCGTCGGCTTTTGCGTAGAGGGCGCAGAGGCGCACGATGCGGGCGTAGCGGTCGTCGCTCCGCTCCGAGCAGATGACGGCCGCTTTCTCCACCCAGCAACCCAGATGCTGCTTGAGGAATTCGTCGGCCCGGGCGCGAGCGCATCCGTCGTCCGACAGGAGCAGGAACGCCATGAAGGCGCACTCGACGGCCAGCGAGTCGGCGTGCAGCGACGCGACGATTTCCGGCTGTCCCGCCAGGTTGCGATATTCGAATCCGACCCGCCGGTAGCACCGCTCCACATGAAGGCTGTGCGACCCGGTCACCGCGGGAAACCGCCACACCTCGCCCCGGCGCTCGGCCCCGCGCACCGCCTGCTCGAACAAGGGGACGTGCGTCGGCGAGCACGGCACGACGGTGCGGTCGAACAGTTCCTGCTCAAGCGCACCCGAGTCGAGCGCCCCGCGATCTCCGTTCGGAGCGCACGGCAGCCCCGCCGCTTCCCCAAGCCGCTCGACGAGCGTCTCGGTGTCGCGCGTCGGCACGTTGATCAGCGCGAAGGCAAGCGCTGCATAGGTTTCCGCACGAAGCGAATCAATGGTGGGCGAGGTCATGAGCGCACTCCTTGGAAGTCGTGCGCGGGGACGGGGCGCCGAGGCGCCGCATCCCCGCGCAAAAGGGAGGGAGGGGTATCAGTTGCCGACGGGCACGCCGCCGCGGCAGACGCCGGACGCCGCGGGCGCCTCCTGGGTTCGCGGACAGTCCGAGGTAGTAGACGGCCACCTCGCCGTCCAATTCGGCATGGAGCCGCTCGGCGTCCACCTCGGCCAGGCGGCGGGAGATGTCGCTTTCGGGGTCGTTCAAGTCGCCGAACAGGCGCGAGTTCGTGATGCACGTACTCACGCATTTGGGCTGCATGCCCTTCGACGTACGGTGGTAGCAGAACGTGCACTTCCCCACCGCGTTCCGCTCCTCGTCGTACTAGCGCGCGCCGTAGGGACAGGCCGTCATGCAGCTTTTACAGCCGATGCAGTCGCCGGCGTTCACCAGCACCACGCCCTCGTCGACGGTATAGGTTGCGCCCGTCGGACACACGCCCTGGCACGGAGCATCCTCGCAATGGTTGCACAGCTTCGAGAGGTTCGCGCGCCGAACATCGGGATAGGCGCCCGTGTCCCACGACTCAACCCAGGTGTTGAAGCAGGCGGTGGGGGTTTCGTTCTCCATCTTGCAGGCGACGGCGCACGCGTTGCATCCCACGCACGTGGCCAGATTGATGAGCATGCCGAACCGAGGCGCGGCAGAGGCCGATGACTGCGTCATAGTGTTCCTCCTGAGGCTTTCTTGATGCGGTACGCGCCGCCCGAGCGTCCCGGGGTGGCGGCTTCGGGATCGGACAGGGGCAGCACGCCTTCCACCTGCGGATCCAACATGGTTTGCAGGTGGATGCCGGCAGCGATGGCGGGATTGCCGGGACGCTTCTCGCCGTCGATCTCCACATCCTGCGCGCCGTAGGCCACGTGCCCGTAGCCGTACGCCACGGCGAACGTGCCCGACGCGATACCGCCGCGCACGAGCGCCGGCGCGCGCATGACGTCGCCCGTGGGGTTCTCCACTTCCACGTCGTCGCCGTTCGCGATGTCCAGCGACGCGGCGTCGTCGGCGTTCATCTCCACGAAGTTCTCGGACGCGATCTGCTGCATGACGGGGCTGTTGGCCAGCATGGATATCGACCGGAACTTCGGCTTGTAGTTCGTGGAAGCGAACGGCCACTCCTCCTTCGGGTACAAATCGCGCAACAGCGTGCGGTCGGCGCAGGTTTCGGGTTGCCAATGCAGCACGCCGCTCTCGTAGTCGCCTGTGTACAGGCTCTTCGCCGACCCTTTGCTTTCGCTGTAGAAGCACGTCTGGTAGCTGGCGGCGTACGCCGAGCGGCCCTGGTCGTCGTAGGCGTCCGCAAGCGGCCAGAAGCGCCCGCCGCGCGACAGCACCTGCAGCACCTTCGGCCACTCCTCCTCGGTGACGGCGGCCTTCCACGTTTCCAGGTCGAACGCGTCGCCGAGCGCCCGCGTGCGGGCACGCTCGAACAGGGCCAGCTCGTCATCGTCGGCGTCGGGCACCGGATTCTCGCCGGCGTACGCCACGTTCGCGGCCATCTTCAACCAGTAGTCGTACTCGGTCGAAAGCGCCGCCGTGCCGCCCGCACCGTCCTTGCCCACCGGCACGGCGCTCTCGCCCACGCCCGGCAGCTCAAGGCGCTGCATGAGGTCGAAGTATACGTCCTCCACCGAGCGCGGGCCCTCGTAGGCGCGGATGGCCGGCTGCCCCAGCTGGATGAGCTGGTACTGCTGGTTCGGGTAGATGGATTCCTGGCTGAACCGCTCGAGGTAGGTCTTGTCGGGCAGCACGAAGTCGGCGTAGCGCGAGGTGTCGCCCACCTCCACGTCGAACGACACGAGCAGGTTGATCTTGTCGAGGTCGCCCAGCACGTCGGCCAGGCGCTGCCCGCCCGGCATGGAATCCACGAGCGAGTGGCGATGGATGAACAGCGCGCCCAGATGGTCGTACACGTAGCCCGCGCGCAGCGTGGGGATGATCTCGTGCGACAGGTTGCCCGGCAGCGGGTACCACGGGCGCGGCGCGGGATAGCCGTCCTGCTTGAAGTAGCTCGTGTTCTCGTACTGTGTCTTCTGGCGCGTGATGGGAATACCCCAGCCCGCGTGCGCGTCGGGCACCGTTTGCAGGTCGTAGCGGCCGGTGTACGGAGCGAACTTCGCCCCGGCGGCCAGGTGCCCGCCCTTCCAGTCGTGGTTACCGATGAGGAAGTTGAGATAGCCCACCGCGCGCACGGCGTCGTAGCCGTTCGCATGCATGGCGGGGCCGCGGTAGCTCATGACGCAGGCGCGCTTGCCGTGGCTCGTGAATTCGCGCGCCACGTCCTCCACCACCGCGGGCTCGATGCCCGCATCGGCGGCGTATTCCTCGAGCGAGCGCTCTTCCACGCGCTCCTTCAGCAGCTGGAACACGCTCTTCACCCGCGCCGGCTTGCCCTTGATCTCGATCTCGGTATCCACCAGCAAGTCGGCCGCACCGTCGACGACATCGGCGGCCACGAGTTGGCCGTCCACGAACACGAACCGCGCGTCTTCCACCAGCGCGGCATCGTCGGCGCCGGCCTCGCCTGCGCGCCCGAGCACCTTCGCCGTGACGATGGGCCGGTTCGGCAGATCCACCGCCACGAGGTGCGCCGCGTCCGACCAGGTGGGCTCGCCCAGCGCCGCAGCCGCCTTCTTTCCGGGCGCCGCCAGGTAACGAGCGTCGTAGCGCTCGTTCGCGAATATCCACGACATCAGGGCGAAGGCCAGCTCGGCGTCCTTGCCGGGCATCACGGGCAGCCACCCGTCGGCCTTCGACGCGCTGCGGCCCTGACGCGGGTCCATCACGTACAGCTTCATGCCGCGCTCGCGCGCCACCGACAGCCGCGGGGCCAGCCATGACGGTCCCTTGTTCGCCGTCATGGGCTCAGTACCCCAGATGATGAGGCATTCGCAGTGGTCGATGTCGGCGTACATGCGCTTGTGGTTCGTGGTGGGGTGCGTGCGCACGTTGCCCATGACGCCGGTCATGCCGCACACGCCGCCGTGGTTGAAGTTGTTCACCGAGCCGAAGCCGTTTTGCGTGAGGCGGTCGCCGATGAGGAACATGCGGTCGCCGCCCGCCGAGCAGAACAGGTTGGACTTCGGGCCGAGTCGGGGTGCTTCGTGTCGATGAGCGTGTCGGCCCACTTCGCGTCGAAGTCGGCTTGCGACATCTCGCCGGACTCCACGAGCGCCACATCGGCTTCCACCTGCTTCTTCGGCGCCCAGGCGTACCACTCGGCAATGCCCGGCGTGCCGAGCGCGGGCGAGCCGTGCACGATCTCGTCGAGGGCCGTGTCCCAGCTCACCGTCTCCCATTCGTCGGAGCCGCGCGCGCCCACGCGGCGCAGCGGTTGCGTGATGCGGAACGCGTCGTGCGCCAGCTGGATGCCCGACTGGCCCTTGAGGCAGATCATGCCGCCGTTCGTGGCACGGCCCGCACGGGCCATGTCGTCGCCGGGCGCAAGCGCGTCCTCGGGGCGCGTCGCGTAGGGCACGGGCGCGTAGGGCTGCGAGTTGAGCGGCGAGTACGGGTTGCCCGCGATCTTGCGCACGAGCGCCGTGGCGCCCTCGTTGGCGCCCGCGCCGTCGGCCGCATCGGCCACGCGCACCTTGATGGTGCAGTACGTGTTGCAGTTGTTGCACATGGACAGGATGACGTCGTCGGCCGCGTACGCGCCGGTAGCGCTGCCGCGTCCGTGCGGCTCGTCGGTCATCGGGTTGTCGGTTGCCATGTACGCCCCCAATCCTCCACCGGCCAGCACCGCGCCCGCAGCCACCGCGCAGCTCGCGCCGATGACGGCGCGGCGCGACGGCGTGCCGAACATGCCGGCACGCTCCTGCGCTTCGTCCTTACGCTGCGCCTCCATCGCGCACCTCCTTGACCCGTCGAAACCTCATCGCGCGCCGCCGCGCCAAACGCCGCGTCCGCACCGGCGTCCGCGTACGCGCTCTCCAACCGCGCTTCGCCCTCGCTCGCGCCCACGCGCTCGAGCGGCAGCAGGCGCACAGCCAGCCCGTAGCAGCCGACGGCCAGCCCCAGCACGAACAGGGCCACCATCACCTCTCCCACGCTGGGCACGTACACCGGCGCGGGCATGCCGTCCAGCAGCGGCACGGAGAACCCGGCCACCACCAGCACGTACCGCAGCGCGAGGATGCCCGCCATCGCGGAGAGGGCCGCGCCCACGGCCCATGCGCCGCCGCCCACGGTGGCACCGGCGACACCGGCGCCACCGCCCGCAGCCCGAGCCCGCGCAGCGTGCCCACCGCCAGCAGCACAGCCGGCAGCACCAGCCCCAGGCCGATCTCGCCCACCCAGAACAGCGGCGCCAACGACCCCGCCATCATCACCTGCACAGCGGCGGCCACGGCCGGATCGCCTGACAAGAGCGCGGGCGCCACCTGGAAGAACACGCAGAACGCAAGCGCGAACAGCGATGCGGCCAGCACGCGGTTCAACCCCACGAGCACGCCCGCCTCGGGACGCGCCCCGCGCAGGCGGGCCAGCAGCCGGTACGCCACGATGAGGAACGCGGCCGCCGTCACGATGGCCATGACGTAGAACAGCACCGACGTGATGCCGCCCTCCCACAGCCCGCGCGTCTTCACCGCGGCGAAGAACATGCCCGTGCCGCCCGGAGGCCCCACGAACGACGTGGCCACGCCCACGCCGGCCAGCACGCGGATGGCCAGGTTCACGTTGCCGCGCCGCCGCAGCGCCGCCGCGCTCGGTGCACCACCGTCAGCGCCAGCGCCCGAACCCGCGGCATCCGCGCCCTCGCGCGCCGCGCGCCTGTCGTTCCACAGCACCAGCGCGAACTGCGCGATGGCCACCGCCATGAAGAACATATACGCCTTGATCTCCCACGCCAAGGGCGACGACCAGTCGGAAGAACAGCAGCGTGCCCAGCGAATGCCGGATGGCGCCCAGGTCGATGCCGATGAAGATCATCGACACGACAAGCGACACGATGCTCAGCCCCAGCGACAGCCGCGCGATGGGCGCGAAGCGCGGCAGCCTCAGCAGATACACCAAAGCCGACAGCAGGTACAAGCCGCCCGCCAGCCCGGAGAGCCAGATGTACACCACCACCCACAAACCCCAGGGCACGGCGTTCGTGGCCCCGGCCATGCCCAGCCCGTTGGCCAGGCGGTCGAACATGAAGAACGCGCCCGCCGCCAGCAGCGCGCCCACGATAACGGCCCACCCGACGGTGGCGCGGCGCGAGAACGGCGCGGGCAGCGCGTACGTGCGCGGCGCGCCCTTCCTCGTTGTGTTAGATGCCATGGATAGTCACCCCGATCATTTCAGGTAGTAGACGGATGGATTCGTACCCAGCTCTTCGCGCAGGCGGAACGCCCGCGGCGAGGCGGCCAGCTGCGCCACCTTCGATTCCGGGTCGTTCAAGTCGCCGAAGTACCGCGCGTCGCCGATGCACGTCTCGCAGCACGCCGGCGCCTCGCCCTCGGCGATGCGATGCGCGCAGAACGTGCACTTGCGCACCGTGCCGTACGTGCCCGCGTACTTCCCGCGCGCGCCGCGCTCCACGCCGTACTCGGGCGCCGTCACCTGGTCGGCCGCCTGCATCTCGGCGGCGTACGACGAGCCCTCGTCGGCCGAGCGCGCCCCGTAGGGGCACGCGGCGATGCAGTACTTGCACCCGATGCAGCGGTCGGCGTCGATCACCACGATGCCGTCCTCGCCGCGGTACGTGGCGCGCACCGGGCACACCGACACGCAGGCGGGGTCTTCGCACTGCATGCACGGGCGCGGCACCGCCTCGATGCGCACGTTGGGATACGTGCCCGTCTCCTGCTCGAGCACCACGTTGTACGTGACGCCCGGCGGCGTGCGGTTCTCCGCCTTGCACGCCACGGTGCACGAGTCGCACCCGACGCACTTCGCAAGGTCGATGACCATGCCCCAATGCACAGCACGGGAATCTTCCATATGGTGCACCTCGATTCGTCTCAATACAGGCGGGCGCCACGCGGAGGGGGTATGCGTGACGCCCTAGGGAGAGGGAACAGCAAGCTCGAAGGAGGCCGAGCTGCCGAAAAGCGTCCCGCCAAGGGGTGGCGGGACGCACGGGTAAGCTAAAGGAACAGCACGGGGAGCGCCGCCAAGATGACGAGCAGGCGCAGGAGGAAGCCGCCCACGAGCACCCCGGCCTCGCCGATGGCGCTGACCACCATGGAGGTCGTCGACGTTTCGACGCGCTTCGCGATGAACACCGGATAGCCCTCGATGAGGAACGGCGCCACCAGACCCAGCAGCACGATGCCGCCCCAGAACGCCGGCGCATACTGCCCGGCCACGAGCTCCTGCACCGATGCCGCGCCTTCGAAGCTGCCGGCGCTGACGATGACCAGCATCGTTGCGAGCACCACCATCTCCACGACGGACAGGACGACGTGCGATTTCTTGATGAGCCACATCTGCTCGAAGCGCTCGCGATCGAGGATGAGCCCCACGAGCGACGTGGCCGCAAGGCCCGCCGACAGCGCCGACACCACGAACAGGATGGGCAGGATGGCGTTGTTCCACAGCGGCACCGCCTTGACGACGCCCAGCAAAAAGCCCGTATAGGCCGCCACGGCGAAGGCGAACACGATGCCGATCCACGTCAACCACTTCGGCACGCGCTTCTTCAGGATCTCAAGCAGGGCCACCACGAGCGCCACCGGCATGTAGATGCAGATGAAGTACACGCCCAGCGTCATCACCGAACCGGGGTTCGAGACGAGCCAGAAGAAGCGCAGCGGGTTGTGCAGTCCGGCCTCGGCGTCAAGCATGAGCATGAGCAGGCCGACGCCGATGAAGATGGGAGCGATAATGCGGCCGGCAACGCGCATCTTCACGCTCTCAGGGTACTTGGCTTCGACGAACGCGGCCGTCAGGAACGCCCCCGCCGACGCGCCGGCCAAAAACAGGTACCATGCGATCATAGGTCCCCAAACCATGGTTCATCACCTCACGTAGTAGATTTTCGAAGCGGTCAGATTGTCGGCGAGCGGCTGCGCATGGTAGCGCGCAATTGCTTGGTTGATCTCGCTGTTCGGATCATCGAGGTCGCCGAAGATGCGGGCGCCCGAGATGCAGGTTCCCACGCACGCCGGCGGGTTGCCCGGATTCTCGCCGTCCCAGCAGAAGCGGCACTTCTCCACCACGCCGGTGGATTCTTGCACGATGCGGGCGTCGTAGGGACACGCGGCCATGCAGTACTTGCATCCGATGCACTTCTCCGCATCCACCAGCACCACGCCGGAGTCGGTGATGTAGGTGGCGTGCGTCGGACACACGGCGGCGCAGGGCGCGTCTTCGCAGTGCATGCACTGGGTGGGCACGATCTCGTTGTAGACGTTGGGGTACTCCCCCGTCTCGATCTCGTGGTACTTGATGAACGACTCCCCCGTTTCCAGATGGTTCTTCATCTGGCAGGCGATGCGGCAGGCCGAGCAGCCGACGCACTTCTTCGTGTTGATGAGCATTCCGTAGCGTGCCATGTTACGCCTCCACCTTCTTCACCGTAACGGCCACTTCCTGGCTCATCATGGAGCCCACGCCCGGTTCGGCGTCGAGGGGAATGAAGTCGTTCAGGCTGATGCCGTACTGATACGCGCGGGTCTGGGTCGGCGAATCTCCGCCGTAGTGCGTGGGCAGGAACACCACGCCGGGCTTGAGGCGCTGCGTCACGCGCACCTCCACCTGGCCGGTGTGCTCGCTCGAGGCCACCTCCACGGTGTCGCCCGTCTGCACGCCCAGCTGCTCGGCGTCCTTCGCGGCCATCCACAGGCGCTCCATGTGGTACTCGCGCGAGATGGCATTGAGCGCTTCGATGTTCTGCGTCATGGTGTGGGAGTGGATGCCCTGCTTGCCGCCGATGATGGAGAACTCGCCGTCCTTCGGGGTCACCTTGCGCGGCACCCAGCCGATCACCGGGTTGAGGCCGGCGTCGCCCACCTTGTCGGTTTTGAACTCGAACTTGCCGGAGGTCGTCTTGAACGTGGGCACGCCGTACTGGAAGTTCGGGTCGGGCAGCTCGATCACGCCGTCCTTCTTCATCTGGTCGAGGGTCACGCCCACGGTGGCCAACTGCGCTTCAGCCCAATCCTCAGCCGTGAACTGGAAGTACTCGCCCACGCCGCACGCTTCGGCCAGGCCGTTGAAAATCTCGTCGCAGGTTTTCGTCTCGGGATGAATCTTGTCCAGCACCACGGTGCGCATGCCCACGAAGTGCTTCTTGCCGCCCACGAACTCGGGCAGCTCGAGGCGCTCGAGGTAGGTGACCTCGGGCAGGACGTAGTCGGACTGCAGCGCGGTCTCGGACATCTGCACGTCGATGGTGACCACAAGGTCGGTCTTCTCGAAGGCCTCGGTCCACTTCTTCGGCTGCGCGTAGCCCTTCGCAGCGTTCGAGTTGTAGAAGAACAGGCCCTTCATCTCGCCGTTCAGCGCGGCCTGCAGCGCGGCGACGTTCGTGCCGGCGCTCGCGAGGGCCAGCGGGTACTCCGCGTCGCCCACGCGCTTGGCTTCCGGCTTCGCTGGGGCCTTGAAGCGGGCGTCCTCGATGGCGCCGGCCTTCGGGGACGACGTGAGCAGCGCGCCGCCCTTCGCACCCCAGCTGCCCAACAGGGCGTTGATGGCCGTGATGGCGCGGGCGGTGTCGAACGAGTTGTTGTACGAGCAGCCGATGACCGCGCGCCAACCCGACTCGACGGAGGCCGCCGGGGCCGCCTTCGCCATGGCGCGGGCCAGCTCTTCGATGGTTGCAGCCGGGATGTCGGTAATCTTCTCGGCCCAGGCCGGCGTGTACTCCTTGGCCTGCGCGGCGAACTCGTCGAAGCCGTAGGTGTTCTGCTCGACGAAGTCGCGATCGTAGAGGTCCTCTTCGATGAGCACGTTCGCCATGGCCAGGAGCAGCGCGAGGTCGGTGCCGGGGTTGATGGGCACCCAATCGCTGGCGAAGATGCCGGAGTTGTTGAGGCGCGGGTCCACGGTGACGATGCGCGTGCCGTTCTCAGCCGCGTCGGCGAGGCTCTGCACCGACGAGGGGCGGATGCCGTCGCCGTAGCTGCGGCCGATGAACATCGTCATCTTCGAGTTGGCGAAGTCGTTGGAAAACCCGGTGGCGCCGATGGTGAGCTGATAGGCACTCTCCTTCGACAGGTTGCACGACGAGGAGTGCGCGTACACGTTGGCCGAGCCGAGCGCGTTCATGAAGCGCGCGGAGTACTGCTTGCCCGACGGGCGCGGGTCCTGGATGATGGCCAGCGATTCGGGCCGTTCTTCTCGATGATGGCCTTCGTCTTCTCGCCGATCTCCTTGAACGCGGTGTCCCAGTCGATGGGCTCGAACGAACCGTCGTCCTTGCGACGCATAGGCTGCGTCACGCGCTCGTCGGAGTACGCCATCTGAGCCAGGCCGTGGCCGCGTCCGCAGATGCGGCCTTTCGCGTACGGATGCCCCTCGTTGCCGCGCAGCGTCCACAGCTGGCCGTCCACCGTGGTGGCCACGAGGCCGCACTTGCTCGAGCAGCCGTTGCACAGCGACGGAGCGGTTTTGGTCGCGGACGGTTCGTCCGCTACGGCGCGCTCTGCCTGCCATGAGCCGAGCGAGATGGAACCCGCGGCGCAGGCGAGCGCGGCCGTAGCGGCCGAACCCTTGAGGAACGTTCTACGCGATACCGTTGTCTCCCTCATTCCTTTCCTCCCTTTCTTGCAGTTCAACTCGTCTTATCTATCGCTTATCGTCCCGCATGAAACAGGGGGACGGGGTTGCTGCATCCGTGCGGCGCCTCGGTTCGCTCATTCAGAATGGCGCGGGTAATCGAGGTCACCAGCGCAAGGAGCGCCCGCAGAAACGCGATGCCGTCGAGCAGGGTGCGGCGGCGTTGGTCGATCAGGGCGTCGTTGTGCGCCACCATGTCGGCCCGGTTGGCAAGCGCTGCGTCGTAGTCGTCGAGCCAGTCGACGTGGTCGCGCACGAGCTGTCGGGCGGCCTCCTCGTTGCCCGCCTCGAGCACGAGCGACAGCAGTTCGAGCTCGAGGGTGAGGTGATCGGGCATGGAGGCGAAGGACGCGGGCACGTCGATGGAAAGCTGGCGGTACAGGGCGGACATATGCCGCGCCGCATCGCCCATGTAGAGGCCGCGCGTGGCGCCGAACGCGTTGCCCTCCTGCGAGGACCACGGCTTGTACAGCGATTCCACGGGCATGGCGGCAAGCGGCATGCCGGGCACGAGCAGTTCGTTTTGGAACGAGGAACGAACCGGCCATGCGGGAAGCGCAAGCGCGGCGCCCGCCGTGTCGCCCGCCGCGGCACGCACGTCCTGCCATGCGGCGTTTCGCAGCACCTGACCGTATTCCTCATCCTTCAGGTGAGAAAACAGCGGCGCAATGAGCGATAATAGGAAAGCTGTGTTGTTCATGGCTCGCACGGTTTCGTCCTTTCTCGTTGCCGCCCATCCTAGGCGCGGCGGCGAAAGGCCGGGTAATCAGTTTCTGGTGATTTCGTTATTTCACCTGATGAATAGGTATTTTTTCACAAGTAGAACGGGACGTCGGTACCGGGTTGTTACGCGCCCGTTGACCAAGAGGGGGATGGATTTGAGCACTCGGCTGGCGGTCGGACGCGATCGACGCAGCATGCGCATGGTGTGGAAGACGCTCCGGCTGCGCCACATCGGGCTCGCGTTTTTCTGGGCGTGCAGCATGCTCACCTTCCGCAGCTCCATCCTGCTGCAAGGCCCCGCGGACACGCCCGAGCTCGAGACGTTCGTCGTGCTCGTCTCGTTCGTGGCGAACATGACCACCCTGTTCGCCATCGCGGCGTTCATGGAACGCGACCCCCGCACATTCGACCGCCTGCCCGGCTGGCTGTTCTGCGCGTTCATCATCGTGGGCCTCGTGGTGATCGACGTGGCGGGTCGCTGCGGCAACGAAGCGGTCATGCTCGCGCTGCTGATAGGCGGCTCGGCGCTTGCCGGCGTGGGATACGGGTACTTTTGGGGAAGCTGGGCCGAATACTTCGGGCGCATGCACCCCTCGCGCACCTCGTTCTACATCCCCGTGGCGTTTCTGCTCACGGCGCGCTGTTCCTGGGCATCTCGCTGGCGGCCGAGTACGAGAGCGCGCCGCCGCTGCTGCTCATGCTGCCGTTGCCCGTCCTGTCGCTTCTCTGTCTGCGCCGCTGCCATGCCGAGGTTCCCGACGGGAACTACGCGCGCACCACGAATTCCAAGCGCTACCTCACGGCGCTCGCCTCACTCGTCACGCTTATCGTGGCAAGCCTCGTGCTATCGCTGCTGTTCGGCCTCGTGTGGGAGATGACGGTGCTGTCGGTGAACTCGGTGAACGAGGCCCACCAGGCGCCGCTCGTGGCGAACCTCGTGGTGGCCGTGCTGCTCATCGCCCTCGTGCTGTACGCGCACAAGCGCTTGGACCTGGCGCTGGCGTACCGTGTCATCGTGCCCGTCATCGTCATCCTCTTCGCGGTGCTGCCGTTTTTCTGGGAGACGAGCCCCATCGTGCTCAACGCCGTGATGAGCGCGAGTTACGGCGCGTTCGACGTGATCATCTGGTACATGGTGGCGTCGAGCGCCTACGACTTCGCGGTTTCGGGCTTCGTCATCGGCGGCATCGTGCGCGCGCTGTCCATCCTCGCGCGCCTCATAGGCATCGGCATCGGGTACCTGCTCATGCTCATCCGAACAGCTCGTCGCTGCTCATCGTGGGCGTATCGGTGGCGCCATCTCGTGCTGGCCGCATTGGGCCTGTTCTCGGCACGCGGCGCAAGCCGTCGGTGCTCGAGGCAGCGCGCG
>ENA-OQIJ01000206-OQIJ01000206.1-human-gut-metagenome-genome-assembly--contig:-NODE-206-length-17066-cov-3.598678_pt1 | contig 17066 bp, 14 predicted proteins | sample MGYA00242582_ERZ504747 | MGnify/ENA primary metagenome ERZ504747 (study PRJEB26092, sample SAMD00036435) | human gut metagenome | host: Homo sapiens | study: EMG produced TPA metagenomics assembly of...
GATACGGATTACATACATACTTTGATAGCTGAAGGAGAGCATCAGCAACAGGACTTCAAATTCGAAATTTCCGACGCACGCAAGATTGCCAAAACGCTGTCGGCTTTTGCCAATACCGACGGAGGGCGGCTATTAATCGGCGTGAAAGACAATGGACGAATAGCCGGCGTACGATCCGAAGAGGAAAAATATATGATCGAAGCGGCCGCACAACTTTATTGCATCCCGGAGATAGATTATACTTTACAAACATATATAGTGGAGGGCAAACAGGTATTAGTGGCCACCATCGAAGAGAGTCCGCATAAGCCTGTCTATGCGAAAGACGAAAACGGAAAAGCTCTCGCCTATCTCCGTATCAAGGATGAGAATATACTGGCTACCCCTATCCACCTGCGTGTATGGCAACAAAGCGACAGCCCGCGGGGAGAACTGATCCGCTATACGGAACGCGAACAACTCCTGCTCGACCTGTTGGAACAGGGAACGCTGCTTTCGCTCAACCGATATTGCCGGCAGACCGGTATTTCCCGACGTGCCGCCGAACATCTGCTTGCCAAATTTGTCGGTATGATATAGTAGAGCCCGTATTCGAAAATCATAAATTTTATTTCCGAATGAAAAACGAGTGATATACTACGATTTATCTTTTCAAAAACCTACTATGAACTTTATCAATGAAATAATGATATACTCTGGACATACATCCTGATTATCATGTTACTGGGCTGTGCCGTTTGGTTCAGCATCCGAACGCGGTTCGTACAGTTCCGTATGCTTCGCGAAATGATTGTATTACTCAGCGAGTCCGCCGGAAAAGGAAAACAGGGCGAGAAACATGTTTCATCTTTTCAGGCATTCGCTATTACGATTGCCAGCCGTGTGGGTACGGGCAACTTGGCAGGGGTGGCCACCGCCATCGCCATCGGCGGACCGGGAGCTGTTTTCTGGATGTGGGCAATCGCCCTGCTGGGAGCTTCGAGCGCTTTTATCGAATCTACCCTGGCACAGTTATATAAGATACGCGGGAAGGACTCTTTTGTCGGAGGCCCGGCTTATTATATGAAGAAGGGATTGAAACAGCCGTGGATGGGGATGCTTTTCGCTGTGCTCATCAGCATTACTTTCGGTTTTGCTTTCAATTCGGTACAGAGCAATACGATTTGTGCTGCTGCCGAACATGCGTTCGGATTCAATCATACGGTGTTGGGAGGAGTGCTTACCGCTCTGACTCTTGTCATCATCTTCGGTGGTATCCGCCGGATAGCGCGTGTAAGCAGCATTATCGTCCCGGTTATGGCATTAGGATATGTAGGACTGGCACTGGTCATCGTATTACTTAATATCACGCATCTGCCGGAAGTGATATCTCTCATCATCAGTCATGCCTTCGGCTGGGAACAGGCATTGGGTGGAGGTGTCGGTATGGCGCTGATGCAGGGTATCAAGCGCGGATTATTCAGCAATGAGGCCGGTATGGGCTCCACCCCTCATGCCCATGCCCTGGCTAAGGTAAAGCACCCCCAGGAACAGGGCGAGATCGCCATGGTCAGCGTCTTTATTGACACCTTCGTGATCCTCACCCTCACCGCTATGGTGATCCTCACCTCCGGCGTCCTCGGAAGCGATGCCACCGGTGCCGCTCTGGCCCAGCTGGCCTTCAGCCAGAAGTTCGGCTGGTTCGGTGATGCCTTCATCGCCATGTGCATGCTGTTCTTCGCCTTCTCCACCATCATCGGCTGGGGGCTGTACGGCTCACGCTTTATCGCATTCCTCTGCCGCAGCGACAAGGTCGTGCGCCCCTTCTTCGTGGTGTACTCCTTCGTTTCCATCCTGGGCGCTACGATGGACCTGGGCCTGATGTGGAGCATTGCCGATACCTTCAACGGTCTGATGAGCATCCCGAACCTGATTGCGCTGCTGCTGCTTTCCGGCACAGTGGCGCAGCTGACAAAGGAATATTTTGAAAAGGAAAAGGTGTAAGAAATGTTTGTAGGAACTTGGTGGTCCCTGATGCCGCCGATCATCGCCATTCTGCTGGCGCTGCTCACAAAGGAAGTCTATCTCTCGCTGTTCGCCGGCTGCGCGCTGGGTGCGCTGCTGGTGGCAGAGTTTCACCCCTGGGTCGCGTTTGACACACTGTTCAACACGATGATCGACAGCGTCGACTTCTCGATTCTGATGTTTATGATCCTGCTGGGCATGGTCGTTATGCTCATGCAGGAGTCCGGCGGCACCCGCGCTTATGGTGAGTGGGCGGCGAAAAAGCTCAAGAGCAAGCGCGCCACGCTCGTGGCGACCTCGCTGTTGGGTGCGCTGATTTTTGTGGACGACTACTTCAACTGCCTGACCGTCGGCTCCGTCATGCGCCCGGTTACCGACAAGTACAAGGTTTCCCGCGCCAAGCTGGCTTACCTCATCGACGCCACGGCGGCCCCGGTCTGCATCATTGCGCCGATCTCGTCCTGGGCGGCGGCGGTCAACTCCTACGTCCCGGCGGGCAGCTCGATGTCCGGCTTTGAGATGTTCGTCCGTACGATCCCGTTCAACCTGTATGCGATGCTGACGCTCTACATGGTGTTCTTTACCTCGCTGCTGGGCTTCGACTTCGGCCTGATGAAAAAGCACGAGCGCAACGCCGCCCACGGTGACCTGTTCACCTCGGGCGGGGAGGCATTCCAAAACCAGGAAATTAAGGACCCCACCGAGGGCGGTAAATTCGCCAAGGGCAAGGTTATTGACCTGATTGCACCGATGATCGTCATGATCTTTACGGCCATCGCCACGATGATCTGGACCGGCTACCTGAACGGCGGCACGAACCTTGTCGAGGACTTTGCCAACTGCTCCTCGTCGGAGTCGCTTGTCTTTGCGGGTCTTGTCACGGTGGGCTTCCTGCTGCTGTTCTACCTGCCGCGCCGCGTTATTGGCTTTAAGGACTTCATGAACTCCGTGCCCGAGGGCGGCAAGCTGATGATGCCGCCCATCCTGATTCTGGTGCTGGCCTGGACGCTGAAGGGCATGACCGACGCACTGGGCATCGGCGACTTTGTGCGCCAGGCCGTCAGCCTGAATGAGGGTCTCATGCGCTTTGTGCCGCTGCTGATCTTCTGCATTGCGATTTTTATTGCGTTCTCCTCCGGCACCAGCTGGGGCACGTTTGCGATTTTGGTCCCCATCGTCGTCAATATGTTCTCCGAGACGGACCCCACCATGATGATCGTGGCGGTATCCGCGGTGCTGGCGGGTGCGGTCTGCGGCGACCATATTTCGCCGATCTCGGATACGACCATCATGTCCAGCTCCGGTGCACAGTCGAACCACATCAACCACGTGCAGACCCAGATGCAGTACGCCATGGTCGTCGTGGCGGCCTGTGTGCCCGGCTACCTGATCGCGGGCTTTACCGAAAACTGGCTCATCACGCTGGTGTCGTCGCTTGCCATTCTGACCGCAGCCCTGCTGTATCTGCGCAGGCGCAGTCTGGCCGAGGACGCCAGGGCATAAAGAAAAAGCAGTGCTTTCCAAGCGGAAGGCACTGCTTTTTTGTAGGGACAAATTCCGTATCCGCCCGGCCCAAAGCCTTTAGGCAATACCGCACAATTCCCGCCTAACGGCTCAAGCACCGCTCCGGCGGCTGCGGCACGGCATCTGCGTTGCCAAAATGCTCGATAATACACAAAGTATTATCTGCGCTTTTGGCTTAGCAGCTGCCGCACCTCGCTCGCCGTATCGGCGCTTAGAATTATGCGGTATTGCCTTTACTTCAGCGTACCGTCCAGAATCTGCTGGTAATACCACGGCTTTTCGGCGTGGAATACCCGCCCGGCGAGATGCGCAAACTGCGGGTCGCTGATTTGCACAGGAAAGCGCAGCTCCCACGCGCAGAGCGCCTGATACTTGAACCGCAGCTCGCGGTTGGCGGCGTTGTTGCCGTACTTGGAATCACCCAGAATCGGGCAGCCGATGTGTGCTAAATGCGCGCGGATCTGATGGGTGCGCCCGGTCACAAGCTCGACCTCCAACAGGGCCAGCCGTCCGCTGACAGCCAGCGTTTCATACCCGGTGATGACCTCCTTCGCGCCGCCCGCCGTCGTGTCGGTGATGCGCACAATGCCGCGCTCGGCGTCCTTCAAAAGGTAGTCGCGCAGCAGGGCGGCAGGCGGGTTCGGGCGGCCAAACGTCACGCAGAGGTAGCGCTTTTCAATATCGCGCGCCTTAATGGCGGCGGTCAGAAACGCCTCCGCCGCACTGTTCTTCGCCAGCAGCACCAGCCCGCTTGTACCGGTGTCCAGTCGATGGCAGAGCACAGCGTGGGCAGCCTTGCCCTCAGCGGCCAGCTTCGTTTGCACGCGGCGGAGCAGCGTGTCACTGTCCGGGCCGTCCACAGCGATGCCTGCGGGCTTGCTGGCAATGATGATGTCGTCGTCCTCATACACAAACACGGCGGGGGTGGGGCGGTTCTCCAGCTGGTCGTCGTTCAGGAACAGCTTGATAATATCGCCGTTCTGCACGCGGGTGGAGAGCGGCTGCTTCTTGCCGTTCAGCTTGATCTTGTTCTCGCGCAGGGCCTTGTTCAGCCGTCCCATGCCCAAAGCGGGGAACTGGTCCATCAGGTACTTGTCCAGCCGCACGGGCAGCAGGCTTTTTACATGCAGTTCTTTCATTTTGTCGTCAACTCCTGATCCCACAAAACCGTGGCATCCTCAATATCCAAGGTGACCATCAGCCAACCGGCGTCGTGGTCATCGACCTTCAAAATCGGGTACTCCTGCCCGCCCGCGCAAAGCAGTGACGCACCGTCCAGCTTAGTGCGCGCAAACGGGGAATCCTTAAAGCAGACAGTCTGCTTGTTTCATCCAGCACGCCGCGGTTCCACAGCGCGTCGGTGTAGTCTGCCAGGCGCAGGGGATAGTCCTCGTCGTAGGGCGTGCACAGAGCGTCAAACGTCTGTCCCTGCAGCCCCGGCGCAATGACATACCAGCTGGCGCTGCCGTCGGCGCTCGTCACGCGCCCGCACCAGGCCAGCGCCTTGACCGGTTCCACGGCCTGCAAAAGGCACCCTCGTCCTCGAACAGGTAGAGCGTGTCATTCTGCGGCGTGCCCGCGTCCAGAGCGTCCAGTGCGGTCTGGCGCTCGGCGGCAAGAGCAGTCTCGTCGTAGCGGGCGGCGAACGGATCGTTCGTCGTCATGCCGTTGTCGGCAGCCCACAGCGCTAAGTGTAAGCTGTCGGCCTGCATGCCCTGCACAGATTCGATGTGGCGGTACTGTGCCGCGCTCTGCCAGAAATCGCTGTCCAACTCGGACGGGAACGCGTCCGTGACCTGCGCGGCCTGCATGGCGTCGTGCCGCTGGAAAAGCGCCGGGCTTACATCCCACAGCTGCACGGCGGCAAACAGTGTGACCCAGACAGCTCCGCGGGGCAGACGCGCCAGCCCTGCGAACGCTGCCAGCGTCAGCAGGTAGTAGACGGGCCAGAACAGCCGCCCGCCAGAGCGAAAGACCGAGAACAGCTTAATAAAGGAAGCGGGCAGCGGCAGCGTGGCCAGCGTCACGCCGTTGGCAGTGATGACGTTGCTGACGGCAAACGCGGTCAGCACAGCGCAGACCGCGCACAGTGCCCAGTGACGGCGCACAGCGCCCAGGATATGCCGCCGCGCTGACACGACCACGACAGGCAGTGCAGCCAGCACGCCCAGCCCCAGATAGGCAAAGGCGTCATAGTTGCCGCCGACCTGATTCTGTGCGGGCAGCAGGCGGCTGTACAAAACGCCGTTCACACCCGCCGGGTTCCACAGCGCGTTCAGGTTCATGGCAAAATAGCCGTACAGCGCCTGCCCGCCGCTGGTGGCTGTGCCGTAAAGCAGCCCCAGCGCCCAGCCCAGCGCCGCGGTGCAGAGCATGTTGCCGCCCAAAAACAGCGCGGGCCGCAGCCATTGCCGCTGCTTTACGGCATACGCAAGCAAAAGCGCCAGTGTGACAGCGTAGGTCATGGGCAGAAAATACGGGTGGATACCGACGGCCAGAATGTTGATGACAAACAATCCGCGCGACGCAAACCGACTCTGTCGGCGGCAGACAAAATAACAGTACAGCGCAGCCAACACAAGCCACTGCGCGCCGAGCGAGGTGTGCCGGAACGCGCGCTCCAGTAAAATCGGGCTGGCCGCAAACACAAGCGAGCCCGCCAAAGGGGCGGCAAGCCCCTCGGCAAACAGCCCGCACAGCAGCGCCGCAAAGCCGCCCTGCAAAGCAAAGCAGACAAGGGTAAACCAGCCGAAATACTGGAACGTCCCGCCCAGCGCTGCCGCCAGCGGGCGGCACAGCACAGCCAGCAGCGGGATAGAATCGGTGTACGCAACGCTGACGCCCTGCGGCGCGTTGATGGCCTGCGTTACGCCGAGCGGCCAGCCCGGCGCACTGCTTCGGTAGAACAGCCAGCCCGCGTAGTGCTGCTGGATATCCTTTTCCATGTAGCCGCCGCGGCAGAAGGCGTCGTTGGCTACGTCCAGTGGTGCAAGGCCGTACACCAGCAAAAATACGGCAGCGCCGAGCAGCGCCCCCAGCCAGAACAGCCGGGCGCTGCGGGTAGATTTATGGTTCAGCATACCATGCCTCACAGGATTCAATAGAAAAAGCCGAAACAACCGGTAAAGCTGTTTCGGCTCGGGTAAATGCCGCTGACCGGGATCGAACCGGTACGGTATCGCTACCGAGGGATTTTAAGTCCCTTGCGTCTGCCAGTTCCGCCACAGCGGCATAATATATGTATTGTAGCGCAAGAAGGCGGAAATGTCAATCTTCCCGCTGCGTCTTTTTGCCGTCTTTTTGCGGAACGGGTGCAAAAAGCGGATTCCCCGCCCGACGGCACAAAAAATTCACCTTCTGCCGCTTGTGCTTTTGCTTTGAATTTGTTATACTAATATGGTATGTTTGGATAGGTGCGCCCATTTGGGCGTTTATATAAGGAGAAATTCACTTGGAAAAACTGACCTACACCCACAACGATGCCGCCGCCAAGGCGCTGGCGGCGTTCTATGAGACACCGCCGCTGGCGTATGTGCGCAGCTACGGCTGCCAGCAGAACGTCAACGACGGCGAGAAGATCAAGGGCGTTTTGCAGGATGTCGGCTACGGCCTGTGCGACAATGTCGAACACGCCGACCTCATCCTGTTCAACACCTGCGCCGTGCGTGAGCACGCCGAGCAGCGCGTTTTCGGCAATGTCGGCGCGCTGAAAAAACTCAAGGAGAAGAACCCGCGTCTGATGATCGGTGTCTGCGGCTGCATGGCCCAGCAGGAGCACATCGTCGAAAAGCTGCGCCAGAGCTACCCCTATGTGGACCTTGTTTTTGGCGTGGACGGCATTGACAGGCTGCCCGCCATGCTGGCCGAGCGCATCCGCAAGGGCAAGCGCTATCTGGAAAAGCCCACCGAGCGCAACGCCGTGGTCGAGGAGCTGCCCATCCGCCGCGATTCCGGCTTCCGCGCGTGGCTGCCCATCATGTACGGGTGCGACAACTTCTGCACCTACTGCATCGTGCCCTACGTCCGCGGGCGGGAACGCAGCCGCGAGCCCGCCGCAATTCTGGCGGAGTTCAGGCAGCTTGTCGAGCAGGGCTATAAGGAGATCACCCTCCTGGGCCAGAACGTCAACAGCTACGGCAAGGGGCTGGAACATCCCATCGACTTTGCCGACCTTTTGAACCTGCTGTGCGAAGTCCCCGGCGACTACCAGATCCGCTTCATGACGAGCCACCCGAGGACGCCAGCCGCAAGCTCATCGACACGATTGCCGCGCAGGAGCATCTGTGCAAGCATATCCACCTGCCCGTGCAGTCCGGCTCGGACCGGCTGCTCAAGGAGATGAACCGCCACTACAACGTCGCGCAGTACATGGATCTGATCCGCTACGCCAAGGAAAAAATTCCCGGCGTGACCTTCTCCAGCGACATCATCGTCGGCTTCCCCGGCGAGACGGAGGAGGACTTTGCCGCAACGCTCGACCTCATCCGTGAGGTGGGCTATATGCAGCTGTTTACCTTCATCTATTCCAAGCGCGCCGGCACCCCGGCGGCCAAGCTGCCCGACCCAACGACCCACGCTGAGAAGGCCGCACGCATGGATCGCCTGCTGAAAACGCAGGAGGAGTTCGCCTTTGCCGCCACCGCCGCCATGGCAGGCAGGACCGTCCGCGTGCTGGTCGAGGCTGCTGGCCGCAATGAGGGCACCGTCAACGGACGTCTCGACAACAATCTGGTCGTGGAGTTCAAGGCTCCTGAAAGTCTTATCGGCCAGTGGGCCGACGTCCACATCACCGGCTCGCGCGCCGCACTGCTTGTGGGCGAGCTTGCTGAATAAACCCATACATTATATTTATAAGGAGAATTTTACAATGGATTGCATTGATCTTTTCAAGAAAGCCGCCGCTGCCCTGCAGACTGACCCCCGCTACCTGGAGCTGGACGCTGCCCGCCGTGAGAACGATATGGACGAGGAACTGCAGAACATGATCGGTGAGTTCAACCTTGCCCGCCTCGACCTGAACAATGAGAGTGCCAAGGCCGAGACCGATGCCGCCCGCGTGGCCGAGCTGAACCAGCGCGTCAACGACCTGTACAGCCAGATCATGGCCAGCGAGGGCATGGTCCGCTACAACGCCGCCAAGGCCGAGTGCGAGGCAATGGTCAGCCACATTGACGCCATCATCAACACCGCTATGAACGGCGGCGACCCCATGACCGTGCAGGCCCCCACCGGCGGCTGCACCGGCAGCTGCTCCACCTGCGGCGGCTGCCACTAAAGCTTGAGGCGCGGGGCAGAGAGGCCGTAGGGGCGCATTCTATATGCGCCCGCAGCACTGTACGCAGCCGCATACCTTCCGGGCGGATATGGAATCCGCCCCTACAAGAATAACATACCAACAAGAATCAACAGGAGTGTGAAACATGGCCGAGCAAGCAGTATCGCCCATGATGCAGCAGTATTTTGAAATCAAAAAACAGCATCCCAACGAGATTCTGTTCTACCGCGTCGGTGACTTCTATGAAATGTTCTACGACGACGCGCTGACGGCTTCGCGGGAGCTGGAGCTGACGCTGACCGGCAAAAACTGCGGCAAGGAAGAACGCGCCCCCATGTGCGGCGTGCCGTTCCACTCCTACGAGACTTACATGGCGCGCCTGGTCGCCAAGGGCTACAAGGTTGCCATCTGTGAGCAGATGGAGGACCCTGCCCTCGCCAAGGGTCTTGTAAAGCGCGACATCATCCGTGTTGTTACGCCCGGCACGGTCATTGAAAGCAGCATGCTGTCCGAGGATAAAAACAACTATCTGGCGAGCATTTACTGCAAGCGCACCCGCGGCCGCTGGCGTGCGGGCGTCTGCTTTGCGGACGTTTCCACCGGCGAGGCCTACGCCACCGAGCTGAACGCTGAAAAAATCGGCGGAGCCATCATCACCGAGTTGTGCCGCTATATGCCCAGCGAGATTTTGATCTGCCCGCCGATGCTTGACTTTAAAGATGTCACGACCTACATCAAGCAGCACACGAACGCCCTGGTCGAGCTGCGCGAGGATGCCTGCTTTAAGGACGCCGTCATGGAGCAGACCATGGCCGACCAGTTCGGCGCCGACTGGCGCACGACCCTCGGCTATGAGAAGGACGCGCTTGTCCCGTATGCTGTGGCGGCGCTTCTCAACTACCTGCACGAGACCCAAAAGCACGGCGTTGAGCGCATCAAGACCGTGCAGAACTACGCCGACGCACAGTATATGCGCCTGTCGCCTGTGACCCGCGCAAATCTGGAACTGACCGAGACGATGCGCGGGCGCGAGAAGCGCGGCACGCTGCTCTGGGTGCTCGACAAGCCGAAACCTCGATGGGCAAGCGCCTGCTGCGCTCCTGGATCGAGCAGCCCCTTGTGGACGCCGACGCCATCAACGCGCGGCTCTGTGCGGTGCAGGCGCTCTATTCTGCCAGCATTGCCCGCGCCGATTTGAAAGAAGCCCTCGGCCATGTCTTTGACATTGAGCGGCTGACGACCCGCATTCTCTACGGCTCCGCCACCCCGCGCGAGGTCAAGGCGCTGGGGGATACCTGCGCCATGCTGCCCCAGGTCAAGGCCCAGGCTGCGGCCTGCGGTGCGCCGCTGCTGACGCAGCTGGCTGACCAGATCGACCTGCTCGAGGATGTTTTGCAGAACATCCAGACCGCCCTTGTGGATGACCCGCCCGCCAACATGAAGGACGGCGGCGCTATCCGCGCGGGCTTCAACAGCGAGGTCGATGAGCTGCGCGACATCATGCACGGCGGCAAGGGGTATCTGTCAAACCTTGAGGCCCGCTACCGCGAAGAAACCGGCATCCCCAAGCTGAAGATCGGCTTCAACAAGGTGTTCGGCTACTATATCGAGGTCAGCCGCTCCTACACCGACTCGGTGCCCGATACCTTCACCCGCAAGCAGACGCTGACGACGGGCGAACGCTACATCACGCCCGAACTGAAGGAGCTGGAAAATAAGATCCTCGGCGCAAACGAGCGTCTGCTGGTTCTGGAACACCAGCTGTTTGCCGACCTGCTTTCGTCGATCTCCGCCGAGGTCGTCCGCATTCAGCGCACGGCATCGGCTGTGGCTCAGCTCGATGTGCTGGCAGGCTTTGCCGAGGCGGCGCTGCAAAACAACTACGTCATGCCAAACGTGGATGAGAGCGGCGTTATGGAGATCAAGGAGGGCCGCCACCCGGTCATTGAACAGATGCTCAAGGGCAGTCTGTTTGTGCCCAACGATACGATGCTCGACGAGGACGAGAACCGGATGCTGCTCATCACCGGCCCGAACATGGCCGGTAAATCTACGTACATGCGCCAGAATGCGCTGATTGCCCTGATGGCGCAGATCGGCAGCTTTGTACCTGCCGCTGCGGCGCATATCGGTGTGGTGGATGCCATCTTCACCCGCGTCGGCGCGTCGGATGACCTCGCCGCCGGGCAGTCGACCTTCATGGTCGAGATGACCGAGGTTGCGGAGATTCTGAAAAACGCGACGAAGGACAGCTTAGTGATTCTGGATGAAATTGGCCGCGGCACTTCGACGTTTGACGGCATGAGCATTGCGCGCAGTGTGGTAGAATTTATCTGCGAGAACATCGGCTGCAAGACGCTGTTCGCCACGCACTACCACGAGCTGACGAGCATGGAGCAGGATATTCACGGCGTCAAAAACTATAATATCGCCGTCAAAAAGCGCGGCGAGGACATCACGTTTTTGCGCCGCATTGTGGCAGGCCCCGCCGACGACAGCTACGGCATCGAGGTCGCGAAGCTCGCGGGTCTGCCCGGCAGCGTGACAAAGCGCGCCCACGCCGTGCTGCGCCAGCTGGAGGCCAGCGCACCGGGACGCAATAACACGATGCAGCTCGATTTTGACACCGTCGAGGCTTACAACAACCCCAGCGTACCCAGCGAGGTCGTCGAAAAACTCCACAATGTAGACATTGAGACACTGACCCCGCTGGAGGCGCTGAACTTCCTGTACGAGCTGAAAAATACACTGGACAAAGACTAAAGGCAGGTGAAAACCATGGCGGAAATTCGTGTACTGGACAAGCATACCGCAGAGCTGATCGCGGCGGGCGAGGTCGTCGAACGGCCCGCCTCCGTGGCGAAGGAGCTGCTGGAAAATGCCATCGACGCAGGCGCGACGCAGATCACGCTGTCGGCGGTGCGCGGCGGCATCCAGCAGCTGCAAATCGTAGATAACGGTTCAGGCATAGAAGCGGAATATATCGATAAAGCGTTTATCCGCCATGCCACCAGCAAGATCGCGACGGCGGAGGACCTCGGGCACATCCATACCTTGGGCTTCCGCGGCGAGGCACTTGCCTCCATTGCCCGCGTTGCCCGCGTCGAGGTGCTGACCCGCACAGAGGCCGACGAGTACGCCTGCTGCTACCGCATCGAAGGCGGCGAGGAGCGTGGGATGGAGCCCGGCGCACGCCCCGTCGGCACGACCATCACGGTCAGTGACCTGTTTTACAACACGCCTGCCCGTATGAAGTTTTTGAAAAAGGACGCCAGCGAGGGCACGTTTGTGGCTGAGACGGTCCTGCACGCGGCGCTGTCCCACCCGGAGATCAGCTTCCGCTATCTGCGCGACGGCAAGCAGCAGTATGTGACCCCCGGCGACGGCGACCTGCGCAGTGCGGTCTACGCGGTCCTGGGCCGTGAATTTGCCCGCGACCTGCTGCCCGTGGACGGCGGCAGCGAGCTGTACCACGTGACCGGCCTGGTCACGCCGCCGCGTGCCTGCCGCGCCAGCCGCGGTGCGCAGCATTTCTTTGTTAATGGCCGCTACGTCAAAAACCGCACAATGATGGCGGCGCTCGAAAACGCCTACAAGGGCACGATGATGCAGGGTAAGTTCCCGGGCGCGGTGCTCATGCTGGAGCTGCCGCCCGACATGGTCGATGTCAACGTCCACCCGGCGAAAACCGAAATTCGCTTTGCGAAAGAGAGTGACGTCTTTGACGCTGTCTACCGCGCCGTGCGCGCCGCGCTGGCAACGCCCGGCAGCGGCGAGTGCCGCTTTGAGATGGGCCACACCGCGCCCGAAGAAAAGCCCGGGCAGACCGTGCTGCAGCCCGCCGCCCCGGCACCTGCCGCGCGGCCCGCTGCAGCCCAGCCGAAAAAGAGCGGCTTCACGACGCTGTCCGCGGCAGAATACCGCGCTTTGAACGGTCTGACCGCGCCCGTGCCAGCGCGCCCGCTGCCGACGGCGCAAGGCGTTCAGAATGCACAGGGCACACAGCCTGTCCCGGGCGTGCTGGAGGCACAGTCCCCGAAGCCTGCCTACACGGCGGGAACTGCACCGAGACCGCTGACCCCGGGCACGCCGGTGACGGTGGTTGAAACGCCCGCGTCGGAGCCCGTAACGATTCCCGCCCCGCAACCGATGCCCCACGCCGTCAGCGATGACACGGTGCTGGACATCCTGCCGGAGCTGCCCGACGAGGCCCCCGCAGCAGACCCCGAGACGGATTACGTTCGGAATGACCCGCATGCTTTAAGCGCCCTGCCCGACATGGTCAGCACACGTCCCGAGCAGACGACGCTGACCCCGCCGCCTGCAAGCGAGCCGCTGCGCCTTGTCGGCGAGGTGTTCAAGACCTATATCATCACCGAGCGCGGCAGTGAGCTTTGCCTTATCGACAAGCACGCTGCGCATGAGCGCATTCTGTTTGAGCAGCTGGCCAGGGACTACGGCAGCGTGCCGTCCCAGATGCTGCTTGTCCCCGTGCAGGTCAATCTGACCGCCGCGGAAAAACAGGCCGTTTTGCAGAACCTTGACCTTCTGACCGATGCCGGCATTGAGGCCGAGGACTTCGGCGGCTCGACGGTTGTCGTGCGCGCCGTGCCCGCGGACGTGCCGGTGGACGATGTAGAGGATATGATCGTGGAGCTGGCGGCAAAGCTCGCCGACGGCGGACGCGACGCCCTGCGTGAAAAGACCGAGTGGGTGCTGCATTCCATCGCCTGCCGCGCGGCCATCAAAGCGGGGGACCGCACGAACGCAGCTGAGATGCTCGCGCTGGCCCAGCGCATCATGGACGGCACGGTCCCGCCGTTCTGCCCGCACGGGCGGCCCTGCGTATTGAAAATCACCCGGAAGGAGCTGGAAAAGCAGTTTGGCCGACTTGTCTAAACCCCGCGTCGTCGCCGTCGGCGGGCCGACGGCCAGCGGCAAGACCGCACTTTCCGTCGCGCTGGCCAGAGCCTTTGACGGCGAGATCATCAACGCAGACTCGATGCAGATTTACAAAAATCTCGACGTAGGCACGGCGAAGCCGAGCGCGGAGGAGCGGCAGGGGATACCGCATTATCTTTTGGACTTTCTGTCGCCGGAGACCCCCTACAGCGTGGCGGACTTCACCGCCGCCGCCGACCCGCTGATACGGGACATCACAGCCCGCGGCAGACTGCCCCTCGTCGTGGGCGGCACGGGGCTGTATATCACCAGTCTTTTGAGCGGTATGGCGTTTGCCCCGGAAAAGTCAGACCCCGCCATCCGCGCCCGATTACAGGCGCGGGCGGACACCGAGGGCGGCGCGGCACTTTACGCCGAGCTGCAAAGGATCGACCCCGACTACGCCGCCCAGGTCCACCCCAACAACCTGCCGCGCGTCATCCGCGCACTGGAACTGTTTGAAGCCACAGGCCGCCGCATGAGCGACCAGCGCCGCGAGGCCAGGCCCGCCGAGGCACCCTACCATGCGCTCTGCCTCTGCCTGACCTGCCGGGACCGCGCAGTGCTGTACAGCCGCATTGACCGCCGCGTGGACGAAATGGTCGAAAACGGTGTGCTGGACGAAGCAAGGCAGGTCTACGACCACCGCGATGCCTACCGCACGGCGGCGCAGGCCATCGGATACAAGGAATTCTTCCCGTACTTTGAGGGCACGGCCAATCTGACCGAATGCACCGAGCGTCTCAAGCAGGCAACGCGCAACTACGCCAAGCGCCAGCTGACCTGGTTCCGCCGCCAGAACGACGCGGTGTGGCTCTATCTGGATGAGGAGGATGTCACCGAGCGCGCCTGCACGCTGGTGCGGGCCTTTTTGCACAATGAGGAATAACGGAAAGGAGGGTGCACCGTGAGCAACCGGCAGGACCGCCCGCTGGCAAAAAAACTTTTACACGCGCTGGGTCTGCTGTCACTGGCACTCTTCCTGCTGTATGTTGCCGTCCAGTTCGTGCTGATCTTCCATCGGTCCTACAAGACCGAGACCGCCATCCGCTACACGCTGGCCGAAAGCCTGAACCTGACCGGCGTTGTGGCATTTGACGCTGTGGATGTGCCGGGCAGCGGCAATCTCGGCTATCTTGTGCAGGATGGCGAGCGCGTGACGAACGGCACGGTGGTAGCCGAATGCTACACCGATGACACCCAGGGCCTGCAGCGTGAGCGCCTGGACCGGCTCGAGCGCTCCATCACGCTGCTTACGAAGTCGCAGAATTCTGCCGGCAGTGAGCTTTCGGTGCTGACAAACCAGACGAAGCAGGCGTTGTACAACCTGCTGGATAAGCTGGACACTGCCCAGTATACCGGCATCTCCGACGCGCAGGACAGCTTTCTGCTTGCCCAGAACCGTCTGCAGATCAGCACCGGGCAGACGGCGGATTTCTCCCAGTCCATCGCTGCGCTGCAGACCGAGTACGACGGCATCAAGGCACAGCTCGACACGCTGCAGACCGTCACCGCCACAACGAACGGCTATTTCAGCCGCACGGAGGCCTCGCCCGCCATCCGGACGGACTGCCGGGCACTGGCCGATGCCGACCCGGCCACGCTGCAAAAAATGCTGGCAGACGGCTTCCCGGCAGCGGATACAAACCGCGCCGGACAGATCGCGACGGGCTTCAGCTGGAAATTCTACGCGGTTTGCGATTTGGATACCGCCGCACGGTTCGACGGTCTGTCCACGGTGAAAATCAGCGTACCCGGCAAGCAGAACACCCCGCTTTCCGCTACGGTGGAGGAAGTCACCGAGGACAAGGACAACGGCATTGCCAAGATCGTGCTGCAATGCCAGACCATCAGCGCCGAGGTCCTGGGCCTGGGCTGCGAGACCGTGCAGGTCGATTTAAAAACCTACGAGGGCATCCGCATTGACAAGGCGGCGCTGCATATCGTGAACGGCCAGCGCGGTGTCTATGTCAAGTACGGCAACCTGCAGCGCTTTTTGAAGATCACAACGCTGTATGAGAATGACAGCTACATTCTTGTCCCGGAGGACGGCAAGCTCGGCAGTGCAAATGAGGTGCGCCTCTATGATGAGATCATCGTGCAGGGCACAAATTTGGAGGATGGCAAACTGTTGTAACGAAAATACGCCGTTTGTATTGACAAGACTGCCAAAAAAGAAGATAATATTTAATGTATATCGCTGTAATGACGCGCTGACGTAAACGGCGCTTTCTGATCAAAGGAGTTTTACGACCATGTCCATGCTTGACAGTTTGAGAAGCAAGCTCGGTATCGACCCCGAAGCAGATTCCTATGTAGATGACACTGAAGAGAATGTTTTCCCCGGCGGGCAGGGGGCTGCAGCTGCGCAGGAGTATACCCAGCAGCAGGAGATCAAACAGCACAGTAATAAGGTCGTGAACATCAACGCGACGACCCAGCTGCAGGTTGTTCTGGTCAAACCGGAGCGCTTTGACGATGCGTCCAGCATTGCGGACCAGCTCAACGCCAAGCATACTGTGGTGCTGAATCTGGAGTCTGCCAGCAAAGAGGTCTCCCGCCGTCTGATCGACTTCCTGTCCGGTGTAGCGTATGCCAACAACGGCCAGATCAAGCGCGTGGCGACCAGCACCTTCATTATTACGCCGTACAACGTTGATATTATGGGTGACCTGCTCGACGAGCTGGAAAACAATGGCGTCTTCTTCTGATACCGCCAATGCGGTGCGCGGCTTTGTGCCGCCGCAGAATGACGACGAGCGCCGCCTGATGCGCCGTGTCGAGGAGCTGTGCCGTGTTGCGGTAAGCCGTGGCATCCCGCGTTATACGGGCTTTCTCTCGGACCGGGAGCAGAGCCTGGCGCAGGCCGCCTGCAACAAGGCCGGGTGCAGCTGCATCCGCTTTTGGGGCGGCTTTGACGCGGCAGAACGCCGGGTGCTCTGTATTGAGCCGCCCGACGCCTGGCAGGAAGAACCGCTGGCCTACCTGCAATGCACCGCTTACGGGGATAAGCTGCCGACCCACCGGGATTATCTCGCCGACGCCCAAGAAGCGGCCTCGATGCGGTCAGTCAGCGAAGTATGCGTATAGCCCTTGAGCTCCTTAACGCCTTCGATGCGGAAGTACGGTCAACATCCACTGAAATGATGGCGCCCATCTTCTGCAACACGCACACCAGATCCATGATTTCCGGTTCGTGCGGCACCGGAAAGCTCGGTCTTGCCTTCGGCAAGCACGGCGGCGAGCAACGTCTGTTCGGTCGCGCCCACGGACGGTACGGCAGATGAATCTTCGCACCGATGCAGACCATCCGGAGCGGTGA
>ENA-OQIJ01000207-OQIJ01000207.1-human-gut-metagenome-genome-assembly--contig:-NODE-207-length-17048-cov-8.753620_pt1 | contig 17048 bp, 14 predicted proteins | sample MGYA00242582_ERZ504747 | MGnify/ENA primary metagenome ERZ504747 (study PRJEB26092, sample SAMD00036435) | human gut metagenome | host: Homo sapiens | study: EMG produced TPA metagenomics assembly of...
AATGGCATTATGGATGTCGTTAGTGCGAAAAGAGGACGTGATCCAAGGTATGATGCGACTTACGTCCATCGCAAGCAGTTCTTTTCCATATCTTCCATCCCTCGGATGAGAACGTTCTCCCTTCATGGATTTCCTCCGTACCCGTCAGAAAATGGTCTTGAACGGAATCTAACACATTCATATTTTCCTGTTAAGCTTCCGCATATCTTCCGCTTCCGATTCAAACTTAGAATGGCACTGGCAAAAATACTCACTGAAAGTCTCACGTCATCCGTCAAACTCCTGCCTCGCCGACGAATTCCTTTGTAGACACCGTGCACCGCCACCAAGACTTGTACGTCGAATCATGGGATGCATGATTCCGAAGATCAGCCGTGGCTCGAATCCGGCGGGACTCGTGAAATACCTGTTCGGCAAGGGCCGGCACAACGAACACGCCAACCAGCACCTCGTCGCATGCAGCGCGGATTTGCTCGACTCGTTCGATTTCGACGGCCATCCGAACGCATCGTATGAGCGGATCGGGGAACGGTTCGACCGTCGCTACCATGCCAGGGAGCGCAGGGACGACCCGTATCCACGCGACCGGCGGGGCAAACACAATCCGGACAAGGACCATGGCAGGGACCGTGTCTGGCACTGCTCACTGTCCATCAAGGCGGGCCAGGGCATCCTCACCGACGACCAATGGAACGCAATCATCCACGATTATCTGAAGCGGATGGACATCCTGCCGGACGGTGGCGCGTCCGGCGTGACGTGGCTCGCGGTCCGCCACGGGCTGAGCCGGAACGGCAACGACCACGTGCATGTGATGGTGCAGCTCGCCACGGACGACGGATGGCTCGACACCTTCAACGACATGAAAGGCGCGCAACAGGCGTGCAGGCGGATCGAACGGGAACGGCCGGAACTCGTCGAGCTCGACAGGGCGATCACGGAAAGCCATGTCAGATACCGGTACGCGGAATGGCGCCGTTGGGCCGAATGGAAGGCACGGCAGGATCATACGGGCCCGCTCCCTTGGCCCATGCTCGGCAGGGACGAACGCGTGCGGCGGATCGCGGCCGTGGCCGCCTCCACGATGCCGAAACAGCACGTCGGCCGTATCGTGGAGGCATGCGCGAAGGCGTCGCATAGCGAGGACGAGTTCATCCGCCGCGTACGCCGTGAGGGATTCAGCATCGACCCGCGTCTGCGCAAGGGAGTCACGAGGGAATCGTTCGACTCGCCCGGGCAGGTAGTCGGATACCGGATCACCTGGCGCAGCACGGACGGTTGGACGGAACGGTTCAACGCGACCGATCTCGGTTCCGACATGCGGTTGAGAAAGCTGCGCGGCGAGTGGATCCAGGACGCGAGGAGCGAGGCCCTGGCCGTCCAGGAGTGGCGGGCGAGCATGGAGAACCGTCCGCCACTCGTGACGGATGGCATGGAACGCGGGGCCGCGAACCTGTCCACGCATGACATGGAACGGCTGATCGACGAGGCGTTCCACGTCGCCCTGAGCGTGAGGCGGGCGGGCGAGGATCCGGATGCCTACGACCGGGCGTTGCGCGAGGGCCTGCGCGTGTTCGATAGGTTGTCCGAACGATACGGGCTCGAGGACGGATTCTTGGCGGACCAGTCCGATGTGATCGGGAACGATGCGCGAAGGGAGGATGAGGGCCCCGTACGATGTGAGCCATGGGAGGAATCGGACGGATATCGGCGTGTCAGGTGATATATTGTAATTACGCCGTGACTGCGCCACTTCGCAGGTTTGGGGAGGAATCCTCGACACGGCGTCTATCATATCTAGACGTGCAGGGCTCCGTGGGGGACCGACACTATTCCGAATCCGTTCACGTCCCCGTTCTGACGGCACCGGATGTTTCCCCGTATCACGTCATAGAAGCTTGAATCTCCCTTGGAGACCTTGCGGTAGATGGCCCCTGCGACCAGGTCCGCGAACTGTACGCCGACGCTATGGTGAGACGCGGCGATGAACAGGCCCTCGACCAGATTAGTGTAATCGGCTTTCTTGCTGTCGTGGTTGTTGAGCAAAGCGAAATGGAAATCGTCAAGCTGCTTGTTCTGCTGATGATTACGTTCGTCGATCACGACCATGCCATAGAACGGCGAACCGGTCGTGGCACGCTGCATATCCTGTAGATAGTACTGGAAACGGGTGCAGACGACTTCGAACGCATCATGGTACATGTCCTCGGCGTCACGGTCGGGATATTTCTCGTAATAGCTTTTCGTATCCACCACAGCGGCGATGACACGGAAGCTTTTATAGCTGGCGACCACATCGAACAGGCGCATGCGCAGCTCGTCGAGCTTCTGAACGCTTAGATGCGAAAGCGGCGTTGCCTTGCTGCTGAGGGGATGGGGAAAGAAATATCTCCATTTGACCTCTCCCCTGACGCCGTATTCGGCCTTGAGACGTCTTAGGTCCCGTTGCAGGGATTTCCATTGCGCCTCGGGAACGACCAGCCCGCCCAGCACGAAATACGGGTTTTTCCCAACGGCGTTGCTTGCCGGGGCGGTACCGCTCTCATCAAGAAAAAGAATCTGCATGGCGAATCATTCTATACCTTGTCCCCTATTCGCCTGCGGTCCGATATGGTCAAAACGTTTGGGACATCACGCCGTTCCAGCCGCTTTCCCAGGGCCGTCGCCCTTCATCCGACGGAAAGGCGGATGGGCACATGCCATGTACCCATCCGCTTACGGCCTTCGACGTCAGCGTGCGTTCTTCAGGTCTGCCTGTTTGGTGATGGAAACGTCCGGTATGGAGGGTTCCATGGCCGGGGCGGCCGGCGTCGTGGAGGCCATCGACGCCTCCTGTTCGGGACTGTATTCGCCGAACAGGTCGGGCCCGTCCCATTCCTCCGGCCCATACAGGTCGACAGGGCCGGTCTCGCTGGCGGACAGGTCGCCGCCGGTCACGGAGTCGGCCATCTTCCTCTTTTCCGGAGGCGTCGTCTCGGTCGGAGCGTCCTTCCCGCCGTCGCCGTTCCTTCGACCGAGCTCCGGGTCGTGATCCCGTCCGTCTCCGTCGGATGCGGACGGTCCGGGCCAGTCGGAGACGGGCGCCGCGTTCTCGTTCTCGTTCATCGATCCCTCGAACAGGCTGGACGGCTCGTCGCCTTCGCTGCGGTTGTCGCTGCCGGACGATTCGGGCAGTCCCGCGTCACGGAGGAACGCGATCCGGTCGCCGGCCTCGTCGACCGACACGACGGCCTGCATCATCACGCATTCCGCGATACGGTCGTTCCTTTGCCCGTCCCAGCCCTCGCCGAACTCCGGGTCGACATGGAACGTCTCCCCGCCATGCCGGTTCCTGAACTCCTCACGATCCATCTCCTGCCGGTCGAGACGGACGGTGAATCCCGCCTTCTCGAACGCGGCGAGCGTATCGTCCAACTGCGGCGAACGGTCGACGTATGCGACGGTCACACGGTTCATGACGCGGTCGGCCCGCTGTCCGATCGTCTCGCCGGGATGCCGGCCCGACCATTCCTCATCCATGAGACGGCGGGCACGTTCGAGGCGTGGCGCGTATCCCGGATCCGTGCCCACGAGCATCTCACTGACGTTCCATGCCTTCAACAGGCTCGTATCGCTCAGGGGCGCGCAGCCCTTATGTCCGAGCACGGTGGCGTTGAGCACCGACTCGAAACTATTGTTCAGTTCGCGCCGGTGCGCGGACTCCCACGAGAGCAGTTGGGCGCGCCTGGCCTCCATCTCCTTGATCTCCGCGGCCTGCAATCTCGCCTGCCGCGCATGTTCGCCCCTGCGTTCCCTCTGCCGCTGTTGGATGTCCACGCTCAACGAGCGGTGCAGCATACCCAACTGCTGGGCCATGTTGCTCCAGGTGCTGTTGAGCAGCTGGTCGAGCGCGTCCTCCGGGTCCATCGCCGACATCACGGTTCTCCTTCCTGCCGGTTCCCGTTCGCATCCGCCGTGCGCATGGCCGGCCGTCGCACGGGCATCCTGTGCGGCGTCCGTTCAACGTCCATGGCGGGCATGGTCTCCGCCATCTCCCTGGGACGGACCGGCCGCAGCGGCTCCATGGCCTTGCGCCGCCATCCCTTCGGCGGGCGGATGCACGGCAGCGGCGTGTTCGCCGCGGTCGAGAGGGCACGGTCATCGATGCCCAGGCTGGCAACGATGCCGGTGTCCTTGTTGAACACGCGGTCGAACAGGCCGAACGCCTGGATGTTGAAGATCATCATCTGGCCCGGCTGCTTCCGCGCGTTCTCGTACGCCCTCCACAATGCGTCGAGCTGGTAGATGAGGGGCGGGTACCGCCACCAGTCCGGCACCCACAGGAACCTGCTCGTGACGCTCTGCTGGTACGGCCACATGTTCGCGACATGCAGTTCCACGAAGCATGCGAGGTTCGGATAATACGTGTCCCTCATCGACGGGCGGGCGCCGAACTGTCCGACGATGGCCTCGCGTTCGGCGGCGTCGCCTTCCAGCTCCCTCGACTCGGGAATGGACAGGACATCCTCCGCCACGCCATCCTCCCCGCCATGTTGCGGCCCTCCGTCGCCGGCCGGATCCGATCCGGCATGCCTGGTTTCATCGGGGGATCCGACGGCGGGCGTCGCCGCGCGTTGCACGCGTTCCCCGTCGGCCAGGGCCAGATCCTCGCCGGAGGCGATGGCGAACTGTTCGGCGGTCAGTCCGGCCTTGTAGGAGAGCAGCCAGCGCAGGAACGGGATGGTCAGACCGTACTTGGTCGCGTCCGCGACACGGTCGACGGCGGCCGTGGCCTGCATGGCCCGACTGTCGCGTTCCACCTGATCCGCATCCGGCCCGGACCGGGCATTCTCCCGCTCCCGTTCGGACTCCGCCGGGCCGGGCCTGGCGGCGGGTGAGACCGGAACCTCCGGCATGCTCTCCCCCATGTCGATCCCGGGCTCGCCGGCCCGCGTCCCGGGCCGGGCGATGCCCGCCGGGACGGTTTCCGGGCGGGCCTGGCGGGATTCCCTGTCTTCGGCGGGATTGTTCCGTGATGGTATCTGGAACGGCATTGCTATCCTTTCGATGAGCGTTTTGAGTCCCATGTCACATGGCCCGTGTCCGTCGGCCCTGACGGTCGGCCCTGGCGACGAGATCGGCCCAGACGCGGCGCTCGGTCCACGGCATGGTCCGGTCGATCTGGGCGCGGCATTGCGAGGCGAGCACGAGCGCGCGGCCTATGGGCCATTCGGCCAGGTCGGACACGTCCAGGATGTTCTCCCTCTGGATGCTGTTGTTCACGCTGCGCCGGCCCCGCCCGTCCACGTTGAGGCTGCCGCGCACGATCTCCCTCTGGCCGACGAGGCTGCTGATCTCGCCGAGCCATTTCGCGTCCTTGACGCCACCCAGGTAGACGGTGATGTTCGCGTTGTTGAACAGGCTGCCGAAGTTCGTCTCCCCGAACGCGGCCTTGCCCTGGTCGGGGTTCTGCCAGATCGTCATGATCGGAATGCCCGCGGACCCGAAGTACGAGTACACGTCGGCCAGTTCGGGCCAACGGCAGATGTTCGCGGCCTCGTCGAGCACGCAGCACATGGGCCTGGGCAGGCGACGATCGTTGTCGACGCATTCGGACTGCGCGTAATGGAACGCGGTGAACGCGACGACCGCGGTCAGGGACGCGGTCAACGCGGTCGACGGACGCCCCTGCGCGCTCAACAGATACAGGGTGTCCCCCTCGCTGGTGGCGAAGGCGAGCGGGTCGAACACGGCGCGGCCCTCCGGCGTGCCGTCGCCCTCGCGCGGCAGGATCCATTCGATGATGTCCGGGTCGGCGAGGAACGCGACCATGGTCTGCAATGAGCCGAACACGCCGCTACGGGTCTCGGGGGTCAACGCGATGACCGAGCCGGCACGGCTGGCGATCTCGCCGTATTCCTCGTGCTGGGCGAGGATGGTCACGGGTTCGGTGTTGCGTTCGCTTGACGCCCAGCGGAACACGTCCGCGACGGTCCTGCCGCCGAGGTGGGCGGCGAACAGGTAGTCGGCGAGCTGTTGGGCCGCGGTGCCCGGGAAGAAGTCGTCGCCGCCGGTGGACGGCTGGCCGGACGCGTACCGCCAGCAGTCCGCGATGCGTTTCGCGTCGGCGATGGTGCGGATTGAGTCGATCAGGTTCCACACCCAGGTGGTGCGTGTGCGGTTTGGGTCGGCGATGCGTTCGGGGTCGAACACCCAGATATGCCCGTCGGGATGATCGTGCATGCGGATGGGACGGGTCACGTCGAGGATGTCGCCCTTGTTCGAGGTCGCGAGGCACGGGCCCGGCGCGGAGCAGACCGCGGGGATCGCGTAGCACATGGACTTGCCGGTACGGGGCCCGGAGATCACGGCCACCATGTCCTCCCAGCTGGTGCTCATCGGCGTGCCGTCCACGATGTTGCGGCCGAGCGGATAGCCAGGCTCCATGACTTTCGCATCATAGTCCCTGACGAGTCTCGGGGCCATGGTCTCGGCCCGTGCCCTGGTGACCTTGGCCACGGCGTCGCCATAGCCCATGGCCGGCGCGTACACGTCGACCCTGGTACGGTGCGCGCTGCCGGTGATCCTCGGCGCGACCTTGCGGACGAGCAGCCAGCGGAACGGTCCGCCGAGCATCATGACGGAGACGATGAGGAGTCCGGCCAAGACCCATTGGCCATGGGAAAAGCCCCACTGGCGCGAGAGGATGTAGAACAAAGCGAGGATGTCGAACCCGTGGCCCGCCATCGAACAGATGAGGGCGAACACGGCGAGCACCGCCAATGCGGCGGCCACGGCGGCGACCGCGTATCGGGTGGATGGCCTGACCGTCCGCCCGAGGTCGGATACCCTGTTGGTCTGGAGTTTCGGATCGACGTCCATCCGCATACCTCCCGCCGTCATTCCCCGTCGGCATCCTGGCCGACGGCGGGGCCGGCCGGCCCCATGGATGGTTGGGATGGCCGGCTTTGGGCGGCCTTGTCCTTCCTGCGCTGGTAGATGATCGAGTCGAAGACGAGGAACTGCGCATTGATGACGTTGCGTCCGGCCATCCCGCCGTCCTTCGGGCTGGCGAACGCGGACGGCTCGCCGAGGGTTCCCCCGGCGATGACGGGATCGCCCTGTCTCATGTCGATGCGGTGCACGGTGTCGGCGGCACGGCCGAACAGTTGCACGGTCGTCTTGACCGGGCCGCGCGGATCATCCGCCCATGAGCCGTCGACGGTCCTCACGCGACGGTTCTCGTAGACGACCGCCTGGAGTTTGGACGGCAGCATCACACCGTCATCGGTGGTCTTCTCCGGCAGATAGTCGGGGTTGGCCCCGAGATTGCCCCTCACGGTCAGCATCGCCTGTGGCATGGTTCCCATCCTTCCATCAAATGTGGCGGACGCCCGTCCTCCCGTGGCGTCCGTCACCATCCTGCGGCAGGATGGACGGCGCGGCGGCGCACCGCGTCTACAAGTTTCCCCGCCCCCATGCGGGACCGGCCCTGACGACGGTCGCACGATCCGAGGCTCCGCCGGGATCCTTTCCTCCGCCTACCGTGCCAGGCCCTTGCACGCCGTGGATTCCACCAGTCCGGCTAGGCCGGTCACGCCGTCGGGACCGGCCGCCGTGTCGAGTACGGCGGAGGCGAACCTGTCCGCAGGGTCGAATCCGAGGGCGCGTGCCGCGTGGTTCCGGCCGGCCTGCATGCCGGCGGGGTATTCGAAGCAGTCGAACATCGCGATCAGGCCGAGGATACGTCCCTCGACCGGTGCGGGCGCGTTCTCGCTGATGGGCTCCAGGATCCGCCATGCCTGATGGTCGCGGTCGAGGAGCATGGGCCGGTCCGGGGTGGAGTCGGGCCAGCGGGCCAGCAGGCCGGCAATGAGCGAGTCGACGGGAACGTCCTCTTCGGGAGTGTCGGCGATCCTTCTGAGATCCGGCATGGCCGGACGGTCCGGGGAGAGCATGTCCGTGGCCATCATTGCACGCGTCGCGTCCGGCGCGTATCGCAGGTTGATTGCGATGACGGACAGCGCATGCCGGTCGAATCCGGGTTCGGGGAAGTTGTTCCCGTCCATGAGCTTGCGCCATTCATAGGCGCCGGCCGACCGCCAGACGCGGCGTGCGGCCCTGCCGCCGGCGATCACGTCATGCCGGTAGTCGTCGTCGGCGAGCTCGATCACATGGTCGAGTGACGGGCCCGTTTCGGGGTCGGCGTCCGCCAGGGCGCGGATCAGGAACGACGGGCCGTGCCCGATGTCGGGCCGGCCGCCGGTCTGGAATGTCCCGGAGGCGTTCGGATCGATGGTGCTTCTCGGCATGTCCTGGCTCCTTTCCCTGGCGGGCGACGGCATGCCGTCCCGCGTCCCAAGGCGATTGTCGGCCGTGCCGTCCGGCGGCGCGGGACACGATGTCTACAAGGTCCACCGAAAAAGAGGGGCGGGCGGATACGCATGTAAGTACATATGTATATGCGTATCCGCTTACGGATGCCGGGAACCGCGGGATCGGGATGCGGGGATCACGCGGCGGCCGGCCGGCCCACATGGCTCGTATGGGTGGCCCGGTTCATGCTCGGCAACCCTCAATCCGTCCCGTCGGTTCCGGCATCCGAAGCGGGATCATGGGAGGCGAGGGCGCGCGCCACCTGCTCGCGTTCGCGGCGGCGGAGCGTGGCGAACGCGCGGCGGACGAGGTCGTACGCCTCGTAATAGCTGGGATGGTCGGTATCCTCCTGCCAGACGAGCATGCCGGACCGGTCCGTGATCAACGCGCTGAACGCGTTGGGCTCCATGAGCGCGAGGGGACGGAACAGGAGCGTCGAATGCGCGTCCGTGACCATGATCGAGGCGACGGCGAACGTTCGGCCCGGACCGGTCAGGCCGGTGTTCGCATGCCGTCCGGCCAGGCGGGCGGACAACGAGTCCGCGTATCCGTTGACGACGGCGAGGTCACGGATGGCGAGCTGCAGGCGCGTGCCGAGCCACGCATCCGGAAGCGGGTGGGCCGTGGACGCCATCATCGGCTCCATTTCATGTTCGTGTCGTTGAAGCCCGACCGTTCGATGTCGCACATCTGCACGTTGACCGGGATGCCGGGCAGGCCGCCGAGCTTGACGAGGAACTTGCCGACGCCCTTGAAGCTCGCGTTCGCGTCGAAGTTCGTCGGCGTGGCCCAATCGGAGAGCATGTCCTCCTCGCGTACGCTGATCGGCAGTCCGGACTCGCCGCGCAGGTAGCGTCGGATCTCGGTACGGCTCAACGCGCCGAGGACCTTGATCCTGCTGCGTTCCACGAACCCGCGCGCCTTGTTGTTCTGCGCCTCGGTGTCGAGGCACATCAGGTCCGCGAACGTGTGCGTGATCATGATCTGGCCGACGCCCCACTGGCGGTTGAGCCTGGTGAGCAGGTCGAGCCGGTCGACCATGAGCGGGCTGGCGCGCAGGGCCCGGTGCATCTCGTCCATGATGATGACGTGGTTGCGTCGGGGCAGCAGTCCGGCCTCGGCCATCATGTCGGTCGCGTTCTTCGCGGCGAACGCGCCCGACCAGGTCGCGGCGAGCACCGCGGCGACCACGTCGTCGCCGCCCTGCGCCAGGGCGCTGATGTCGAAGTCGACCGGCCGGGACAGGTCGATGCGTTCGGTGGTCTGCTCGCAGAACAGGCGGCCGAACCGTCCCATCGGGTTCGCCAGCCCATGCAGGCTGGCGAGCAGGTCGCGCACGGCCCTCGCGTACGCCTGGTCGTTCTCGGGGTCGTCGAACACGGCTGCGGCGCGGATTTCGGGCGTGCCCTCCCTGATGAGGTCGCGCAGGTCGGGGATCACGGGAGGCTTCGGGTCGTCCTTGGTGCGGTCGTGCAGGATCCTCAGCGCGGTGGCGAGCACGTTGGACTCCACGTCGGACACGGTGCGCCGTCCCTCCTCGCGGCCGGTGCGGCTGATGGTCAGCAGCACCTCCATGAGGGCGCTGCGCCGCTCGTGGTAGTCGGCGAGCAGGTCCTCGCGGGCCGTGCCGGCGAGGCTCCTGAGCGCGGCATGGATGTCGCCCGGGTCGAGCGGGTTGATGGACCCCAGGCCGCTTCCCAGGCGGATGACCTGTCCGCCGAGCAGACGGACGAGCCACGCGTAGTCGGGTTTGAGGTCGCCGGGGATGATCGCGTTCATGCCCAGAGCGCCCATGCCCCATACCTGGCGTCGCACGAACGTGGACTTGCCGATCGCGGGCAGACCCATGACGAACATGCTGGGCTGTTCGATGATGCCGGCACGGAACCAGCTGATCGGATCGCAGCACACGCCCGCCCCGGTGGTCATGCTCCGTCCGATGGGCACGCCCTCGACCGGCAGGGCCATGCCGGTGCCGAACGGCCAGAAGCCGCCGCACACCTGCGTGCTGGTGCCGAAGAACTCGTCGACCGCGGGCATCAGGCCGGCCCGGCCGCCGCCCCTGCCGTCCCGTCCACGCCACGTGGCGGGCCGGGGCGCCGGCGGCGGGCTGGCGCGCAAGGTCGGCATGTCCGAATCGTCCGGACCGGACCCGTGATGTATGGCGGGACGTCGTCCCTCACGTTTCGGTTTCAAGATGGCCTCCCCGTTCTCACGACAGTTGATTGAACACGCTCGGCGGCGTGTAGTTCCGCAGGTTCAGGCCGAGGGGCAGGCTCGCGGCGAACGCGCTGTCCTGGGCCCCATAGCAGGGTCGCAGGTCGATCCTCGCACTGCCGGCGGCGCCCTCGACCGCATGCGTGGCGGCGTCGAGGCGGATCGCCTCGCCCTCGCCGGCGCGCACGGTGGCGGTGACCAGCAGGCCGAAGAACACGATGACAGCTCCCCTGTTCGTCTCGATGGCCTGCCGGTTGGCCTTGTTGACCTGGCTCATCGCGCCGATGGACGCGCGTCGCTCCTGGCTGACCTGGTTCGCGGCCCTCTGTCTGTTCTGTTCGGCCATGAACGCGGTCCTGTCGGGCGGCAGGATGTGGAAGATCACGGTGACGCGCTTGCGGTCGCAGTCCGACAACGGGCCGAGCAGGCGGGTGAGCGTCGAACTGGTCACGTTCGATTTCGGCGGGTCGCACATCTCCCACGTACGGCTCACGCCCGAATCATGCCGGTAATGGTCCCAACCCGTCTCGCAGGCGACCGGCCCGGCGTCCTCCCATGCGATCCACGGCCGTTCCCCGTCCAGTTCGAGCGTGTCCTGCGCGGCCGGATCGTACGCGACGCGCACCATGCGGCTGATCTCGTCGATGGTCAGCATGCGGGCCGTGCCGCCTCCCGCGTCGGCGATGCGGCGGATCAGGCCGGGTACGAGCTGGCCGATCCGGCGGGCCGCGTCGTCGGGTTCGAGGAACCTGCCGGTGCGCGCGTCGACGTAGCGGAACGTGAGCGTGAGGACCACGCTGCTGGACGCGCCGCCGGACGCGTACAGGTCCATGATCTGCGCCATCGCCCTGGCGGCGAGTTCGGGCGCGTCCGCGACGGTGCGTCTGGCCAGGTTACGGCGGAAGCGTACGCCCGAATCCGGTGACGTGTCCACCGTAACCGCGAGCTGGGTGACGCCGGCCTCGCTGCCCAACGCCTCGAGCAGGCCCGCCCACGAGGCCACGTACGCGTCCTCCACGTCATCGTCCGCCAGTCCCGCGCCCTGCGGCTGGCAGGCGAACGGGAGCGAATATTCGCCGGTGTGCCCGTGGCGCACGAGGGTGAACCGTTCGCCGAACCCGTCGTCGGCCTCGACCAGGGAGACCCTGGACAGGATGCCGGGCAGCCGGCATTGGCCGGATTCGACGGGGGCGAGCATGCCGGACCGGTACAGGGCGCGGCCCTTGCGGGATTCGGCCAGCCAAGTGCGCCGTTCGACCGTCCGGTCGAGCACGTTGCGGTGTTCGCGGTCGCGGATGGCGAGCACCGTGATGGCGCCGATGCCGACGGCCGCGGTGACGATGGCCGCGACCACGTTGACCATGGACAGCATCAGGGTGACGACGAGCACGCCGAGGCCCGCGAGGGTCAGGGGTCTGCCGATGTTGCGGATGCCGCCCGCGATGGGGCGCATCCAATCGCCGTATGTGGTGTTGGAAGCCATTCAGAACTCCTTGGTCTTGCGTGCGGCGGTGCGGTTCGCTCCGTCCGGGCCTTCCCCGTCCGTTCGGACGGGTCCGGCGCCGGACGGGGCGTCGGACGGCCCCGGCACGGCGCGCGCGCCGTCGGGGGTCCCTCCGGCGGGCGGGCCGCCGGAGCCGGCGGATGGGTTCGCAGCCCCGGACGGGGACGCGGATGGTCCCGGGCCGGCCGCCTCCGCCCCGTCCGGGGCTCCGCCCGCGCCCGACGCATGGTCGGGATCGTCGAGCGGGGACGCGCCGCCGGACGTGGGTCCCGTTCCGGGACCGCTGCCGGCTCCTGGACCGGTGCCGGACAGGCCGCCCGGAGGGTCGCCGCCGGAGGCGCCGGCCGTCCGCCTCGCCCCGTCGGGGGCCGATGGCCTGCCTCCGCCGGAGGCCAGGCCCGTCATGGCCTTCGCGCCGGCCTTGAGCGCGCCGCCGGCGGCCATGACGCCCATGCCGGCCATGCCGCCGAGCATGGACGGGATGACGCCGCCTCCGCCGACGCTGCCCGCGACCGCGGGGACGATGAGCCTGATCATCGCGGGCAGGAGCACGATCACGCTGATGGTGAGCATCAGCGTGATGGCCTGGCTGTCGTCCCCGGAGCCGGCGGTGACCATGATCGAGCAGCCGGCCGCCATGACCAGCGCGGCCACGGGCTTGTACAGCAGGAACGCGAACAGCCATCCCATGACCTTGCCGAACGCCTGCCGGCCGGTCTCCATCCAGCTCATCGCCGCCCACATGGGCGCGACGCCGACCATGATCGGCAGCAGGCCGGCGCGCAGGTAGCAGAACACCTTGCTGATGAGGTTGCAGAGCCACATGACGATGGTGAGGGCCAGGGCGATGGGCAGGTCGAGGTTGAAGAACTCGCTCGCGGCGAGGGTGTTGTGGCTCCACGCGGTCTTCATCATCGAGGAGGCCGCCTTGAGTACGCCGGCGGTCCACGTGTCCACGGTGCCCTGGAACAGGTTGACGAACCCCGCCAGGCACACGCTGGTGAGCATGGCCCACATGAACGCCTTGCCCAACGGGATCAGGTCGCGGCCCTCCTGCGTGGTGATGAGCTTGAAGCCGGCCGCGAGCACGCCGCACACGGCGGCGATCAGGAGGAACGGGTCGACCTGGAGCCTCACCCAGTCCGACACGAAGAACGAGGTCCCCTCGCCGGGCGTCCACGACATGAGCGACGGGTTCGTCACATGCGACGCGCCCGCGGGGTCGCCCATGTACGTGGTGGACGCGCGTTTGAAGAACGTCAGGGCGATGGACGCGGCGGACGAGCCCATGAACACGCCGAGGAAGATCCATCCGACCCGGCCGAGCAGATGCCCGTCCATGCCGCCGCCGGACGCCTCGCCGATCCGCCAGACGATGCGCGCGCCCAATATGGTCAGGCTGATGGCCGCGGCGATGACGAGCACCGCCTGCGCGATGTTGAGGTACTTGTTGGCGTTCGCGTCCCACGCGTCGTACATGGGGACCGCGTTGGCCTGCAACGTGGACACGGTGCCGCCGGAGGCCACGAGCGTGTTGCGGCTCGTGCTCAGCCAGTCGATCGTGTCGTCGGACTGCTGCTCGTACATCGTCCACATGGTCTTCTCGAGCCAGCTGAGCTTGCGGGTCTTGTCGCAGGAACGGTTCCGCTCATCCCGGTTCCACGGCCCCTCCTCGGTGGTCTCCTCCTGATAGGTGTGCTTCAACGTCTCGCATTGCAGGGCCGGGGTGGAGATGAGCAGCCGTCTGACGGTGACGCCGGCGGCGGAGGCGCCCGCCGCATACTGGCCTTCGGCCCAGGCGAGCTGGTCGTGGCGGATGAGTTTGCCGAGCCCGCCGGACGGGACCTTCATCGAATAGACGGTCTGCGTGTCGGCGACCTCCTCGTCGCCGAACCTGAGGTCGTCGGCGAGGGAGGCGAAGTTCGGCCCGCTGCAGCCGGCGAGGGAGCACAGGGCCGTCAACGCGATCAGGATCGCGAGCAGGCGCGGCCCGGGACGGCGGTCCCTCATCGTTCTCAGCAGCTTTCCGCGACGGACAGGCCGAGCGCGCTCATGAACGCGAGGGCCCCCGCCACGACGAACACGCCGATAACCCAATTGACGATCTTGTCGAACGTGTCGTCACGGTCCGGCACGCCATCGCCCTGCTGGCGCAGCACGTGCACGCCGATACGGGTCAATGCGACGATCGCGACGACCAGGCCGAGGGCCTTGACCCAGCTGAGCGCCGTGCCCACCGGGCCGGAGAAGCCCGGCGGCAGGCAGGCCCTCGGGTTCTGCAGGTCGGCGAGGACCATGCCGTAGGCGGTGGCCTTCGCGGCCGTGATCGTGGCCGTGATCTTCGCGGCAAGGGTTTCGGACAGCATGTTCTTTCTCTCCTTTTCGGATGATGGTCATGTCCATCCCATCGTCGGCCCTGACGGTAGGGCCGACGGGGCACGGCGTCTACAGGTTTCCGTCCCGCCGGCCGAGCTCCCCGGCCATCCGCGCATAGGCACGCGGATACCGTTCGGGGAACCCGTCGAGGTCAAGGCCCCTGATATGGGGCAGACGCCACAGATACGGTGCGACGGAGCCGACGAGCAGGACGCCCCTGCGCAGGGCGCGCGGGGTGTTCGCGGTCGGCATGGTGACCGCGACGCCACACAGGACGGTCGGGCCGAACAGTCCCGCATCCCAATCCGCGAGCAGGGAACGCAACGATTCAAGCCCGCGTCCCGTGCACATCGAGCACAGGACGATCCGGCTCGGTCTCGACGGGTCCGTGCTGACGGGCAGGGCACGGCCCGCCTCCGCATACCGATCCCTCGCGCTCATGAAGATGGTGGTGCATCCCGCTCCCCCATGAGCGGCGACCAGCCAGACCCTGTCGGTCGGCTGCGCCGGAAACGACGGCAGGAGCCGTGTCATGGGCGGCCGTGACGGCAAGTCCGGACCGGTGACGGGGCGGGGCGGCAAGGCCGGCTGGTTCATCATCTCCATGCCTCCCGTTCAACGGCGGACGGTATGGCCGTCGGTGGACGGGCCCGTATCCGCTATGGCGTCGGCGCGCGGCCGTTCGCGTTCTCCGTCCGGCCCGTCCGATCCGGTCCGATGGTTCGGTTCGATGCCGTGAATCAGGGCGGCCGACAGGTTCCTGAGCATCTCGTCCTCGGGTTTGACACGGAACAAAAGATCCGCGAAATGCTTGCATCTCGCTGCGGAATCGCCTTCCAGATAGCTGATGGACGCGGCGATGCGGTACGCGCCGGCCCGATCGGCGGATGGTTGGATCAGACACGCGAAATCCTCGAACAGGGCCGGGATGTCCTGGAGGAACGAGCAGGCGATGGCATGCGACACGTCGTAGTCGGACGGCAGCATGATGGAGCGCAGGTTCTCGAACACATTCCAGGTGGACCGCCCGTCCAATGCGGCGATGGCGTCGAAATCCTCGAACGGGGTGTCCGGCCGGGTGATCTTGACGATGACCGCGTCCATCAGCCCGTTCGGTTCGACCATGCCCCGCAATGCGGAGACGACGCGGTCGTCCGCGATCCTCGAGACGCCCGTACGGTATCTGCTTGCCTTCATATCCTCGAGGAGCCCGTACATGTCCTCGACCTGCTGGCGGGTTGCCTGTGTCATTTCACCGGCCTTTCATCGACATTGTCCTTGATCCGGATGCCATTCCATCCTGATCCGTCGGGCGGGCCATGACGGTGCACCACGTCTACAGGTTTCCCAACCCACGAAGCAATGTGAAGACGGCCGAATATATATTGTGAGCATGCATATACGTATGCGAGTGGATAGGGAAAAGCGGGCGGAGGGAGCACAGCCAATGATGATGCTGATTGATTCGAGTGTCGGCTTTGCGGGAGGGCAATGGTCTTGGGAACGGGAGTGCGATACGATGTGGTCGCCACTGATCGTCTGCGGAACCTGGTCGCCTAACGACGTGAACGCGCTGCCTCCTCATGGACGAGATGAGGGTACATTGAGCCTGTGCTTTTTACGGGTACTGTGAATTGCTGGATGTTGGCGTGGGCTTCTCCGACAGATGTAGGTAGAAGGTCATGGCTCTAGCTCGATTGGTAGCGCACATGAGGTGTTCGGGTCGTCAAGCTCGCCATGGCTTTGGTCGATGACGTATCCGGCAGCGGTGGATCCGATGAGTTCCCGGGCGCTGCCGGTCTTTTTCCGGAACGAAACGCCTCTCGCCCGCCACTGACCCAGCCTGTCGCATTCGCGTGCGGCTTGGATTCGCATCTACCGCATTGCCTCCCTTTTTTGACGTTGGCACCTGCTTAACGCCAAGGATCAGGGTGCATATCTCAACTGACCTATAAGGCCCATCCATGTATCGTTAGTGATTTCGCGCTTGAATATCGCTTCAAGCCGGGATGGCACAATGAGCGGAGTATAAGGCTACGCCTTCCAGATTGAAGCCGCATTCACGGGTCAGTGGCGAAGAATCCTAGTGGTCACCGAATGCGGAGCGACGAATCAACGTAGAAAGATAGTAGCCGATACGACCCTCTATGAATGGTGCGAGTTAACATTCAGTTCGGCGTTCAGAATCGATTCGATTGGTTCGTAATGGTCAATCACCGCCTGACGATACGCTGCGACATTCCCGGCAATCGCCGCATCGAGCATACGATGATGAGATTCGGCCGTCTGGCTCAACGAAGCGGATACCTGCAAATCAAGCTGTGGCAAAACCGCCATATGCACTTGCCACAGACAGCGCACCATCTGCTCGGCCACTGCGTTATTGAGATTGCGCAGAATGCCGATATGGAAATTAATATCCTCACGGAGGAAAGTCTTGCCGGCAAGTGCGTCTTGTGTCATTTGTGCCGCAATCGCACTCAGTTCCGGCTGCGGAATCCCGTGTAACGCGATGCACACTTCGTCGGCACATCCGATGTCGAGGAAGCGACGTGTTGCACAACATTACGTAGGTCCTCGAAATTCTGTCCAACGG